>Ga0334898_1001335_pt1 | contig 28318 bp, 27 predicted proteins | sample GraSluR3_MG_10_FD_207228 | JGI IMG/M metagenome (GOLD analysis project Ga0334898, IMG submission 207228) | Sludge microbial communities from methane-producing bioreactor in Wageningen University, Netherlands - Granular Sludge_3_08-R3 | ecosystem: Engineered > Bioreactor > Anaerobic >... | reverse complement strand
GCCGATGAGGCCGGTCCGCCAAGGCTCATGTTAGCCACATCGCCAGCCCACGCGTTGCTGCGAACATAGTCGATACCCGAAATAATACCTGCGTACGATCCTCCACCGTTGTTTGCCAAAACCTTAACGGCAACCACGTATGCACCAGCAGCAACACCCACAACGCCAATGGTGTTGTTTTTAGCCGCAATGGTTCCGGCCACGTGGGTACCGTGTCCGTTTCCATCGTTGTACGATTGGCCCGATACGAATGAGCGGCTAGCACCTGTCCATACGTTTAAATCGGGGTGGTTATACTGTACGCCAGTATCGAGAATCCATGCAACCATATCGCCGCTATAGTTTGTGTAGCCAACCCGCGATATACCCCAAGGGGTAGTTTGGGCTTTTTCGGAGGTTACGGCTTCGCCTTCTGTAATGTAGCTTAGCTCAACGTAGCGGTTGGGCTCAACAAAGTCAACCCTTTTGTCCATCTTTAGCACTTCAGCCTCTTCGGGGGTTAGCTTTGCTGCAACGCCGTAAACCGAGCCAGTGTAAACGTGCTCAATGGCTTCGGCGGGTATACTTAAATCGTTAAGCACCAGTTCGTATTCGTTGCGGAACGAATTAACTTTCTCATCGTAAAGCCTTTCTAAACTCTCGTTTTTCGAGCTAAAATCTCTTTGCAATGCGCTTTTGGCATCAAAAAAATTCTGCTCAATGCTTCTGAACTTGCCCGTTTCTTTGTACACAACAATATAGCTGTTGGGTATGGCATCGCCATGCTTAAGCTCTTGCAAGGTTACGTTCGAATCCTGTTCGGTTTGAGGCGTTAATTCCTCCTTTTGGCAACCCGTAAAAATGATGCCTGCAATAATTGCTAGTCCTAATAACTTTGTTTTCATACGATTAAAATTGGTTAGGTTTAAAAAATGTGGTTAGTTTTTTATTTGCTCGACCAATTTAATGCGCAAATTGAGGGGGAATTTAAAAAGTAGACTAAATGCAATTTGCTGTAGACAAACAACCAAAAGCACACCGTATAGAGTGATATAACGCACGGTAGTGTTTTATGTTTTTTTGATGTTGTTATTGCTTAGTCGTCAATTTTATTGGGTGTTGTGTTCTTTTTTTTATGTGTGTTTATGTTTGTAATATTAAGGTACACAGATGAAAGCAGGTAGATAATACTAAAGAGTTTGTTTGTCAAACAATACCCTACCTTCATGTAAAAAATGTTCCCTTTTTGGTATTATCAACGTACATAATGGTAAAACCAGCTACCCTAAATCATGGTTGATAATAGCACAATTTTAGAGTTTGAATTTAATCGAGCCGAACAGCGAAGGGTAAAACCAGCTTGGCTGAACCTATTGGTTAAGCTATCGGCATTTATTATGCTGGTTGTGCTAACCAGCTACCAGCTACCAAATAGTGCAAATGAAAAAAAGGTTAGCTATAGGTTTATCGATTTACAGTACGAAATTCTTACCGCTGTTTATTCCAATGCTGATTCTATATTAATTAGTAGCCCCCTTATGCAGAGGCAGGTGCAGCAATTCTATACGCAAAAGGAGTTTGGGTCGGCATGGACTGATGCGTTTGGAGCAAATGGTCAGCTGACAGAACTTATAAGCCTACTCGATAGCGCAAGCTATTTGGGTTTCCCCGTTGATTACTTTAGTACGAGTAATCTAAAAGTTTTAATTAGTCAACTAGCTACTACAGGCTCATTAGCTGCAAGGGTTAACCTTGAGTTGCAGGCAACGGCTGCTGCGCTTAGGCTGATGCTTTATCTGAATCGGGGGGTTAATGCTGAATCATTTCTTACCGATAGCGTTGTAGCAAGCATGGGTGTTTCGTACTTGCTGGCAAATGCATTGGAAGCCGATAGCCTAAAACCAATGGTTTTGGCTTTGCAACCTAAGCTGGAAAAGTATAACCGAATTATTGCATCGCTCCCTAACTTCATCGATATGCACTTATCGGTAAAGCATTCCACGCCAAAGTTTATTGATGATAACATGCTTGCAAAGGCGTTTTATACGGCTGGTTTATCCGATTATACATACATTGATTCGTCACAAAATAGCAAACAGCTAATTGCACGGGTGCAAAGCAAACTTGGACTTACGGTTGACTCTACGCTGAATGCTCAAACGCATGAGGTTTTGGTTTCGATGCTTCAGTATCGGTATTTTCAGGCCTGTTTAAATATTAACCGCTTAAGGCAAATGAATGGCCTCGAGGGTAGTTTCCTGTTCGTGAATATTCCTGAGTTTAAGCTACACGTTATTGACTCGATGAAAGAGTTGGAAACTTTTAGGGTTATAGTAGGTAAGGCAGAAACTCCAACTCCTGTGTTTTCGGGTAAGATTGAGAGGGTTGTAACCAATCCGTATTGGACTGTACCCAAGAGTATTGTTGCAAAAATGCTGCATAAGATACGGAGCGATTCTACTTATTTAACTCGGAATGGCTACTACGTAATTAATAGTTTCGAGCAATGGGTTGATAGCAAGGAAATTGATTGGAGCAATCCCGATCCGCTAGGAAATCGATATGCATTGCGTCAAAGAAATAGCACATCGAATGCGCTAGGATTGATAAAATTCTTGTTTCCTAATGATTACAGTGTTTACATTCACGATACACCATCGCGTAACCTCTTCAATCACGAAGTAAGAACTTTTTCGCATGGTTGCATAAGGCTTGAAAACCCCGATAAGCTTGCGCAGTTCATAACCGATAGGTTTGTTAAGGATGAGCTAAACATTCAGCAGCTAATATCAACCCGAAGTACTACCGATATTGAGCTAAGCAATCAGCTCGATGTGCACATCCAATACATTACTTGTACTGCTGCTGAGGATAGGAACATGCAGTTTTTTGCTGATATTTACAATCGCGATAAGCAGGAAATTATGTCTACGTTCCCGGGTTTGCTTGAGATATAGCGTTAAGCGTAGGATGGTAAATAAAAAGGCAGGTGCCGTCTTTTATTAAATCAATTATCTCTTTTGTTTCGTCAACAGGTAGGGCAGGGCAACCAAAGCTGCGCCCTAAACGCTGATGCTTTTGTATGAAGTAATTGCTTACGTAATCGGCTCCGTGTATTACTACTGCCCGCTTAAATGCATTATCGTTAATGCCCTTGTCAACCCCGTTTAACCTTAGCGAATACCCATGTTTGCCTGTGTATGTATTTTGCGTTACAAAAAGGCCAAGGCTACTTTGGTTTGAGTGAACTGTGTTGGAGAACGATTCGGCTTTCAATACCCCTGAGTTTTTGCCGTGGGCAACTAAGGTTTTTTTTATAACCTGCTTGCTTCGCAGATTAATAATAAAAAATCTATCCTCAACCGATGGTTTACTAAAATCGATAATAGCAATAAGCGAATCGTTTTTTAGGCTATTTTGCTGCTTTAGGCGAACGTATCCTCTAATAGCAAGGTTGAGAGCATCAGTAGGAATGCCAATGGAGTCGGATAGGGTTATGCTCCAGTGGTTACTATTTTTGGCATAGGTGTTTTCACTTTTAGCCTCGCTTGATGTTGAAGACTCAAATTGAAAAAAAGCGCTTATGCCTGAAATTAGAATTACTAGTGATATTTGGAAAAGATTATTCAATGCTAATTTTTTTTTGCAAAAGTAGGTATTTGTGATGTAATTAAAGTAGAAAAACAATCAAAATCTATTTAAATGCGATTTATCTACTTACTATAAATACCTTGTTTGCAAATTATTTAAAATTCATAATTGTTCTATTTGCCCGAATATGTGACGGTTATGATTTTGCTAAGCAGTTTGAAAAAAATCGTAGTATATTTGTTTATACCATGTAAAAGCAAAAAAGCTAAATTGATTTGTTTAATTTTATGCTTAGATAATTTTGGCGGTTTGCTAACTAATAATGACCAGATGAAACAAATATATTTTGTAATTATTCTCACTGCCTTGTCATCGTGCTCAATTCTCAATCAGCCAGTTGAGGTAGAGGTAACCCCAATGCCTATTGAAGAGTTTATGCAAAAGCCCTTTGGGCATAACGAGAGTATTGACGATTTTAAGGCGGGTTTGCCTGATGGTACACGAGTTCAGAAGCTGATAAAGCGTAACCCGCGACCTCATCATAAGCCCGATACGGTATACAACTTCCTTTTTAAAAAATCGAAAATTAGCGTTTACAAAACGCAGTTTAACCAAGAGTTTTTGCTTGGAGGAAATGTTCGAAACCCCCAAATTGTGCTTGTTAACGGAATTAGAAAGGGTATGGCTAAAGCGCAGTTTTTTAATTGTTTTACCGATTTTGATCCCTCGCCTAATGATACAATATCAATAAAAGAACCAAAGTTTGGACGAACCTTTAACTTTTACTTCAATAAAAAAGGGATGTTAGAGCGGTTTTCGTTTACGGGGAAAACCTAGACAATAAATCAGTTCATATTTCTCAGATTTTTTACTTTCCGGTTTTACTTCCATTTATTGTGAATAAGGCTAGTATTTATCGTTTTGAATAATGAATACTTCATCCCCTATTGTGAAGTACTATGCATTTTTTCTGTTTACAACTTTTCCGGCAATGCTAATAATTTTGAATACTTAGGGTTAATTATCTGAATGTACTTGCTTTGCGAATTCAAGCCAATTAATTACGTTTTCAAATCTATTCAATATTTAGCTTGCTCCTCGTGGTAGTTTTGCTAATAGTAATATCAAATGATTAAGCAATTGCTTAAAGTATTGTTTTCGTTATTCATCCAATTGAGATGGAAGGATACTGATACAATAGATTACTTGATATTCAAAATAGTTACCTAATAGCAAATCTTTTAAAACCCAACAAAAATGAAAAATGCCTTTTTAATTTTTATTAGTATGATATTCGTCGGCACCTTAAACTTCTCGTGTAGTAAAGACAAGGAAAGCGAAAAGGAGCCTGAGGTAATTACACTGGACGGCAGCGGAACTTGGAACAACCCATTTAAAGTATCGGTGGGCACAACTCGTACAAGTATTGAGGCGGGAAGTTTTCTGTATGAGTTTCCTTATTCGGTAGGGCAATCATATACCATTAAGGTGAGTGATTTTACTCAGGATTTGGACTTAAGAGTAGTTATTGGCTATGGCCCAGGCATGGGCACCGATTTATCCAATAGTGTTACAGAGGGTTTGGCCGAAGAGGAGCTTACCTACACCTTTTCTCAACAAGATCTTTATCTGTACATTGAAAATGTTACCGATGAGTCAACTGAGTTTACCCTAACTATTAAGAAAAATTAATCTTAGGGTTTTACAGGGCATACCTCGAAGCGAAAACATATAATATGTAAAAACCCGAAATGGATAGTTGGGAAGTTATCCATTTCGGGTTTGTTGCTTGCTTATAGTTTATTTCTTTTCAGCAATAACAGCAATTGTGCTTTGCGTTCCCTTTACTTTTTGGCCAATACCTACCTTTACCGTTGCGCTAAGCGGGAGAAAGAGGTCAACTCTTGACCCAAACTTTATAAAGCCCACTTCTTGACCTTGCTTTGCTTTTTCGCCTTGTTTTGCGTAGCAAACAACGCGTCGGGCAAGATAACCAGCAATCTGTCGGTAGAGTACTTGAACACCATCGGGTCGTTTAAGGGCAATTGTTGTGCGCTCGTTTAGGGTTGACGATTTTGGCTCCCATGCAACCAGAAATTTGCCAGGATGATACTTTTGGTAGGTAATATCTCCGCTAATTGGATGCCAGTTAATATGCACGTTCCAAACCGACATGAATATTGATACCTGAATGCATTTTTCTTTTAAATACTCTGGCTCATCAACCTCTTCAATAGCAACAATGGTTCCGTCGCAAGGCGATAGCACTTTTTCATCATCGAGCTTAACAGTGCGTTTGGGTACCCTGAAAAATCGAAGCATAAATATGTAGAGCGGTACGGTTACGCCTAAAATGATGTAGAGCGCAACGTTGCTTATGGCATACCAGAATACGAAACTAATGCTTGCAAAAAGTATTAATGCAATTAGTAATATTGTTTTGCCTTCCCTGTGTATTCTCATCTATGTATTTGTAATAGGTGTTCTGTTATTTAAAATAGCGTTTTTAAATCGTTATATCAGCATCATCATCTCGAGGTAAACAAAAACAATGGGTGCTGATAGCAGAATGCAGTCGAAACGGTCTAGAAGACCTCCATGCCCAGGCAAAAACTTGCCGGAGTCCTTTACACCAATACTTCGCTTAAACATCGATTCAACCAAATCGCCAAAAACGCCCATTGAGGCAGTAATTAGTCCAATTGCAATCCAATGAAAGAGCGATATTTCAATAAAGAATAGCGATAAAATCCATGCTGTAAGCAGTGTTGTAAAAATCCCCCCGACAAGGCCTTCCCACGATTTTTTTGGTGATATGCGAGGGAACATTTTATTGCGCCCAATGCTAAGTCCAAAGGCATAAGCTCCTGTGTCGTTTGCCCAAGTTAAAATAAAGAAACCAAGCAGCAAGCTGGTTTGAAATCCTATGCGATACGATGCGTAGCTAAGAGCAAAGTAGTTGAGAAGCGAAAACGGAAGGGCAATGTAAATTAGTCCGAGCAGCGTGTAGCCAATGTTGTGCATTGGCTTCTGGTGATTCCTGAAAAGTTCAATAATAAAAACGCTCAGCACTAGGGGGATAAGCCCAAGAAAAATATAGTTACCAAGCCTACCAATGGCAAACAAATAGTTAACGGTAAAAATTACTGCGCCTAAAACCAGTCCGTAAAGGTGTTGGGGTCTAACTCGAGCCTTAAAGGTTAGCCGGTAAAACTCGTAAAGTGTTGCTAGGGTGAGCCCAAGGAAAACAACAAAAAAACTGTAGCGCCCTAGGATAATGGCTCCTACGATAACCAGCACGAATAGCGTTCCGGTAATGGTGCGTTGTACAAATGTGCTCAAAATTCTAGCTCTTCAATGAGTTTTTTTGCCTTAGTTTCTGCTTCAGATGAAACATAAACCTCGGCTTCGCCTATTGAGGGGTACGATGAGTCCTGCTTGTTGAGTACCACTGCCTCAATACCATTACTGCCAAGCATTTGTTTTACGATTTCGGCCTGAAAAGGTTGGGCTTTAGTGAATACAAGCGACCAGTTTTTTTCGTCCATGGTTATTATTTATTGTTTGCTGTTTTCTGAATCCTTTTTGTCCTCACCCTCGTGTTTCTTCTCCTCTTCCTCAATGTCTTTTACAAGCTCTTCGGCTCTGGTGTGCGATTTACGGGGACCAAAAATAGTCTCTAAATCCTCACTAAAAATAACCTCTCGGTCAAGCAGTAGCTCCGCAAGCTGGGTTAAGCCATCCTTGTTGTTAGTAAGAATATCTTTTGCTCTGTTGTAGGCAGTGTCGATGATAAGCTTTACCTCGCTGTCGATAACCTCGGCTGTTTTCTCGCTGTAGGGTTTTGAAAATGCGTACTCGCTTTGTCCTGAAGAGTCGTAGAAGCTAATGTTTTTAATCTCGTTGCTCATGCCAAAATAGGCAACCATGGCGTAGGCCTGCTTGGTAACTTTTTCCAGATCGTTAAGTGCCCCAGTAGATATTTTTCCGAACATTAGCTCTTCAGCTGCTCTTCCTCCAAGTGCCGAGCTCATCTCATCGAGCATTTGCTCGGTGGTGGTAAGCTGGCGTTCCTCGGGTAGGTACCACGCTGCACCAAGGGCACGGCCACGGGGTATTATTGATACCTTTAGCAATGGGTTTGCATGCTCTAAAAGCCAGCTAACCGTAGCATGACCCGATTCGTGGAAGGCTATAGTGCGTTTTTCTTCCTGCGAGATAATTTTGTTCTTCTTCTCAAGGCCGCCAATAATCCTGTCAATAGCATCTAAAAAATCTTGTTTCTCAACAAATTCTTTGTTTTTTCGAGCGGCAATTAGCGCTGCCTCGTTACAAACATTAGCAATATCGGCACCCGAAAAGCCAGGGGTTTGCTTAGCCAAAAAATCGATGCTAAAGTTTTCCTCAAGCTTAAGCGGTTTGAGGTGTACCTTAAATATTTCCTGTCTTTCTTTGTAATCGGGGAGTTCAACGTGTATCTGACGGTCGAAGCGGCCAGCACGCATTAGGGCTCGGTCGAGTATATCGGCGCGGTTTGTGGCTGCCAAAATTATTACTCCTTGGTTTGAGGCAAAACCATCCATTTCGGTAAGAAGCTGGTTCAGGGTGTTCTCGCGCTCGTCGTTCGATGAGAAGTTGGCGTTTTTCCCCCTTGCTCTTCCTATGGCATCAATCTCATCGATAAACACAATGCAGGGAGCCTTTTCCTTGGCTTGCTTAAACAAATCGCGAACGCGCGAAGCACCAACGCCCACAAACATTTCAACAAAATCGGAACCCGACATACTGAAGAATGGGACATTTGCCTCGCCGGCAACTGCTTTAGCAAGTAACGTTTTTCCAGTGCCCGGAGGGCCAACAAGCAGAACGCCTTTTGGGATCTTCCCTCCTAGGTTGGTGTATTTCTTTGGATTTTTAAGGAAATCGACAATTTCCATAATTTCAACTTTAGCCTCTTCGAGCCCTGCAACATCTTTAAAATCAATTTTGATGTTCGATTCCTTATCGAATAGCTGGGCTTTGGATTTACCTACGCTAAAAATGTTGCCCGCACCACCTGGGCCAGCGCCGCCTTTACTTATTCGTTTAAAAATGAAGAGCCAAACCCCTACGAGGATTATTATTGGAAGTAGCCAAGTAACAATTTCCCCAAAGTAGTTAGGCCTATCTTCGTAAACGGGCGATATGCGTTCGCTTACGGTAAGCTCTTCTTGGGCCTCCTCAAGTTGTCGCTCAAAAGCATCGATTGAGCCTATAGTGAAGAAAAAGTGTGGCCCCTTGCGATTTACATTCTCAGCATCTTGCCCTAGTTTTCCCGAGTATTTGCTAAGGCTATTATCTTTAATATAAACCTCAACTTTGCCCGAGTTGCGCACTACAACTAGCTTTTTAATGTCGCCCTGCTTAATCATTTGCACCTGAACGTCTTGCCAGGTAGTTTCAATGGGTTCTTTCGTGCTGTAGAATAGGTTGAGGCCCAGTATACCGAGGATTATAAGGATGTAAATCCAGTATACGTTAAATTTTTTGCCACCAAAGTTCAGGTTGTTTCCTCCTTTGCCTGAAGAACCGTTTGCTGATCCTTGTTGTTTCTTATCCTTTTCTTTTTCGGGGCCTGTATTGTTGTTTTCCATTTATCTTGCTGGGTATTGATAGTTGTTAAAGATGATAGTAACCAAAACGGTGAAATAATGTTTACTCGTAACTGGTTCGTTTAGCATCGGCCCAAAGATCTTCGAGCTTATAGAATTCTCTCCATTGCGTTTGAAATACATGAACAACAATGTCAACATAATCGAGAACTACCCATATGCTGTTTTCATATCCTCCTTTTTGCCAGGGTTTTTCGTTTAGCACCTCTTTAGCCTTATCTTCAATGTTTTCGGCTATGGCGGCTACCTGAGTTGTCGATTCGGCATGGCATATTACAAAATGCTTACAAACAGCGTTTGGCAACGATCCCAGTTCGAGACTAATAATCTTCTCTCCTTTTTTCTCTGAAATTGCATCGATAATGCAGGTGTGAAGTGCTTCTGTGTTTTCTTTCTTCTTTTTGCTCATTAATTGTGTATAGCGTTAAATGTTAATGGGCAAAGTTACTGTTTTTTGGTGTAAAAGCAAAGTGAAATGGCTGGTTAACATTTTTTAGGAAATGTTGTGTTCATGAGGGTTTTTAGGTGGATGATTTGTGCTAAAAAACCATTGTTTATTTCCGAACAGGCAATTGATGTTTTTTATGCTAATTTTGGGCGATCAACAAAAAGCAAATGCAACAAAATAGAATTGGCCATAAAATTCAGTGGTTCAATGAGCTCGATTCTACAAATGATTACGCATCAGCAATAGCCAAGGACTCATTGTCGCATGGGGTAGTAGTGGCTACTCATTTTCAAAAAGCGGGAAGGGGGCAGCGAGGAAACCAATGGGAGAGTGCCCTAGGGCTAAATTTACTTTTTAGCGTAATTCTTAAACCTCACTTCCTTGAGGTTCAAAAACAATTTTTGCTTTCAAAGGCGGTTGCCCTTTCGCTATGCGATGTGATTGCTGATATTGTAAGTGGGGTTAGCATAAAATGGCCTAACGATATATACGTTAACGACAAAAAAGTTGCAGGAATTCTAATTGAGCATAGTTTTAGCTCGTCAATGCTCGATACCTCAATTGTTGGTGTTGGGCTAAACGTAAACCAAGCCAAATTTGCTGAAAGTATTCCGAACCCCACTTCGCTAATGCTTGAACAGGGAAATGAGCATGATATAAAAAAACTTTTAGGGATAATTTGCGACGCTCTTGATAAAAGGTATTCACAACTTTTTTATGATGAAAAGGGAATATCCGATAGCTATATCGAAAGGCTATATCGATTTGGGAACTTCTATACCTTTAGGGCTAGCGATACAACATTCGTAGCCAAAATTGTTGGCGTTAGAAACTCTGGTGAACTTATACTTGAAACGTCAGAGGGTAAAACCTTTGAGTTTGCTTTTAAGGAGATTGAGTATGTGCTATAGTAATTATCCGTTAAACGCCTTGGCTATTTGATCGGCAAGGCTATCAACCCCAGCTTTAAGCTTCGAGCCCACAAGCATCTTCATCATCATGTTTAGCTTTGCTTTAACCGTGATTTTCATGCGTGTATCGTAGGGGGCAACTTGTTTTAGCTGAATCCATACATAAAACTCAAACGGAATTTTTTCGTTACCAGTAAACTTGATGGTTTTATGGGGCTCTTTTTCAATAATTTTTAGTCCAGCGCCTTTAATCCCTTGAACATCGAAGCTACACCAGTCGTCACCAGCTTGCCAGTTCTCGAGGTTTGCCTGTTGGGCATAGGTCGAGAAGTTTTGGAAATCGGAAAGGATTTTATAAATGTCCTCATCTAAGCGTTTTATGCTAACTATTTTGCTTTCAACGGTTGTCATTGTATTTATTCTTCAAGGTTTTTTAAAACTACTTCCCCCAGTTTTCGGGGTCTAAACGCCACTGCTTAAGCACTTCCAGTTCGTTTTCGGTAATGCGTTTTGTTTCGAGGGCATGATTAATAAGCTGCTCATAGTTTGCCAGCGTATAGGCCATAACGTTTTTACTGGCAAAGTTTTGCAGGGCCACGTTAAATCCATAGGTAAAAATGGCAAGCATGCCTAATACCTCGGCACCAGCGTCTCTAAGGGCATCAACCGCTTTTAGGCTGCTTAAGCCTGTCGATATCAGATCCTCAATAACCACAACTTTTTTGCCTTTAGGAATTTCTCCTTCGATAAGATTCTCCAAGCCATGTTGCTTTGCCGATGAGCGAACGTAAACAAACGGAAGTCCAAGTGTCTCGGCAACAAGCGCTCCATGAGCAATTGCCCCAGTTGCAACCCCAGCAACTACTTCAACGTTGCTGAAATGCTGGTTAACCATTTCTTTAAAACCTTGGTAAACTAGCTTGCGTACGCTAGGGTACGAAAGTATTTTTCGGTTGTCGCAGTATATTGGGGAACGCCATCCCGATGCCCATGTAAACGGACTTGCAGGATTCAATTTAATTGCGTTAATTTCGATTAGTTTTGAAATAATTTCAGTATTAAGCATGGCAAAAGAGTATTCAGTTTTTTTCGATTCGCGTAAAATTGTTTTAACCTCAAAGTTCGATTCTCCTTTAAATAATCAGGAGGGGCTGTTTGTGGCGTATCGAACCCCTTTGGAGATTGCAAAATTACTTGTTTTTTTTCAAACCTCGGCATACCCGCAAACCCTATACCTTATGGGCGCTGATGTTGATAGTATGTTGAGTGGACTATCGTCTCATTTTGTGAACATTACAGCAGCTGGTGGGCTGGTAAAAAATAGTAGCGGGCAGCTTTTGCTCATTAAGCGTAACGGAATTTGGGATTTGCCAAAGGGCAAAACTGAGGATGGTGAGAGTCCTGAGTCAACAGCCATTCGTGAGGTTGAAGAGGAGTGTGGTTTGGGTAGCTTATTAATCGAAAAACATCTTGTTAATACCTACCATACCTATAAACTCGATGGGCAATGGGTGCTAAAGAAATCGTTTTGGTACTCAATGGTTGCTCAAGGAAATACCAATACTACACCGCAGCAAATTGAAGGAATAACCGATGCTGTTTGGGTTGATCCTAGCGACCTGCCTGCGTATTTTGCTAATACTTTTGAATCGATAAAACTTGTGTTTGCCGCTGCGCAACTGATCTAAATTTCACCAATCGACCTAAGGTAGTTGAAGAACTGAACCTCGAAATTTTCGCGGGGCGATGGTGCAGGGGAGAGAATAAGTCTGCGGTCGGGCCCAATTAGGAAATAGGTGGGATAGGCCCTAATATCGAAATCTTTTATAATGTCGGGCTTATTTCCGTAGTGCAAAAATGTCCACTGGTAGCCCGTTTGCGTAATAAAATTCTCGAGATCGCTAATATCTCTGTCAACCGAAATGGTAACAATCTCAAGCCTTTTTTTATGCTTCTCGTAAAGTTTCTGGAGGAGCGAAAATTCCTGTAAGCATGAGTAGCTTGTGGTTGTGCAGAAATTGAGGTAAACGTACTTTCCCTCAAAATCGTTTAGCGATTTAAGCTTGCCGTCAATAGTATAAAGTTCAAATGGAGAGGGGACAAAGCCTGCTAGCAATCGGGTTACCTTCGATCGGATGTTTTCGGCAATTAAAAGATGTTCGGCAACGGTGGTTGTTGTGTAAACCGAATCGAGTATGGTGAGCAAAGCCTTGCGCGAGAATTTATCGTCGAAAAATCCATCGTGTAACCCTTTTAGGATTACGAGTTCCATTAGCGTATCGTTGGCGAGTACATCGTCGTTGGCAAGCGTATTTTTTAGGTTTGTATAGCTGCGCTCGTTGGTAATGTTGCTAAATACATCGGTTCCTTTATCGGCTCGAGCAAAAAACAGAAAGTACTTATCGTAAAGGAGATTGAATAGCTCCATGTATGCCGGATTGTTGTACCTAATGGGTAGGTTGGCAAAGTACTCTTCCGATATGCTTCGAGATTGTTGCATAAGCGAGAGCTGCTTGAGTAACCCGTATCTGTAGTTTCTGTATGCATCAAAAAACGGATGGCTAAGCTGGCTAAAGCGCTTTTCGAGCGCTGCGGTTAGCGAATCTACAGAAATTGACTCAATCCCTGCGTATGCATCACGTACAATTTGATCGAAGTTCTCGTTAAAGGCCAGGTCGAACGAGCTAATAAGGTAGTTCAAATCGTTTGGGTCCATTTGCTCAATGCCAACATGAACGTCGGTTTCGCGAAAGAAGGGGTTAAGCCTTTGTCCTTCGCTTTTGGGTTCGTACTCAGGAAGCACAATCCTGTAGCTTTTACCAGGTTCAACAAAAAGGTAGAGTTTGTAAATACCCGTATTGCTGTAAATGAAAGATGTTTCGTTTATCTTTAAGTTACAATTGAAGTTGCCGCTGCTATCAACATCGCATTTTGCCAATTCTTCTTCGGTGTTTGTAATTAGGTCGGCATACCTGTAAAAAGCAATGGTTTGGTTGCGGTAGGTTGGTGCATTGCCCGAAATGCTAACCTGTGCAAAGGTTGCAGCAGAGGCTGCAATAATTATTAAGAAAGTTAGCAGTGATTTTTTTCGGGTTTGCATAGCCTTTGTTTTACCTATGGTTAACGGTTCATATACTTTTTTATGTTGATGGCTTTGGGTAAAAATTTTGATGCATCGCCGTTGTTAATTAGTATATCTCTTACAATGGTTGAATTAACAGGGGTATGCTCAGGCGAGGTGAGAAGAAAAACGGTATCAATGTCGGGGTTCATAGCCTTATTAACCTGTCCAATTGCACGCTCGTACTCAAAGTCGGCTGCGGTTCTAAGACCTCTAAGCAAGAATTTGGCTCCAATGCTTTGGCAAAATTCTACGGTGAGGCCTTGATAGCTTTTCACCTCAACTCTTGGTTCGTTGGCAAAAACCTCGTTTACCATAGCCAACCGTTGCTCTATGGTAAATAGCGTTTTTTTTGAGAGGTTGGTTCCAACAGCGATAATTACCTTATCGAAAAGGCTTAGGGCTCGCTTAACAAGTGCTTCGTGGCCAACCGTGAATGGGTCGAATGTTCCTGGGAATACGGCAATTTTTTCCATGGCTTTTGTTTGGCTTAGGTCTCAAATATAACCTTTAATTCAAATACAGGAAAAAAACATTTCCTAACTGTTCTATGATACAATTAGCGGTTGCTTAACTTTTTCTTTTAGCAAAACGTAATTGAGCACATCGCCAATATTATCGAAATACTTAAAAGTAAGCCCTTTTAGGTAGATGTCTTTAATCTCCGAGATATCTTTCTCGTTTTCCTTCGATAGTATTATTTGGCTAATGTTTGCCCGTTTGGCTGCAAGTATTTTTTCCTTAATTCCTCCAACCGGAAGGAGTTTTCCTCGTAAGGTGATTTCGCCAGTCATGGCAATGCTCTTTCGTATTTTGCGTTGTGTAAACGCCGATGCAAGCGAAGTAATCATAGTAATTCCGGCCGATGGCCCATCCTTTGGGATTGCTCCTTCGGGAACGTGTAAATGAACATCCCAGCTTTCAAAAACTTCGGGTTGTACTCCAAGTTTTTCGCTGTTCGATTTTATGTATTGCAGCGCAATAACTGCCGATTCTTTCATAACATCGCCAAGGTTACCTGTTATAGTAAGTTTCCCCTTGCCTTTGCTTAGACTGGTTTCAATAAAAAGAATTTCGCCGCCAACGCTCGTCCATGCTAGGCCGGTGGCAACCCCTGCTAGCTCATTGCCTTGGTATAGGTCTTTAAGATATTTTGGAACGCCAAGTATCTTTTTCAGCTCTGCTGCTGTAAGCTTTGGAGAATAATCCTCGCCAAAGGCAATGCTTTTTGCAGCATATCGGGCTACTTTTGCCAAGCGTTGGTTAAGGCTTCGAACACCGCTTTCGCGGGTGTATCCCTGCACTATCTCTTCAATAACCTTGTTGGGTATGCTTAGCTGCTTTTTTGAGATGCCATGGTTGTCAAGCTGATCGGGGATTAGGTGTCGTTTGGCAATTTCAACTTTTTCTTCCATAATGTAGCCGCTCATCTCAATTAGCTCCATCCTGTCGCGTAGCGCAGGGTTTATGGTTGAGATATTGTTGGCTGTGGTAATAAAAAGCACTTTCGATAGGTCGTAATCCACATCGAGGTAGTTATCGTGAAATGCGCTATTCTGTTCGGGGTCAAGCACCTCGAGCAAGGCAGAGGCGGGATCGCCGTGAAAATCTTTGCCAATCTTATCAATTTCATCGAGGATGAATACGGGATTCGACGATTTAACCTTTTTGAGGTTATGGATTATTCGGCCAGGCATTGCACCAATGTAGGTTTTTCGGTGGCCACGAATTTCGGCCTCGTCGTGCAAACCACCCAGCGAAATGCGTGCGTATTTCCTGTCGAGTGCCCTGGCAATGGATTTACCCAGTGAGGTTTTTCCAACACCCGGTGGGCCGTGAAGACAGATAATAGGGGCTTTCATGTCGCCCTTTAGCTTGAGTACCGCTAGGTGTTCAAGTATTCGCTCTTTCACCTGCTCAAGGCCAAAGTGATCATCGTCTAAAACTTTTTTGGCCCTTTTTAAATTGAAGTTATCCTTTGTGTATTCGTTCCATGGCAAATCGAGCAGCAGCTGAACGTAGTTAAGCTGCATTGAGTAGTCGGGTGCCATGGGGTTCATGTTGCTTAGCTTGCTTATTTCGCGATTAAAAACATCGGAAACCTCTTTGCCCCATTTCTTCTGTTTTGCTTGCTTGCGCATTTCCTCAATTTCTTTCTCGTTGGGGCTTCCTCCAAGCTCATCCTGAATAGTTTTCATTTGCTGGTGAAGGAAATACTCGCGCTGCTGCTGGTTCATGTCCAGCTTCACCTTTGTTTGGATGTCGTTTTTTATCTCAAGCAGCTGAATCTCCCTTCCCATAAATTCGAGTAGCAAAGTGCTTCTCGATTTTAAATCGTTTTGCTCAAGCAGCTTTTGCTTATCGGGGGCAGGTAGCTCAATGTTTGAGCAAATAAAATTGATGAGAAAGTAGTAGTTGTCGATATTCTTTACGGCAAACGAAGCCTCTTGTGGCATGTTTGGCGAAAGGCTTATGATTTTCAGGGCATAATCTTTAATTGAGCTGATTAGCGCTTCAAACTCTTTGTTCTTTTCGTTGGTTGGCTCGTCGGTAAGCGTTTTAACTGAGGCCATAAAGAACGGGTCGCTCGACAAATACTCAATTACCTGAAAGCGATGTAAACCCTGAAGTATAACCGATGTGCTTCCGTCGGGCATTTCAAGAACCTTAAGAACACGGGCAATGGTGCCAAGCGGGAAGAGATCCTTTATCTCCGGATCTTCAATATTTGCATCGATTTGCGAAACGGCACCAAGAAACTTGGTTTTTTGAGTAAGGCTTTTTACCAGTTTAACCGATTTGTCTCTACCAACGGTTATTGGCAGAACAACTCCGGGGAAAAGCACTGTGTTTCTCAAGGCGAGTATGGGTAACGTTTTGGGCATCTCTTTTGCGTCAAAATCGCCATTGTCCTCGGTGAAAAGAGGAATAAACTCAGAGTCTTGGTCGAACGAATCGGTTAAAAAGGGTGTTGCTATTTTTAAATCGAACTTTTTGCTCATTAGTGATTAAAGATTATTTGTGAATTGTGACAATGTGGCATTGGCAACCTCCATTTTGTTGCGCCAGTAGCATTGTCAATTGCTGTGCCAAAAAACCGATGCGCGATGCGCTGATTGTTCTTTGTAGATTAGGGCTAATGCCTATATTTTGTGGTTTGATTAAATATGTTGCAAAGTATTTCTTTATCAACATCAGTGAGATCAATGCCGCGCCGTGCCATAACTATGCTGGCAGTTTCGAAAGCTTTGCTTGTTTTATATATTGTAAAACCTTGAGCGCCACCCCATGCGAATGAGGGAATAAAGTTACGAGGAAATCCATCGCCAAAAATGTTTGCGCTTACACCAACCACCGTGCCGGTGTTGAACATTGTATTAATTCCGCATTTGCTGTGGTCGCCCATAATTAATCCGCAAAATTGTAGGCCAGTATCAACAAAACCCTCTTTTTGGTAGTTCCAAAGTTTAACGTTGGCATAGTTGTTCTTTAGGTTCGACGTGTTGGTGTCGGCACCAAGGTTACACCATTCGCCAATAACCGAATTGCCAATAAACCCATCGTGCGCCTTGTTGGAGTATCCGAAAATTACGCTGTTGTTTACTTCGCCCCCTACCTTGCAGTGAGGGCCAACGGTGGTAGGTCCATAAATTTTTGCACCTAACTTTAATGTTGAATTGCTGCAAAGCGCAAAGGGTCCTCTGATTAGCGAACCTTCCATTACCTCAGCGTTTGCCCCTATGTATATGTGCCCTGTTTGTGCATTGAGTACCGAGCATTCAACCGTTGCACCATCTTCTATAAAGATGTTTTCGGGGTTAAGTATTTTGTTGGACGATGAAATTGGGGCCGATTTTCGGCCAGTTTTAATTAGCTGCCAATCGGCTTCTATTGCCAAACCATTCAGCCTAAAGATATCCCAAGGTTGGGTAATTTCTACGATTTCGTCTTCAAATTCAATAGTATTGGGCAAGTTTAAGCGGCTAAGCTTATCGATGGAAATACTGGAGTGTGGCAATATGGCAGCGATAAGCGTGTTGCCTTTTAGCAGTGCTTGGCCGCTATTTAGCAATTTAATTCGGTTGGCTAACCCGCTAGTAGGCAAAACCCCTCCGTTTATAATCAAGCAATCGTTGTTGCTTTCTGGGGGCACTGGGAATTTTTTCGATAGATAATCTTGTGTGAGGTCGAAGCATTGCTGTTGAAGATATTTTTCCCATTTCTCTTTAATGGTTAGTATGCCAACCCTTATGTGCGAAACGGGACGAGTAAAAGTAAGTGGTAGTAGTTGATCTCTTCGGTAATCGTCGAACAGAATGATTTGCTTAGCCATTTGTTTTGAATTGGTTTTTTACAAAGTTAGCTCTTTAATGCTTTAGGGCAGAATAGTAAAGCATAAAAAAAGGAACAACCAATGGTTGCTCCTTTCGTATTGTAACATAGTTCCTCGTTAAACTCAGCCGAAGCAGAGTGGAAGAATTGTTTAGCTGTTCTTCTTGTCGAGGTGTTTCTTGTACTTTGTCATAAACTTATCTACACGGCCAGCGGTATCAACCAACTTCATTTTGCCTGTATAGAAAGGATGAGAAGTGTTTGAGATTTCAACCTTAACTAGTGGATACTCAACGCCATCTACCTCTAGGGTTTCCTTTGTGTTCACAGTCGATTTGGTGATGAAAACATGGTCGTTCGACATGTCTTTAAACGCCACCAGTCGATAATTCTTTGGATGTATGTCCTTTTTCATTGTAAGTTGATTTATCTTTTAAAAAACTCGTTCAAGCAAAATTTATGGCCTGCAAAATTATTAACTCTTACGATAATAGCAAAATAATCAGCGAGTTTTTTCGAAAGTTTTTTTATCTACTTGCGGCTATTGACCTTTGCCAGCAATCGGAGAATCTCAATGTAAAGCCAAATTAGGGTTACCATTAACCCGAATGCAGCATACCACTCCATGTATTTTGGTGCTCCTTGGTTTACCCCTCTCTCAATAAAGTCGAAATCGAGCAAAAGGTTAAACGCCGCAACGCCAATAACCACAAGGCTAATAATTATGCTAAACGTGCTTACTGTTCCGGGAGTGTCTCCTTGGTGAAGGTACCCGAGATCAACACCAAAAAAGCTTAAGATAAATGAAAGAAAATACATTAGCGCAATTGCGCCAGTGGCTGCAAATACAGCCATACGAAACTTGGCGGTAACTTTAATTGTGCCAGAGCGATATAGTATAAGCATGAAGAAAAACGTAGCAAAGGTAAGTCCAACGGCTTGCGTGATAATGCCAAGGCCATATTGGGCTGCCATAAAGGCAGAGAGTCCGCCGAGCAAAAGCCCTTCGAGTACAGAGTAAATAGGCGCAGTTATATGGGCACTTCGTGGCGAGAACACAGTGATTAGCGCTGTAATAAAGCCACCAATACCACCAACAATCATCCAAGTATTAACTGATGGCGATTGTAGCATGGCTAGGCGCCATGTGTAAATGGCTCCTAGAACAACTAGGGCAAGCATGGTAATGGTTTTAAACTTAGTTCCTTCAATGGTCATTACCTCTGTTGAGGTATTGGCTCTCTCCTTAGCAAAAATCCGCTCGCTTAAAGCAGGGTTTGATGATTTCATGATTAGATAGTGGTTGTTTAAATAATTTTGGCGTTAGCACCAAGGTGTATGCCAATTTATAAAGAATGTCAAATTTGCTTATTCCTTAAGTTTTTTGCTAATTATCTTCTTCAAACTCAAAAAGTATTTGACTGCCAACCCAGGCCTTGTGCTCGTCGCTGCTACTAGCAAGCTTATTAGCATTGGCGAGCACTTTTTGTTTAAATTCAGTGTTGCGTTTGGCTATTTGCCTTAGAGCAAACTCTATAGATACTTTTTGTGCCGAAAAGGTTTCGCTTTCAAATCCTTCGATGATCTCAAGGTAGGGTTCAAAAACAATGTCTTTAACGTTTATATCCGATGCAGAACGCGCAGCAATTATAAGCCCCGCTTTTTGGAGAAATTCGTTATCGGTAAGGCACCATTCAATGCTTCGTGATAGGGCGCAGTCGGTTTTCCAAAGTAAATTGCTGCATACCTGTTCAACAATTTCATGGTTTGTGAAACTCTGAGCCCAATTGTCAATTTGTTCACCGGTTACCAATTTCGGGTCGTCAATCATCGATGCCAATAGTTTGCATTCCCTAATATCCTGCTCGTAGAGCGAAAGTGCTAGTTCATGATTCCCCGAATAATCTTTTGCTATGCTTTGTAATTCAGGTATCGATACACCATAGTTAACCTTGTACTCAATGCCAAGTTCGGATAGGCTTTGGGATACTGGACCGTTCATTTGGCGCTTAACCTCTTGGATTATTCGTTGTAGTTCCATTAGTGTATTTTTTTGCAATTTACGAATAATAGGATAAATCCGTCTATTTTTCTAATTTTGAGGCATACTGATACATGGGTGTGGTTTACTAATGGTGCATAATTCAAATATTTAGATGCTGAAAGACCTAGCCAAAATTTTAAGGAACGATTTTTTTAAGAATGTTTTCACCTTAATCACTGGTAATACAATTGCTCAGATAATTGGGTTACTTGCTATACCCATCCTTTCGCGCATGTATACCCCAGAGGAGTTTGGTGAAGTGGCACTGTTTATTGGCATTGTTAACGTGATAGCCATTGCTGCCAACGCTCGTTACGATATGGCTATAGTACCTCCAAAGCGAAGCAGTCAGGCTTTTCATTTATTTGCAGGGAGCATTGGTGTTGCTATAGTGGTAACAGTATTTCTTTTTATTGTAGTGGCAGTTTTTAAAGGAACCATAACCTCTGCTTTTAATGCTGAGTCGTTTAACCAAATTATATGGTTGTTGCCCCTGCTCGTTTTCCTATTGGCCACGCATAAAAGCATGCACTACTGGTTTAACCGTGATAAAAAGTATAAGACTATTGCGCAAAATAGAGTAATTCTAAGTTCAACTCAAACTGGAGTTAAACTTGGCCGTTTTGCTTTCACCAATGGGTATTGGGGGCTTGTAATCGGAACCATAGTGGGCGAATTTGTTGCTTGGGCCGTATACGTAGTTAAAATAATTCGAAATGATATTTGGCGATTAAGGTTCTTATCGCGAAAGTCGATGCGAAAAGCGCTGAAAGAATACGCTAACTTTCCGAAGTTTTTAATGCCCATGGCAGTAATTAACACATTTTCGGTAAACATTCTTATTTTTTCACTATCGGCGATTGCATCGAGTACAATAGTTGGGTTTTACGAAAGAGCTTGGAGGGTTATAAATATGCCTTTCTCGCTGTTGAGTACCTCTTTTGGAAATGTTTTTTACGAGCAAATGACCAAAACGGTAAACCCCAAACGATTGTATACAGTTTCGTATTTTGCCAATTTGGCAATTGCCACGGTTGTTCTAACGCCAATAATGCTATGGGGTGAGCCCATTTTTGGTTTTGTGCTTGGGAAGGAGTGGATTGCTGCCGGTACCATCGCAAAGCTAATTGCTCCTTTAACCATTTCGAATTATGCCACGGCGTGTGTGTCCAACGTTTTTTCGGCTTTTAAGAAAAACCAGCTGCTGTTGGTTTGGCAGGTAGCCTATCTGCTTATTGTGGTTAGCTGGATTTTTCTGGCAAGATCATTCGATATCTATCTTCTAATTCGTATATACGCATTTATTGGTGCTACAATTTATGCAGTGCTTGCCTATATGGGATTTAAAGTGGTGGCTAAGCAAGTTGCTATTCGGTAATTTTGCTATTTTTAGATAGTTTTTAGCATTGAAGTTTTTATCAATCCATAAATTTATTTAAAGTGAAGCGTTTTTTTATTGGTATTTTTGGAGTGCTTTTCTTTCGTTGGGCCTACCCAGGGTTTAACTACTACGAATTTCCGTTTCGAAAAATGTTAAAGTGCTTCTTTTTTCAGCGGGTTTTCGGTATTAACCGAAAAGTTCCTTGGCCGGTTCATTGGACTTCTGAGGTGAAAGCTTTTGAGAAAATTCAAAGAGGAACAGAAACACCTGGGTCTATGCTCGGTTGCTATATCGATGGTCGTAACGGGATAGTCTTGGGTGATAATGTATGGATAGGTCCTCGTGTATCGATTATTAGCATGGATCACAATCTGCTAAACTACAACCATTACAAGGTTGAGAAACCAGTGGTTATTGGGCGCGACTCGCTGTTAACCACCAATTCAATTATCCTGCCTGGCGTTGAGTTAGGTCCCCATACAGTGGTTGCTGCAGGTGCGGTTGTTACCAAATCGTTCCCTGAAGGGAATCAGGTTTTGGCTGGAAATCCAGCAAAAGTTGTAAAGCAGCTAAGCTCATATGCTGAAGAGTTCTAGGGCTAAGTGCATTATATCGTAAATTTGAGGATAAGCATAAATTTGTTGAGTAATCAATACAAAATAGTAAGGCATTGTAAAAAATGTGGATGTTGGGTTGACGATATTTAAAAAATAATCTATCTTTGCATCCGCAAAACGGTGGATGTAGCTCAGTAGGTTAGAGCGTCGGATTGTGGTTCCGAAGGTCGCCGGTTCGAGCCCGGTCTTCCACCCAAGGTAAAGCTTCGATGTCAATCGAGGCTTTTTTGCATTTAGGGAAGAGTGGGCGAGAAGTTTACCCCGGGATGCGGAGCGTAACGGGGAGCCCGGTCTTCCACCCACGGTAAAGCTTCGATGCCAATCGAGGCTTTTTGCATTTAGGGAAGAACGGGGGAGAAGTTTACCCCGGGATGCGGAGCGTAACGGGGAGCCCGGTCTTCCACCCACGGTAAAGCTTCGATGCCAATCGAGGCTTTTTTGCATTTAGGGAAGAGTGGGCGAGAAGTTTATCCCGTGGCGCAGCGCGTCAAGAAAGAGCTAACCCTATGCCGAAGGCACTCCTTGTTTTTGTTATTGCAACCAACTTTCTTATGCATTAATTATAAACTTGGCATAACCTAATAGTGTTTTCATTAAACAAATTGTTACATTTGGTGCAAAGCAGAAAATGATGGCAAAAAAGTGCCTGATGCTGTTAATAGCAATTGCTAAAAAAACACTTTTAGTCCATCGCAATTTGTTTAATGCAACTTAAGGATTATGGAAATTCAATTTAATGGAGCCGTTCGCGAGGTTACTGGCAGTAAACATCTTATAACCACAAATAGTGGTAAACGGATTTTGCTCGATTGTGGAATGTATCAGGGCAAAGGATTGGAAACCGACGAGATGAATCGTGATTTAGGGTTTGAGCCTAAAGAGATCGATCATATAATACTAACCCATGCGCATATCGACCATTCAGGGCTTATACCCTACGTGTTTAAGCAAGGCTTTAGCGGTTCGGTAGTTTGCACCTCAGCAACCCGCGATTTATGCGCAATTATGCTAGTCGACTCAGGCTTTATTCAAGAGCGCGACGTTTACTTCTTCAATAAAAAAAGAGCGAGTAAAGGTTTGCCTCCTGTTAAACCGTTGTACACAAAAGACGATGCCGTTGCATCGATGGAACTATTTATTGGTGTTCCGTACGATAGAAAGTTTAGCATTGACAGCAACATCAAGGTAAGGTTTACCAATACTGGACACATGCTGGGTAGCGGGGTTGCTAACCTTGAGATAACCGAAAATGGGGTAACCAAGCGCATTGCCTATACTGGTGATATTGGACGGCCAAAGAATAGGATTTTGAAATCGCCTAAACCCTTTCCGCAAACCGATATCCTTATTTGTGAGTCGACTTATGGAGATAGGCTCCACAACGATAGCGACAGAGGGGAAGAGGATTTACTCAAGGTTGTTTACGAAACATGCGTTAAAAAAGGGGGGAAGCTAATTATCCCATCGTTTAGTGTGGGTCGTACGCAGGATTTGGTTTACTCTCTCAATAACTTTTATAATAGTGGGCGATTGCCAAAGATTGATATTTTTGTCGATAGCCCATTAGCAACAAATGCCACCGAAATTTTTAGGATGCACCCCGAGTGCTTTAATAAGGATATTCTTGAGGTTATGGAGACCGACCCTGATCCCTTTGGCTTTAACACCCTTAAGTACACCAAAAGTGTTGACGAGTCGAAAGCGCTAAATACCTACGATAAGCCTTGCGTTATTATATCAGCATCGGGAATGGCCGAAGCGGGAAGGGTTAAGCATCATTTGGCCAATAATATTGCAAACCCAAAAAACACCATACTGTTTGTGGGCTATTGTGCACCAACAACCTTAGGCGCTCGCATTATGAATGGTGCAAAACAAGTATCTATACATGGAATTGTTTACCCCGTAAAGGCCGATGTTCGAAGAATTGAATCCTATTCTGGTCATGGAGATTACAAGGAGATGATTGATTTTTTGAAGTGTCAGGACTATGGATCAATAACCGATACTATTCTGGTGCATGGCGATTTAAAACCTATGGAATTTTTCAAGCACAAGCTGAAGCAGGAAGGCCTGAAAAATGTTCATATCCCAACCAAGGGCGATACGCTTTTCTTTTAGGATACTTAGTATTAACATTGATGATTTTAGTGTTTTAAGTTTTACAATATGAGAGGTATAGTCAAGCTTTATGTTAAGGGTTTTTTTGCTTTTGCTGCTGTTTTTGCAGTTGTTCTTGCGTTAATTGATTATTATGATGGAAGTATTGATTGGTTGCAAATAACTATAGCCAGTGTTTTTTTCGGTGTTTTTATGTCGTGGATTATTGTGAACGCTCAGAAAAAGAAAGTACGAGAGTATAAAAAATCTGAGGTGATTGATAAAGATCTTAAGGTTAAGCAGAGCATATCTTTTTATACAGAGTTGTCAATTAATGAGATTCTTGATTTGCTGGAGAAAAATGATATTACTAAAGCTTGGAGATTTAAAATTGTTAGTTCAGAGATAAAGGGAATAACCAAAAGATCAAGAGGCTCATGGGGAGAGCGAGTTAGCGTTAAGTTTGCTGAAGGTAAGGTTCAAGTTGAGAGTAGACCAATTTTGTTCACTGCCATATTTGACGCTGGAAGGAGTTTCTATAATGTGCAGCTTGTTAAGGCAATAATTGAACGTTGATGTTTTAACTCGTTTCTCTCTAATTATTGAGACCTAAGTAATATTAATAACTAATTAGTTATGATGGGCAATAATGGTTGACCCAAATCACCAATTTTTTATGGTTCAGGCTATTGCAAATTGCTGAAAAAGGGTATAACTTGTATTGCGTTTTAATGAAAAGGGAAAATGGGCGACGCCAAAACCATACTGAACCTTATGGCCGATATGTACATATCAGCTCATCCTAACTTTTTTTATAGGGAGGTGGTGTATTTTCCTCCCCAAAATAAAAGCCCATATCGTTTTCCGCAGCTGGGGCTTTCCGATGTGTTTGTCGATCAGGTTGATATTAAACTCGTTGAGGAGCAAACCGAAGGCCCTTATACCGATTCGCTTGCGTGTTTCTTTTTTAAAAGCTAAGTCCTACTTTATTATTGGTTGCGCAAAGGCGTTTACATCTTTATCGGTAATCTCTTTGTCACACAGTATTATAAGCCTTTCAACAACATTCCTAAACTCCCTAATGTTTCCTGTCCAGCTAAAGTTTTGTAAAGCTTTAATAGCCCCTTCGGTTATCGATTTGGCTGGCATGCCGTATTCTTGGCAGATGAGTTCAATAAAATGGTTGGCAAGCAACGGGATATCCTCAAGCCGTTCGTTTAGGGCAGGTACCTGAATGATGATTACGCTAAGCCTATGAAATAGGTCTTCTCTGAAATTACTTGCATCTATTTCCTTTTGCAGGTTTTTGTTGGTTGCAGCTATAATGCGCACGTTAACGTTAATGTCCTTATCGCTGCCCACGCGCGATATCTTATTCTCCTGCAATGCCCTAAGCACCTTAGCCTGTGCGCTTAGGCTCATGTCTCCAATCTCGTCGAGGAAAAGTGTGCCTCCATCGGCTTGCTCAAACTTGCCTTTGCGCTGCTTAATGGCCGAGGTAAACGCACCCTTTTCGTGACCAAAAAGTTCACTCTCGATTAGTTCCGAAGGGATTGCAGCGCAGTTCACTTCCACAAAAGGCATATCGGCTCGGCTGCTTTTTTCGTGTAGCCATCGGGCTACAAGCTCTTTGCCTGTCCCGTTCGATCCGGTAATTAGCACACGCGCATCGGTGGGAGCAACCCGATCGATCATGTCTTTCACTTTTGATATTGATTCCGATTCGCCAACAATATCGTAGGTTTTGCTAACCTTTCGCTTAAGCGTTTTGGTTTCTTTTATAAGGGTGTTCTTATCGGTTGCGTTACGAATGGTAATGAGTATTCTGTTCAAATCGAGTGGTTTCTCAATAAAATCGAAGGCCCCTTTTTTAATGGCCTCAACGGCTGTATCGATGTTTCCATGGCCAGAAATCATAATCACGGGTATTTCAGGGTTTTTCTCCTGAAGAATTTCGAGTACCTCAATGCCATCCATTTGTGGCATTTTAATATCGCAAAGTACAACGTCGAACCCATTCTTTTCGGCTTGCTCAATGCCCATTGGTCCGTCTTCGGCCAATTCAACTTCGTGGTTTTCGTATTCGAGTATTTCTTTTAGCGAATTTCTGATTGCTCGCTCATCATCAATAACAAGTATTTTGGACATGTTTTGCTTTTTTTAGTTACAATAAACAATGGCGCAAATATAGCAATCTCTTTAAGAAATCGCTAGTTGCTAGTGTTCTTAAGGTTTTAGGTTGCTGTAAATTAAATCGCCATTTGGCGATACGAGGATATAGCAAAGCTCATTGTGTTGATTATCCTGGCTCTCTTTTTTCCCAATGAGATTTATCTCATCGGTTGAGATTGGAAACACTCGGTTTATGCTGAATGCCTCCGAGGAATGAATTGGGCTGACGTTGGCTATACTACCCTCTTGGTTTAGGTTTACTAGCATTGCTCCATTTTGCGTATTGTTGCTTTTGTATTGCTTAATGAGGTACGATGTGTAGTTGAATACTGCTATGTATGTATCGTTTTGTTTAATAAGGTCAACAATTTTACCTCTTATATTGAGGCGTTCCTGCCATTTAATTTCTCCCACTGAATCAATCTGACAGAGGATTGTTGCTTGGTATACCGAATCGGTAGAGTTTTCTTTGGCTCCAAAGGCTAAAGTAGCAAGCTTATTTATTTCGTCGTAGTGCATTAGCAGTGGTTTTTGTGTAAAGGGTAAGGGTTTGGCCAAAAGTAAATTTCCTTGGCTATTTAGCACCACAAGTGTGTTCGTGTTTACCGAGTCGATTTCTGAGCTAACAACGGTAGCAGCCCCCGATTCAAAACCCGAAAGAATTGGAGCTGTATTGCCGCTGATGCTATTGGGGTTGTATTTGCTGCCAATTTCGTTTATCCACTCAATGCTATTATCGTCGGATATTTTTGTAATAAATGCAATGTTTTTTTTGTTCTTCTTAACGTAGCCGCTAACGTAATTGGGTTTCCCTTGCTTTAGGGTTACTTTCTGTGAGGTGTAACCATTCGTTGTTTCTTCATCCTCGTTGGGGTAAAGGGCAACTTTAACCTTCCCTTTACCTTGTGCAAAACCTAGGCTTTTTTCAATGGTGGGGATGCTACTCAGTAAGCTATTCAGTTGCGCATATGAGCTATTCAGCGTCAGATTTAAAAATGGAGCTTCATTGGCAGCAAACTGTTTAAACCCAGCGTAGCCTTGGTAGTGAGTTTCGAAGAATGCCTTGTGTCGCTCAACTCTTTCTTCGGAAATGGCATTGGTTAGCTCCTTTAGCTTATCGCTGGTTTCAATTTTCTTTTTTGTGAGCCTATGGTAGTACCTAAGTTTAGTGTTTATAACCGATAAGGCTGTGTCGGTAGGTAGGTTTAAGGGCGATTTGTTGAGCACCAGAAAATCTTGTCGAGTATTTAGGTAGGTGAAGAAGTCGCGAATAATCGAATTGTTGTCGTATTTGCCAAGTCTATAAATAAACGATTCGCTGAATGATTTTAGACTAACATCTTCGTCAATGCTCTCAATAATTGACAACCGTCGTTTGTTGTCGTTAAATATTTTGTGTGTTTGCTCAATCTCTTTTCTGAGAGGAACTATATCCTCGGTGTAAAGCGATTTAAATTCATTTACCCAGCTTGCGTAATCCCAAAGTTTGAAGGAACTTTTTAAAAAGTCGCTATTTGTTAAGCCTTCAAGTCTAAACGTGTTTATTGAGGCTAGCGTGTAGGTTTGATCGTAGCTGGCAATCGGAAATTCATTTATTAGCCCTTTGTATTCTTCAAAGGTTTTAATCGATAGTTCGAACTCGTTTTTTAGCTTCTCAATTGTGCTTAAAAGTTCCTCATCTGTTTTCAGCAGCGCCTCGTTAAGGTTGTCGTAATCAGTATTAATGCCATTGAATATGCTTATGCAATTGTTGTAGTGGTCCTTAGATTTTTCGAGCGTTGAGTAAATTAGCTGTACCGAGTCGATAAAATGAGTACAGTATTCAACCCTTTGGTTAATGTAGGCAATAACATGCTCGTTCTCAAGCTTGCTATCTTCGGTTTCGATGCTGAAATTACTGTAGTACTCTCTGTTTCTTCTAACCTCATTCGACTTAAGGTATACGGGGAATAGGCCATAGTAAAGCTTTGC
>Ga0334898_1001329_pt1 | contig 28427 bp, 20 predicted proteins | sample GraSluR3_MG_10_FD_207228 | JGI IMG/M metagenome (GOLD analysis project Ga0334898, IMG submission 207228) | Sludge microbial communities from methane-producing bioreactor in Wageningen University, Netherlands - Granular Sludge_3_08-R3 | ecosystem: Engineered > Bioreactor > Anaerobic >... | reverse complement strand
CAAGTGGCCTGGCCAGAGATGGAAGGGAGGATAGAGCCCATCTTAATGGGTGGGGTTACCTCCACGGAAACAGATTCCTATACTGGAATCAACATCCAGAGATACACTCCCTTACCTGATCGGATAGAACGAATAACCAACCGAGTTTATAACTGGATACAACTCCAAACACTCTCTAATGCGGAGAAAAAAATAGCCCTCATCTATTACAACACCCATGGTGGAAAAGATGGGGTGGGAGCTTCCTATCTCAACGTACCTGCAAGTATATCAGAAATATTGAAAGCCCTCAAAGAGGAGGGGTATGATATTCCTGATGAGTACTCTGTGGATGAAATAATCGAACTTTTGACTACAGTTGGGAACAACGTTGGTTCATGGGCGCCTGGAGAACTTGAAAAACTGGTTGAAGCCGGTGCTATAACCATCCCCCTGGAAACATACATGGAATGGTTCAACACATTACCTGAAGAACTTCAACAGGAAGTCATTGAATACTGGGGAGAAGCTCCAGGTGATGTAATGGTATACAATGGGAGTATAGTCATTCCTGGTATCATGCTGGGAAATATATTCCTGGGAGCTCAACCAATGCGTGGATGGGGAGAAGACTCCACTGATATAGCTCATTCATCTACATTACCCCCAACCCACCAGTACATAGCATTTTACATGTGGTTACAGAATGAAATGCAAGCCAATGCCCTTATACACTTGGGAACACACGGAACCCTAGAATGGTTACCTGGAAGAAGTGTAGGACTTGGTGAAGATGACTGGCCCGATGTGCTACTGGGGGATATACCAGACATCTACCCTTACATTGTGGACAACACTGGAGAGGGAACCCAGGCCAAAAGAAGAGGATACGCAGTGATCATAGACCATCTAACCGCACCTATAATTGCGTCAGGACTCTATGGAGACCTGTCAGAGTTACAGGATCTTATAAATGATTATGACAACACAGACAACCAGGAACGGAAAGAAATTCTTCAAAGAGAAATTTTAACCTTGGTAAGTGAACTGAGTCTGGATGAGGATCTGGAACTTGATCTGGAAAACACATCCTTTGAAAGCATTAAAAACTCGGTTGAACACTATCTGGAAGAATTAGCCTCAACCCTGATGCCATATGGACTTCACACATTTGGTGTTGCCCTCTCTGGCGAGTCCCTGGATTTGATGGTGGAATCTATTGTCAGTTTCGACCCTGAAACTAGAGACAACGATGAGTTCAGAGCGTTGATCAGGGAATTACTCTCCCAAAACTATGAAATGGAAAATCTATTGGCAGCACTTAATGGAGAATACGTTTCACCATCTCTGGGTGGTGACCCTATCAGGAGAGCAGATGATGTGCTTCCTACTGGTATGAACTTCTACTCTTTCGACCCACGTACTGCTCCAGATGAAACAGCATGGGAGATAGGTAAACAGATGGCTGATGAGATGTTAGAAGCATACTACGCAGAAAACGGGTGTTACCCGGAAACTGTGGGCGTGGTACTGTGGTCCACTGAGACCATGAGAACCGTAGGACAAAGCATTGCCATGATCCTGCGTTACATGGGTGCTGAACCAGTATGGGATTCTAAAGGCAGATTTGTGGGCATTACCATAACCTCTCTGGAAGACTTGGGACGACCCCGTGTAGATGTACTGGTAACCATCAGTGGACTGTTCAGAGACACTTTCTCTTACAGTATCGATCTTTTGGACTCTGCAGCACGTGAAGTAGCAGCATTACCTGAGAGTACTGATGATAACTACCTCAGAAAGCATTATCTCCAGGATCTGGAAGAGTACACTGAAAGTGGAATGAGTTCCAGTGATGCTGAGCTACTTGCCGGTGCCCGTATATTTGGACCTCCAGCAGAATCCTATGGAACTGGCGTGGCCTCACAAGTACCATCAACATCTAAATGGGATGATCAGTCTGACCTGGTGGACACCTACCTTTCCAGGATGTCATACATCTACGGAAGCGGTGTTTATGGTGTCAGCGGACTTGAAGCCTTTAAAAATCAGTTACAAAATGTAGATGCAACTATACAAGTCAGAGACAATAATTATGGTCTTTTAGACAATGATGATGTCTACCAGTATCTGGGTGGGTTAACCATGGCGGCAAAAAGTCTTTCTGGGGAAGATGTATCGGTTTACATTGCCGACACCCGTACTGATCCAGAGATAAAGACTCTTAACCAGTTCATGGCCAATGAAATGCGTACACGTATCCTGAATTCCAAATGGATTGAAGGTATGCTTAACGAAGGATATTCTGGTGCCAACGAGATTTCCAAAGAAATTGGATATCTTTTTGCCTGGGATGCAGTAACTCCTGAAGCAGTGAAGGACTGGATGTATCAATCAGCAGTGGAAACCTATATGTTTGATTCTACTATCAGAAGCCAGTTTTTAGAAGCTAATCCTTATGCATTTGCTTCTACCGCTGCATGGTTCCTGGAAGCTGCTCGCAGAGGTATGTGGGTTCCTGATGCAGCCACTTTAACTCAGCTAAAAGACCTTTATATTCAGGCTACTGTTGAGTATGGTGTTGTCTGCTGTCACCACACTTGTGGAAACCTTGATTTCACCAATTATGTGGTGATGGGTTCATCTTTGAGTATGGATTCGCTTCAGCAGTTTGCTGATGTTATGGAAGCTGCTACCGGTGAACCAGTTACTTTAGGTACTACTGGGGCAACGTCCCAACTCACTGGTTCTGCTTCATCTACCGGTGCCTCATCGTCAGTTGGTGCTTCATCAAGTAATGAAGCTGCTACTGAGAGTGGATCTGCAAGTTCATCCGCCTCAGAATCTGCATCAGAATCAGCAGGTACTGAAGGAACTTCTAAGTCCTATGAGGTATCAGAAACAGGTCAACAATCTTCAGCCCAGTCCAGTATGCCTATAGTGGCTATAGTTGGAGTGATACTGTTAGTGTGTTTGGTAGGTGTCGGATACTTCCGAAACAGTATCTTTGGATTCTTCAAAAAATAAACCAATTTTCCCCTATTTTATTTTTTTGGGATTTTTTTATTTTTTTATGGAAACTATTTCAAATGGATTCCTCACTATTCCATAGTAAAAAATTTACCATTTTTATTATTAATATACCTCCAAAAATTCATTTAACCATTAACCTACTCAGAAATTCGTCAAATATTTAGAGATATCGAATAATATTACTATTTGCTATTAATCATAAATTTAATATTACTATTTGACCAATTTGCTGCTCTTTTGACCAAAATATTTATATTCCAATTTATTTTAATTATTTTCAGGTTTAATTGAATTAGGTAATAAATTTAGATCATCACTATTGAAGATTTAAATTTTAATTACATCAATTTTGCCGCTATGAAAACATTTAAAAAAACAAAGGAGGTGAAAATATTAGAAAACAAGCGATTTTACTAGTAATGACAATTGTTTTCGCACTGCTCTTATGTGGAGCAGTATCAGCAGAAGATTCACAGGGAGGTGAGGAGAATAATTCCAGTGACTTACCACGGATTGCCATTGTAACCAGTTATACCAATAACGTGGTTACAGTAAACAATTTATCAACAGATCCAGAGATTTCCAGTAAAGTTAATGTAACAGCTTATTCGGGTCGTTCAGTTGATAATTTAACCTATGACAGTTATGATTTGAGTAATCATGACGTAATAGTTTTAGAAGCTCTTATAGCGTCAGTTGTGGATTCTGTGACACCAACAGTACTGGAAGCCAGAAACAATGGGGCCTATGTCATTGCCATTGGAAATTCTACTGCAGCTTATAATCTGCATAACGTGGACCTTCAAGACTCTCAGTATACAAACATATCCGAATATTTCCAGTATCCATCGTCAGCAAACTTCAAACAGCTTTTACTACTTTTAGGAGTTAAATTCTGTAACTGCACTGCTGATGTACAACCACCAGTGTCAAGACCCCTTTATGGAATATACCATCCAGATGCAACAGAGATTTATAGTAATTTAACGGATTACCTTAATTGGTATAGCACAACCAGCCAATATAATCCTTCTAATCCAACAGTAGGGATTGTAACTGGTTCAGCATATACAGATATGCCAAGAGATTCTCCTTTAATCGATGCACTGATCCGATCATTCGAATCAAAAAATGTCAATGTTGTTGCAGCTACTTATACCTCGACTGATCCTAATATTGGATTTTTCATGAAAGATGGAGTATCATTTGTGGATGCCCTGGTAGTCATAGCAAGGGGAGCTACATTAAACTCCAAAAACCAGTCTGCAGGTATAGAAGATCTGAAGAAGTTGAACGTACCAGTGATTAATGGGATCCGATTATTCACATCCAATGTTACTGCTTGGGAGGAAAGTCCCTACGGAGTTCCCACAAATGAACTGTGTTATGTAACCTATGCAGAAACAGATGGTATAATTGAACCCATTGTCATCAGTGGAAAGGAAATCAACCCTGAAACTGGACTACAATACAATAAACCAATTGATTATCAGATTGCCTGGTTGACTGAGAGAACCATTTCCTGGATGAATCTCCATAGAATGGATAACTGGGAAAAGAAAATAGTAATCACCTATTACAGTGAAGGCGGAGGAAAAGCCAATGTTGGTGCAGACATTGATTACTATCTGGATACACCAGCAAGTCTGGCAAAACTACTGGCTGCAATGAAAGAAAGAGGATACAACGTGGGAACTGACCCACTGCCCGATGCAACCGAACTGGCTGAATTAATGACACAGATAGGAAGCAATATTGGAACATGGGCTCCAGGAGAACTGGAAAAACGGGTTCAAAGTGGTAATGTGATACTCATACCCGAAAGCCTATACCTACAATGGTTCAGTGAATTATCTGCTGATAAACAGGCAGAGATGATCGAACAATGGGGACTTGCACCGGGAGAGCTCATGGTTTATGAGAATGAAACAGGAAAATACATTGTCATCCCCAAGATCCAATATGGTAACATCTTACTTGTACCAGAACCAGTATGGGGATGGCTACAGGATGATTCTACCTTGTATAACACTGGAACTCTGCCCCCTACTCATGACTGCCTGGCATTCTACTTCTGGATGAACAAAGTATATGGTGCAGATGCAATATTCTCCATATTCAGTATAGTAGAACTGATGCCTGGTAAACAGGTCGGCTTATCTGCACATGACTGGGGTGCCATCCTACTTCAGGATATGCCCATAATTCATGTACTACCTATGGATGCCACAGGACAATTTGACAGACGACGAGCTAACATGCTCATTGTCGACTTTTTAACCCCCATAATAGTTCCATCTGGTTTGTACGGAGATTTAGCAGATTTAGATCAGGACATAAATCTTTACAACTCAGCAACAGACTCAGCATTAAAAAGTGGATATAAAGATGATATAATAGAGAAATGCGAAAATTTAAGCATTGATCAGGATTTAAACGTAAATCTAGACAACATTGCCAATGACAATTCTTTATTTGAATCATTTTTGGGTTCACTGAAAAGTTACTTGCAGGAGTTAAAAACAACCTACATGCCCTATGGTTCCCACACACTCGGTGAAACACCCAATGCTACCGATCCTTTAAACGGTACAGCTCTGGTGGCCATGATAGAGGCCATGTTAGGTGATGACTTTAAAGATGAAGTGGCCCTGATAAATCCAACGGAAGGACTCACCACGCAACTTTTGAGTGAAGTTCTCCTTAACAATCTTACTCCAGAAGCTGCTCAGAACCTAATTTTAGGAATAGTATCAAGTGATGTTACTGCCTACTTGAACCTGGCCTTGGACTATGCCAGTAGGATAGCAGACTGTAGCTGCGAGATAACCAGAATTCTGGATGCTCTGGAAGGTAAATACATCCCACCAGGCCCTAATGGAGACCCGGTAAGAAACCCGGATGCTTTACCCACAGGAAGAGATCTTCATACTTTTGATTCAAGGATAATACCCACTGAACAGGCACAAGATGATGCTAAAGTTCTGGTAGATCAGTTACTGGCTGATCAACTCCAAAAAAATGGAAGTTACCCTCAGAAGGTGGCATTTGTGCTTTGGTCTGTGGAAACATCCAGACATCAGGGTATAATGGAGTCTGAAATATTCTACCTGCTAGGAGTAAGACCAGTAAGGGATTCAAAAGGTAGAGTTAAGGATGTTGAACTCATTAATTCAACAGAACTGGGAAGACCCCGTATCGATGTGGCGATTACTGTCTCCGGATTATACCGTGACATGTATTCTGACGTGGTGAAATTATTAGACAAAGCAGTACGTTTAGCTGCCCAGGCCAATGATACAGAATATCCTAACTACGTCAAAGAACACTCTGAGGCAATATACCAATCACTTCTAAGTGAGGGTTACAGTGAAGATGAAGCACGAAGTCTTTCCATGTCCCGTATATTCTCAGAATCACCAGGTGCCTACTCACCGGGAATTCAGGAAGTGATACCTGCTAGTGAAACTTGGAATAGTACAGATGAAGTTGCAGATTTCTATCTGGAACGTATGTGTTATGTATATGGAAATGATGGATGGGGTCAGAAGTCAAGCAGCCTATTTGAAAAAGTCCTTAATGGAGTTGAAGTATGTGAATTCAGCCGTTCTTCCAATGTGTATGGTGTTTTAGACCATCCAATGGTTGCCGCATATTTCGGAGGAATGGGTATGGCCATTGAAAGAGTTTCTGGAACTTATCCTGAGATGTACATTAACAACTTAAGAGAATCCGGTGACTATGAAGTCCAAACTCTTATTCAGTTCTTCTATCAGGATCTTCGTACCAGATATCTAAATCCTAAATGGATCAGTGGTATGATGGAACATGGTCAGGATGGAACCCGATACATGGATACCTTTGTTGAAGATGTGTGGATGTGGCAGGCCACAACACCAGGTCTGGTCACAGAAGATACATGGAACAGCATTTATGAGACCTATGTTCTGGATAAGAATAATCTGGGTTTAAAAGAGTACTTCAACACTAACAATCCTTATGCAAAACAGTCTATGCTTGCAAGGATGGTGGAAACCATAAGAAAGGGTTACTGGAACCCCTCAGAGGAAGTGAAAACAGCTCTCATCAATGAATTCATCCAAAGTGTGAATGAATATGGGGTAACTTGCTGCCATCACACCTGTGGAAATCTGGTATTAAACCAGATGATGGTCACTGGTTCAACTCTAAGTATGGAACAGCTTCAACAGTATGCTGCAGCTTATGCAAGTGCCACTGGTAAAAGTTTGAATCTGGGAACACCTGGATCCACACCACAATCTGGCAGTGCACAGGCAACCAGCGGAGTATCATCTTCGGTTGGTGCTTCATCAGGTAATGAAGCTGCTACTGAAAGTGGATCTGCAAGTTCATCCGCCTCAGAATCTGCATCAGAATCAGCAGGTACTGAAGGAACTTCTAAGTCCTATGAGGTATCAGAAACAGGTCAACAATCTTCAACCCAGTCCAGTATGCCTATAGTAGCTATTGTTGGAGTGATACTGCTAGTGTGTTTGGTAGGTGTCGGATACTTCCGAAACAGTATCTTTGGATTCTTCAAAAAATAAGAACATTTCTCCCCCATTTCTTTTTTTGGGGCTTAATATTAATTTTTTTAAATATTTTTTTAAAATTACCATTCAATAAAGAGATATCAAAATCTTTATATTCAAGTATTTTTTAATTTAATTCATAAATATTTGAATCATATCAATTAAGGAGAGTGAAAAGTCAAGAGATAAAATCTTAAATGGATAAAAAAGGGTAAATGACAATTTTTGTCATTTTATTTCTACTTTTTAATCCTATTGTCCCGAAAGAGGCACATTTTATAGTTGAAGTTAAGATGGGACATTGATGGGAAACTGGAAAGTATTAATAAATTTCCGAAAAAACCGCGTTTGGTATTAAACTCAACTTAATTATTACAAAAAGGCAAGATTTAGACCTTGAAGTAATAATACAAAGTAAATCGAAAATATTATAAGCAATTTAATTAAATCTTAGTGTGGTTAACATTGATGGAATGTGATTTAAAATGATGGATTTACTATGGAAACTGGGGATACTCTCAGTGGTAATGGTTTTTGGTATTAAAATCGGCCTGGCCATGGGATTTGCGGGACTTTCTAAAAAGTTAACTGCAGCCATAATCCTGGGTTATGGAGGAGGTATACTCTTACTTACTTATATTGCAGGCGGTTTTATTGACCAAGTACAGGGATTTGTATATTCATATAGTTCGGTTCTGGGGATTGCAATGGCAGCCATCATACTATATGCAGGTTTCCACACTCTTAAGGAGTGGAAAATAAACAAAAACAACAGTATCAAGGCAACTTGTATGGCTATGATTGCTCCCTGCCCTTGTTGTTTTGGAGCTGCAGTGGCGGCTATTATAATTGCAGCACCAATGATCGGTGTTTCTGCTTTTGCAGTGGGAGAGTACGCCGCTGTTTGTCTTATGATAACTATGGCAGTCTGTTACCTGGTTTCAGGATTAATAGGTCGTGCATTGAACAAGCCTTACCCTGTTTTGTTGGGTAATTTCATGTTATTTGCAGGATTTTACTTTTTAACTTCAGCCATAGTCATTCCCAACATTAGCACAGTTTTAACTCAACAGATGAGTCCTATTGATATTCCGGATGTATGGACCATTGTCTATGCAGTGATAACCTTGGTGGTACTCACAGTAGCTGGTTATTATATATACCGCAAACGAAGTCCCCTTTTAAACCAGGCATTTGACACTGGTCAGAAATAGAAAAAATCTTAAAGATCTAAATAATTCAGGTGATTTATAGATGGTAGCGATTCCAGGAAGTGAAGTGTTAAGTTCAGTTTTGCACGTTATATCACAAAGCTTACTTATACCCGTGATTGTAGGGCTTCTAGCTTTTATGCTTTATGCAATAATCAGTTTTGGAGGCTTATTATCAGAATATACAAACAGAATCCGTGTTAGCCCGGAACAGATAGAGAAACTAATCATAGATTTCTCCAATCCCGGCACACCCGAACAAATAATTAAGGTAATGGAGAACAGTGATGTTCCTGTAAGTTACAAAAACATAGTTATTAAAGTTGCATCCCACCCGGAACTGGGAAGTAAATCCAGGGAAGCACTAGCACGTAAACTTATTGAAAATGAAGAATCCATAGCAGCCAAGAGTCTGGAGAAAACGGACATGGTCACTCGTTTAGGACCTACCCTTGGATTGATGGGGACATTAATCCCTATGGGTCCTGGTCTGGCAGCATTAGGTAGTGGAGATATAACCACTCTTGCTAATGCAATTATAATAGCATTCGACACAACTGTTGTTGGATTAGCTGCTGGAGGAGTGGGTTATGTTATATCCAAGGTTAGAAGAAGGTGGTATGAAGAATATCTATCTAACCTGGATGCTCTATGTGAATCTGCATTAGAGGTGATGGATCATGGTAAGGCGCAGACGCCGTATGTTGGATGATCAGGGTGAAGACCCCACAGCTGGAACCAGTAACCTGGTGGATGCCATGCTGGTGTTGTCTGTTGGTTTCCTGATCTTCATAGTTATGTCCTGGAACATGCAAAGTGTGGTTTTTGCCGATATGAGTCAAGAAGAACGTCAACAAACCATGGAGGCCATGAAACAGGTAGCTCAAATCCAACAGGGTGATGAACTCAACGATACACCCCAAACAGAATCAGGATCTGGAGAAGGATATGCTAAAAAGGGAACAGTATATCAAGATCCACAAACTGGAAAATTAATTATGGTGGAAGGTTGACCATTGGGTGGAAGGGTAATCCTACCACCTTAATTTACCTAAATTTCTACATAAAATTTATTTTTTCTTATTCTTAACTTATTTTATAGAATTCAGTTAGGGATTAAATTAGTATTTTTAACTAAAATTACGGATAATATTTTTTTATCTCATAATTAATCACATACCTATTTCATTTAGTTAATATCTACTATCATATATAAAGTATAAGACTGTGCTGGTAAATAGTAAAAGAAACATTAAAATTAACTTAAAAATTCAATACATTCTAGTTAATGGTGGTTTAATGATAATTCCTGTTTTAGATATAAAAGGTGGAATAGCGGTTTCCGGAAAATCAGGCAATAGAAAAACCTACAAACCTTTAAAAACAGTTTTCCATTCATCTTCAGATCCTTTGAAAATTTCCAAATCCCTTAAAAATAAGGGTGCATCCCAAATATATATAGCTGATCTGGATGCTATTGAATGTAAGGGTTCCAATCTAGACATTATCGAGAAAATCAACAATATTTTACCTGTGATGTTGGATTGTGGTGCTAATGATATAGTTTCAGTTAATAAAGCTCTTAAAGTTGCAGATAAAGTAATAATAGCCACAGAAACTCTGAAAAAGCTTGAAGATCTTGATAAGATCATGGGAAGTGTTGATGCAGAACACATTATCATCAGCATCGACATTTTAAATAACAAAATTCTCAGTAAACAAATGGAACTTGATTTTAATATACTAAAAGAAAGTTTAAAAGAATTAAAACCAGTTCAAATAATTCTTCTGGACATATCAAAGGTAGGAACTGAAGATGGGATTAATAAACAATTATTGGATGAATTTAAGGGATGGGAAAATTCACTTATAATGGGAGGAGGCATCACTTCGAATGATATGGATCAGTTGGCTAGAATGGGTGTTGATAAAGTGTTAGTGGGCACAGCCCTGCACCATGGAAAAATGAAACCTGTCTTTTGACTTAGTCTTTTTTACTAATTTTAACAAGGCTACTATTACCATGATTATTAGTTGTGTTAACTTCACCAATCCTTAAGCTTATTAATCTATCTCACCCAAGGTAAGTTATGGCTAAATTTTTGATAATAGGGCCAATCACCCGTGACGTTGTTTTAAAAGATGATTCAACATGTCGGGGGATAGGTGGACCCGTATATTATCAGGCAAATGTTTTATCTGCCCTTAAAATGGATGTTACTGCAGTGATAACTTTGGGTAAGGATGATATTGATTTATTGGAGTATTTTCCCCCCACTGTGGAACTATTACCTTTATGGGGTGAAGAAACAATGCAATTTGAGAACATTTACCCCGATGAAAATCTTAATCATCGTGTGCAGAAAGCTTGCATACCAGTGAGCCCCATTGAAGTTTCTCACATTTCTTCTGTTGATCTGGATGATTTTGATGCAGTGTTGGTTTCACCTCTTTCACCCTATGATATCCCCTTTGAAACTTTACAATATATTTCTCAAAAGAGAATACCAATCTATTTGGGGGCACAGGGATATCTACGCCACCTTAAAGATCATAAAGTTATTTTAGAACCATGGAAAGATTATGAAAAGTTTTTAAAATATGTTAATTTTTTGTTTATGGATGAAGTTGAAGCAAGAGTGATCATGGGTGATCTTGATCTTTCTTTTGAAGAGATTTCCAGGAATCTTTCCCATCTTGGCCCTGAAGAGATAATTATCACCAGAGGAGATAGGGGATCTAGAGTTTATTCTCAAAAGAAAGACACCACTTATAGATTACCTGCATTTCCCTCAAAGGAAAAGGTGGATCCTACTGGACTTGGTGATACTTATTTAGCTGCCTATGCATTTAGAAGACAAGAATTAGCTGATCCATATGAGTGTGGAATTTTTGCTTCATTGGTTTCATCTCTCAAATTAGAAAACAAAGGAGCTTTCCAAGGTGACAGACAGCACATTGAAAATAAACGTTCTAAAAATGTCTCTTTAATCAACAGATCTTAATTCCATATTTTTATTTTAAAAAATTCACTTTTCAGTTCATTAAACAGGATTTTCATCTAGTTAACGAGCAATAAGAGGGGGTAGAGAAATAGAATATGAATAAAAAAAGTTAATAGGTAAAACTCTATGGAAAAAAGTGGAAGGGATATGATGTTTACCCTAAAACGAATGGCAGTATCAGGAAGGGTAATATACCTGCTGCAAAGAATAGTATGATTCCAGCAATGGCATAATTGGTTTTACGATCCATAATTCCACTGCAAAGCAGTATAACCCCTATAAATGCCAGTACAGGTGGTATTATATGTGAGTAAAGTAATGATCCGAATACAACAGTATCTGCCATTTTATCAAATCTCCATACATTTCATAATCTATATTTCATATCCTTATATTAAGTCTGATTATCTTACTTTCCAATAATTATTTTCTATTTATAACCTTAACAACTTTTTGCTGTTAATCTCTTTTGAAAATTTAATTTGCAATTACCAAAGGTATAAATATTAACTTACAAAGTTACAGGGTTAAGTTACTTAATCTACATATTTCAGTTAACCTTAATTAATTCATGTAATAAATTCTCTCAGGACTGGTGCAGAATGTACCATCACTGTAGGGATAATAAGTTGGAAGGATGGTGTGAATCGCATAATAAATCTGAAAAGCATTTTTCTTTTTTGAAGCATAGTTATTAACGTTTAGATCAGTGTAGTTTTTCGTTAGGGACATAGGGTTTTGTCTGTAGTAATGGTAGTAGTAAACTGGAAATTGTCTGTATTTTAGGTTAGGATATTTCTCTTTCATTTTCTTCATCCCCTGATAACAGGCCAGATGGTCAACATTACCATCACCAGTTACTGTATAAAATACGGTGTAACCCTCCTTGAGGTAAAGATTTTCCATGGTTGTAAATACGATATCTGCATTTAAAGTACCATCATCATATCCCTGCATGTTATAATCACTACAGCCATAAATAGCCATCACTCGTTTAAATGAATCTTGTCTGATTAATTTCTTCTGATCTTCTGTGCTGATATTTGAAGGAATCTCTATGTTAAAATAATTGTATACAGGGAGCAATTCTGAGGTTACAGCGTTCCCTGAGGTCATAAGTTCGAAGTGAAGGGTAGATCCATTTTCCATGATTCTTTGGATGGTTCCACCTGCACCAATAGTCTCATCATCAGGATGAGGTATTATAAATGCCACTTTTTCTGGCTGTGATTCATTGTTGGTTGTGTTTTCTGCAGTGGTTCCATTGCCATTAGTACTGACATTAGATGCATTTTGATCTGCTGAAAATATGGGGAATAAAACAATAAATAAGATTAAAGGAATGGTTAAAATTAAGATGGGTATTGTTTTTTTCATACTCTAACCTTTATTATCAAAATCGAATTTAATTACCTACAAAATCGAAATAGTCATATCCGGCACATTTCGTATCATTTTGACCTTTTCACATTAATTTGTAACTATTTCTTTCATTATATCATTTAAAATTTTCTTTAGGAAAAATATTTTTAAAAACCCAGTTAATGAGGACCTCAAATAAATAAAAAAGGAGGAGTTTTTTCCTAAAGAATAGAATTCATTAATTGAGGGGATCTACAGAACTCAACTGGCAGTGTACATATCTTTCTGCTGCTGTAAATCCTTCAGGCCAACAGGTACCAAGTACCAGTTCTTTACTGCCTGCAGGGAACTCAATTAAATTGGTAGTGTAATCATATCTTATATCATCATTAGAAACTACCTGGTAAGTGTATTTCTTCTGAGTAAGATAATCGTTGATAATAACAGTATCTCCAGCTTGAAGCTTATCTATATTGTCAAAAGGAGCTGAATAACAGGTATGGTGGCCGAGTAAACCTACAGACCCTTTTTCTCCAGGATAAAAACTTTTTGGCAAACTACTATCTGATGAAGAATAATGATAAACAGAACCCAGAGCATTTAAAGTATCGTCTCTTATGTTCCAGGTCACTCCAAGTTTTGGGATGGTAACTGTTGCAAAGGAAGGCATGCTGGTAAGTGTGGTGTTTTTTATGTTTAAACTGTTTCTAACAGCCTCAAAAGCAGCATCATTTTCGGATTCTCCATTTAAGAAGGATTCAACTTCTAAATCTTCCTGAGGGTAATTGTATATAATACTGTAAAGTGCTCCATTAGTATTTACCCATAATTCTCTTTGTTCTGTTGTAGAACCATTTTTTTCGACATGGTAAGTGTTATCATAACCTTCCTTCCCATTCACGTCGATTTTGTCGTTTGCTAATAATTTTAGGTCACTTTCAGACTCTTCTGTTAATTCTGGTACAAATTTGTCTGGAGGATTGTATCCAGAAGGTATGGTTTGACGGTTTACAGTGACATTTAAGCCAGATTCAGGATCCTCAAATGCCACAACCTCAGATCCCTGAGCTGAAACTTCCTGCCAGGTGGCAGGATAATCAAAAGAGATTTCACCATTTGCATAATGCTTAGTTTCAATATCATTGGCACTACCAAAAGGTAATGTAAAAGCAAGTATAATTGCAGCGAAAATAACAATTCCAAAAACAATATATTTTTTCAAATAAAATTCTCCCTAAAATTTTTCTTTATATCAATTATTAATCCCATTCAAATATTTACATTAGTGTAGATTCCCCACATTTAAATAAGTTGTGGTCCTTTTGATCTTTAATCTTCCTGAACTTTAATGTATTAACTTTATTAGGTCTAGTTCTTTATAAATGTGGAATTACCAATTTAAAAGAGTTCTCCTAAGTTCTTTCTCGGATTCAGCGATTAAATCTATTTTCTCAACCTTAATATCTTTACCATGTAAGTAATCTGCTAATTCCGCGGGGCTGGTGCTTTCATCCACATCAAAGAGTATTGAATTATTTTCATAGGCTATGGGATTGGCACCATAATGGTATAATACATGGAAAGTTTTCTCCAGATCATCAGCTTGCACCCGGAAGGAGCGAGTTTTGTGAGAAATCTGAGCTATGTCAATATTCATTCTCTGCAGTACTATGAGCACGTGTTTATCCAATGCTGCTTCCATCACTTCAGTATCTATAATATTTTTGCCCATGTTAATACGCACAGACTGGCATATTTGGGCTAAATCACGTGAATGAGCGAAACTAGGTTGCAGGCCTTCACCACCCTCTTTTTTTGGCTGATAAACTTTCATAAACCGTTCTAAAGCTTCAGCTTCAAAACTTTCTCTTAAATCTTCCAGATTTCTACGGAAAACCTCAGCCACTTCTTCAATTTCTGGATTTTTAAGGAAAATGTGTAGAGGGGCACGTCGAAGGTGAGCTTCATCCATAATACTGATATCTAAGTTGGTGGAAAAAGCAGGAATGAAATGAGTGTGCAGTACAACAGGAATACCACGTACATAAACCACGTCCTTTTTATTTTCCATAGGCACAATTAACCGGTTAAGGATAAGTTCATGGTCATCGCGTTGTCTTCCCAGATCGTCAATTAGCAGGATACCACCATTGGCTTTAATTTGAGGTGAAGTTTCATAAACACCTTTATTAGGATCATAGTTGGTTTCCAATTTGTTTAAGTTGAGTTCTGCACCAGTTAAAACAAATGGGGCGTAAATTTTAACCCAACGGGGGTCGTTAGGTTGTTCTTCGCACATTTTATGGAAATCAGGGTCATAAAGTTGTATTACCTTTCCACCGAATTCTATGTATTTGGGAATCACCAGAGGAGGTAAAAGATCGGGCATGGTACTGATTATGAACGTTTTACCAGTTCCTGGGGGACCATAAACAAAAATTCCCTTACCTATTATACAAGATTCAATTAGGGCTTCTTTGGCGTAATCAACACCTACAACTTGATTGAAAGTCTCCAGAATTACCTCTTGGGGTATTTCAATAGGGTGGCGATGGTGCATCTGGATTTTCATAATCTGAAAATATTCTTCATAGGGAACAGGAGCAATACCAATATAAGGGTTCTCTTCAGCAATACCCCTAACTTTTTCACGTCCCTTTTGAGTGATGGTGTACTCAACACTTGAAAACAGGAATCCTCCACTTACAGGAGCGCAAAAACTGTTTTTTTCCATTTTACTTAAGTTTTTCTCCAGAATATCCCAGTGAATCCCAGTTAATTCATTAATGACACTGGTTTTCACTGTTCCATAACTGGCGATGATTTTGAGTATTAATCCATTTACAAAGCTTTCAGAAAGCTGCAAGTCTTCTAAGTTTTTTGGCTGTTTAAGGGCTTGGAAAATTTTTTCCATCTTCTCATCATGATAATAACTCATATAAAATCACCGGAAAATTTTATCAGATTTTTTTTAGATTTATAACTTATTTGCCTATTTTTTTTAGATTTATAGATCGTGCTAACTGAATCAAAGTGATATAATAAAATTTATTACCTGTTAATTAAATCACATAACCTTCCATAAAATATTTCTTATTAGTACAAGGAGATGAAATTTCCATTGTTAATTTTTATTAGGAACTCATTGCAGAGGGTTATAAGAGGGTTATTAGTTACTTAAGTTGATCGGTGGTTAAATTTATGTGATTACAGTAGATAATGTCAAATTAAAGAATAGTTTTCACCTGGTTAATATCAGAAACAACATCGACTTTCAAACCTTCTCTTTCAATAAGCTCTTTTTCAGCTTCAGTAAGTTGGGAATTAACCAGTATGGCTGACATTCCTGCATTGGTAGCACCCAATATGTCATCACTGAATTTATTTCCCACCATCACGGAATGTTCTGCCTGGCATCCCATACGATCCAGGGCAATTTCGAATATTTTACAGTCTGGTTTTTCAGACCCTGCCTCCTGCGAGGTTATCACATCATCAAAGAAGTGATAGAGACCCAATCTGATGAGTTTTTCCCATTGTTTAATGGTTAAACCATTAGAAATAACTCCCAGTTGGTAATTGTTTTTTTTAAGGTAAATGAGTGTGGACATAGTGTCTGGGAAAAGTCTCAGTAGAGCGAATTTTACATTGTGATAGGTGATCATACCTAGAGCAATAAGAAGTGGTTTTTCCTCCCCAAAAACACGTTTAGTTAAGATGTTAAAATGTTTATCATAGTTGGATCCTTTTTCTTTGATGATCTCTCTTAAAAGCAAATAGGCATCTTGATGTGATAAAGGCAAACCTGCATCTATCATGGCTCTTAGGGCGGCTTTACGGGCCAGTTTAGCAAAACCGGATGTATCATATAAGGTATCATCAATATCAAAGAAAACAGTTTTGATCATTTTACACTCGCTCTAAAATTTGATATCATTATTATTTATCATCATTAATCAGAAATTTTTCCCATTTTTTTTATCAGTTTAATAATCGGTTATGAAAGCATATAATTATAATGTATTTACACAGTTCAGTGATCTAATAATCAGTAGATAATTCTAATTAGTTAAAAAACGCATCTAAACTACTTTGCTTCTCTTTATGAACTATTTCATCGTGTGAATAACCTAAAGAGTCGATAATTCTAGAAATTGCCGGTAAGACTTGATTGTCAATATAATAGTTAGGGTCGTAGTTTGCTATATCTACATCTTCCAATGGCTCTGCACGTTGACTTATAGGTCCCTTCCCTTTAACAACTATGTAACGTATAATAGAACCTCGTCCAACTTTACGGCCTCTTTCGATGGCTTTTTTAGCAGCAAGCACATGTGGTGCCATTTGTTGATACTTATCAGGGTTCTTGGTGAGTTGGGTATGGATCACCAAATCTTCCAGGGGAGTTTCACCATTTTTAATTTGGTCAATAACTTCCTTAATAATTTTAGCAGCTTTATCAGGAGATCCATCCTTTAAAATAGCCATCATCACTTTTTCCTGGGTTTTTTTGGCCACAGGGGCCCAATCCCTTCGAACTAACTCCAAACCCTTTACCACAATTTTATCATCCTGTATCAGGGCGTACCTTTTTTTGGTGACAAAAAAACCCCTTTCATAGAATCCTTCAAATTCCAGTTCCATTCCAGGGGGTAGTTCCTGGTTAACCGAGTCCAGAAATCGGTTAACATTTTCTTTAGTTTCCGCACGCAAAGGTCACACCAAATATACAATACAGGATTCTGTAATTGTGATTGAGTACTTAAATAAATCACTATTTTTTATAGTTTAGGGATTGATTTTATGTTTTTAAGATTTATAAAGTTATAAATCCATACAAAAATGATTTAATCTATTCTTCAATCATTATCCCATTAATAATACCATCTTGTCCAGGTCGAGAGGTTACTTTGACTTTACCAATGTTGGTTTCCACAACTGCACCTTTAGTGATGATATTTCTCCTAACAAAGTGGGTGTTCGCCTGATTTTCTACAACATTTGTTATTTCAGCTAATTGCACTTTCTGGGTTTTAGGGTCAACCACGTTGATGGTTTCTTCAGTGGTAAGGCGTATCTTTTCATTTCCACCTTTAGTTCTGATTCTTTTGATTTTCCTGTCTCCTATTTTGGTTTCTGCAGGTTCCTTACCAAATTCCATTTTTCTTTTGTTACGATTAGTTTTAGCCCGTGCGCCAGTAGCTTTTCTCACGGATTTTCCTTGCCAAATTGCCATTCTATTCACCTCTATTAGCTTAATTTATATCTAGTTTCTAATTTATTTCAACAAAAAATTACGGAAATATCTTATTAAATAATTCCTTTTGGAGCGTAAAAAAGTCTTCACTGAGTCTTCATCTCCAGATGTAATGAATTTTACTGGGTATGATATATTAACCTTTCCCCTAATTTTTTCAGAGAGTAGAATCCAACCAAAACTATCCTCATTAATTAACTGATCATGATAACAATTATAACAAGATAATTATGAAGATCACACTACAATATAGGTATTAAATATAAATATTCAAGGTATTTGTCCGTATTTTCAGGTTCAAAATCTTTAATCAGCTTTGTACGGTTGTTAATAACTTCAAATTATTTTTAAATTTTAGGGGAGTTGTAATTTTTTTCACAATCAATCATTTAAGAAAGGTTAGGTAATATTAACATGTGAATTCCATAACATATTATTTAAATTCCAATTAATCCAAATTAATTTTTAATACAAGTTAGGGGGAAAGCCGGGTTCTAAGGAGAATACCATGAAGAGTTTGTTGGAATTACGAAAATTTGTGGCTCCAGAGTTTATTTTCGGTTCTGGTGCAAGATTACTTGTGGGACGTTATGCTAAAAATTTCGGTGCCCGTAAAGTATTAATAGTCACTGATCCTCATGTCCTGGCTGTGGGCTTAATTGATCCTGTATTAACTGCCTTGAAAAATGAAGGAATAAGTTTTGAAATATATTCTAACATTAAAACAAACCCCACTGCTAGTCAGGTTATGGAAGGATCCAGGGTTTACTTAAATGAAAATTGTAATTTTATCGTGGCAGTGGGTGGTGGCAGTCCCATGGATTGTGCTAAAGCCATAGGGATTGTTAGCTCTAATAAAAAAGGAATACATGAATTTGAAGGTGTGGATAAAGTTCCCATTCCATCACCACCCTTAATATGCATACCAACAACTGCGGGAAGTGCAGCTGATGTTTCACAATTTGCTATAATAACCGATGAAAGACGAAAATTGAAAATGGCCATAGTCAGTAAAACCGTGGTACCTGATGTGGCACTGATTGATCCTGAAACCACTCTCACCATGGATAAATCTTTAACAATAGCCACAGGATTCGATGTTTTAAGCCATGCCTTTGAAGCATATGTATCCAATGCCAGTTCCCCCATCACTGATCTGCATGCATTAGAGGCCATAAGCTTAGCTGGATCTAACCTGATCCCCACCAGCAATGATCTCAATAACATTGATCTGAGGAGTAAAATGATGTTAAGCTCTTTAAATGCAGGATTAGCATTTTCAAATGCGAGTCTTGGCTTGATTCATGCAATGGCCCACAGTTTAGGAGGATTTTTAGATCTGCCCCATGGAGAATGTAATGCATTACTCCTTGATCATGTGATTGAATTTAACTTTGAAGCAGAAGTAAAAAAATATAAAGATATTTCCACAGCTCTTGGTCTTAACATCGATGAACTGGATGATAAAGCTGTTAAAAAAGTTTTAATAAATAAAATAAGGGATTTAAAGGTTGAATCAGATGTAAATAAACCTTTAAAGGATGTAGGGGTTTCTATGGGGGATATTCCTCAACTTGCCCATAAAACCATGAACGATGCCTGTATAATAACCAATCCTCGTAGGCCAACCATAAAGGATGTAGAGGAGATCTTTAAAAATGCCCTCTGATGACAATGATGATTGGGATTCTATCCGTGAGAAAATAATAGGACTGGGCGAACAATCCATTAGAAAGAGCTATTATCCAGAACTACAGCAACGCCTTTCTGAACTGGAACGATTCAGAGCCTTGTTAGATGAAACCAACGATGCTATTTTTCTTTGCGAACTTCCTTCCGCTAGGTTTGCTGATGTTAATCATTCTACCTGTAAACAATTAGGATATTCCTCTCAGGAAATGAAGGAAATGTCAGTTGATGATATTATCACTCCTGATGAGATTGGAAAAATGAGGACAATTATATCCAATTTAATTGAAGAAAAACCTCTTCAAAACCGTGAAACTGTAGAAACCTTCTTAAAAAGAAGTGATAACTCCAAGATCAATGTGGAAATTAATATTAGCCTGGTGAAATTCAGTGAAAATTTTTATATAGTCATGGTGGCTCGTGACATCACTGAGCGGAAAGAATTCGAAAATGCCCTTAAATCTTCCCTTGAGGAGAAAGAAGTTTTAATACGGGAAATTCATCATCGGGTTAAAAATAACATGCAGATAATTTCCAGCTTATTGAACCTCCAAAAACAATACGTACATGATGAAGAAGCTGTAAATGTGCTACTTGAAAGCCAGAATAGGGTGAAATCCATGGCAATGATCCATGAGAAACTTTATAAGTCACGGAACTTTTCTGAAATAAATTTCGCAGATTATATCAGGAGTTTAGTTGACGATTTTTTCTATTCTTATGGTGTGGATTCCAACCAGATAAAAAAGAACATTATCTTAGATGAAGTCATGTTTGGATTAGAAACTGCCATACCCTGTGGTCTTATCATAAGTGAATTAGTAACTAACAGTCTTAAATATGCATTTCCCCATCATAAGAATGGTGAACTCAAAATTGAACTTCATGCTGCTGCTGAGGAATACTGTTTGATAATTAGTGATGATGGAGTGGGAATACCTGAAAATATAAACTTCGATGAAACAGATACATTAGGGCTGAAATTAGTAAACAGCCTGGTGAAACAGTTGGAAGGTACTATTGAACTGGTTAAATATAATGGAACTGAGTTTAAAATCTTATTTAAAGAGTTAAAATATAAAGAAAGATTGTAAATCTTATTAAACATTTATTAAATCTTTTTTCATTAAAATATGTATTAAATAGTTCAAATACTCTTAAATTATTGATAAATTCCTTTCTAAACCAGAGTTTGAGCATATTTCTGCATTTTATACAGGGGTATATTTAAATATCGTAACCTCCCAACTCACTACCAAGATAACCTAGATTATATTCTCATGCCAAAAATCATGGGAAAACTAAAAAAAGACTTTTAACCTAATGGTTAGGTTTTAATACAATGAAAATGGTGAATCAATGAAAATCGGAATGTCACATGGGGCTGGCGGAGAAATAATGCAGAGCCTCATCTCAGATATGATACTGGGCAATATCAAAAACAAGAAGGTAAACGGAGGAGTGGGACTGGAAGAACTGGATGATGGAGCTACCATCCCCTTCGGTGAAAACGAGATTGTAATCAGTACTGACAGCCACACTATTGACCCATTATTCTTCCCAGGAGGAGATATTGGTAGAATATCAATGGCAGGTACAGTGAATGATGTTTCCATGATGGGTGCCCGTCCCCTGGCCATAGCCAATGCCATGATCATAAGTGAAGGATTCAATGGAGAAGAATTGGAACGTATAATTAAATCCATGGATGAAGTATGCCAGGAAACAGGTGTAGCCATTGTAACCGGGGATACCAAGGTAATGGAAAATGATAAATTAGATAAGATGATCATCTGCACCACTGGAATTGGCATAGCCCCTAAAAATGCCATCACCCCTGATTCTGGACTGAAAGTAGGGGACAAAGTCATCATCTCTGGAAGTGTGGGAGATCATGGTATTTCTTTAATGTCCTTCCGTGAAGGCTTTGGATTTGACACTGATCTTAAATCAGATGTGGCCCCAGTATGGGGTATTGTAGAAGCAGCAATGGATATTGGTGGAGTGCACGCTATGAAAGACCCTACACGTGGGGGAATAGCCAATGCCCTCAATGAAATGACCTCCAAGTCTGGCCTGGGTATGTTCCTTGATGAAGAAAAGATACCTGTTAAAAGAGAGGTTCAGGCGGCATCAGAAATGCTGGGAATCGATCCATTTGAAGTGGCCAATGAGGGTAAAGTTATCATGAGTGTGGATCCAGAGAAAGCTGATGAAATTCTGGATACCATCCGCAAAACCAAATATGGAGCTGATGCTCAGATAATTGGTGAGGTAACCCAAGATAAACACGTGATCCTGGAGACTATGATGGGTGGTAAAAGGATTTTGGAAGCTCCCATAGCAGATCCAGTTCCAAGAGTATGTTAATTTAGGAAATATTCAGGTAAATACTTCAACTAAGTTGAAAATTGATATTTAAAAAAATGTTTTGTTAGAGCAGGTGATTAAAAATGCAGGAATTTTGGGGTAGGAGACTTGTGGCTTTAATTGTTGATGCACTTTTCATCACTCTTTTTTTATGGGTTTTAACGGCAATAGTTTACCCATTAGTGGCTTTACTTAACATTTACTCAATTTTCAATTTCTGGCTTATATTACTGGGAATGATTATCCTGCTCTATTTTACCCTAATGGAAGGAAAATGGTCCACAACTCTGGGTAAAGGCCTGGTGAACTTGAAAGTACAACCCATAGAAGGGGATATGACATATAGACTGGCGTTCATCCGCAATATTTCCAAGTTCCTCTGGATACCCCTGGTGGTGGATATTATAATAGGATTTGCCACGGCTGCTGATGGAGATAAAGGACGATATCTGGACAAAGTTGCCAAGACCAGAGTGGTACTTAAGGAAGTAAAAACAGAACAACCAAAAGAGCAGATTAACCCAAATTAATTATTTTTTTAAAAAATTTAAAAAGAGCAATCATCGAGCAATTCTCTAAAATTTAGTAATTCTCTAAAAAATATAAAAAAATATTAGTTGATACCACATGAGTAGGTGGTATCTTTTAACTACGTATCTATTTTAATTTCAAAAACTATTCAACTATTCAACTATTCAACTATTCTAACTTCCTGGACTGCGGGTTTAGCTATTGCTCTGCCGATTAGGATGGTTGCAACCACGGCAATCACGGTAATGATAATTGCGTATATGAATAAACCAGTTAAACCATCTTGTTTTGGAACTAACTCCAGAATAAGTGCTTTTATGGCTTCATTCCATGCTAATGCTGCAATCAATCCAAACGCAGTGGTTAATAAGGTTGCAATGGTCTGAAGTACTTGTCCTTTAACTTCTTCTGCCTGTTTTTTCACATAATCCCCTCCATATAAATAAAATTGTTATTACTATTATGATGATAGTAATTTATATAAATTTAAGCATGGAATGGATAATTTGGATGTTGAAACTTGGTTTAAACAGGAATATTATCCTAAACCTGGAACTTTCCCCTATCTGGACAAATAATTATTCAAATACAAAAGAGCAACCCATTTTCAAAGCAAACTTTATTTATCACCAGAAAGTATCAAACATCATTATGGTTTGGGAACTAAAAATTCTGCCACACCATAACCTTCTTTACCCTCCCAGTTATATCTGGAAAGAGTTTCAATAAGAACCATTCTCTCATCAACAGGAATCATCCCAAATCTGATAATTTCACCCTCAACTTCGTATCGGGATCCTTTTTTATCAAACAGGGACATTTTAAATGTGGATGGGATTCCCTTATCAAATTTCACATCAATGGCTGATTTTATGAGTGGTTCATTAACTGAACCCGTGTAGAAGTATCCTGCATCCACATCTCCCTCATCAATGGAGAGTTTGGTTATATTAAAGGCTTCATTATGGGAAAACTCGGAATTAATCCACATCCACATCTTGGGAGATCCCCACTCTCTCACACCACGGCTAAGATCTCTTTCACCCAGTGCTTTAATTTCAAATATCTCATCATCAATTTCAACTGTTCCTGTAGCATTTCCAAACTGTTCATAATGTTCTGATGCCACATTAGATGACATTTTAGTCTGTTTTTCATTAACACAATCAACATAATCCATAACCTGGTTTAAAGCTTCCCAGATAATATCCATTTTAATCTTAAACTCTTTGGGAACCTCAGAGAGAGAATCAAAAATGGAACCATCAAATTTAAGTTTCCATTTACCAGATGCTATCTCATCATAATCTAAACCAGCAATATTCAAGGGCTTATCATCACAGGGAGTTTCAAATTTAATCCCTGCAATCATTTGGGGAGTCATTAAAAAGAAGAACATTGATTTTTCATTTTTGTTGATCTTGTTTCCTATGCGCATAAAAGCGGTTAAATCATTATTTTTATCATGAAAATTAAAATAATAGCTTTCATTCCATTCTTCATGTTTTTTCAGAGTTTCAAGATTAGCATCCATGTGATCAACCATCCCAACATTTTCTTTTTAATCTTCTTTTTATCCTTTGCTACTTATTTTTTACTCTTTTCGGTATACAATCCCATCATTACCATCCACAACTAACTTTTCGCCAGTTTTAAAAATTGTTGTCGCCCCTTTAACAGCAGTTACTGCAGGTATTCTGTATTCACGAGAAATAACCGCACCATGGGATAATATTCCTCCGGTTTCAGTAATTAGACCACCCACTTTTGAAAATACTGCTGTCCAGGCAGGGTCAGTGTTGCTGGTGATGAGAATCTCATTATCTTCCAGTTCTGATAATTCTTCTATGGATTCTACCACTCTGGCAACGCCCTTAAATGTCCCGGGACTTGCTGCTGCACCATAAACTGCCTTTTCATCATATTTCATTATAGTATCATCAAATTCAATCCCATTTTTTATGAATTTAGGGGGAAGAGATGATTTATATCGGTAAAACTCATTTTTCCTTTCAGAAATCTTATCCTTCAATTCTATTGTACCATTTAATGTAACATTTTCATTTAATTCTTTCAGGGAAGGGTTTGCATCGAAAAATGTCATCAATTCTTTTTCATAAAGGAAGAAAACATCGTTTACCTCATCGATAATTCCTTTTTCGAATAACCGTCTGCCCATATCAAGTAACATCAATCTTTGACGGAAGAGTAGGTGATCCAAGTAGAATCTCTGATTTTCCCGGAAGGTCAGATAGGTTTGAGCTAAATTAAGCACAATACTGAAGATTTTTGCCTTGAAAAGTCCACCTTTCTGTTTTTTTATCTGATTTGAAACTTCTTTTTCTGTTTTGAATCTGTTGTTACGACTTTCTAATTCTTTTTTTCCTAAATCTAAATCTGAGGAAGATAATAATTTAACAACTCCTAACACGTAGGCTTTATTTTCTTTCCAGCGGGGATACAATATTTCACGGGTATTGGATCGGTGTCCATAATCAACAATAAACATATCAAAATCTTTCTCAAAACTCAGATTAGAGGAGATTAATTCATCAATCTTAGTTTCAGTTAACAAACTCACATCGTTCACTGATTCTATTTTCTCCAATAATTTTCTATCTTCTCTTAAAGTTTTAGCTAGATCTGAGAATCGAATATTCATTTTTACGGTTTTGTTATCATCCAATCCTGAAATCAAACCAGCATAAAGTGCGCCATCCTCATCATCCAACCATTTTATCAGCCAATTTTTAATCATTAGATTGGTAGCTATGGAATGGGAAACCATACCATACCTTATCAGTTGGTAGTGTTTAATCCCGGAATTTTCAATATCATGATAGAGTGATAAAAGTTCCCGGTCGCTAAGCAGATTTAGGTCTTTTTTGTCGAATGTCGCACATTTTTCCATAAATCCTTCAGCCCATTTCCTGTAGGCCTTATCAGTCTTGTGCATCATCCCCTCAGGGTCCCGGATGGCTATTAAAATCTGTGAAAGTAATGTTTTATGTAATATAGAAGGATAATTGGATATTCTCTCCTGATCTTCCAGGGGAAAGTAATTTAATAACTCCTGAGACCTTGCAAACTTCGGGTAATAAGAGAAAGCTTTCTCTAAAACCCAAGTATTGAAATAAACCCTTGATTTATGGAGTTTTAAGAGTTTAGTGTCTGTTATTTCTTTATATCCCATTATACGAGCGCCTTCATGGTTCACGTAATCAGTGAGCATCTTGCCCATAACATCATAGAACAGTGGGGTGGTGGCATCAGCCCAGTACTCATCCCCATACGCCCTGGTCCATAAAATATCATCATGGTCGGAACTATCTGTAAGTGTGGTTACTGGTCGTGACTGAAGAATATAAATATCATATGGGCTTTTTGCATCTGTTTTTAGCGTTAATCCATTTAACTCATTTTCACGGTATTCTAGGGCCCATTCAATATCCTGAGCTACACCAAACAATTCCTCGAGTTCTATTCCTATCTTTAATAATTTCTTGAGGATTCCGTGGTTAAGAGTTGGTTTTTCTTTATCTGCTTCATTTATAGTGGTTAAAGTGTTTTCACCATTTTTAAGGAAGTATCCTTTCTTCTTGGATTTAATGCTTTTTTCAACTACATTACCTTCCATATCTAAGACAAAGATATCTGGTGTGACTATTCCTGATGCAATGGCTTCACCCAGACCCCAGGTAGACTCAATAACCATGTTATTGCTTCGATCAACTGGATTGACAGTGAATGTCACGCCACTGACATCAGCATCAACCATTTTTTGCACAACAACTGCAATTCCTGTTGCTGACATTTTGGTGTCTAAATGTTTAATGGATGCATCATGCCTGTATTTCATGGCACGATCATTCCAGTAAGATGCCCAACAATCAACAACTTTTTCTGGGATGTTTTCCTTTTTTATATTCAAAAAACTATCCAGTTGCCCTGCAAAACTGGCATCAGCAAGATCTTCAGCAACAGCAGATGATCTTATGGCATAATATCCATCAGGAAGATTCTCAAGTTTATCATTAAGTTCAACAGAAAGATCCTGTGGTAACTCTTCCTGTTTAATAATACTCCGAATTTGAGAACATCCCTCAGAAACAGAATTTTCACAGGTAAAATCAATAGAATCAAGGATTCCGGATATTTTATACTCTAACCCTTTTTTAATAAAAAAATCATATGCATCTACAGAGACAACAAAAGCTGGAGGAATGTTAAAATTTGCAAATGACATTTTAGCCAAATTAAGTGCTTTACCTCCAATTTTTTCAATGGATAAATCTTTCCCTTTAAGATCTATCACATATTTATCTTCATCTGCCATATTATCACTGCCCACAGTAATAATCACTATATTTCCAGTATTTATTCTAAAAATAACTAGAATTCTGAATTTATTTTAAGAATAAGTAGAATATAAAACAGTATGATTTCATTTTTTTGAATACAGAAAAATAGAACTAAAAATAATTTTTCTTTCTATGTTATGATAAATAACTAAATCTAAATAATAGAATAAAAAAAGTGTAGAATGAATTTGTGGGAATGGTGTAGAATGAATTTGTGGGAATGATTTTAGGATTATGTTTTTGTATAAACCAGAACCGAAAAATAGAATGAATAATCCCCATCAGGGATTAAGGAAGATATAATTATGAAACCAATGTTTATGGGTGCCTCTACAAAACAGGGCTATGAAATTGCAGAAAAGAGTAGGGAAATTGTCAGATCCCTAATTGACCCCAAGACCAAGAACCTGACCCCTGAGGAAAGATTAATAGTGGAAAGAATAGTACATTCCACTGCAGATCCTGAGTATGCTGATATAACCAGGATGAGTAGTGATTTTGTTAAAAAAAGTCTCGAAGCTATCTCTGAGGAAAAAGACATCCTAACAGATATCAACATGGTAAAAGCAGGTATAAATAAATATCCTGGAAACATTGAGTGTTACATAAGCCATGAAGAAACCATCGAACTGGCAAAAAAAGCGGAAATCACCCGTGCAGCTGCAGCCATGGAAGTGGCGGCTTCTAAAGGTTTTGATGGTGTGGTGGCCATTGGCAATGCACCCACAGCCCTCTGGAAAGTTATTGAACTAGTTGAAACTGGTAAAATGGATGTTAAATCTGTTATAGGTGTTCCTGTAGGTTTCGTGGGTGCTGCAGAGTCCAAAAAGGCACTTCAGAAAAGTTCAATACCTTATCTGGTCACTGAAGGACCTAAAGGTGGAACTCCCGTAGCAGTTGCTGCTGTTAATTCTTTAATAAATATTTTACGGACAGAATAACATTTCAATCAATTATTAGGGACAGAAAGCTTAAGGAGTGAGTGAGTTATATGAGATCTGAGGAATTATTTAAAGAAGCTAAAAATTATCTTCCAGGGGGAGTTGATTCTCCAGTAAGGGCATTTAAACCATACC
>Ga0334898_1001323_pt1 | contig 28593 bp, 33 predicted proteins | sample GraSluR3_MG_10_FD_207228 | JGI IMG/M metagenome (GOLD analysis project Ga0334898, IMG submission 207228) | Sludge microbial communities from methane-producing bioreactor in Wageningen University, Netherlands - Granular Sludge_3_08-R3 | ecosystem: Engineered > Bioreactor > Anaerobic >... | reverse complement strand
ATTCATTTTAGATACCTCTTGTCTTTTTAGATTTTACCAACGTCCAGGTCAGTAATAATCTAAATTTACTTGAGGTATTTTTCTTTGTCAATCATTTGACCTATTTAAAGTATACAGGAAGCTCTCACTTCTTTTAAAAAACTTCGACCTATTGGAACTTCGTGTTTTACACTATTGAGTTTAATTTTCTTTGAATCAAACTCAATTTTTTCAACATAATTCAAGTTAATAATAATTGATTGATGCACCTGCATAAAATAGGCTTCATCTAACAAGGGTTTAAACTTTTTCATGGGCATGCGCATATATTCAATTTTATCTTCTTTGGTTATGATTACGATTCTACGATTTAAATATTCGACATATATAATATCCTTCATGTCAATTAATTGAGTGAAATCTTTGAACTTCAATGCTAACTTTTTCGTTTCATTTTTATATGTTTCGTCCAGAAAATCAACCAGTATTTTTTGAAAGACATTTTTAACATCTTCTTCTGAATAAGGTTTTAATATATAGTCATAGCAATGAATTTTGCGAAATGCTTCCATCTCTTTTGTGGGCATAGCCGTAATAAATATAATTGGTGTGAATTGATATTTTTTTATTTGTCTTAACCGTTTAGCTAACTCTATTCCCGAATAATCCTCTACCTGAATATCTAATAAAAATGCACTGATATTGTTTGATATTGAATATTCATAGGCTTCACTTGCACGGCTTGTTTCAAAAAATTCCAATGTCGGATTGATTCTAGATGCTATTTCAAGTAAGTGCCTCCTACAAGAAATATTATCTTCCAACAATAAGATTTTCCCCATATTATCCCTCTTCCTCACTCATAAAACGTCAAACTTGATATTACATTTTTTTGTTATCCTTACAATTATAACTTATCTTATCAAGATTTTCCACTTATTTATATGGAAGTAAGACAAGTTCATGGTCTTGGATCATCATGATTTGATTGGCTACAGACTCTACAAATTGCCGGTCATGGGAAACAAATAATAATGTTCTGTCATAGTCTTTAAGGGCTTCCTCAATAACCTCAAGACTTGAAATATCCAGATAATTGGTTGGTTCGTCTAAGATTAACATATTAAAGTCTTCAAGTAATATCTTTGCAAATGACACTTTAACAAGTTCGCCGCCACTTAAAACGCTCACCGGTTTAAATACTTTTTCACCTCGAAAGAGTAAGCGTGCTAGCAGAAGACGCGCTATGGTTTCAGAATATATGCTCGATTGCATAACATTATCTAATATTGTTAAGTTCGGATCTAGAATATTCAATTCCTGATTAAAGTATCCAATCTTGGCCGAAGGCGCTTTTTTGATTCCCGGTGCATTGTCTAGTATCATGTTGATTAATGTGCTCTTGCCGGATCCATTGGGACCGACTAGGGCTATCTTTGCTCCGTTTTCAATTTTAAAGTTTGCATCTTTAAAGATGGTTTTGTTATTAAAGGATTTATTGATATTATTGCCCTCAACTAAAAACTTGCTGTGTATCTGACTGGCCGGCAAGATATCTAGCTGTATTTTTTTATCTTCCTCCGGCTTTTCTTTTATTTCAAGGTGTTCCACTCGAGACCGTACGCTTTTGACCGCATTATCCAGATTCGCTTTTGCTTTTTGCCCACCCATTTTATGTAGCCGTGCTTCGGAGTTACCCATGCGCTTGGGTGTACGCTTTACTTTTTGACTTGCTTTCTTTTTCTGCTTCATCACAGATTCCAAACGTTTTTTCTCGTCTATATATGCCTTATATTCACGGTAGGCAAAGTTACGTTCCTGATCTTTTTGTTCCTTATAATCTGTATAGTTTCCCTTATAGCTTTTAATCTTACCGTCTTCGACCTCAATAATATGATTACATATACGATTCAATAAACTTCGGTCATGAGAAATAATTACCAAAGCACCTTGATATCGCAACAAAAAGGCTTCCATTAATTCAATACTGTCAACATCTAGATTACTTGTTGGTTCATCTGCAAAAATAATCGCATTTCTATCATCAAAAGCCGCTGCCACTTTAAACCTTGTCTTTTCGCCACCACTCATAGATGGACTCCAGTTAGGATCCACCTTAAATTTTGATGCCATTTCATAGCTGATATATTTTTCTTCCGGGTCCTGAAGTTGTGATATATAGCCTATATTTCCTTTGACTTTTATAGTTCCTTCATCCGGCTGAATATGCTGGCTCAATAAATCAATCAAGGTTGTCTTGCCTGCTCCGTTGGCTCCCACAATCCCGATTCGGTCTTCTTGGTAGATTTTCAAGTCATCAATTTCAATGATTTGACGTTCTCCATAATACTTTTTAAGCTCTCTACATTCAATTAATTGCATAAAAATTCCTCCCTAGTATATAGAGAGGACAGTATTATTGCCTAGGATAAAGCTTGACTTTAAAAAGCTATCCAAAGCTGCAAATAGTCTATAATTGTATAATAAGATACCTTTGCGTACGAAATACTATCCACTCATAAAATTAAAAATATAATTAAAGTGAATTATAACTTCATTCGCAAGATACCTCCTTTTCTTAACATCCATTGTGTTTCTTCTATCTCATATTATATGATTTTAAAAATATTATGTCAACCTTTCAGGGAAAGTTTACAGATTTTCTTTTATCGTTTGAATTAACTCTGCGTATTCCTCATCCGACAGATACACACGGTCCGGATTCATTGCAAATGTTGTGCACCATTCAAATTCATCTTGATATTTGGGGACCAAGTGAAAATGCAAGTGTTTTCCATTATCTCCATATGCACCATAATTGATTTTCTCAGGTTTAAAGGCTTTATGCAATGCCTTAGCCACCTGATTGACCTCTGACATAAATTGATTTCTTTCATCATCACTTAAATCCACGATTTCACTCACATGTTTTTTGTGAGCAACGATAACGCGCCCCTTATGACTCTGCTCTTTAAATAAAATAAGCATCGAGCTTTCTAGATCACATATTTTAATTCCAAATTTATCTAGCAATTCACCTTGAACACAATATCCGCAATTATTATCTTTCATTTCTTTATCTCCTCTGTTTTTTAATGTATGTTCTATTCAGCTTGTGTATATATTTCTTAATCTCCTTAGAGGATTTTTTATTGGTGCAATCAATGAGATCTTTGACCACTCAAAGCTTGCCCTTTGGATTGCTGCCATCATATCCATCCTCTTTTTTGTGGCGGGCCATCTCCCTACTAACTTCGTTGAATGGATGGATTTGCTTATTCCTACTATAGCTTATACACTTATGTTTTTGTCGACCAAACGATTAACGGCTTCTATTGTAGCACACGGACTGTGGAACACTTTGGCTGTTGTTTTGATTTATATTATTTATGTCCACTAAGATGTGAATACCTTCAACAAATGCGATTTAGCGTTGATAAGCCAAGCAATAGCGATAGAGTAACCCAGTATTGGAGAAATACCATATCCCATTAATGGAATCGGGAAATTACCCACTCGTGTAGAAAGCAAAACCACTATGAAATATAGGCCGAGACATCTTGAAAGTAATTTAGCGTTTTGCGGTGGAAATAAGATAAATGGAAAGGGCAATATCACAAGTGATGCGATTCCTATGGCAAACCATACTATACCCATTTCAGCTACCATTTTAAGAATATCTTCAACATAAGCTACCGGAGGCAATGTATCCAAATATATCCATGAAAAAATTGTAATTAGAAAAAACACACCCAAAACACTATAGCGTACGCTATTGTTTTTTATATTATTAAACAGAATAATAGCCATGGGAATTATAAAAGCTGTCGTTTGAGAAGCGTCTGGCTGTAAAGCAAGTAATAGTGACACTCCTATTGAAATAATAAGAGAAATCCATCCGTTTGTTTTTTTCGAGATTCTCCATATGCCTATAATTAAAATAGGTACAACGATGCTTGCTATGTATAATCGAATCGGCCCAACAGCCACCCATCTATGTACACCTTCAAAACCCGAATCAAAAAAAGTAAGTAACAAAAGTACGATTGATATTGGGATTGTAAACTTATTTTCAATAATTTCAGGTTTTTTTAGTATGAGATAGATCAGTAACACAGCTAATATAAAACCGAAAATATTTTGACTCCAAATAATTATTGGGACGTCATTTGAGTGCATTGCCAATACCCCGATTATAATTGCCGGCAATAGAATAAGATATAATTGGCTTTTAGCAAGTATCCAACGTATAATATGCACTAAAAGCAAAACACTTATCAGCGCAAAGGATGCATATAATAAAACCCATTTGGCTAGTGTAGAAATAGCGGCTATATTGCCTAGCCATAATATTTTGACCGGAAACATAACCATAACGATAGTGATGAAGATGTTTTCTAAAAAGTCAAATACTGTAGCTAAGATCGGTATCCAATGTATTTGCTTGAGCCAATTGCTTCTAAATGATTTCGACAACTGAACACTCAGTGAAAATAAAAAGAATAAGTATACTAATGGCCAAACCACATCAAATGTCCATCTTAGCAATACATAGTTACTACGGCCATCTTCACCATAACTTTCTGCAATCCGATACAAATCAGCTCCGCTGTAGAAGAAACTTGTATCCGGAGATCCTAGACCGCCTACTACCTCCTCTGTATATGCTGAAACATTCGGTAACACGACTGCTATAAACAAAACAAAGAGGATTCCCGAAATTATAACGACTTTCCAATTGATTCTTTTTGTTATGTAATCTTTCAAAATACACCTCCATCCGGGATGAATTTTCATACCATTGAATTTTTATTCGGTCATTTTTTTATTTATTAAAAAGCTTTCAATTTCCTTGGCTTCCACGGCTTCACTAAAATAAAACCCTTGATATATTTGACAACCCATTTTTTCTAAAATTTCCAATTGTTTAAGCTCTTCAACACCTTCTGCGATTAAGTCTAAATCATAATCTTTGGCTAAGGCAATAATCGATTTTACAATTTTATATGAATCATGGGTAATTCTAGAGATTAAATCAAAATCGATTTTAATCGTTGTTACGTCAAGTTTACTTAGATAGGTCAATGAAGAATATCCCGCTCCGAAATCATCAAGAGCAATACCTACACCTGCATCTCGAAAAATCTTAATAACATCAATCGCTATATCAATATTTTCTATTTTTAGTCGCTCTGTTATCTCGATTTCTAAATATTCAGGATTGATTTCCATCGTTTCCATTAATTGTAATATTTTTTCTGCTAGTTCACGACGAAATTGTTTGGCCGATATATTAATACTAATTTTTAGTGGTATCTCCATTGCTTTCCATGCTTTAAGTTGGTCTAATACATTAGATATAACAAAGTCATCTATCCGATCGATAAGATTATGCTTTTCTGCAATAGGAATAAATATACCCGGAGATATCCAGTCTCCATTAGCTTCTTGCCACCTAATCAGTGCTTCAACTCCAATGATTTTCCCGGTTGCAATCTCCACCTGGGGTTGATAATACATTTTTATTTGATTATCCGTCAAGGCTGTGATGAGTTTTTCTTCAAATTTAATCTCATCGTAATATTGCTTACCTACATTTTGATTATACATCTGAATCCGATTTTTACCGGTTTTTTTTACATAATACATAGCTATATCCGTATATTTAATAATATCATCATAACTGTTACCATCCTGTGGATAAGCACTTATCCCAATACTACAGGATACATCAAATCTATTCGCTTCGACTAAATATGGTTTTTTTAGTTCCTTCATTAAGGGTTCCAACAAATTCGTCAGATTCTCTTGTAAATACTGTTCGTTAATAAGGAGAATAAATTCGTCCCCACTCCATCGATATACTTGTAATGCTTTGTTTTCAAAAGATACAAGTCTAGACGCAATTTGTTTAAGTAAGCGATCTCCTACCGTATGCCCTAATGTATCGTTAACATTCTTAAAATCATCTATATCGATAAATACAATATTGAATTTTTTATTGTTGCTAATAAGATTTTCGAGTTTTTTGATTAAAGCTCTTCTATTCTTAAGTGAAGTCAGTGTATCCGTATATACAAGATCCTGTACTTGATTGGACAATAAATAGTTTTTATAAAAACCATTTATAATCGTAAATGCAATTAACAAAAATATGAGTAAACTCGTTCCTAGGTTTATGAATAGTTCACGTTTTTGTTCATTATAATACATATCTGAGTAATCCGAGGTCATAATCCAGTGATCATTTAAAAAAGTAATTTCTTTTTTGAGAACTGGATTTTTATGCTCAATATCCTTCCCATAAAAAACGTCACCCTTTTCTGTGGCAAGTGAAATATTAAGCTTGGAATAATTCCCTTCAAGATTTAATTCATCTAGTATGGCATCCATATCAACAACAATATTAATGAGGCCCCAATAACTCTCTCCCTCCATTATCGGCGCTCTTACAATTAATCCCAAGCCACCTTGGCGTAATTCATATGGCCCGCTAACAACGATTTCATTTGTCTTCATTGCTTGCTTAATATCCCTTCTCACGGTTTCTCGTTCATCCCTTGCAAGATTATGGCCAATGGTTGCTTCATTCCCCTCAATAGGAAAAACAAATTGCTGGATATTATTTGGTGCAATCGAAAAATTCTTTATGTTATCCATTGATTTTTGCACTTCATTAGAAAATGCGTTGAAACTTTCATCGGTAATTCCAGTATTTATCTGTGAGGCAGTAAACCCTTTTAAGGCATATATAAATATTGTTGTTTGATTTATGGCTGAATGAATACTGGTTTCTGCTTTAAGAAATTCTTCTTGAGCATTAATTTTTTTATTTGTTGTAATATAATTATATTGAAAATGCGCGAAAATTCCCCAAGCAAAAATTATAAAAACAATAACAATTATATATTGTACTATTTTTTTTTGATTAGTAATCATTGGTTTCCCTCTCTGATAAATTCTGTGGTTTCATGGAAATCAGTTTGCTTCTAATTTAACACTCATTGCCTTAACCCATTCTTCATCCATTTTAGACAGCCTTTTTTTCTTCAGATTATTTCTTAATATCCAATGAATATGTTTATTTTCCTCAACAGAAAGATTTTCGAATATTATCTTTCCCTCCTCCGGAGCGTGAACTATTGCGACACTCAATCCATAACCAAGTGTTTTTTTCAAAGTCCCTTGTGCTTCTGTGAGTTTTTCGGATATCTTATTGTAACTCAATATTAATTCCACTAATATATGTAGGATTTTAGGCATATTATTGTATTTCTTCAGTAATTTAGGCTCACATAGGGTCGCAACTACCGCACGTTGCTCATATGCATTTCCGTCTAACCATCCTATCAGTTCTTCAACAACTTCCTCCATATTAACCACTGCTATTTCTTGAAATCCTATTGCAACAGCTTCTCTTACTCTCCAACTCTTATGTGAGGCATATTTTCTCAAGTGACTTGCTGCCATTTTAATTTCCCTTGTTTTTGAAACACCATAGGCAACAATTCCACACATTAACACAAATTCATCAGGGGAATTAGATATGTCTGCACTATCATATTTAAAACATTCTGCTATTTCTTCATTTGAACAATTATAGGCAAACTTATATAATAAAGTAAGATTACCTCTTGGGCCGGGTAGACCGGAATTATTATACAGCTCTTCAATTTTTTTCATCGCCATCTCCATTTAACCTTCACTAGATTCAATATTATTTCCTTCTTGCTAAACACTTACTAAAGGATACGCCATCCTTTTCAAAAGTATACGTACTCAATACTGTATCAATGTCCGTCCAAAGATCTTCTAAAAACTGTTCTTTGTCATTCTTATACCAATTTTTCAAGCATTTGACCATGTTCTTTTCGGTTTTTACAAACAGGTGGTTTTCAGCTACAAAATTTTCGAATGCATTTACATCTATTGGAATATTCATAATTTTACACCTCAAGTCTCTCCACTATTTATATCTCAAATACAGTATCAAAGTAGACCTCAACGCCATTCTTATGGATCAGAATATATTCTAAATCCAAATTATCACGAATCAGATATATCAGCATATTATCTTTCAATCTTTCATCTGAATAATCTTCTGAAAAGTGCTCATTAAAAAATATATCTAATTTTCCTTCTGATAATTCTGCATGGACATCACTAAAATAGCCAGCTTCTTCACCTGTCTCAACGCTCCTGTTGCTTAGCAATAGATAGTGTTTACCATCACTATTGATTAAGTAAATTCCACTTTCAATAATATTCTGGTCGATATAGCTTTCCACTTCATTATCCAAATCATTGAATTCAATTTTCTTAATCAAATAATCAGCATCGGGCTCATCATCTGCACAAGCTGTGACAAGCAATAACATAACGACAATAAGTAAAATTCTCATCTTCTGCATTTCATCTCCTCTTAATGATTATCCTCTCTATGCTTGGCAATATAAATATCTAGTGCAATCAAGGATTTTTTCAATACCTTAATAAGCAAAAATAAGCAATATAGTCCGGCAATAATCAAACCTATAAAAACCATTAACGAAATAAGTTGAAAAATTATTTGTATTATTGTTTCCGTACCGTATCCTAAAATTCTTGTTTTCATATCTCTCCCTCTTTCCTAAAACCTTTTAATCTAGTATACTTCTCTATCTATTCTATATAAAACATGACATCTTAGTGGATGGTCTACATCTATGTTGGGATGAAAAAAACTGCCTTGATACTTTAGTCCGATTTTTTCCATTACTTTTATTGACGGTCTATTCAGCTTAGCCGTAAAGGAATATACATTATCCAATTTTAGTTGTTCAAAACCAACTTCAAGACATTTTTTCGCCCCTTCGGTCGCATACCCTTTATTCCAAAACCGTTGATCAAGTCTCCATCCTATTTCGACACAGGGCGTAAATTCAGCTTCGAAAGTGGCTGTATGAAATCCTATAAATCCCATGAATTCACGGGTTGATTTAAGTTCGATTGCCCACAATCCAAAACCGTAACGCTCAAAATGTGCATTGATTTTTTCAATAAAGGCATCGGACTCTTCTCGACTCAAGGTCTTGGGAAAGAATTCCATAACTTTACTATCTGCGTTCATTTTAAAAAAAGGTAGCTGGTCTCCGGTATTCCAAAATCTAAAGCCTAATCGTTCCGATTCAAATTGATATATTTGATTCATCTTTTCCTCCAACAGCTGCTTGCTAAAATTCCGCTCACTAATTTTTGTTTTTTTGCGTTGCCGCAATAAATTGCAGAAGATTTCCCTTTTACTTGTAATTCAATCTTATACAAAAAACTCTCCGTGACTTCATCAATATCTTGGTAGTAATACTTCACTCCTGAGCAGACTAAGTACTGCTTCGTTTGAAATATTGAAGCTTTCATTATATTCGGAATAAGTATTACACCCATGGTAATTGAAAAAAAGCTGAGTAAGTCATAATTGGTCATAAATCCAATCCAAAAGAGAATTTGACTAATAACAACAAGGACTATTTTCACTATTATCTCCTTAGTGCTTGGTGAATACATTTTTTCCATACATGTATCCTTCATCCGATGGTATATCAGCACTTCTTGAATGCCTCGTCCAACATAGTAAATCCATATTCCCACATAAATATACATAAAGTATTGATTTCTTAATAGTTGAACCGATTCATTATATGCATACGTTCTTTCGTTCATTAAATACACTCCTATAACGAGAATGTACACATAAAAAATCATTAAAAAAATGACCTTTTCTCTAATTTTTATTATTCGCTCCATTGTTCTCCCCCTATCAAGGCTTTATTAAACTTTCTAAAAACACTTTATCTGAAGTCGCAATGACTTCACCTGTTTCCAATCTCCAAACAAATTCATCCATACTCCGATTAATCATAATCGTATGCGTACTTTTGATACGTTGAATATCGCCACGATTATTAAAGAAAGAAATCAGCTGATATTGATAACTTCCATTTTTTCTATCATACCAAGTGATATTTGCAATGATATGATCCTCCGTTGTTTCACTTAGGTAGGGCACTTCAAACCTTCCCCAAAAACTATCCGGTTTAAATAGATTCGGATAGTATTTTCCTTCGATATTCACAGATATATCTTCTGTTCTAATTCCGTCAATATAAACACCTGCTTCAACTGTGTGATTAATCACTTTATGATTAAGGATATCATTATAGTCAAGGACCAGCCATAGTGTGCAAATTATTAAGAGTCCAATAATAAATTTTCCTAAATAGCTACTGATTTTTTTCATACTCACCTCATCTTTGTCTCGCATTTTTGGTGTACTATTTGCTTACACTCACAAATAATATAAAACTTAATACTTTTCTTTTGAATAAAATACTATTGATACTTTATCCTCTTGCGGCATTTCAGTTATCATTTGGCCATATAAGTTAACGTTATTCGCAACAAAAAAGTTTATATACACGCAAGGAACTTCTGTTTTTCCATCATAATACTCCTTTATTGTGGTTCCGTTCGGAGCATACGCCTGAATATAATTGGCAAATCCATCATCAATCTCGCTTAGGTCAGGGCTGTTAATTATAACATCCGAAATCCCATTTATCTTTTCGATATTTTGCCTAATCAAAGCACTTTCTTTCTGAATAACATTGATTAAAAGAATGGATGCTTTATTCGTTTCTGTATCAAAATGATAATAAATTGCCGGAGAAAGATCATCGTTATTATTTTCTTCTACACCTCCAAAATACATACTTGCTTTGTTATTTGTAAATTCAGATTTTAATTCAATTAAGTTATAGGAATTCTGTCCTATAAATAAATATGGGTGCTCTATTCCGGGAATCTTTGTATAATCGGAGTTAAGCACTATTTTTTCTGTCGAAAACATGTCTTCTTGAACATTATACGTGATTATTGTCGGAAAGTCCCATGGATAAGTCCAAAAACGCTCTCCTGTTTCTAACATACGAAGTTGATTTTGAGTATTATCAGTAAAATAAGCATATTCTTCTTTCAATTTGCCTATAAGATTAATGTATCCATCAGTATCTCCATTTTTAAAAATATCCTCATTATACATATGTGGATATTGAGATTGTATATTAAAGAGCACTGTTTTATCACTGCTTTCGTTATACAGACAATACGACGGACCACCACTACCAGGCCAACTAATCAAATAATAATCTGTATCTTCAATTTGAGTGGACTTAAAATCGTCATCCGAAAAATCACTTGGTAAATCCGAGACAATGCTCGACACTTTTTCTCGATAGATATTTTGTGATAAGTCTTTTGTTTCGTTGATTTCTGTACGGTCTTTGAAATTACCATTTTCTATACTTTGCTCTGTACTAGTGCAACTTGAAAGTATAAATATTGAAATAATTAATATTATCCATTTCTTAAACGACTTATTATGTGCTTTCATCATATTTTGCGCTTTCCATAAGCACTTTTTTGAGCACTAAATATAAGTTTAACTATTTCGTCCGCTATGCGTAGATTACGACATTTGATTATATATGTATATCCATTTTTAAAAACAAATTTCAAACTAGTCCGATTAACCTTAGTAACCTTATCTACCTGATTGATTTGAATTCTACGCGCATTATATATAAGATCATCAGCTGAAATATAAATTGTATCTCTAATTAACCAGACTATCGTCAAACAACAACCCGATAACAAAAATAATATTGATGCATTTTGTAATACTATCAACACAATCATTCCAGCTATTTGAAAACTCAAAAAAATCATAACATATATTTTCTTTTCCCACTTGCTTATAATCTCTATCTTCTTGTATTTAACGGATTTATTCAACCATAATTTAATAACAAAATATTCGCCTATAATTATCGCAAACCCAGTAACAACAAAATAATAGATTGCTATAGAAATCAAATCTAACGTTCTTCCTGAATAATTGCGTATAGCTAAATAATATCCGGGAAATGAAACTGCCAATAAAATCCCATACCCTATTACTGTATTTTTTACTGTGAAAATCCTCTTCATCCTATCTCCCCTCTTTATTACTAATTAATTACAACAAAACAATATGACCTAACCGGTTTCAGTATCAAGAATAATCTGTTACCGTTAGTTTGATTTTCTTATTCCATATATATTTTTACTTATATCAATTCATATCCGGCTTCTCCAACAAAAACGCCTTGACCATCATCAATTCTCAGTATTTTGCAATCATTTTCCATTTCGTATTCTGCTGCGATTTCTTCAAATCTGTCAAATTTACTCAAGTATCGTGTGTAATGTGGTAATATTTCTATATTTGTTAAACTCATGCCTGTCAAGCCATTGAGTTTTGTTTCATCATTCATTTCAGGCGTATATTTGTCTATAAGATTGATATCCTTTTGCATCACAGCTGAACCGGCGCTAACACCTATAATGATTTTTTCACTTTCCAATTTTTTCATTATTGTATGGCATCCTGATTTTCTCATTGACTTTAACAAGTAGAAAGGATTCCCTCCTAAAAACTCAATGACATCATAATTAAACAATTTTTCTGGTGGATCATCGTCTATATCACAATAATCGACTGTTAAGCCTAAATTCAACAATTCTTCTGTCAATCCAGGAATATGATAATCCTTTTCTTTATAATATTGTGAGGCTGTTGTTACTATAACAGCTGATTTTCTCCCTTCAAGCAGAGAATATACTTTTTCAATTAACTTTTTAGACGTTAATCCATTTGATGTTAATATAAGCATATGTTATCCTCTCCAATAAGATACCATTTTTTCTTTTCCATAATTAATGTGATTATTTCGCTCGATGATACTATAAACTAGATTCCCGGGTGTTATGTTACGTAAAAGCTTCAACGCCAATTGGATGATTATTAAGCCTCTTAAAATCTCCAGTCCGGTCCGCTTATTCCTCCCAAGTTCTACCCTAATGTTTATTCATTACTTATATTCGTTTCTCTCAATATAAATATTGACCGCTTTAGTTGCTCTTATGCAAAATGCAATAACAGCGATGTACATAACATATTCCAAAATTGCACCTATTATTCCTGCTCCCACTAGTCCAGTTGTAAAAAAATTCATTCGCTTCTCCTTCTCTTATCTACTAACTTGAATTATCAAATTACATTTATATGCTCATTTTGTAATTTCTGATATGTTTCCCAAAAATAAGACCGCCGGATACATTTCATATCCATCACCAATTTCATAAAGTTCTCTAATCGATTCATCAACACTCCATAGACACGACCAATTTGCGGGTCTAGAACTCGATATTTCAGTCATTGCCTTTGTTTGTATATCATTTATCTTGTTAATGTCAATTTTAATATCTTCTTTTTTACTCGTTCTGATGTAAATAGGTAGCACTTGTAAGGTTATTCTAAAAATTCCTTTTGCATATTCTTTCTGTACATTCAATTCAGATTGCAAAACGTCAAGTTGATTACATGCCGTTTGCCAATCATTTTTGACTGATTGTCTGAGTTTTCCATTTCTATATGAAATAAATCCATGTTTCAATTCAATATAAAAATTATAATCCTTATATAAGCACCAATAATCTACCCACCCATGATTATCTTCAATCATTTGATTGTTCATCAATGACCATTCCCTACTAACAGCGGATTCCACCAAAAATGCATCTGAAACATTATCTAATGCGGGAACCAATATGGTATTTAATTGACGTTCTCTATATGCAACAGGTGATTGTCCTATTATTTTCATTTGCCGCACACAATTTTCAACCGTTTTTATTGAGACTTCTTTTAAAAATCTCCGGGTGATTCGTTTTCCTTCACCGTCAATGCTCGTATCCAAAAAATAAAATTCACCTATATCTTTATTTTTCATCGTGGTCTCCTTAAAATCTATTTCGAGTTACTTATATCATTTTATCTGATGTGCAAGAGCACAACTCTTGACGCCATATACGACACTATTTATAATATTATTTTGAGGAACTATTGAGAAAAAAGGGTCTTATCAATCCTCCAAGACCTTCAGCTTATTGAAAAGGAGTAAGATTATGAAAGATATTAATTATTATAAAAAAATCAATTATCCCCTTACCGTTCTTCAGGAAGAAGATGGTAGCTATTTCGCAGAATACCCTGATCTCAAAGGCTGTATGACTGCTGCCGATACATTTCAAGAAATATATGCAATGGCCGAAGATGCAAAAATGGCTTGGCTAGAAACTGCACTTGAGAACAACATTCCTATTCCGGAAATTTCAAGTTAAGAATTCCAAAATCACTACACAAAAAGTTAGCTGAAGAAGCAAAAGTAGAAGTATCAGTATGAATTAACTGTGCGTATATCTTCTAAGCAAAGAACTAGAACATATCACAACACATAATATATCGCTCAGAAATGTGCTTTTTCTAATGTTCATATTTTCGAAACTGACTGTTGTATGTCATTCTAACAACACACGAACTATAAATTTTATTTATCGTGTCGTATTTTGCAAAAGTTTTTTTATAAAAGGGATGCGGACATTTTCATTGAGAGACTTAATTATTCTACTTATTGGATAAACTTAAACATTTCAAATTTTCTAACTTCTTGTTAACAGGTCCTAATACACTTGCTGAGCGATATGATAACGTAGCGAAGCTTGCTCCCGCGACTTCGTTCAACACAATATATCCAATGACCCATGTTAAATTTCGTCATTTGCCTGTGTTAACCTTTGACTTATTGCCTTATCTAATAGTCCGTGAATGATTGGTTCCATTCCAATATTGCGAATTCTTGCTGAAAATACCATTGGCCCTAACTCTAAAAAAAGTTTCCCCATAAATTCATCTGCAAAACTACTTGAAATAATTGGTATTCCTTCCCAATCAACTATCACCGGAATCGTCTCTTCTGTCTGCAGAATATTATTAATTTTATGTTTAATCATTCTACCAACTGGTCTGTTCCCAAAACCAGTAGACTCATCTTTCATGGTAAATTTAAATGATTTAGAGTCCTCTGAAAGGTAATTTAATTCTATTATATTTGCTGTCCCACCAGCAACTCCATCAAATTCAAGAGCTGATTCGATACTAAAAGAATCACTATTATCAACAAAATCAGCGCTAACTACGGTTCCATAATAGGGTAAATCCTTATATGAGTTTCTATTAGATTTCCCTTCATAATATGATAATCTACCTTTACCTGAAAGTACAGAAAAACTACCACCTGTTTGCTCAGCAATTCGCAATGTTCCGGCTAATCCATTCCCTTGTCCTATATCATTATTACGAGTTACACCACTTTTAACGGCTTCTCCTATTGCAAGAATATCAGAATTTATATCTGGATAGGATTCATTTAACGAATCCTTTATTCCTCTACCAGAATCAGCAACTGCAAATGCAATTCTATGATTTTGAGGGTATGAACTTAATTGTACAATCCCTCCATCTTCTGAGTTTGAATGATTTAATACATTATCAGTAATTTCGTTAATCGACCATTCTAAAGCTGTTATAATATCTTTATTAAGTTCTAAATTACCAATTACTATATCCATGAATTCGTTAACTAAATCTTGTTGTTCTTGAAATGTTCTAAATCTTCTAGCTGCTAAATGTTTATAATGCATTGTCTTCTGTTCACTAATTTTATCTGGCAATAATAAATGTGCCCAATTAGTATTGAAAAACAGATTTCGTACTTGTATATCATTGGGCAAATCGATTTTGAATTTCATACCTTGTCTCTTATAATAATCAATAGTAGCCAAGAGTGGTATCATTCCATTTGGATATGCGTTTTTTACTCTTCTCATATCCAATCGAATGAAGTCGAATCCTTTATTCATAGCATCTTGCATTTCACTTAAAGCAACCCTGTGGCTAAAAGGATTTACTTTGTTCTGTCTCATAGTTATTCTATTATCTTTTTTTACCATTGAATCCTCCAATCAGAATGATAATATGTCTTCTAATGTCCGTGTTTACGCTATATAGACGAAGTCAACCCGAAAATTACTAAATTCTTTCTAATCAACATATACAATTCTAGAACTATTACTATTAAGCATCATTTCCAGTCTACATATACTTTCTTCTGAAAAAAACTCACTTTTAACAACCTGTTCAAATTTCAATGGTGCTAAAATAATTTCATTATTTAAATAATATCCATAGCCAAAACTATATCCACTAACATTCGATTTAATGAAAATATTTAACGCCCTTGATGTTGAATTATCAGATAGCATAACACACAACTCTTTGGTATCATTAAAATAAAATTTACCCTTAAGTAGGTTAACATTACTTACATCAACAAACTCTTCTCCGTTAATCAGAGACTTAATCGTCACAATAATTTTTTGCTCATGAACCAACTTATGACTAATATAAATTTCGTCTTTCTTATTTGCCATAAAAGTTATTGTTGGTTTTGTAGTAACAATATCCCATAATTGTTCTGCTTGACTTCTGCCTCTTGGATTATTCCTATTACTCATTTTAAACTCTCCTTTAAATAAATAAAATTTCTTTCGTCTAATGTTTCGGGTGTTGCTAATGTGACATCCTTGCTTATTTTTGACATGTCGTCAACACTTTGTTGAACTAAATCGCTACGCGATAGCTTTTTTACCTTTTCTCTAATTACTTTGTATCTTTATTCTAATCCTTTCATGTAAACTAAGATGTTACTATTTTTGTTTTGAAAGGAGCTTTTTATGTACCAATCTTATGTTTCACAATTAATTTTTGAAATGGAATTACGTGGCTATAGTCCTCGTACAATCCACTCATATTCCAAGTATCTTCATCGATTTCTTACGCTTACCAACAAACCTGTTTCAGATATTACTGAGGAAGATCTGCGTCTGTATCTACATTCACTTGTCTGTCGTCAAGTATCCACATCTTACGTTAACAGCGTCTATTCTTCAACACAACTTTTTCTACCCATGTTCTGAAACGTCCTTTTAACATGCAAGATATTCCTCGTGTCAAAAATTCGAAAAAGTTACCCTCGGTTTTGTCCTTTTCAGAAGTCACTGCTATTCTTGATGCTACTGTAAATGTAAAACATAAAGCCATTATCATGACAGCTTATTCTGCCGGCCTGAGAGTTAGTGAAGTTCTTGCTCTTAAAGTCTCAGATATTCATTCTGAAAATATGCAAATCCATGTTCGTTCCGGTAAAGGTGACAAAGATCGCTATACTTTGTTATCCGAGAAAACACTTTTATTTCTTCGACAATATTTTAAGGAATATCGTCCCAACGATTGGCTTTTTTATTCAGCTCGTGACAAGTCTAGAGCTTTGCACACAAGAACGGCTCAAGTCACTTTCAATGCATCTAAGAAAAAGGCTGGTATTATTAAACCTGCAACCTTTCATTCCCTTCGAACTTCTTTTGCCACGCATTTACTTATCAAAGGTACCGATTTGTTTACCATCAAAACCTTGTTAGGTCATTCAAGTATTAAAACCACTATGATCTACCTTCATCTCGCACCTTCAAGAGTACTTTCAGTTTCCAGTCCTTATGATAGCGAGGTGACTTTTGATGCCTAAAATCCAAGCTGTTCTGTCTTATAATGCAATGGATTATATCGCTTCCAATCATACTTCTTTTCAGCAAGTCAAAGCGATTAATGCTATTTCTTCGTGTCGTACTAGCAATGCTGGTTCACATTCTTTAACATGCGAATGCGGCCATTCAAAGCAAGTTTTCAACTCTTGTTCGAATCGTCATTGCCCCACTTGCGGTGGTTTTTCTAAAGAACTTTGGATTCAAAAACAACAAGAATCTTTATTGCCATCGCATTATTTCCACTTGGTTTTTACTGTTCCGGATTCTTTACGTGAACTTATTTACTTCAATCAAAAACTTCTTTATAACTTGATGTATGATGCCACGTCAAAAACGTTGATTGACTTTTCCAAAGATAAACTTGGTGTTATTCCCGGATTTTCATTAGTGCTTCATACATGGAGTCAGACGCTGCTTTTTCATCTAGGTTGCATTGGCGAGCAGTAACCGTAGGTTACGACCAGCCCCCATATTCACTGCATTTTTGTTGGCGGTGGTTTGTCTAAAGATCATTCTCACTTTAAGTCATTCAAGAAGAAATTTTTCATTCATGTTAAAATCTTGTCCGCTGTTTTTAAAGGTAAATTTTTAGAAGGACTTAAGAAGCTTTATTCGTCTGGTGATTTGCCGACCGCCAATGAAAAAAGTCCTCTTAGTTCTTCTGATACGTTTCAGTCTTTTCTTGACTCTTTATATGATAAAGACTGGATCGTCTTTTCTAAAAGCGTTTTTAAGTGTGCTGACCATGTGATTAAGTATCTGGGGCGTTACACACATCGTGTTGCTATTTCAGATTTCAGGATTAAAAATATCTCTAATAATGAAGTTTTCTTTTCTTACCACGACAACAAAGATGGCGGTAAACAAAAGATAATGACACTGACCTATCATGAGTTTATGCGACGTTTTCTTCTGCATGTATTACCACATAAGTTTGTAAAGATTCGCCACTATGGTTTTCTATCGAATCGTTTTCGTTCATCAAAGGTAGCGCTTTGCCGTAAACTTATTGCTAAACAAGGCGGTCTTGTTCTTAACGTCGTACCACTGCTTGATAAAGTTCGTTTATTAGAAAAACTCATCGGTAAAGAAAAACTTTGCTGCCCTAAATGCGGCCGATACTTCACTTATAATCATGAAGTTAATCATAATTAGGTGATTACTTAATTTCACAACATCAAATATTGGCCTCTTTGTTGGGGAGGGGGAAGTTCTGTCTTTCTTTAAGTCATTCTTCATTTGAACCTCGTTTTTATTCAATATTTAGAAGAAATCGTTTGTCTTCCAGCTAATCGACTTACATACTTTTCACTAGTACCGCGACTTCGTTCAACACGATATAACCGATAACTTGCCCTGTCTTTGGATGGGGTATTTTTTTGAGTCATCGGATATATCTATACTAGTTAGATGAAGTTCTTTCAGTTACTCCAAAGGAATACCCAAAAAAGTCACTTATGATAAGGTTCACTTTACTTCATTTTCAGCGGTTTTACAAATCTGACAAAAACTGAAGTATCTCCTGCTTTTCCTTATCCAGTGCATTATTAGTAATATCTATGGCTGGTTGAAAAATATTCATGTTTCCTTCGAAATGATTAAACTCATTAAGTAGAGTCTTTTTAGATGCAAGAAATATCCTTTTTCTTTTTGACTCTAAGTCGTTACCCCTAAACGACCTAAAAATGATTTGACTTAACATTCCGTATCTATTGGTATTAATATTGAATTTATCAACTAGCGTTTTCTCAACATTTAGCCTCAGATATAAGTATGTAAGTGTATGTTTAAGTGTTTTCTCTAAAAGATTATACTGTGTATTTGCCTTAAAAATCTTAATGTTATCTACATCTATATTAATTATATCTTGAGCACTTATTGTATGGGTTCTATTGAATACCATTTCATTGCCAAATAGAGCTAGATATACATCTACTAAGTATTGTGGTTCATCTTTATAACCATGCATTAAAGATGTTAACTTATTTTTATTCATGTCATCACATATCATCTGAGCATAACCCCTCATAAATGGTACCATAGACATTAAAAACAACTCTTCATTCTCAATTTCATCTACTAGATTTTGTCTGAATAGGTAAACAAGTTTATTCATATATAACAACATGTCTTTTTCATTTCTATTTACATTAAAAAATCCATTTGCTTCATCTGGAGTATTATTGAAAATATATAACTGATAACAATTCTGTTTCTGATGTTCTATCAATCTAATGAGTTCAACATTATGTGTTAATATAATTTGCTTTTTAGCCTCCAAAAACTTTACAATAGAAAAAGCAATTTTATTCTTATAAATTGAATCAAAACTAGAGATAGGGTCATCCAAAATGATAATCTCATTTTCTACATTTTTTGCTTTTAACAATTCAAATGCAAGTGAGATAAAATTCTGTTCTCCATTACTAAGCCTGAGTTTCTGCCTATCCTTGTTCAAAAACTCATCGCCGTCTAACACTAATCGCAAAGTGTTGTTTTCATCTCTTTTCAACTCAATCATTTTGTCAATATTATCGCTGACAATATTTTCAATAAAGATAATATCCTCATCAGTAAGTTCTGGTCTACTTTCTATAAGTCGATTGTATTCTTGTAAATCTCTAACTAGCTGTGTATTCGCTGTACTTTCAATAAACGTATTTATTATTCTTTTACATAATATACTTAAATGATATAACATATCATTCTGAACTGCCTCAATGATACTAAAATCACCATTATTAATAGAACGGACAATTTCATTTTTTAGATTAAATGAATCATTATCATCAACGATTTTAAGTAATGAATCTAAAATGTCCCTTGTACTTTGTTGGAGAGAGTTATATACGCGTTCTTTGCTCTCAGTCTTATCTCGCAGTTTATCTTCTACATTAATAAAACCATCACATACAACACATTCATCCACATCTTTAAATTTTGATAATATTCTAATAGCTTCTGAATGTCTTTCAATCTTCTTGATATTATTGTTATGTTCCAATGAGCCATTTGTCAACAATAAAATCTTGCTAGCAACTGAATTTACATTTTCAAATTCATTGATTAGAAACATACATTTTGAATCTTCAACCTCTTCAATTTCATGTAACTCTAGACCATTGATATAATTTACAAATTCGTTACGTTCAATTTGTGAACCCTTCGACCTAGTATTGGCTATATCACTGATATACGATTGAATATTTTCATCATCTACGAATTCAGTGAGTTTACTATTTCTTTTCTTTATTCTGAAATCGTTTTTTAGTTTACTCACTAAAACATTCTTGAAGAGATTATCAAATGCTTCATCTATTCTTTTTTTCAACTCATACTCGTGCCTAATATCATCACCCAATAAAAAATCCTTGGTTTCTCCAACAATTAAGTTTCTTCCATTTTGGTCCTGAATAATATGAAACAATTCATCCGTTTCGTGTGTATGAATATTGTCATTATAAGCCAGGGAATATTCACACCCTATATCATTACTTAATATTTTTGCTAAACTTGTTTTACCAGTTCCATTTGGCCCATAAAGCACAATTATATTTTTGTCACCAAACTCCAACAAGTTATTTTCTTCGAAATTAATAAACTCATCCCCGAAAATATTTTCTCTTTTAATCTTTGAAAATCTTATCATAACTCTCCTCCTTATTAAAACTACCTCATTTATGATACGGTTTATCTTATAATAAATAATTTATCTTCTTATATAATTAACCATATGTTACTAGATAACAGAATTGGATAGTTTGACCCACTCTGAAAGAATTTCATCTAACGTTTCGCGATTTCACGACGTCTACCCCACAACATTTCCTATTCGTCCAACCTTCAAGGTAGATGTTGAGAATTCGCTGTTATAAGTCGTTCATTACGTCAATTTATAGGTATTTTATAATTAATCTTCCAGCCCTATTAATGATATAACTTTGCATTTCGTGTTCAGGATCAGGCAAAAAAGTTCCTGCATCAATTCCATTCACTCTTACTAAGCTTACATTAAATAAGGATTGAGCTTCTACACCTTTAATGTTTTGACCTGATGTTTGCTTCAAGTACTCTAGATCAATTAACATACAACTCTGAACTGCTATACAGCATCTCATGAAATCATTTTTACTAATTTCTCTACCAACAACTGCTCTAAATAAATTTGATATAACTCTAGCCTTTTCTATCTCATCTATCTTGTCTATAATCATTATTAAGCGTTCTTGTATATCTTCATCCTTATATTTATCAAAAAATTTAATTATTTCATCTTGGTCAATGCTGTCAGAACATTCAAGAAATCGCACTAATTTCTTGATAAAAAATCGTTCACCAATACTTTTCCCAAGATTGAAAAGTCCACATATTGTATTAACTATTGGCACATTTTCAACTAACTCATTATCAAATAGAGAATCAATTCCTATTTCGAAAATTTCTTTTACAGAGTCTCCTAAATTATCATTTAAAAGTTTTTTCAAAGGTTCATCTTTATATCTCATTATCCTAATCCTTTCCAGTATGTAAACAGCAATGAATGACTTTATAACTTCATCATTGCCACCATGCGGCAACAAAACACCTTTTTTTCAAATTTACGAATATCAGAAACATTCACTTCTTCTCAATCAACAGGTAATTACTATCATCTCTTCTTATCCCTCTCCTAAATCCAGCCACGCAAACAAAACCAATAACCTCTTACCGGTTTTGGTCAAACATTTTTGCTATCATTCTATTGTTCTTCTGCTGGATTTGCTTTTTTCTTGAAGTGTCTCCCCTATACTGAGCCACTTTCTCATTAAAGAGTAGCTTCATATTTTTCTCCCTCATATTTATTACCCATCCATATTATTTTATCATAGTTCTAAAATAATACCAATGGTAAATTAATAATTTAACAAATTTGTGAAGAAATAAAATTATTCAGTTTTCGCACAAAAAAAGAACGGATTTTCCGCTCTTTTATGCTTCTATGTTACCACAAAATCGGCTTTTTTTCAAGTCTTGTAGTGTCTAGCAAAAGGCTATATAATAACTTATCACTAGGATGGGAGGTTAATTATGGATAATGATTTATTAGCAATACTATCGTCAAATCTTTCAAAAAACGAACTGACCAAGATTGAAATAATCAATCAAAAGACCCTTGCCTTAGGACTTCAATTATCTCAGAATGAAATATCCGAGCTTATCTCTGCAAGGAATGCAAGTCTAAAAAAATATCAGCGGGTTGAATTGAATGACGGAATTTTAGACAAGCTTATCTACACCTTTTGTGACTCTCCTTATATTGACCAAAATAATTATGCTGAAACATTGTATGAACTCGAAGATCTTTTTTACGGATTCAAAAATGAATGCAATGACCAAATATCTGACGACGAATTATTTACCTTTATGCGGGAACAGTTTGATCAGATTTGTTATGGAGATATAAACTATCTTCGCGACACCTGTCTTACCCGATTTTCAGAAGCGATACGTAAAGGCTATAAAGGCTTCATTAAAAATCAAGGCGCACATGAAGACGCAAACCTTACACACAAGAATGGCGTTGGGATTCAGACTTGTATCAAGAGATTTTAAAAGATTTATTTTGGTAGACACTTTTTTTGGAATTGTGATAATAAGGGAGATGAATATCTATGAATTATAGTCAAGGCGACCTCTTGCAATTAATGACTATCGTAAAAAAGCTCGCAAAAAAATATACAGGGAATGATAGCAGTTCCATTACTTATAATACCGCCCAGATGTTAATGGAGGCTGTTCAATATACCATATCTTTAAGCTTAATGAATGGTCCTGCGGATATTAGCATCTACAAAGGGACCTCTGAATATGAAAAACTCTATGCTATCGGCAAAGAAAAATTACAAGAACTATTCCGAGATGCTCTTGAAGATTACCAGCGATTACTTGAAGATTTTGATGACTTCGGTATTAGCAATTATCGACACACCGTCGTCGACGGACTGAGTGCATTTTTTTTACACTATGATTTTCATTACCGTCCTCAAGACCATCTTTTGACACTTGATTACCCCATAATCCATGATGATATTCACCAAAGCGGTATCCTTCGAATTAAGCACTACTTGCGTGGAATCATACTTGAAAACAAAATCTTACAGCTTTATCCACGGGAAGATATTATTCAACGCATCACTAATTCCACCCCAATGGGACATCCTTATTTTATGGATAATATTTGCTATCCCGTTCTTCTAAATATGTTAAGTTCGCTTCTTATTGAGAAGCCCATCGACACCCTTCAAATGACACTTAAGGATATTGATCAGCTAAATCTTTATCTGTCCACCTGCACTTATGATGAACTTATACACACATTGGACATGCATTTGAAAAAGTTATTAAAGGTTTTAGATATAATGGAGAGTTTTGATTATTTCAAACCGGTAGTTCGTGACTATGGTGCACGACTAATGCATAGCTATAATCATTCGAATTCGTCTATTGATATCTTCTTTCTCACTCATTTCTCATGATTATTTTTTTCCATCTATCGTCTGATAGTTCACTTTTATACTTTTGTGCCGTGTAATATTGACAAAAAAAGCAACATCAACGCTATAACAGCTATCCCAAACTTCAAACGTTTCTTCACTCGTCCAAATGATGTCGGGATTTACCATAATAATCTCTTTATCCTCGCAATTATAATAAACCACTTTTTTCATGTGGCCTATTTGCGGAGCCGCTAATGCTCTGCCTATCTTCTTCTCTTTTTGAAGAGAAAGCAGTGTATCCTTCAAGTCTTCAATAATGATTAATAATTCTTTCGCAAAGCTAGTTACATGGAAGGACTCATCTCTTAACTTTGGATTACCCAACATTAATACTTCTTTTATAGCCATAATATTCTCTCCATTTAATTTGCATACCGGTAAAATTTCTAACGGATAAAATTCGTACGATTACCTGTGAATCGTTGTGGATTACTTATACCTTGTTGACGGCCTGCCGCTATGCATTGCATTAACCAAGTCATATTTACCGCGACGTTTTTTACTGTCTGAAGTCCTTCAAGATCTTGACGCACCTCTTCGGGTGTATTTCCATGAACCCCATTCCAATAAGATGACGATACAATGGGCATATTAGCAATCGTAAAGTATTTATTTATTACATCCATTGAAGCGGTGGTTCCTGCGCGCCTTGCTGACGCAATCATCGCTCCCGGCTTATCGGCTAAACTCTTACTTCCGGCGTAAAATGCGCGGTCAAGAAAAGATAAAATGCGTCCGGAGGGATGTGCGTAATATACCGGTGTTCCAAACACTATTCCATCGGCGTCTTTGGCTTTTTCTAAAAATTCATTCACTTGATCGTCGTCAAAAATACAGGCATTGTCCAATTCTCGACATTTTCCACAGGCAATACAATCACGAATAGGGTTTTTCCCCAATTGAATGATTTCTACCTCTACTTTCTTTTCTTCATACACCTTTGCCATTTCTGTTAATGCGGTATAGGTACAACCTTCTTTATTGGGGCTGCCGTTCACCATTAATACTTTCATAATCCATTCCTCCTTCAAGTTGACTTAATTGTTAACGAATTCCATCTTTGACGGGGTTATTATGTAATTATATAATAATCCCATTGCAATGATCCACTTCATGTTGAATAATTTGAGCAATATACCCGCTATACTTTTGACGTTGCTTTTGATATTGACGGTCTAAATATTCAAGCTCAATCTCTTGAAATCGAGTTGTTTTTCTGACTCCCAAGAGTGATAAGCACCCTTCTTCTGTTTCATAGGGTCCTGATTTTTTTACAATAACCGGATTTATCATAACAATATTATCAAATCCTATATTAATGGCAATAATCCGTTTCTTAATGCCAATCATATTTGCCGCTAAGCCGACACATCCTTTTTCATTAGCACGTAATGTATCCAGTAAATCTTGAACAACCTGATCATCTTCTTTAGTTGCCTCTTCTGATACTTGATTTAAAAAAAGTATGTCCTTCATAATCTTCTGTTCCATATTCTAGTCTCCTGTTCTTCGCTTATCTTCTATATATTATCCATATGTGTATGTGTAAAGGCATCACTAAACTTCAATCCATACCCAAATATTCTATCCATACTTGAATGGGCAAACAATATAACCCCGATGAGCGATACTACATTTAGTTGTAACACCATACCTAGAAGGAATATAGCAACACTTATACCACGATGATGGCCGATATTGTAAATTATCGCACCAATCTTTGTATCTATTATGTATCCAAGCATAAAAATGTCCGGTACGAGTAATAATACCAGAAATAGCCACCATGGCTGATTTAATAACGAAAACAAATAGATGCTTAACGCAAATATCATCACTTCTTCACTTTGTATCATCTTTTTCATCGTATAATCCCTTTCATATTTGTTCACCCTTTCACTGCATGCCATGCTTATTCGGCTGCCTTTAACACAATCCCTTTGATAACTTCAACGGCTTTTTCCATAGATTGAACGGGTACAAACTCATGTTTTCCATGGAAGTTATGACCACCAGCAAAAATATTTGGACAAGGAAGTCCCATAAAGGAAAGTCTTGATCCATCTGTACCGCCACGAATCGGTCGTATAATCGGCTCAATACCTAACTCAATCATAACCTCCTTGGCATCTTCAACAATGTTATATACAGGCTCAATTTTTTCACCCATATTATAATACATGTCCTTCATGTCCAAATCAATTGTGTCTTCTCCATATTGTTGATTAAGTAAGGCCACACTACTTTTAAGCAATGCCTTACGTTTTTCAAAAAGACTTCTATCATGATCTCGTAAAATATAGAACATCTTTGTCTCTTCAACTGTTCCTTTCATATCCTGAAGATGGAAAAATCCTTCATAGCCTTCTGTATATTGAGGGCGTTGTGCTTGGGGTAACATACGATCTAATTCCATCGCAATTTGCATGGAGTTGACCATTTTATCCTTGGCACTACCGGGATGAACATTTTGTCCATGAATCGTGATATGTACATTGTTGGCATTGAAACTTTCATATTCCAATTCACCAATCTCACCGCCATCTAATGTATAGGCATACTCAGCGCCAAATTTTTCAACATCAAAGTGATCCGCGCCACGACCAATTTCTTCATCTGGTGTAAAGGCAATTTTGATTGTTCCATGTGCCACATCCGGATTGGATGTAAAATACGCCGCTGCACTCATGATTTCTGCAACGCCTGCTTTATCATCAGCACCTAATAGGGTTAAGCCATTGGTGACCACTAGGTCTTGACCTACATAGCCCAATAATGACGGATAGGATTCCGGTGAGAGGACAATATTCTTTGCCTCGTTCAAGCAGATAACACTGCCATCATAGTCTTTAACAACTCTTGGTTCAATTCCTACTGTTGTTAAATCCGGTGCCGTATCTATATGAGCAATAAAGCCAATCGTAGGTACTTTTTTATCTATATTAGACGGTATGGTCGCCATAACATAACCCTTGTCGTCCATATAAACATCTTGAATGCCCATCCCTTGAAGTTCTCCCACAAGCATCTGACCTAACACTTTTTGATTTGGTGTACTTGGGCAAGTGGTACTCTCCTCGTCTGATGTCGTCGGCACTGCAATGTATTTTAGAAATCTTTCTAATACTGTCATAATAATTATTCCTTTCCTTGTGAGTAAATAAAAGAAAGAATAATATTGCCTCTTTTATTTGAAACATATGTCTTTCCCTTACTCTTTAATCCAGTTATTGACTTGTTATTGCAAAAATAACTAAAACCATTATATCATAAAATCCAACTATGGATTATTACAGATCAAAGCTAAAAACTTACTCGTATATTAACCTTTCAATCATTGCTTTGGTCTTGACCTTGTCCTCTTCATTAATCACTACAATTTCATGGGGGTTTATAATAAGTTGCAAATCTCTTTAAATTTGAGGATTCACGCGATGTTTGCTGTCACTCTTTTCAATATTCTTGTTGACAATACCCAACGTTGGGTATATAATAACCAACATAAGTCAATGGAGGTATGAATATGATACGTGCTTTTATATTATATTACTTAAATATTAAACCCACACATGGTTATGAAATTCAAAAATTTTTGCAAATTTCCGGTTCTGACGGATGGACAAAAATCCAATCCGGATCCATCTATTATGCTTTTTCAAAGTTGGAAAAAGACGGATGTATTCAAGTCTTGCGCGAAGAGAGAACTGGTGCAAGAGTACGCAAAATTTATGAAATAACTGATGCAGGAAAACTTGAATTGCAACATGACTTACAGAAAGAATTGCTAAGCCCAATCGTCCCAACAGGATCAGATAAATTTTTGTTACAGAATATGCTTGATGAAATGCCAAAAGAAACCTTAGAAAGTTGCTTAAAGAAACATTTGGACGATTTGAACAATCAAAAAGAATATTGGGAGAAATGGAAAAAAGCTAAGATCGACGAAAATAGTTTTCGTGCAGAGAAAATCGCTTTCGACATGACATTAGATAGTCTGAAATATCAAATATTATGGCACGAAGAGATTTTGAACAATATTGAAAAGTATATATCCATTGGACTTGAAACCCAGAGATTCATCAAGTCTATTGATTTTTCCGATATTGATGAAGCTTTTTCTCTAAATGCAGAAACAACAAATGATATGCTAGAAATTCAAAAACTACGAAATGATATTATCTCTAATCCAGCACAAGCAGCTGAGAATATTGATAAGTTAATTTTAAAGCTTAAAAAGAAATAGTGTCATTTGTAAAACACGAGTACTTGCTCGTGTTTTATCTAAAAAATAATATCCAAGTTTGGATAAACAATGTTAGTTAAATGGAGGAAACTTATGAAAAATACCGTATTAAAAGTTGAAAATTTAAACAAAATGTGAACTTCCTGAAATTTTCCATCTAAAACTTAGAAGCCCCTCTCATTAGATTATTGAAAGGGGCTTCTAAATGTTTTATGTCAACGTATCACCATTGATAAACTCAATGATTTCGTCATATGA
>Ga0334898_1001316_pt1 | contig 28717 bp, 25 predicted proteins | sample GraSluR3_MG_10_FD_207228 | JGI IMG/M metagenome (GOLD analysis project Ga0334898, IMG submission 207228) | Sludge microbial communities from methane-producing bioreactor in Wageningen University, Netherlands - Granular Sludge_3_08-R3 | ecosystem: Engineered > Bioreactor > Anaerobic >... | reverse complement strand
TTTTTTGGGTGGTAGACCGGACTTGAACCGGCGACCTCTGGAACCACAATCCAGCGTTCTAACCAACTGAACTACAACCACCATTTATTTGAGGCTGCAAATATAATATTTTATTCGTTTTTGTTTCTCAAAAAAAGGAAAAATTTCTGCCCCAAAATGTGCCTGAAAAACCTATTTTTATCGGAAACTAAAAGGAAAATGGATAATACAGGTTTGCAAACGGTTGTTTGTTTTGGAGAAGTACTTTGGGACATGTTGCCCGGTGGGGCCAAACCCGGAGGTGCACCAATGAATGTGGGCATTCATTTGAAAAGGCAGGGCATACATCCCTGGCTTGTGAGCAGAATTGGAAACGACAGGGAAGGAGAGAAACTTCGCCGGTTTTTGCAGGACTCGGAAATGGATTTGCGCTTTTTGCAGACCGATGCCACTTTGCCTACCAGCCAGGTTTTGGTGCATCTCGATGAGGATAAAAATGCGACTTATGAAATTTGTGAACCGGTAGCATGGGACAATATTCAGCCTGAAAAAGAGTTGAATAATCTGGCGAAAGAGGCCGATCTTGTGGTGTTTGGTTCGCTCGCTTCGCGAAACGAAACCACACGAAATACCCTGATGCAGTTCCTGGATAACTCCCGGGCAACCCGTTTGCTCGATGTAAATCTTCGTCCGCCGTTCGATTCCCGTGAAGCGGTTGAAAAGTTGCTTTATCTGGCCGATTTTGTTAAGCTGAACAATGATGAATTGTTTGAAATTGCCCGTTGGAACGGTCTGAAGGGTGCTGAAGCGGAGTTGATAAACTGGCTGGCAGAATTTTTTAACTGCCCAACGGTTTGTGTTACACGGGGCGCTAACGGAGCCGCACTGTTCATCGAAAACCGGTTGATAGAGCACCCCGGGTTTAAAGTAAAAGCTGTTGACACGGTTGGCGCCGGCGATGCTTTTCTGGCCGGTATGATTGCCCGGCTTTTTGCCGGTGACCCTGCTGAAAATGCGTTGAAATTTGCCTGCGCCACAGGCGCTTTTGTGGCCTCACAGCCTGGAGCCGTTCCTGAATATTCCATGCACGATATTGAAGCAGTAACCGGTTGAGATTCCATCTGCCTTTTTCACTTTTTCAGAAATTCAGAATGTCTTTCAGATTTTTATATCCGGTTTTGCTCACTTTCAGTTTGGTCTTGTCGTGCAGGATTACAATGTACGATTCTTTTTCGTATTGCTGAATTTCGTTGATTTCCTCCACTTTAACAATGTAAGACCGGTGAATGCGGACGAAATTCTTCGGGTCGAGCGCCCCCTCCAGGTATTTCATGGTTTTTTGTTTCATGTGGCGGCCCTCGTGGGTGTAAATCATCACATAATCGTCCATCGATTCGATGTAGCGGATTTGATCGACTGGAACGATGTGGATTTTATGCCGGTCTTTTACCACAATCCGGTCGAGGTATTCATCGCGGGGATAGTCGCTCACTTTTTCGGCCATATCCGAGTCGGAACCTTCGGCGCTGATGCGTTCGGCCACTTTTTCAATGGCTTCAAGTAACCGTTCTTTCGAGTAAGGTTTCAGCAGGTAGTCGGAAGCATTGTATTCAAAAGCTTTCAGTGCATACTGGTCGTAGGCCGTGGCGAAAATGATGTGCGGTTTATGGTCGAGAAGTTCAAGCATCTCAAACCCGGTAATTTTAGGCATCTGAATATCGAGAAAGATAAGATCGGGTTTTAGTTCGTTAATTGTTTTCACCCCTTCAAACCCGTTTTCGCATTCGGCAATCAACTCAATATTTTCAGCCTCTTTCAGAAACGATTTCAGCAGCTTGCGCGCCAGCTCTTCGTCTTCAACAATAATGGTACGTATTTTTTCGGTCATAGCAGTTTATTTTTGCGGAATAGCCAAAGTTACTTTAAATTCCTTTTTGTTGTCTTCTACCTTCATTAGCATTGGGTTGCCGTAAATAATCTGAAGCCGGTCGCGGATGTTGCGCAGCCCAATGCCTTCGCCTCTTTTGCTCATGGAGTTGGGGTCGTAATTGTTGGTAATGGTAATTTCCAAAACATCGTTGCTGCATGTGCTTCGGGTAACAATTTCAACCGGTTCGGTAGCTTCGTAAACGCCGTATTTAATGGCATTTTCGTAGAGCGGTTGTAAAATCATGTTTGGAATCAGTTTGTCGAGGCATTTTTCGTCAATATCGAAAACCGGATTGAGCTTTTTTCCAAACCGCACTTTTTCAATCTGAAGGTAAAGTTTATTGTTGTTTAATTCTTCGTTGAAGGGCACCTTGTCAATCTGGTCGTGTTTAAGCGAATAACGCATGAGCGACGAAAGATTTATCACCATTTCCTGTGCTTTGGCAGGGTCGGTCATGGTAAGCGACGAAATGCTGTTCAGGCTGTTAAACAGAAAATGCGGATTGATTTGCGATTTCAGGGCATGAAGTTCTGCCTCTTTAACCAGCGATTTCAGTTTGCCTTCGTTTTTCAGTTTTTCTTTAAACCCCTGGTAGTAGCTAACCGCATAAAAGAAAATAACGTAGGTGAGGTAAAGCATATATCCGCCAAAAATATTGATTGCCAAATTGTTAACAATCCATTGTTCGGCAAAGGGGTGGAGCAGTTTAATGAGAACTACCCCAATGTATAGCCAGATAAAAACGATGATGGTAGCTGCAATTAAATGAGAGATAAGCACCCGGGCTGCCGTATAATTTTCGAGCGAACTGTATTTGATGACATACCAGATGGCAGAACCGATAATGGCAAACGTGAACGGGAAAGCCAGCCCCTCGGCCACTGCAATTCCGGGGTTGAACCCGTATGCCAGCCATTTCAGCAATACGCTGCCGGTTAATATGGCCATCCAAACCAGAATGTAATAAATTCCGAGCCGGGGACTGGAGATAAACGGATGCTTAAAATCCATAATCAGATGAATTTAACTTCCACTCCTCCAAAGGCGCTGAATCCTTTAATAATCAGCGTTTTTGCAGGGTCGCAACTGACATCGTGCACCGAAGCGCCCCGTTTGTCGGTGAAGGCGCCAAAAATGGTGGTTACTTCGTTTTTTATGGTCCAGTCGGGTGGAACTTTAAACCCGCTACCCCCAAAAATGCACACACAGTCAACTATCGCTCCGTTTTCAGAAAGCTGCGATTGCCTTAAATCGTATTCGGCACCACCGAAAATGGAGGTAACTTTTCCTCCAAGAAAACTTCTCGAATTGATGAAAATTTCCCTTCCTCCAAATATCACAAAGTCGTCGAAATAGTCCATGCCTTGTGACGACGGTTCAGGAACAGGCGGTTGGTTGCGGCTTCGGTGGGTAAGCAGCAACGCCACTCCAATACCAATAATCAGAACCGGCCAGCCAATTTGCCGCAACTGGTAAGGAATAATCAGTAATTCATCAGCCAGAAAGAACCCGCCAATAATCATTAAGATGGTTCCTGCCGTTCGGTTTCCGGCAATGAATGAAAAAATTCCAATAGCAATAAGCAGCATCTGCCACGAAATCAGCACGTCAGTCCAAACGTTTGGAATGACATCCAATTTAACCAGTATCCAGAAAACCCCTAAAACAATCAGGAATAACCCGAATAACACCCTTCTGTTCGACATCTCTTTTTTATCCATTTTTTGGAATTCTAAGTTTATTTGCAATTACACCAGTCGTGCAATCAGAGCAATTCCGGCTGCGATTAAAATAACAGGAAACATGAGTGAAAGCGAAATGGTAAATGGGAAATGCACAAAAATTTTGGGTACAAGAAAAAGACCTCCCAAAACAATTAGCACCATTCCTGCCGAACGTTTGCCGGCCAGTAAAATCAATCCCACCAGAATTAAAACTACCTGCCAAGAAAATAAAAAACTGCCCCATTGGGCAAAAAGTTGTCTGAACGGGAAAAACAGGTTTTTCAGTTGAATTCCGAACGGGTAAATGAATGGAGCAGCTTTTTGCATTAGCCAGATAAACCCCAGAGCAATAAGCACAATGGCAAGTATTAGCCGGGAATTATCTTTTTGTGGTTCTTTTTCCATCATATTGTTCTATTAAATATTGACGTGAACAAATATAAAAATAAGACACAATGCATGGCCTTAACATTCGGTTAACACAGGGTATGAATCGGTAAATGCAGTATTTGAGTTTAAAAAAAGGACTGTTCTTCTCAGAAAAACAGTCCTTTTTCTTATGGGGTTGATTTACTTGCTGTTTTGGGCTTTCACCCATGAGTCGCGCAACGAAACAGTGCGGTTAAATACCGGCTTTTTAATTGTGGAATCGTAATCGAGACAAAAGTATCCCAGCCGTTCAAACTGAAAATGGTCGAGCGGTTTGGCGCCTTCCACAAAGGGTTCTACATAACATTCCGGCAAAATTTTCAGCGAATCCGGATTCAGAAATTCCTTAAAATCAACGTCTTTATGTCCTGCCGGGTCTTCGTCGTTAAACAGGCGGTCGTACAAACGAACTTCCGATTTCACCGCATGTTTTGCCGATACCCAGTGCAGCGTAGATTTTACTTTGCGTCCGTCGGGCGAATTACCCCCTTTAGAAGCCGGGTCGTACGTGCAGTGCAGTTCGGTAATTTCACCGGTTTCATCTTTGATTACATCGGTGCAGGTTACAAAATAGGCATAACGCAACCTTACTTCGCGACCGGGTGCCAACCTGAAGAACTTTCGTGGCGGGTCTTCCATAAAATCGTCGCGTTCGATATAAACTTCGCGTGAAAACGGAACTTTCCGTGTTCCCATGCTTTCGTCTTCGGGATTGTTTACGGCTTCCAACTCTTCCTCCTGATCTTCTGGATAATTTGTAATGATTACTTTCAGCGGATTAAGAACTCCCATTACACGCTGGGCGGTTTTGTTCAGGTGTTCGCGAACGCTGTATTCCAGCAGCGAAACGTCAATCATTCCGTCAACTTTAGTTACACCAATGCGGTCTGAAAAATTGCGAATGGACTCCGGCGTGTAACCCCTTCTGCGCAATCCGGTGATGGTGGGCATGCGCGGGTCGTCCCAGCCGTTTACGTGTCCATCTTTCACCAACTCCAGCAGCCGGCGTTTGCTCATAATGGTGTATGTGAGGTTCAGCCGGGCAAACTCAATCTGGCGCGGACGGTAATTTGAATCCATCAACTGGTCGATGAACCAGTCGTAAAGCGGACGGTGTACCTCAAACTCGAGCGTGCAAATGGAGTGAGTAATTCCTTCCCAGTAATCGCTTTGCCCGTGTGCAAAATCGTACATCGGATACACACACCATTTGTCGCCGGTTCGGTGATGATGCGCTTTTAAAATGCGATAGATGATGGGGTCGCGCATGTGCATGTTGGGCGATGCCATATCTATTTTGGCCCGCAACACCCGCGAACCTTCATCAAATTCGCCGGCTGTCATCCGGTGAAACAAATCGAGGTTTTCGTCCGGTGTCCTGTTCCTGTAAGGACTTTCGGTTCCCGGGCGGGTGGGTGTTCCTTTTTGTTCGCTTATGGTTTCTGAATTCTGATCGTCAACGTAAGCTTTACCTTCCTTAATCAATTTCACCGCAAAATAGTGCAGTTTTTGAAAATAGTCGGAGGCATAAAAAAGACGCTCTTCCCAGTCGAATCCAAGCCAGCGGACATCCTTCATGATGGATTCCACATATTCCATCTCCTCTTTGGTAGGGTTGGTATCGTCGAACCGCAGGTTGCATTTGCCACCAAATTTTTCGGCAATGCCAAAGTTCAGGCAAATCGACTTGGCATGACCAATGTGCAGGTATCCGTTGGGCTCCGGGGGAAAGCGGGTAATCACCTGTCCGTTGTTTTTACCCTCTGCCAGGTCTTTTTCAATCTGTAAGTGAATAAAATTCGATTTTTTTGCCGGTTCTTTGTTTTCGGTGTTGTTTGCCATTTTATTTATTTCAACTGATTTTCAATGTGCACAAAATTAAAAAAAGGTTTCTCAGTACGATTAGCACCTGAGTATTTTCTTTGCATTCATCACTAATTCTTAATTTCGCAAAAAAGTAAAGAGCATGGGAATGATTGAAATTGAAGGGATGCACTTTTATGCATACCACGGCCATTTTGAGGCAGAAAGAGTGGTAGGCAATGAGTTTCAGGTGGATGTGACCCTTGAAACGGATTGTTTGAAAGCAGCTGCTTCCGACGATTTGGAAGATGCATTGAATTACCAGGCGGTTTACGATTTGATTAAACGGGAAATGCAGGTGAAATCGCATCTTTTGGAGCATGTTGCGGGGCGTATTCTCGATGCACTTTTTAACGAATTTCCGTCCATAAAAACAGCAAAAATCAAGGTTTCAAAGCTCAATCCTCCCATGGGCGGACAAATAAAAAAGGCCAGCGTCACGCTGATGCGTTAAAATGTTTGAGTTTATTTTTATGGAATTCATTGCAAATTTTTCTACATTTGCAGTCCGAAATAAAAAAAGGTTCCTTGGCCGAGTGGCTAGGCGGCGGTCTGCAAAACCGTGTACGGCGGTTCGAATCCGCCAGGAACCTCAACCCACGAAAGACCTCTTGATTATCAAGGGGTCTTTTTTTGTCATCTTCCGCAGCATTTTTTATATTTAACTCCGCTTCCACACAAACAAGGATCATTTCTTCCTGGTTTTATCTCTTTTTCAGGATATTTCCGAAGCTGATATATTCGGGCAAAGATACCAATCCACCAACAAAATTTGTAAATTTGATTTGAAAATTAGTTAGTAAATGGAAACTCTAAGAATAGACATATTAAATCCGAAAGCCAAATCACTGTTAAAAGACCTGGCTGATTTAGATTTAATTCGGATTAAAAAAGTAAAATCTGAGTTCCAGGATTTAATGGAGAAACTGAGGTCTCAATCTGCTGATGTGCCAAGCCTTGAAGAGATTACGACTGAGGTGGAAGCTGTTCGAAAAGCCCGTTATGAGAAGAAAAAAAGTGATTCTTGAAACAAGTCTCTGGTATTGCTATCGACTTGTTGTGCTTCATACGCTTCGCTCCGTTAAAAATTTGCTAATAGGGTTCATAACTTAAACAACCTTTGTTTGTACACGCATAAATGGTTCTCATTTTAGCCCCGCATTCATCGCAAATTTTTTCCTCCTCTTCCATAAAAATCCTTCCAGTTAATTTTTTAAGGCGTTTGCCTAAAACTTGAATAATTAAAAAAGGTAAATCAAAAGATATGTATTTTCTACCTTCTAATTGAGTTCCCCACGTAACCATTAATCCAAACTGATTATTATACCAAACATGTATTTTCATGTCAAAAAAAAAATAAATTCCCAGCATTTTTTATAAAGCTCAAAGTTTCAATTTTTACTCAGAAAAAAATAGGTTATTTAATCAGTTTATATAGCTGAATCCTTTCTCTCACCCATTCCTCACAAACGTTATCTCGCAATTTCGGCACTGCCTTTTTTCCTGGATGATTTCAGCGATATCGAAGCGCCCGTTAGTTTTTTCGAAGATGTCGAGTCCTCTGCCGGGCTTGATTTTCCAGCCGTTGTTTGCAACGATACTGCGGTCGTGCAGGTCCTGGAACTCGTAGGTAAGGTTGATGCCCATGTCAACCAGCGACTCTTTCAGTTCGTCCAGGTTGTCGATGGACTGTGGGGTATGTTCCAGGTCGTTCCAGGTAATTACATGCAGGTTGATTTCGTCGTCTTCCTCTTTTATTTCCGAAAGCATCAGGCAGAACTCCATCAGGTTTTTGAACTGATGAATCATTCGAATGTACGGGTCAGTGAGCACAATGTCGGTTGCGCCCCTGAGGTAATCTCCGAACAGGCTTTTATACGATACACCGTTCTGATTGTCCTGTAATATGATTTCCTTCTCCCTGAGCACAGGAGCCTGTTTTTCCGGTGATTTCTCCGGCTGCACAGGTACTTCCTTCGTATCGGCAGACACTTTCTTCTGAGCAGTATATTTTTTCCTGTTTGTGCCGTAATTCAGGTTCTCCAGCGTTTCCACCTCCACTGTCCGTCCCGATGATTTTACTTTGTACTGAAAATTCACGGGCGAATCGCGGAAAACCTCGTCGAGGATGTACAACTGGTCTTTTACCCGTTTACGACCTTCCACGGCAAAATGAATCAGCTCCAGAGCTTCCTGTTCGGTCATCTGCTGGTGTGGATAGATGAGCTTTACCAGCCCCGAAAAGGTTTTCAGAATCGCTGTTTTGTCTCTTCCTGAGTAGGACGGGTCGAGCTCAGCGTAATTGCTCAGGAGCGATGAATAATCGTATTTGCGCAACTGCCTTAAAATCTCCGCCAGGTAGTCCACAATAAATCCATAGGAACCGGAGAGCATGGAGTCTTTCAGGATTTTCACCTCCCAGCCGGGGATGTAAATGTGAATGCGGTCGAGGAAAGCACCTTTGATGTAGGCCAGCGGAATAGACTCGAACAGGTGCGAATTGCGCAGCATGTAGGGCACCGAATGTTTGGTGTTGCCCACAAATGCCATAGACGCATACGCCTGAATGGTCTCCTTACCGCGGTTAAACGACTTGTTTGCCATGTAGTTCTGCATGATGCTCACCATGTCGCCATCGGCACGCTTTGAGCCCACCACCTGTTCAAACTCGTCAAGACAAACCACATCCCAGTAACCTACCAGACCTACTTTTCCCCTGCCGGTGTTGGAAACAAACAACCGGGCACTGGTAACATCGCCACCGGATACCAGAACCCCGTGGGGCGACAGTTCGGAGAAAATATGCGACTTCCCTGTGCCTTTGGGTCCCAGTTCCACAAAATTGTAGTTGTTTTCCACATGGGTGAGCAGCCTCGAAAGTTGAATGAATTTGCCGCGCCGGTTAAAATGTTCGGGGTTGAGCCCGATGGAGTGCATCAGCAGGTCGAGCCATTCATCGGTAGAGAATTCCGCGCGTTTTTCGCGGTATTCGTCCAGGTTCACCCCCGACACCTGAATGGGTTTGAGGCTGTCTATAATCCAGCGGTTTGTTGCCCCGTCGGAGTGGTCGAAACTGATTTGCAGGATGCACCAAACGCCACCGCCACTAAGCAGTTTCTGATGTTTGGTGACAATATGGTCGGCAACAAAAACCTTTGTTACGCCCAGGTTTTCAAAGGTTGCCTCGTAGCTGTCGCTTCGTTCGTTGAGCACCACATTTACCTTGTCGATAATTTTGTAGGTGCCCTGACTGCGGATGGTGGATTTTACCACCTCTGCCTCCGATTTTTGCACGAAGTTGTTCCGGATAATTTCCTTCACCTTTTCGATGCCGTTGGCAATGATTTCCTCGTCGTTTACGGCGCAGTACTGTCCCAAAAGGTATTCCAGTACATACGAGGGTACCACCGCGTTTCCCTTTACCCGCGAGGTGAGGTCTTTGCGCACCACCTTACCGGTGAAATGCTCCATCATTTTTTGTTCCAGTGTTTTTTCAGAAGTCTGTTCCATATAGCGTACTGTTATCTACATCTTTTTCAATTAACCGGTTCAGCGGGTCTTCGGGGTCGAACACACGCAGGGTAAACCTCGGTTTGTCTGCCTGCCCCGGCAGCAATACCAGGCTCACGCTGGAAATACGTTTTGAAGGCTGTTCCGAAGTTTCGTTCAGTTGAACCTCCTGAAGGTTGGAGACCAAATCGTTTCCGTCGTACAAGCCCAGTTGAATGGTGCGTTCCTTTTCGGTATTCGATACCGGGTTCTCCTGGAGAATTTGCAGTTTCAACGTGTTGGAAACCACCGTAAGTTTCATCGTCAGCAGCAGCGGATTCACCTTCTGGACGGTTTTAACCGCTTTGCGGCGGCTTTCAATTACCGGAACCACCACTTCCTGTAAACTTCCTCCGCCATGCACAAAACGCGTTCCTGCCCCCTGGCGGTGATAGCGGTTTACCCCGTCGGGAATGAGCACAAAGGCATCCGATTTAATTTTATTCACCTTGTTAAACGGAATACAATAGCCGCTTTCCGGTTTCTGGTAACTTGCCAGAATGCCGTGACGGTTTTTCAGGGTGTTGATGTTGGCATCGCCGGGAAGCGAAGGTTCAAATTCCTTTTCTTCAATGCTCCGGTCGTTGTAAATGAACCCGTGGTCGGCGGTAACAATTACCCGTGCCATACCCAGTGTGGCGTGAATGTGTTTCACCAGCCAGGCAAGTTCGCTAAGCGCCGTGGACTCAATTACCCGGAAAGTTTGTTCTTCGGTAGGACGTTTGTGCCCGATGGCATCAATAACGTCGTGGTAAACATACACCACCTGAGCCTTAAAAACCTCACGCCGCTCCTTTTCCGAAAGTTCCTTCATCCTGGAAAAGGTGATTGTGCGTGAATCGGAATTGGTTTTCTGCAACACCTTTTCGCGGTTGGCGGCATCGGTGAGAATACCGTCGGCAAATACAGCCGTGCCCTCTGCTGTAAATTCCTTGCCCGGGAGCAGGTTGCTCATTCCAACAGCCGTAGTGGAGGGAACCGACGCCAGGCAATGGTACAGGTGCACCTCGCTTTTGGAATCCTTGTGGATTTCCTTCAGCAGTTCGGCTGCTACCTCGTAGCGCAACGCATCGGAAATAACCACCGCCACCTTTTGGTTCAGCGGAGCAATTCTATCCTGGTAAAAGTTGAATTGAAGTGGAACCTTCAGCGAGCGGTAGTCGAAATCGCGGTCAGCGAGGCAGCGGAGCCATTCGCGGTTGATTTTACTTGTAAAGGTAAGGTATGCCGTTTCCAGATTGTCTTTGGTCATTTTATACAGGTCCACCTGATTGCTGCCCGAAAAGTCGGCTAAGGAATATGCCAGCACCGCTTTCCGGTAGCCTGTGTCAATTTTATACCATACCCGGGTGTATTGCTTCACATACTCTTCCGGATGGTCGAGCACGCGGTTGTTTGCCTGCCGGATGTGCTGTAAGGTTTGCGCCGTATGAAACAAAAAGTTGTTTACCTGAAGCAGGTTGCCTTCAAGCCCTTCCCATGCGAAAATCTGTTCCAGTAAAGACACTTCCGCCATGGGGTCGGTTGACATTCTTTTCACCACGGCTGCCTGCATTTCGCTTACCAGTTCGGGGTTGAGCCAGGCAAAACCGCCATGTACGCCATATACTTCCACCAGCTTTTGTTCGCGTACCTGGCGCGAAAGCAGGGTCAACGCTTCATTAAACCGCTCACGCACCGAAGGATTGAACAGTGCATGTTCCTTTAACGTGAGCAGGTTATTCAGCACCGACGGACTGGTGATTTTCAGCGGTTCGTAGGGGTCTTTGGTATGGGTTTCCATACCTGCGGTGAGCGCGTTGTATTTCAGTTTGGCTGCAAGGTGTTTGAGCCGCTCCTGCGACACCTCTTCCAGCTTTTCCCCGAAATATTCGAAAACCCAACCGTCCAGGGTGTCCATCAACTGGTTGGTGGTTATTTTATTGCGAAAACGGTTCAGTTCCGTTTCCTCGTCGTTTAGCCCCAGGGTGAGCAGTTTTGCCAGCAGCAACTCTTTGCTTTCGGGTTTGGTAAACCGAAGAAAAGCAGAAATGAGCGCCTTTTGCAGCTCTTTTTCTTCGAAGTTGCCCGGATGCAGTACTTTCCCCGCTACCTTCTGCACCGAAGTGTATTTCAGTTCGCGGATGTATTTTGACACCAACGATTTGTGACGGGATTTCAATCCAAACTCATCCATAAACTCACCCACATCGTCGAGGCGCAGTTCACGGTTGGCAGTGAGCAGGTCGAGGAGCGGGAATTTCAGATACTCTTCCTGGTTTTCCGGGCGTTTCTCCGGCATGTACAGGAATACCTTTTCATTCAGCCATTCGTCGTGAAATTTCAGTTTCAGGCTGAAAGGATTATTTTCGTAAAACACTACCCGGTAGCCATCGGGTTCCAGTTGCTGCACCTCCTCCAGCGACTCCTGGTCGGGGTCGAAGAGAAAGAGCACCCGCAGGTCGGGATATTTGGAAAAGTAGGATGCTATTTTGTCTTGTAGATTCATTGCTTCTCGTTTACCCTGGCATAAATACCAGGGTTAGTTGTGCTTATACGTTGCTTTTGCAGGGAAAAACTAACACCGGCATTTATGCTGGTGGTAAAAGTGATTCCCTGTTGCTCCCGGACTTTAGTCCGTAACTCCTGTTTGAAGTAAACCCCCTCCCTCCGCCATTGGGCAGAGTACTCCCCCTGAAAGCGGGGAGAAAGTTCGTTTTCCAAAGGGTTGATTGTACTAAAATATCTCATTCCGTTTTTCAAAATGCACAAGTTATTTAATTTTTGCCACAACGGGTTCAAACTTCGGGTAGTTTACCGATACGCCGTCGTCGAGGTCGATTTCGATTTGGCGGTCGGCAATGTCTTTCAGGTACTTGTCGTATTCTTCGCACTCTTTCAGGGCTTTTTGCAGCCCGTCGAGGTATTTCTGTTCTTCGCGGACCAGGGTGCTGCTGCGCGACTGTAACTGGCTGATTTGCCCGCTGAGCCACTGCAAATGCTTCAGCAGGTAGTTGTCGCGGATTTTCTGCACGGTGTATTTGTTCATGCGGTGCATGTAAACCAGCGCCTGGAACGCCCCGGTGGGCGAACTGAACAGCCAGTAAATGGGTTTCTTTTTGTAGCGGCTGCAATGGTCTTTCCAGAAGTTGTTCTGGCTGGTAAGATATTTCTCCAAATCCATGCCCAGGCACTCCTGCAGAAAGTTGATGTTTTGGGTGAGCGTTTCGCTGCCCCACACCACTTCGATGAAATGCCGCAGGCGATGCAGGGCATCATCGGAAAAGCCGCAGTTGGAGCCCATAAGCGGGATGATGGCGTCGTCGTCGGGCACAAAAGCCCCCCTTGCGTCCCCCCGGAGGGGGGAATCGGAGGAAGTGCCCCGTTCACTTGTTGAAATGACAGGTGTGCTGTATGCGGCTCCCCGTTCAGCAGCATCCGGCAATTCTTCATTGCGCCTACTTTGAACTTTAAATTCTGAACTTTGAACTATCTTGTGGTAGTCTTCGAGGGTTTCGCCTTGATTCGCTAAAATAAGCCCGGGTTTTTCGAGGGAGTAGCGTCCCATCATGCAGCCGGTGGCGTAGGAGATGAGCTGGCGCGCGACCACGTCTTTTTTGATGGGCAGTTGGGGTTGTATGGTTGTTGCAGGCAGTTCGCCTTCTGCGGGTGGAGAAACCAACTCTCCATTCACGTACAACTGCCATTTTCCCTCTTCCAGCTTCCACTGGCGGTGTTTGCGCAGTTCCTGTTCTGTTTTTTCGAGGGCAGAACGGTCGAGTTCTTCCTGCAAAATGGTGATGTCTTTCAGCGGCACCACCGGGTCAAGCTCCTCGTTTAAGCCATAAATATCGATAAAAATGCGGTTGAGTTCTTCTTCGTTGGTATGTAGCTGGTAAAACTGCCTCGTTACTTTCTCCTGCCATTTTTCAAAACTTTCTTCCAGCGTGTAATCTATGTCTTCTATTTCCTGAAATAATGGATATTTATGAAAATCCCATGAGGTTTCGGAGGAATCCCAATCATCTTTTGAATTGTTAATATTAAATCGATTGATAACATCAAAATCACCTATTTCATTGAATCTTGGTACAGGTACTTTTAGAATATCACCCGCTTGAAAAGCTAAAGTTGGATTTAGAATTTTAAGAAAGTGAAAGAAACATTTACTATTAAATAATGATAGATAATTATCCAATTGATTTTCATAATAAAGAAAGAATGACATTCCGTTGACGTCAAAATACTGTCCTTCAGGAGCATACCTCATTGAAAAACCATTTGAACTGGTTAATGACCAAGTTATACACCTTTTCCTCTGATAATTTATATTTTGTGGACGGCTGAGTAAAATTCCTTTATCATTCCGAAAATTTTTAATTTCTAATCCATCATTTTCCCAATTGAGTATTAAAAATACATTACCATACCATTTTCTATTAGGTCCGCCTTTACGATAAAAAAACCATTTCTTATTGATTCTTAATTTTTCAACCTCAAACCAAAATCGAACAAATCTCTCATTATCTCCTGTTTGAATGCCTGGTTTTGCATCGCCAATCGCATTGCTCAAAATTAAAATTTCAAAACAGTTAAAAGTTTTTTCACTCGCCCAATACGCAATCGGGCTTCCGGGGATTTTGGAGAAGTTAGATTGGGGAACGTTGGGAAAATACAAGCGTAATCCTTTTTCTGTGCCATTAGCAGGAATTTCAGTCGTGCCTTCTTTATCCCGATACATGGAAAAATCATATTTATACTGCGTGTTTCCCTTACTGTAAAGGAACAATCTTTCAATATCGGTATAATAAATGTGCTGGAAGTTTCTTTCATGAAGACGAAAATAATTTCCCTTCCCATCTGGAATGAATTGCTTCTTAAGAGCAAAAGCTACCGAGCCAAAGTCGATTCCAAAAATGCCTCTACCCATGTGTAGCAAAGATTCGAAATGATAATTTTTTAAGTATTCCTTCCTGAGTTTTTCGAAAGTAGATAAAAAAAGCCAGGAAGGCAGATTGATTAATGCAAAAAAACCATTTGTCTTTGTTAATGCTGGTATTACCTCCATAAATACAGTCATCAAGTCTGCCTTTGAAATGGGGTAATTGTTTTGCAGGTATTTCCCTAATTCCTTGTTCATGGATTTTTGCCCCATGTATGGCGGATTGGCGGCAATAGCTTCGTAGCGGCTGGTAAATGTAAAAAATACGCTCAGGAATGGTTCCAGTTTTTGGGTTAGCGTTTGCTTTGTAAGGTTTGTTTCTGCCTCCTTTTGTAACTTTTCCCAGCGTTGCTTAAAAAATCGGAGTTCTTCCTCGTTTACATTAAACTGCATTACCGAGCCCAGGTTTTGTGCCTGCTGCATGAGTTGTAGGGCATTTACCAGCACTTTTTCGTGCTGTAAACCTTCGCTGCCCAAAAAGTCGCGTACTTCCTGCTGCGTAAATTCTGCCGGTTCGGGCATGGCGTAAATGCGCGGGAGGATGTCTTTTTTCAGGATTTCAGGCTCTTTTTTTGCTGCTGCAAGCAATACTGCAAAACGCGCCAGTTGGGCAGCACGGAGGTCGAGTTCCAGCCCGAACAGGTTTTTGGTGAGGATGTTTTCCACCGCTTCGGCAGGCAGGTAGTATTCTTCCATGTACATCTCGTAAAGCAGTGCAAATCCCTCTACCAGAATATGCCCGGAACCGGTGGCGGGGTCGAGAAGTTTTAAATAAATGGGGTCGCCGTTTTTCAACAACCCACTGGCGTTCATCGGAGCGTGTCCCCCTTGGGAAAAGGGGGATTCAGGGGGATTTTCTTTAAGAATAGATGCAGATGGTTCGGCAGCGTGATTTAATCCTCCGTCTCGCTGACGCTCGACACCTCCTTTAGAAAAGGAGGACTCGCCTTCGGTTGGGGGGTTGGTGGAGTTTGAGTTGGTTTCTTTTTCAAATGTTTCGTCGGCTGGTGGTTCTACGAGGTATTTCATTTGCTGGTGGAGGGGGCTGTGGGGATGGTGGTCGAGCCAGATGCGCCCTGCGGTGTTTTGCACCATGTATTTTACAATCCAGTTTGGGGTGAAAATCTGGGTAGCGGCGGGTATGTCTTCGGCTTCGGCTTTTTTGTTCTTTTTAAAGCCCTTGAACACTTCGTCTTTTTTCTCGGAGATGTAAAACTGGTAGAGCCAGCCAATAAGTTCTACCTCTTTGTAATCGTCCTCTGCAATGGCGTCGGTGGTGTTCAGCAGGTGAATGAAGCCTTTGTCGGCAAGGATGTTGTCGGGCAGCAGCAGTTCGGTAAAGTCGTTGAGCCTGCCGAATACCCGGTTGAGCAGTTTGTGGCTGTGGCAGTAACCGGTAATGAGGATGGCGAATGCGGTATGCTCCTGGCTGTAATTGGTTAAAAAGAGTTGCAGGCGTTCTTTTTCACCGGCGGTAAGGTAACCGGTAATTCCGCGGCGGGCTTTTGCAAGAATAACGGGAATTCGCGAGCCGTTTCCTTCGTATTCGAGCTGGGCGGGGTCGTACCCGTTTTTGCTGAGGATGCGGATTGCCATAAACCGGTTAAACCAGGTGTAGGCGGCTTCTTCCTCGGTGGCTTCCAGTCCGTGCCTGCGGATGGATTTGCGCAGTGCCTCCCACTTGGGTAGCACGGTGGGGTCGTCGATGGGTTCACCCCGCAGGATAACGCCTCCGCCCACCTGCATGGGTTCGTCAATTACTTCTCCTTTTTCATTAAATCCCCAGTACCGTAGTTTTTGCTTCACCCCCTGCATGAGGATGCGCCGCGATTGCTGTGCGAATGTTTTTAGTTTGGATGTATTCATATTCATTATATCATCTGTTCATGCTCTAATTATGTGGGCTAAAGCCCAGGTTACTTATTACGTTCTTCAATCCCCCGGCATAAATGCCGGGGTTAGTGACAGCTCTGTTCTATGCCTGTTCTTATTCTATTCCCGGCAGATGCCGGGGTTAGTGGCAGCTTTGCTGCAAGTCTGCTGTCTGCAATCCCAAGTCCAAAGACAGGAGATAGTGACAGCTCTTCATCCTGTACCTCTCATCAACCCGGGTGTTAATGTCAGTGACAGCTCTGCATCACCGTCCTCTCCATAGCCCGTTTGCTGATGTCGGTGGCAGTTCTGCATCTCGTCCTGTCCTCAGTTTGCAGGTTGGTGTCAGTTAATGGCAGTTCTGCCTCCATCTTCGTGTGTCACTAACCCTGGCTTTCAAGCCAGGGGTCAGACGAATGTTCCCCCCATCTCCCCCGGGCTTAAGCCCGTCATCCTGTTAATCGTCCGTCATCTCCCGACAGCTCTGCATCACCTTCCTGTCCTCAGCCCGGAGGCTGGTGCCGGTGACAGCTCTGCTTCCTGTCCTGTCCTCAGTCCGCAGGCTGGTGCCGGTGGCAGTTCTGCATCCCTGTCCTGTCCTCAGCCCGGAGGCTGGTGCCGGTGGCAGTTCTGCATCCCTGTCCTGTCCTCAGCCCGCAGGCTGGTACCGGTGGCAGCTCTGCATCCCTGTCCTGTCCTCAGCTTGTAGGCTGGTACCGGTGGCAGCTCTGCATCCCTGTCCTGTCCTCAGCCCAGAGGCTGGTACCGGTGGCAGCTCTGCATCCCTGTCCTGTCCTCAGCCTGTAGGCTGGTACCGGTGGCAGCTCTGCATCCCTGTCCTGTCCTCAGTCCGCAGGCTGGTGCCGGTGGCAGCTCTGCATCCCTGTCCTGTCCTCAGCCTGTAGGCTGGTACCGGTGGCAGCTCTTCACCCCCGTCTTCTTCTGCGCCTGTAGGCTGGTGTCGGTGGCAGCTCTTCACCCCCGTCTTCTTCTGCGCCTGTAGGCTGATGCCGGTGGCAGTTCTGCATCCCTGTCCTGTCCTCAGCCCGGAGGCTGGTGCCAGTGGCAGTTCTGCTTCCCGTCCTGTCCTCAGCTTGCAGGCTGATGCCGGTGGCAGTTCTGCCCGTCTTCGTGTGCCACTAACCCTGGCTTTCAAGCCAGGGGTCAGACGAACATTCACCCCCATCTTCCCCGGGCTTTAGCCCGTCATCCTGTTGAATCCATACTTCTCAAGGAACTCATCTACTTCTTCTCCCCAGCTTTTCTTCCGGTGATGTTCTTCCTGATTCCGGATATATTGCCGTACCCGGTCCACCTGCGATTCGCTCACCGACACGGCAAAATATTCATCAGCCCACTCAAACTCCCTCGGAACTACTTCCTGTTTGTTTATCCAATACGACGATTCACCTTTCAGCAACTGTATAACCTTGGCGATGGTCTGTTCAGCCGTCAGGGAAATAAGGCAGTGAACATGCTCGTTGTGCCCGTTAATTTCCGACAGATATATTCCCTTTTCTTTTGCATTGTGTCGAATATGGTCAAAAACTTTGTTTTTAACCGCACCCACAAAGTAAGGAAATCTGCTTTTTGTTCCCCAGACTGCGTGTATCCATATTCTTACATAAGACATAAACAATTATTTTGTGGGCTAAAGCCCGTTCTTATTGTCGTTCATCGTAGTCCCCGGCATAAATGCCGGGGTTAGTGGCAGCTCTGCATCTCGTCCTGTCCTCAGCCCGGAGGCTGGTGCCGGTGGCAGTTCTGCATCCCTGTCCTGTCCTCAGCCCGGAGGCTGGTGCCGGTGGCAGTTCTGCATCCCTGTCCTGTCCTCAGTCCGCAGGCTGGTGCCGGTGGCAGCTCTGCATCCTTGTCCTGTCCTCAGCTTGCAGGCTGGTGCCGGTGACAGCTCTGCTTCCTGTCCTGTCCTCAGTCCGCAGGCTGGTGCCGGTGGCAGCTCTGCTTCCTGTCCTGTCCTCAGTCCGCAGGCTGGTGCCGGTGGCAGCTCTGCATCCCTGTCCTGTCCTCAGTCCGCAGGCTGGTACCGGTGGCAGCTCTGCATCACCGTCCTGTCCTCAGCCCGGAGGCTGGTGCCGATGGCAGTTCTGCATCTCGTCCTGTCCTCAGTTTGCAGGTTGGTGTCGGTGGCTGTCCTGCATCATCGTTCTCTCTTCAGTCCGGAGGCTGATGCCGGTGGCAGCTCTGCATCCCTGTCCTGTCCTCAGCCTGTAGGCTGGTACCGGTGGCAGCTCTGCATCCCTGTCCTGTCCTCAGCTTGCAGGCTGGTGCCGGTGACAGCTCTGCATCTCGTCCTGTCCTCAGCCCGGAGGCTGGTGTCATTGGCAGCTCTGCCCGTCTTCGTGTGCCACTAACCCTGGCTTTCAAGCCAGGGGTCAGACGAATGTTCCCCCCATCTCCTCCGGGCTTAAGCCCGTCATCCTGTTAATCGTCCGTCATCTCCCGGCAGCTCTTCACCCCCGTCTTCTTCTGCGCCTGTAGGCTGGTACCGGTGGCAGCTCTGCATCCCTGTCTTGTCCTCAGCCCAGAGGCTGGTACCGGTGGCAGCTCTGCATCCCTGTCCTGTCCTCAGTCCGGAGGCTGATGCCGGTGACTGCTCTGCCTCCTGTCCTGTCCTCAGCCCGGAGGCTGGTGTCATTGGCAGTTCTGCTTCCCGTCCTGTCCTCAGCTTGCAGGCTGATGCCGGTGGCAGTTCTGCTTCCTGTCCTGTCCTCAGTCCGGAGGCTGGTGCCGGTGGCAGCTCTGCATCCCTGTCTTGTCCTCAGCCCAGAGGCTGGTACCGGTGGCAGCTCTGCATCCCTGTCCTGTCCTCAGCCCGGAGGCTGGTGCCAGTGGCAGTTCTGCTTCCCGTCCTGTCCTCAGCTTGCAGGCTGATGCCGGTGGCAGTTCTGCCCGTCTTCGTGTGCCACTAACCCTGGCTTTCAAGCCAGGGGTCAGACGAATGTTCCCCCATCTCCCCCGGGCTTTAGCCCGTCATCCTGTTAATCGTTCGTCATCTCCCGACAGCTCTGCATCACCTTCCTGTCCTCAGCTTGCAGGCTGGTACCGGTGGCAGCTCTGCATCCCTGTCCTGTCCTCAGTCCGGAGGCTGATGCCGGTGGCAGCTCTGCATCCCTGTCCTGTCCTCAGTCCGCAGGCTGATGCCGGTGACTGCTCTGCCTCCTGTCCTGTCCTCAGCCCGGAGGCTGGTGTCATTGGCAGTTCTGCTTCCCGTCCTGTCCTCAGTCCGGAGGCTGGTACCAGTGGCAGTTCTGCCCGTCTTCGTGCGTCACTAACCCTGGTTTTCAAGCCAGGGGTCAGACGAACGTTCACCCCCATTTCCCCCGGGCTTTAGCCCGTTAGTTAGTTTATCTATCTCCCTCTCTATACGGTGCACAAGGTAAAAAGGCAGGTTAAGGAGAGTGAATTCCTTGCCTGCGATGGTTTTGGCTTTCTGCACCAGGTATTCGCCCTGATATACCCGCACGGCAATATTATGGGGCGCCTGGTCCATATACTGGTGCAGCGACCTTAATTTCCCAATGGCTCCCGATTTTACTTCAATGGGAATAAGTTTGTCGTTGTGCTGAAAGATGTAGTCGATTTCGGCGCTGGATTGCTTCTTTTCGCGCACCCAAAAGTGCAGTTTATTCATAACGCTTGTTGACCTTGCCAGCAATTCCTGCCCGGTTATGTGCTCTGCAATACGTCCCCTGTAAACATCGGCAATGTCATCGGCAGTCAGTAAATCTTTTACCATGTTGGATGCATAATTGACCAATCCGGTATCGAGGGTGTGCAACCTGGGCTTCAGTTTGAGTTTGGGAAGTGCCGGAATGGTGACCGCTGTTGTAGGGTAAACCAGCCTGAACAGCCAGGTTTTTTCAAGCGTGGTAAATGCCTCTTTCATTTCGCGGTATTTATAAGTTGAACCACCAAAATTTTCGAGTGTAATCCGGTTGCCAGCCTGTTCAAACGCTGTGGTTAAAATGTGTCTGATGTACTGCACCTGCGGCGAAGACGGGGCATATTTTTCCACATCGCCGGAGTAAGAATCCAAAAGACTCTCGTAAATGGGCTGCAAAGCAGTTATATCTTTGTTTTGAACGTATTCATCCACCACCTGCGGCATTCCTCCAATGGTAATGTATTGTTTAAACAATCGTATGAGGTGGGAATGGAGAAACGCAGGTACGTCGTCTTTCTGAAGCTGTTCAAGACTCTGCTCTTCTCCAGATGCCAGCAAAAACTCACGGAAAGAGACCGGGTACATCACCATGTATTCTACCCTTCCAACCGGATAAGAGATTTTGGGATTCATAATGGTTTCGAGGAGAGAGCCTGCCGCAATAACGAAAATATCCCCGGCTTCTTCTTTAAAATACCGTAACAACGCTACCGCTTTGGGCGAATGCTGAATTTCGTCGATAAAGAGTAATGTTCTGCCTCCGTGCCGGTCTTTTCGTGCATAAACGAAAATCGCCATTAAAAGGTCGGAAAAAGGATATTGCTTTTCAAACAGAACGCGCTCTTCTGCTTTTTCGAGGTTAAGGGAAATGTACTGGTCGAACTGTTTGGAAAACATTTCAACAGCCGTTGTTTTGCCCACTTGTCGTGCACCCCTTAAAATCAGCGGTTTCCGGGTTTTCCGTTCTGCCCAGTTGTTCAGATTTTCTATGATTTCCCTGTAAAACATATTGCAAATGTAGAAAAGTCAGGGTAAAAAAAGGAAAAAAATGTAGAAAAGTCAGGGTAAATCTGACTAAAATACGTAGAAAGGTAAGGGTAAATTTGATATTTTGAACGTAAATTCTTCATTCCAGGATGATTTTTTTACCATCTTTTAATATTTTCTCCATGTCATTTTTCACTTTGGACAGGTATTCGTTTAGCTCCTCTTCGTTTGAAATCACAGAGGTTTTATAACCCTTACCAGGTTTGTAACGTACCGGCGGTTCTTCCGCCTTGTCGTTTGTTCCCTTTTTGGCGCGGTTTTCCTCATGCAGGATTTTACTTAATTGTTCGGTTTTGAAGCTGTCTGCATCGTTAATTGCTAATTTCAAAGATGAGACTGTGGTGAGCCTTTTAAGACTATCCAGCTTATACGACCGGGTGGCAAAGGTCATGTCCACTTTGCGTTTTTCGGCTTCGGCTTCCAACTCGTCGAATACCTTTTGGTAGGTAGCCTCGGCAGTTTCCGAAAGTTCTTTCAGCAGTTTGTTGAGTGCTGATTTCAACTCGTCGGCTGCTTTCCGTGCAGACCGGAAGTCGGCAGTGGGGTCTTCTTTTTCAAAAAACTCCCTGAGCCAGGCAATTTTATCCTTGTTTTCCTGCGGAAGCGCGTGCAGGTTTTCGGTATTCTGGTCGAAAAAAAGCTTCATTTTTTCGTACTCGGGCAACGCCCGTTCCAGAAAACCTTCCAGTTGTTTCGACTGGTCGGAAGCAGCCTTCAACTCATCTTTCCGGATCGCCAGCGTTTCGAAAAACCGTTTTGGGTCGCGAATGGTTTCCAGTTGTTCCATTTGCTCGTGAAAACGGTGAAACACCTTCCGGAACGGATATTTATGGTTATTTTCAGCCAGTTTCGAGTTATCTTGTCTGAAAACAGTGATTTCACCCAGCATCTTTTCAAAGAGTTCGTTGCCGTCGCTGTGTGTAACCGGTTCCTTGTTGAAAATATCGCGAAAACTGTTCCGGGCGGCTTCCAGGGTTTCAGCAGGTATGGCTTCACCCTGTTTAACAATCAGCACCTGCCTTTCGGAAGTTACCAGCGCTTTGCGCACAAAATTGTCGAGTGGGAAGCGGGGTTGGTTCCGGTATTCAAACTCCCTTACTTTTTTCCGGTGCAGCATTACCAGGATATGGATTACCTGGACATCTTTCCAGCCGTAAGGCGCTTTGATAAAAGTTTTTATAATGTCTTCCACCGACATGGCATTCCCCATTCCGGAAATGTGGTCATTGACCAGGCTTTCAGCCGAAGAAAGTGAATTGTCGGTGATGGTTTGTGCCTTGTAGTGCGGCAGTTTTTTCAGTAACTCGGCTCCATTGGCGATATAGCTATCTGCCAGACTATTGTGTTTGTAATAGTTTTTGAGGTGGCGCAACACGATGTTTTTAAAACGTTCAGCCGGTCGTGTTCCCGGAACTTCAGTGGGGTCAATAATTTGCTGCCCTGAAACAAAACGGGTTTCGGGGAAACGGCTGGTCAGCTTTTCCACAATCCGGTCTTTCAGCGTTGCATTTCTGCTTCTGAAATTGTTGAGCGTTTGCTCCCGGGTTCCCTGAGCAGAATCACCATTGTGCCGTAAATATTTCTCTGTTTTTGCGTACTGTTCAAACTCTTTCGCAAGCGTTTCATCGCTCATAAACCACTCATTTACGCATAACAGGAGCGAACTGTCGGGATTTCCGAAGATTTTGTCCTCAGCCTTATGTTTGTCCATGAGAAGCACTTTCACGGTGAAGTCGCCGTTCATCAGGAAGACTTTTTCTTCCACTTTATAAACCATGCGGAAATCGTTTTGCCCGAAATGCACCCGCTGGGAAAGGCTCAAAAGCGGACGGAAAAGAAAATCGAAGTGTTCCAGCCTGTCCTCAAAATTAAGGTGGGTATTTTTTATTTGCATCTTCACATCTATTTCATCTTCGTTAAAGAAGAAATAGTTGTGATTTTCTTCCCTGATGATGCTTTCGTCGATAAGCCGGTCGAGCACCTCTTTTATCTTTTTCTGAAGTTCCAGTTTGTTAACGTCGATTCCGTCCATCAGCAGCAGGGTCAGGTTGTCGATGGTTGACGGAAACGTTTGCCTGACGTTTTCTGACAGGTTGGAAATCATAAACAGCGCATTTACCACCCGTTCTGCAAAAGTGTTGTTTTTAACGTAAGGCAAATCGGAAGCAGCGCTCATTGCTCTTCTTCCGCGGTGGGTTAAATTTGTTTTGAACTGGTTGTTAAAGAACGCATCGAACGGCACGATATAACCCACTTCTTTCTCCGCCTTATCTTTTGCGGTAAAGTGGGTGATTCCCAATACCGACCGTTCGTTGTTTTTAACCTCCTTGATAACAAACTGCAACGACTGAAACGCATCGAAAACATCGGCAATGAGCCTGAACTGGTAGGGCACAAAAGGATAGGCAAGCACAAATTCTTCTTCATTGGCATATCCCTTATACAGTTCGTGGTGCATCCGGAACTGGCTTTCGATGGCATCGGTATTGGCACGGTAAAGAGTTTCAGTGGCAATCCGTCCCTGTGCATTTTTGTCAAGTACTCGTTTCTGGGTAATAAATGCCGGGTCGGAACTTTCGAGCGAAACCCTGAATTCGGCAGGAAAACGACCAAGAATTTTTCCGAATTCATCTTTTGCATCGTCGCTGCCTACACCATGCGTTACATCGTCGAGCGTTTGCTGGGCTGTACAGGCTATCCAGACCTTATTCTCCAGATCCTCGCTAACCCGTTCGATGATGTTCTGGAAATTAAGCAGCACCTCTTTGTTTTTTCCGATGTATTGCGAAATTTCATCAACCAGGAACAGCAGCCTGAAATTTTTGTCTTTGTCTTTCAGGTAATCCTTTAGTTCGCTAATCAGGGTTGACCTGATTCCGACTTTATAGGTTTCCGGGTCGTTTATGCGGTTGTACAACGACTGAATATCGAGTGAAGGCGCCACCTTTTTTGCGGTTTCCAGCACAGTTTCAAGGGCAAATCCGGCATAGTTCTGTTCGTTCCCTTCCCAGTGGAATCCATGTTCGTCTTTGAGTGCCTGCTTAAAGGCTTCAAATACTCCCTTTTTATCCAGCTCTTTTTCCAGAAGAATTGCCAGTGGAATATTGTCTGAGTTGTATCCTCTGTGCCGGTTCAACATGTTAATGAAGATGCGCGTTAACCGTTCACCACTTCCATCATCGGTTTCATCTTCCACGTTGAAGGTTATAGTTTCCACCTCATTTTTTTCGATGTACGTTCTAAGGTTGGAAATATTGGATGGAGTTGCATCGGAAAAATCTGCATCCATCTCTTTGGATGCCTGGAGAAAATGCTCAAATGCCTGTTCCCTTGTAGGTGCAGAGAGACAATAGTCGATGTATTTGATAAAATGCGATTTACCTGAGCCGTAATATCCGTTTATCCAGATGCCTGTACGGTTGGTTTTCCGGTGCATTACGTTGTGGAGAAACGTGTAAAGCTTCTCTGTCAGCTCTTTTGTAAAGACATACTCCTTAATTTCGGTATCGACGGTTTCGGCGTTTCTGTTGCTGACAGTCACAGCCGAGTCGATGTTACGTTCAATGTTACGTTCGTAAATCTGGGATAGCTTCATATCGGTTTATCTTTGGATTACTACTTGCTGGTCTTCCGGGTTAATCAGTTTTATCGCCCGGTACGGATTTTCGTCACTTAAAAGGTTGAACATACTGTAATACTCTTTGGCACTTCCAGGGTAGAACATGATGATTTTATACCCGGAAATATACTTCTCGAAATTGCTGAGAAACTTGCTGGCACGCAGGTAAGGATAGATTTCTCCGAACCCGTGAACAAAAACATACGATTTTTTAAGCTCATCTGCCTGGTTCAAGTGTTCCCTGATTCTTTGGTTTACCCAGGCATAAAACGATTTGTTGTTGGCTTCACGTTTCAGTGTAAGCTCCACCTTACCGGGTTCGGTTTTCTCTTTTTCCAACAGCACCTCAAGTAAATTCTGCTTTCCGAATTCCCGGCTTTTCAGAAAATTCTGAAATTCCTCAAAAAGGTTAATCACCAATACATTGATAAACGTGTTGGGACGTACCAACCTGGATTTCATTTGAGCAATCTGCTCCCTGATATAATATTCTTCCTGAGGGTCATAAACGTACATGTAAGCCGGGAAGAAGAGTTTTCCGGTGTTGTGATCCTGGAAAGCTTCGTCGCATAGTAAATCGAATAGTTCGGGAATAGTCATGATTTAAAGGCTTTATACTGGTTTAACACTTTCTCCCGTTCGGTCTGACTTAAAAAACAGGCTTCGAGAAACCACGATTCGCCATTTTCAATAAATGGGTAGAAAAAATCGTTCGTTACTGCCGGTTTAACTAATTTATTGTCACGCAGGAATCCTGATTCCTTCAACATTCTTTTGTAAATCTTCAGAATTTGTTCCCGCGTTGATTCGGTATATTGACGCACGTTTTCGTGCTGGTTTCCAATCTCATCAATTTTCATCTGGTAGTTGTAGGACATAAACTCCTGCGTGCTTCCTTTCCAGGCAGGAATTGTTACATCGAAGTGGAAATCAAAAAGTAGTGCCTTAGTCTTTAAAACCAGAAAGAATAACATTAAAGCCTGCTGTTTTGGCGAAATTACTTTATAGGTAACCCAAAAGCCTGGAAAAGCCGCTGAAATCCTTCTTTTGATCTCACCCACCACTTTCGACCGGGTTGACTGAGCATTTATCTGAAGCAGTTTATTCTCCTTTACCTCCCGGGCTAATAACTCCTGGCTATTGCCGGAAAGAAACAAAGGCAACAGCGCATTGATTTCACGCTGGAACAGTCCCCCGGTTGCAGATGTTGCGGAGAGGTAGATTTTATTGCGGTTTATAGTCGTTTCCATAACAATTTTCAAAATTAGTTTTTCCAATCAGATTTAAAAATATTAAACAGCATGAAAAGCCGGGATCGGGTCATTTTGTATATTTGTATCAACATGCTTACCCCGCTTTCCGTCAGAACAGCGCGCTCAGGGTAAGCTTTTTGTTTGTACCAGATATGAAGCTAAAACCCGGAGATAGTGTTACGGTAAAACAGGGTGTTAAAGAACCTGACTTCGAAAAATTTGAGCTTGGCGGCTGGCAGGGCAGAGTGACTGAGATTGACCCGTTTTCAAATTCTGACCACATACTGGTTACCATCGAGTGGGATTCCGAAACCTACCAGTTAATTGACGATTACCGGGTTTGGTTTGCGAACAGGTAAGAATAAAAAAAGAGGAAAAGCTAAACAAAGTAAATAAGTTAGTTTAGTTTTCTTATAAAATCTAAACTAAGTCGAAAATTATTCTTAATTTAGCTTAAAATACAAGAATAAGAAATAATGAAGTCGTTTAAAGCTGGAATTACAGTGAGTCAGGGACACTATAAAAGCTTTCAGCCTAATCCAATCAACCGCGAATGGCAGGTTGACGATATGCAATTACTGAACTTGCTGAGTAAAGCCGATCGCTCATTGGGGCGTCTTGATATGTATTCGGAATATGTGAACATCGAATTATTTATTCGGATGCATATTGCAAAAGAAGCCACACAATCATCAAAGATTGAGGGAACACGTACCAATATGGAAGATGCTTTCCTGGATAAAAAGGACGTTGCCATCGAAAAACGCGACGATTGGGAAGAAGTGCAGAATTACATCACAGCGATGAAGGAAGCGGTTAATCAACTACACAATTTACCATTTTCATCTCGTTTAATCAGGCAAACACATAAAATTTTACTTCAGGGTGTTCGGGGTAAACATAAAAGTCCGGGTGAATACCGTAGCAGTCAAAACTGGATTGGCGGAGCTTCCATTAACAGTGCTGTATTTGTTCCCCCTGTGCATACGTCAATAAACGATTTAATGTCTGACATCGAATTTTTTGCGAATGACGAACAAAACCCATTGCCTGATTTGTTAAAGGTTGCCATTATTCACTACCAGTTTGAAACCATTCACCCTTTTCTCGACGGAAACGGAAGAGTAGGAAGGTTGCTTATAACGCTTTACCTTGTTAGTAAGGGCATACTTAAACAGCCTATTCTGTATTTGTCTGATTTTTTTGAACGAAACCGGATATTGTATTATGACAATCTAATGCGGGTTCGCACACACAATGATATGGATATTTGGTTAAAGTTTTTCCTGACCGGAGTGATTGAAATATCGAAAAAAGGGATAGAAACTTTTGATGGAATATTACAATTGCAGCGGATTCTTGAAGGTAAAATACTGTCAATGGGAAGTCGGGGCAATGAAGCCCGAAAAGTAATTGATTTTCTCTACTCCCAGCCTGTAATTGATGCATCGAAAATCGGAATGATTACAAATAAATCCAAAGCAACCAATTACAAACTTCTTGACGACCTGGAGAGACTGGAAATTTTGAAAGAGATTACCGGAGCACAAAGAAATAAGCTTTATGTTTTCAATGATTACCTGGAATTATTTAAAAGCGAGTGAAAAATTAATGACACAACATAGATAGGTAATTTTATAGCCCTGAATATATTATCCGAGTTTACCGGATTTAGACGCAAACGGATATTCTCTTTTGAGAAATATTAAGTGTTTAACAGGAAGATTATAAGCGATTTGGAAAGGTGGTCGGATAAACGTAATCGCAAACCATTGATTTTACGTGGCGACAGACAGACAGGAAAAACAAGCGCTGTACGCATGTTTTCTCAAAAGTACGAGGTTTACATTGAGCTTAACCTGGAAAAAGAGTCTGAACGAAGATATTTCGAAGAATTGTCAGATGTTAAGGACATATTTGATGCAATATGCCTTACCAGAGGGATTCAACCCATAAAAGGAAAAACATTGTTATTTATTGACGAGATTCAGTTCTCTCCAAGGGCAGTAGCCATGCTGCGCTATTTTTATGAAGAAATGAGTTGGCTGCATGTTATTTCCGCCGGTTCGCTTCTCGATACCATCATGGACAAAAAAATCCAGTTAAAAGTGGAAAGTCCGGAAAACTTCGGTCGTTACATCAGTTTATGGACCAGGCAAAACATCCCTGGGCAGTTCGAATTTATTCCGGCACATATAGTGGAATTTTCGGAAAATTTTGCTCTTCCCAGTCCTGTTTTGCCTCTTCAATCAGCTCCCTTTCAGAGCTGACAAAGTTCCAGTAAATAAAACGTTCTTCAGGAAAAGGCTCACCGCCAGGCAGATAACCCGTAGTGTTTGCGCTCATTGTGAAGGTACATAGCGAACTTTCTTTGGCTACCAGCAACTGGTTGGGTTCATAAACATTTCCTTCTGCTTTAATGCTTCCTTCCAGAATGTACAGTGCGCTTTCACCATACAGATGATGGCCAATTGTTAACTCCACTTCTTTGTCATTTTTCATTTCTATCATATAAAGCGGACTGTGAACCGGCACAGGCGATTTTCTCCCGAAAGCTTCGCCGGCAATCAGTTTCATTTTTACGCCATCCTGCTCCCAGCAGGGCAATTCACTGTCAGGAATGTGGGTAAAGGTGGGTTCTGTTTGTTCCTTTTTTTTGGGATGTGCGACCCAGATTTGAAGTCCGTGAAATGTTTTTTCTATATCACGAAGGTTTCCCGGCGTTCTTTCCGAATGAACCACACCTTTCCCGGCTGTCATCCAATTCACCTCCGGGTAATATTTCCTGAGCCGAGCCAAGACTATCGAGGTGCATAAGCGCTCCTTCAAAAAGATAGGTCAGCGTT
>Ga0334898_1001313_pt1 | contig 28773 bp, 18 predicted proteins | sample GraSluR3_MG_10_FD_207228 | JGI IMG/M metagenome (GOLD analysis project Ga0334898, IMG submission 207228) | Sludge microbial communities from methane-producing bioreactor in Wageningen University, Netherlands - Granular Sludge_3_08-R3 | ecosystem: Engineered > Bioreactor > Anaerobic >... | reverse complement strand
CAACCTGTGTGGGAGCATTTCTTTTTTTTCATGATATTTGAGTTTAAATGAATCTCATAAAAATACAAAAACGCTACCTTTACGTCAAAAAAAGATGGCCCGCGGGAGCGGGATTTAGTTCAACAAAGGCTAAAATCAAGCGGGCGGATAGTGCCAATTTGAAAGGTATTGTAACTAATAAACTTTATCGCAGGTTGACAGTGTCCTGCTCCGAAATGCCCGCCAGCTTTTAGCCTCGAACGTTAGGCAACATTAAAAAATGACACCAGCGAGCGATATAATGGATGAAAATAAAAAAATATTTGGATTAGAAAAAAACGCCTTTTTTACAGGACTAACAAGTTTTTTCACTGACACATCTACCAAGATGGTATATAGTGTTATGCCTCTATTTTTATTATCGATAGGAGCATCTAAAACAACGATTTCGTTAATTGAAGGAATTGCAGAGAGTACAGCATCTTTATTAAAGGCAATTTCGGGATACTGGAGTGATAAGATTGGTAAAAACAAGCCATTCATGATTATTGGATATGGCATTACAGCCATTATAACTCCTTTATATGCATTAGCAAGAGTACCAATTCAGATTTTATTTTTTCGGTTTTTTGAACGTATTGGAAAAGGATTAAGAGCAGCACCACGAGATAGCCTTATAAGTGGCTCAATTAAAAAAAATGAAGCTGGTAAAACTTTTGGGTTTCAGAAAGCAATGGATAATAGTGGGGCTATTGTTGGACCCTTAATTGCTTTTTTATTGCTATCTATTTTCCCATTAAATTATTCTTACATATTTTTATTGGCAACAATTCCTGCAATTCTTGGTGTATTAACGATTATTATTTTCATAAAAGAGGCAAAGGCAGAAAAAAAAGAAGCCACCTATAAGATTTCATTAAAACATTTACCCAAAAAGTTCTATTTCTTTCTTATTATTATTTTCGTATTTACTCTTGGTAATTCAGCAGATGCATTGTTGTTAGTAAAAACCAGCGAAACGGGTATAGATAAATCATACATTCCTTTTGTTTATATGATATTTAATACGGTATCTGTACTGCTTGCCATACCGATTGGAAAATTATCAGATAGAATTGGTCGTGAAAAATTGATTATTCTTGGTTTTTTAGTATATGCGATTGTTTATTATTTTTTCGGTAGATTCAATAATATAAATGTTTTTATTTTCTTGTTTATGCTGTATGGATTTTACAGTGCATTGACTGATGGTAGCCAGAAAGCAATGATTTCAGATATTGTTAGCAAAGATTTGAAAGGGACGGGTTTTGGAATTTATCATGCTGTACTCGGAATTACCTTATTACCTGCGAGTTTAATTGCAGGATTATTGTATGATAAGGTTAATTCAAATGCACCTTTTTATTTTGGTTCTGTAATGGCATTAATTGCTACTATACTAATGATATTATTTACAATTTTAGACAAGAGAAAAAGAAAGATTAACGTTGCCTAATAATTAGGAGTTCATGTGGCACGAAGTGCCCAGCATGAACTCCCGGTTGAACGAATCCCCAACCGAAGTCAATTATTATGGAAATTGCATAGGGTTTATTAGGAGAGCGAGATTTGAGACGGCAAACGAGTGATAAAGAAATTGGAAGGTTTTTTAGGTTTTTTCTGTGTTTTCAGCGGCAGTTTTAGTGTTCTTTTTTGCAACCTAATGCATTTATTTTCAGTGCCAGACAATAGCCAGTCCATCCGTCATTAAGAGACAGTTTAAGTTGGGACATTTATTTATGGGTGTATTTGGCTAGCAGCATCCTTGTTATCCAACCCGGCGATCGTATCCGCGGCAACTGCTCTACTTCCATCATCCTGCCCTTGCTGCATTTTGGACAGCTAAATACATCAAAACCGGTGAGTCTTTTTAGGCGCTCAGGAGCTGATTCTTTGACTGTGACTTTCATTTTATCCTTCATCCCAAGCACTTTAGCCCTGAAACGACTGCTGTAAATTCGTAACCCTTCGGCCACGGGCATCTTGTGTGTAATTGATTAGGTGCTGACATTTGCACTCAAAAACTAAAGCAATATGACAGTACAAGAACGCAGAAAAAAGATGTTACAGCTTGTCAGCGATTGGCAGCAGAGCGGCCAAAGCCAGAAAGCCTTTGCAGAAGCACATTGCATTAAACTTTTTACCTTCCGTTATTGGATTCAAAAACAGCGGGAACAAAGCCAACATACAGACGCATTTCTGCAGCTTGGAGCACCCCTGAGCGCAGCAGCCATCACCATTCGCTACCCCAATGGCACCGAGCTGCAGCTGCCGGCCAATACACCTGTGGGTGAATTAACTCGCGAAATATCCATTGATATTCTGTTTTTTAACTCGCCGCAGCCTCGATGGTTCAGGACAGTGACATTCACCAAAAACCGCGCATAAACATACACCAGTCCGCTGCCGGTAATTATAACAGACATAATATGCACCAAGACAAAAGATTATTATATTTGCATAAATGATTGCAGGATGACAAATAAGGAATATATATTGAGTACTATAAAGTCCAAAGAAAGTGAGATTTCCAAATATGGAATCAAATCAATTGGATTATTCGGCTCATATGCAAGAGATGAACAAACTGAAAACAGTGATATTGACATATTGATTGATTTTGAACCTGAAAATGAAAACTTTGACAATTTTATGGCAGTTTACGACATCATTGAGAAATTATTTAATAATCAGAGAGTTGAGATAGTTACAAAAAATGGATTAAGCCCTTACATTGGACCAAAGATTTTAAATGAAGTGAAATATGTCTAAGGAACCTGTTGAATATCTGAAACATATACGCGATGAAAGTTCTTATATACTTTCAGTAATCACACCAGATAAAACAAAAGATGATTTTTTGGCCGATGAGACATTAAAACGTGCTGTAATAAGGAGTTTAGAGATTATTGGTGAAGCCACGAAACAGATACCTGCCGATTTCAAATTAAAATGGAGTACTATTAAATGGAAAAACATGGCAGGAATGAGAGATAGATTAATCCACGATTATATGGGAGTCAATTATTCGATTGTTTGGGACGTGGTAAAAAATAAGATTCCTGAACTATACGAGCAGATTATAGTAGTGACAGGAAAAGATTAAAAACTACTGAAAATAATCTTGAATTCCTGTGGCACGTAGTGCCCTTCCGATAGCTATCGGAAGATCTTCCGGTTGAACGATATCTCGGCACTTCGACAAGCTCGATACACCGCATTTCGACAGGCTCACTGCAACGTATCTCGACACTTCGACTGGCTCAACACAAGCAGACTCCCTTCGATTTACCTGGCGGCAGACAGGCAGGCTCCCTTCGGCAGGCTCAGGGCATCGCAGGGCATCGTAATGCAGCGTTTTTGTTATTGGGGAGCTGAACTGGTGGCTTGCAAAGGGCCGCAGGCAATGGATGGCTCAAGTTGGGAAAATCAGGCTTTGTTTGATTTTGCTAACGAGGCATTGCCGGCTCTGGATGCTTTTGCTTCGGATGAAAGCTAGGCATCTCAGTTTATTTACTTCTGCCTGGAAAATTAATAGCTTTATTAATCTATGCTTGAAATAGGCTGATTCCTGAACGGCTCTTTCGTTTTAAATTGTAAATTTGTCCACTTTAAGAAAAGCGGACCATTCAAATGGAATTTTTGAACCCCTCAATGCTGTATGGCTTACTGGTACTGGTGATTCCGGTTATTGTGCATCTTTTCAATTTCAGAAAGCACAAACTGGTGTATTACAGCGATATTAGTCTGCTCGAAAACTTAAAACAGCAAACTTCCCGTACCAGCAAACTAAAGCAACTGCTTATATTGTTGTTTCGGCTGCTTGCACTGGCTGCGATTGTTTTAGCCTTTGCACGCCCTGTTTTTACCGATTCAAACACTGCCGATACGGTTAAACAGGATGTTAGCGTGATTTATGTAGATAATTCTCAAAGCATGCAGCTTGCCGGCATAAGGGGTTCGCTGATAGATGACGCAAGGAATACAGCCGTTTCGATGGTAGAGCATATGGGACCCGATCACCGCTTTATCTTGCTAACCAACGATTTTAATCCGGCGCACGAATACCTGATGTCGCGCGATGAAACGTTGGATAAGCTACAACGAGTTACTGCCGGAAGTGTGGCTATGCCAATGGAGGAGGTAATTGAGCGTGTAAATGAACTCGTTAAGAATATAGATCAGAATCAGCTTGTATTGTATATGCTGTCTGATTTTCAGCAAAGTGCCTTCACCGATTTAAACCATCAAGCGCAGGAAAAACTTAAATTGGTCTTGATCCCTTTTGAAGCGACACAACAAAACAATGTCTTTATCGATAGCGTCTGGCTTACTAATCCGGTTGTGCAGACAGGCATTCCGGTGGAGCTCAATGTGCGGATTAGCAACCAAAGTGAGGATCGGCTTCGTAGCCTGGCACTGCGGCTTTCGAGCAACAATACCTTACTGGCAATTGCTAATACCGATCTGGAAAGCCAGGAAGAGAAAGTGTTTACCTTAAGTTTTGTGCCTCAGGAATTTGGATACATCAACGCACATTTGAGTATTGATGACTATCCGGTGGTATTTGATGATACGTACTACTTGAGTCTTTACATCGCACCACAAATCAATGTACTAGAAATTTATAGCCAAGCACCTGATCCTTCCCTTGAACTTCTGTTTGCTGATGACAGTTTGTTTACTTACACAAGCAATGCCATGCTTCGTGTTGACATTCAAAGATTTAATGACTACAAATTAATCCTTGCACCCCTGGACAACAGGATGAGTGAAGGCCTCAGAGCCGGGTTGGAAGATTATGTGAATGCCGGTGGCTCGTTGTTGTTGTATCCTGCGAATGACGCACAAATACCACCTCAAGGGATTTTAAACGAATTAAAAATAAACATTCAACCGCTTCCGGATACTATGGCCACACGAATAAACGACATGCTGGAGTCTCATCCGTTTTTTGATGAAATGTTCAATAAAATTCCTGAAAATGCTGATTTGCCGTCGGTGAGAAAGCATTACAGATTAGTACCCGGGCCAGGAAGTTATAACTTGATTAGTTTGCTCAATGGAAATCCTTTCCTTACCTACAACAAAGCAGGGCAGGGGAGCGTATTTCATTTGGCAAGCCCGCTCGAAGAGTCAGCTTCCGGTTTTACAGCAAGCTCGCTGTTCCCTTCATCATTGATTCGAATGGCATTTTATGGGCTGGCACAGAACAAGTTAAGTTATACATTGGGTGCCGACCGACAGTTTACTGTGAAGGCGAATATTCCGGCGGATGAGGTGTTGAGGCTCAAATCATTGGATAGTGATTTTGAATTAATCCCGGGTATCAGCCAGCGACAGCAACAACTGCTGCTATACCTGGAGGAGTCCCTGCCGGAGGCAGGATTTTATGGCACATTTTATCAAGACAGTTTGCTTGGTATCACAGCCTGGAATGAGAATCGAAAAGAATCGCAAATGCGGTTTTTTGATGCAGCCGGGGCCCGCGAAAAGTTTGAGCTGGCAGGTTTTGAAGTTTTAAACACGCTTGATAAGTCCAACGCTAAATCAATCGACCAGATCATAGCTGCCAATGAAAAGGATGCCTGGTGGTGGTTTGTTTTGCTGGCCATTGTTTTTTTGTTGGCAGAAGCACTTCTTATACGATTTTGGAGATCGAATACCGGTGTTGGAAAAAAGAATAACTTATAATAGCAGAAAGAAAAAAGAGGCATGAGCGAAAATGAGGAACTAAATACGGAACAAAACAACGAGAAAGCTGAAAAACCTATGGAAGCCCATCGGACGATTCAGCTTTCGGGCATGTACGAAAACTGGTTTTTGGATTACGCCTCTTATGTAATCCTCGAACGTGCCGTACCTGAGATTGACGATGGCCTGAAACCCGTACAACGCAGGATTTTTCATTCGATGAAAAACCTCGATGATGGTCGCTTCAACAAGGTTGCCAACATCATCGGGCACACCATGCAGTATCATCCGCATGGCGATGCTTCGATTGGAGATGCACTGGTTCAACTCGGGCAAAAGGAATTGATCGTCGAAACACAGGGAAACTGGGGAAATGTGTTGACAGGCGACAGTGCTGCCGCACCACGATATATCGAGGCCAGGCTTTCAAAGTTTGCCCACGATGTGGTTTTTAACCCTAAAACCACGGAATGGAAGCTTTCTTACGACGGGCGAAACAAAGAACCTGTTGCACTGCCTGTGAAGTTTCCTTTGTTATTGGCACAAGGCGTTGAAGGTATTGCCGTTGGACTGGCATCCAAAATATTGCCACACAATTTTATTGAACTGATCGATGCATCCATCAAATGCCTTAAAAATGAGTCATTTGAACTTTTTCCCGATTTCCAGACCGGAGGACTTGCTGATTGCTCAAAATACAACGAAGGAATCAGAGGAGGCAAAGTACGGGTGCGTGCCAGAATAAGTCAGCAGGATAAGAAAACACTTGTAATCACTGAGATTCCTTTCGCCACAACCACAACCTCGCTTATCGATTCTATTATCGCTGCCAATGACAAAGGCAAGATCAAAATACGAAAGATCGACGACAACACCGCCGAAAAAGTTGAGATAGTCATACATCTCGCACCCGGAATTTCACCCGATCAAACCATTGATGCCTTGTATGCCTTCACGAATTGTGAGGTATCAATTTCGCCCAATTCCTGTGTGATAGTTGAAGGTAAACCTGCCTTTTGGAGTGTGCATAAAATACTGGAACGCAACACCAAAAGAACGCTTGAGTTGCTCAGATCCGAATTGCTGATCAGGATGGATGAGCTGGAAAGGGAGTGGCATCATTCATCGCTCGAGAAAATCTTCATCGAAAAAAGGATCTACCACGATATCGAGCAATGCGAAAGCTGGGAAGAGGTGATTGTTGCCATCGACAAAGGGTTGAAGCCTTATGTGAAACATCTAAAAATGCCTGTTACCGAAGAAGATATCATCAGGTTGACGGAAATTAAGATCAAGCGAATTTCAAAGTATAACTCATTCAAGGCCGACGAACATATACTGTCGCTCGAAACGGAAATGGAGGAAGTTCGTAATCACCTGGAACATATTGTGGATTATACGATCAATTTCTTCAGGCAGATAAAAAAGAAGCATGGTGCAGGTCGCGAACGCAAAACGGAGCTCCGTAATTTTGATACGATCGAGGCAGCTGCGGTTGCTGCCAATAACGAAAAACTGTATGTGAATCGCGTGGAAGGTTTTGCCGGCACCTCACTGAGAAAAGACGAGTTTGTTTGCGATTGCAGTGACCTGGATGATATGATTGTATTTCGCGAGAACGGCACATTTATCGTTACCAAGGTGAACAGCAAGGCTTTTGTTGGCGAAAACATCATTCATATTGATATTTTTAGGAAAAATGATGAACGCACCGTTTACAATATGGTTTACAGGGACGGACGCAAAGGGCCCTGGCTGGTGAAAAGATTCGCGGTGTTAGGTGTTACGCGCGACAAAGAATACGATTTAACAGCGGGTAAACCGGATTCTAAAGTATATTATTTCACGGCCAACCCCAATGGCGAAGCCGAAACGATCAAAGTATTGCTACGGCCAAAACCCAAGTTAAAAAAGACTTCTTTCGAATTTAATTTTGCTGACCTGGCAATTAAAAACCGAAATGCAAAAGGGAATATCCTCACAAAACATATTGTGAAACAGATTAATAAACGCGATGAAGGCGTTTCGACCCTTGGTGCCAGAGATATTTGGTACGATGAAACAGTAAAAAGACTGAACACCGATGAGCGCGGGCTGTATCTGGGAGCATTTCATGCTGATGACAAATTGTTGCATGTTTTTTCGGGCGGCGAATTCAAACTCAGTAGCTACGACTTAAGCACACATTTTGATGAAGATCTGCTCTTTTTGCGAAAATTTAATCCAGAGGAGGTGTTTTCCGTTATTTATCTCGAAGGTGAAACCCAGCTTCACTACCTGAAACGCTTTCAGATAGAGGAAGATACAGCAACCAACAAACGTGTCAATTTTGTTGGAGAACATCCGCAGGCGGTGTTGAAACATGTGCTTGTTGACGACTTTCCAATGCTCAACCTGGAGTTTAAGCCCAATGGAAAGGGTCAAAAACCTGATGATGAAGCGGTGGATGTAGCCGAATTTATTGCCATAAAAAGCGTGAAAGCCAAAGGCAAAAGGCTGTCGAACAAAGAGATAAAACAAATTCAGATTTTGGAACCTATTGAACCACAATTTGAAGAAAATGCCAGCGAAGATCATGCTGATGATTTGGCTGATCTTCCGGATGTTTCATCTTCGAATCAGACTGAAGATCAAGTTGATGGGATAGAAGAACCCGAAGAGTACAACGATACTGAATCAACGATTACAGAAAATACTAAAGAAGAACACAAAAATCGCAAAACAGATCCGCCGGCACAAATGGAGTTGGAATTTTAGAATCAACTGAAAATATGCGATGGAGACTCGCTTAATGTATCATTTTAAGCAGATGTTTAATCACCTAACCAGTTGTTATTTATAATGATTCCATGCAGCTAAACACCTACTTTTGCATGAACGTTTTTGCAAACAAAATTGGTGTAAAATGACTACGAAACCTCATATTCTGGACGTTAATGATGAAGTAAAATGGATCGGTGTGCTTGATCACGATTTGGTTACTTTTGATGTGGTGATGGAGACCAAATATGGCACTACTTACAATTCCTATTTCATCAATGCTGAGAAGAAAGCCGTTGTGGAAACCGTAAAAGAAAGGTTTTGGCCAGCCTATGAAGCTAAAATTCGTGCCTTGACTGATCCTTCTGAGTTAGCTTACATCATCATGAATCACACAGAACCTGATCATTCGGGTTGTGTGGGTAAACTGTTGGAGATTGCTCCCCAGGCAGTTGTTGTTGGCACGGGTACGGCTATCAGGTATTTACAAGATCTGATTTCTGTGCCTTTCAAGAGCCTGCAAGTAAAGGACGGCATGGAACTGAACCTGGGAAACAAAACCATCCGGTTTATTGGCGCACCTAATCTGCACTGGCCTGATACTATGTATAGTTACCTGCAGGAAGACCAGATTTTGTTTACCTGTGATTCTTTTGGCGCACATTATGCCGATGATAGGATGTATGATGATGAAGTGGGCAATTGGGATGATGCTTTCAAATATTATTTTGATGTGATTCTGAAGCCTTTCAGTAGGTTTATGCTGAAAGCCATCGAAAAAATCAAACCCCTGCCTATTGTGGCAATATGCACCGGACATGGGCCAATCCTGCGTTCCAGCTGGAAACGTTATGTCGAGCTTTCGGAGCAGTATGCCAGCGAAGCAATTAAACTTCCGCAAAAGAAACGGGTTTATATTCCTTATGTTTCGGCTTATCATAAAACCGGTCAGCTTGCCGAGGCCATTGGGAAGGGCGTTTCAAGTGTTGACGGACTTGAAGCCAAGGTGATGGACATCGAACACACCCCACTGGGTGATATTGATATGGAAGTGGCTATGGCCAGCGGCCTGATTGTAGGTTGTCCAACAATCAATCAGAATATCCTTTTGCCCATCTACCGCTTGTTTGCCGTGGTGAGCCCTTTGCGCGATAAAGGAAAACTGGCTGGTGGCTTTGGTTCGTATGGCTGGAGCGGCGAAGGCATGAAAATTATTCGAACGAACCTGGAAAATCTGAAACTAAAATATACCGAAACAGATGTGTTTGTAAAATTCAGTCCTACGGATGATGAGCTGGAAAGGGCTGAATTGTACGGCCGGCGTTTTGGAGAATTATTGCTCAAACAAGTAACAAATTAGGCTTTGATACGTTATGCATTTTGTTGTATTTTGCGATGCTTATAACTACAAATGCATGAAAAGAACTACTATCTGGTTTAAAATATTCATAGTCATTGGTGTCGTACTTTTTGTGAGTGCTTGTAACCCCACACGAAAACTCGCCAAATCGTATGTTACCGAAAGTGCTGATTGGGGCTTGCTGGTACTATTTCCGGATCAGGTTTTTAAAATCAACGACCGCTACGATCGGGATGAAGGTAAACTAACGGGGCTTTCAGAAGCTGCGAAACACGACAGCCTTTTGGCGCAAAGCCTGTTTCTTTCCAGTTTAAATGACAGCACGATACTTTTCCATTTTAGGAATGCATATTGGGATGCCTTGTCGCGCTATGATGTGAAACTGTTCAGCGAGGCTGATTTCGATCGTTTTTACGAACGCGACAGCCTGAGTTGGATTGCCAATGTGGCGCAAATTGAAATTCAGGAATTTATTACTGACTATGAAGATGTGGAGAGTTTTTTTGGTTTGCAGTATTCGCAGATCGTGCCTTTGAATGGTATCAATTTTGCCGTTTGGACCGAGATCAATGCCCTTAACGATGAAAGCAGTGAAAATAAGGTATATTTTACGGATCAAAATTTATTTGATTACCACGAAGGTCAGTTTTCCTATGATTTTTTTACAGGTGGTGTAAATTATTATTATCATGTTGACACTTTGGATATTGCAGATATCGAGGAGTTTGCAAGTTTTATGGGAAGATTATCTGCGGCATATACCTACGACCAATTGCTAAATAATCAACTGACGAAAAACACCAAACCGGATGGCGAACCGGTACATTATCGCTATGATCCATTTTCGAAAAGATTATTTCAAACAGAATTTGATCGATTTATTGAATTGGATGAATAGCTTCAACGTGTTGTTCGTAATATGCTGATTACAAAAGTTTAGCTCCTTATTTCTGCTTATTGGTCAGAGGTTTATAGAGGTAATATTTTCCTGAATTGATTTACAGGACATGCCTCAAGATTAATTCAAAAATAATCTGTTGTTTTTTTTGATAGGATTTAATCATCTTTATTGATTAAATTTGTAAAACGCAAACCCCCTGATGTGAAGCATAATCAAAGATACTTTCTTTTTTTGCTGTCGGGAATAATTTTCCTTTCGGTGAATTCTCTTTTTGCTCAATTTGAGGAAGATGTACTTTCCGAGCAACAGATAATAATTGCACCAACAGATTCTCTAAAGGAATATTTAAACATTGCAGAATCTGTTATTTACAGGAATCCCCGTAAGGGAAAACTGTTTGTTGATCAGCTTTTGAAACGAGCCGAAGAGCTAAAAGATCAGAATAGCCAGGCTTATGCTTTGGCCTTAAATGGAGTTTATTATTTGACTAAAGCCGATAAAGATTCCTGCTATCTCTATTTTCGGGATGCCATAAGCAGATTGCCGGAGGTGGATGACAGGGAGGTGCATTTTATGATTAATAATCTTTTTGTAAGAGTAAGTTCCCGTTATCAGCAGTTTGATACAGCGGCAAGCTATCTAGACAAAGTAAAAAAGTTAGCAGAACAATTGGATAAACCGAAATTTTATGCTGCCTATTATAATAATAGGGGTATCCAGGCCGGGAATATGGGAAGGCTGAATGAGAGTTATGACTATTACATCAAGGCTTTACATTATTTTGCCGAGCTCGACGACAAACGCAACAGAGCCATTCTGAATAATAATATTGGCAGAGTAAGTCAGGAACTTTGCGACCATGAAAGTGCAATAAGTTATTTTGAAGAAGCCATGGCCATCAACCGAATCTATGGTGATATTTACGATCTGGGGATGAACTATGGCAATATTGGTATCAGTTATAAGAAACTTGAAAAGTACGACAAAGCCCTGGAAGCCTTCAATGCAGCTTATTTGATTGCCAAAGAGAATGATTTTAGAATGGAAATGGCAAGGGCACTTTTAAACAGTGCCGAGATACATATGGTAAATGCTGATACCAGCCAGGCAGAAGAGAATTACCTGGTCTCACTGGAAATTTGTCAGGCTAATGACATTAAAAATGGCACTATCTTTAATAATCTTGGATTGGCATCCTTGTATTATTATCAAAAATCATATGCCAAAGCCTGGAAGCATTTAGATGCAGCAGAGCGTGTGGCACGCGAGATTCAGGAGAATACAAGGCTTGTTGAAGTTTATGACCTCAAAGTAGATTTGTTGAAACAAGAATCAGACTTTGAAGCTGCATTGGTCTATCGCGAAAAATATATTGCCCTTAAGGACAGCCTTTCGGAACTTGCCAATAAGCAACACCTATTGGATGTTAAAACAAAATATGAAGCAGAGAAAAAGTCCCTTGAAAACCTTCAGCTGCGTACCGAAAATAAAAGTAAAAACATTGTGATCTTCTGGCGAACGCTTTTTAGTTTGGTTTTGATTGTGTTGCTTGCCATCTTAGTCGTTTTTATATACAATATTCGGCAAAGCCGCAAAAAACTTGAGAAAGCTAATCAGTCGCTCAAAGAATTGAACAACACCATCACAAAGCAAAACAATACGCTTCAGGAATCGAATCAGGCTAAGGACAAATTGCTCTCCGTAATCGGACACGACCTCCGATCGCCTTTCAATAGTATATTGGGTTTGCTTCAACTGATGACGACTGATTTTGAAGCCTTTGACAAGCAGGAACAAAAAGAAATTCTTCAAACCTTATACAAACAGGCAGGCGATACCTATCAAACTGTCGAAAACTTGTTGCAATGGGCTTTAAGTCAACGGGGTAGCATTAAATGCAAAGTTGTCCCTACGAATTTATCTGCTGTAATCTATCAGGAAATCAATTTCTACAAGCAAAAGGCAGAAGCAAAGCAAATCAGGATACTTTTTAAAATTGATGACGAAGCCTATGCGATGGCCGATAAGGAATTAATGCTCATAGTTTTTCGCAATTTAATCAATAACGCCATTAAATTTAGTGAAGCAGGCCAGGAAATCATCATCAAAAACTACCAGGCTAACAACTGGCAAATTGTTGAAATTGAAGATCATGGAAAAGGCATGACACCAGATCAGTTGGCAGCTCTTCATGCCGATCAAAACCTTGAATCGACCAAAGGGACACACAACGAAGGCGGAACCGGTCTGGGGCTACAACTCGTGAAAGAATTTATGCAGATGCAAAACGGCAAATTTGAGCTTGAAAGTGTGGCAGGGCAGGGGAGTACCGCGAAACTTTGCCTGCCTTTGGTCAGCAGTCAATAGCGCTCTGAAGAATAAAACTCAGGGTTGGATTTTCGCCGCAATCTCCCTGAAAAACGTAATCCAGTCAAGCTTATCAGCCGATTTTCCAAGTCGTACAATTACAATATCTCTGGATGGATCAACGTACAAATATTGCCCAAGTACCCCTTTTGCAAAAAATGAACCATCCGGCAAACTCCTCCAATGCATGGCGTAAGGGTATCCACCGGAATCGCGCGAATCATTGTTGATCTCCAGACTTTTCTCTATCCACTGCTCCGGAATTATTTGTTGGTCGTGGTATTTACCCTTGTCTTTATAAAGTAAGCCAAATCGGGCCAAATCAGTAGCTCTGAGGTTTATGCAGCAGAACGCCTTGATGGTTTTGTGCTTCTTGCTGTCGAAGCTCCAGCTTGCATCATACTGCATTCCGGCTTGCTGCCAAATCCACTCTTCGAGTAGTACGGCAGGATTTTTTCCGGTCGCATTTTCCAGGGCCAGTCCCAGCAGAAGTGTATTAACACTTTGATAATCGTATTGTGAATCAGGGGTTTGGCTGGGTTTAAGCTTTGTAATATACTTCCGAAGATTTCGACCATAATAGTACTTTGCCATATCAGCAAACGGGGAGTTGTATTTTTCCTGATAATCCAAACCCGACCGCATCTCAAGCAGGTTTTTTAAGGTTATGGATTCTAAACCTTTATCCCGTAATTCGGGGATATACTTTGTGATGGAATCATCCAGGTTTTCAAAAATGCCTTTTTCCAAAGCGATACCTACCAGAGCCGAAATATAGGATTTGGCAACTGAAAAAACCGGGATAACAGCACTGGAATCGTAACCATTGTAATAAGCTTCAAAAATCAGGCTGTCGCCATTGAGGATTAAAAAGGCTACCGTTTTGTGCCTGGCTACATATTGATCCACAGTAAGTTCGTCCCAATTACCCAAACCTTGGATCAGTTGCTGTTGAACTGTTTGTTTGCTGGTAGGTAAGTGCCAGTAAGTTGAACTTGTATCTCGTTTTATTTCCTGCTTTGGGAATTTTTTATGATCTCTGATATCCGCAAAGTTGTAATAAAAAAAGCGACCAATATGACAAGAAGTCAATGTGCCGGAAATGAATACTACAACCAAAAACTTAAAGAAAAGCTTCATGCGGTTAAGTTTGAGGAAGTAAAAATACAACAAGCATCAAAACTATGCTTCAATATTTTGGATTGCGATGTAAAGTATTGAATTATAGCATAACTAATCTGCCATATCCATAAAAGTTTCGCTCAATTCGAGGTTGGTGTATTCATCAGTAACCTCAAAATCGTAGGCAGGATACTGATAAATATGTTGCAGCGGCTCTGTTTCGCCTATGCTATATCCAAAAATGCTGTGATATTCGGCCTTATCTTCACCCATATCTTCGAGTTGGTTCAAGTATTCATTGAGCGATTTTGATTCAATGATGACCACTTTTCCCATCTCATGAATGATGGGGCTGTGACGACGGGTATCGTCATGATCGAACTCAAGTATGCGGCGGCCATGCCGGCTTAATCCTATGGTTCTGAATGTCAGACTTTTTCCAACCCCGGGAAGATTCAGGACATTGCGATCGGTAGCCAGAAATGGAATACCTGCCTCCTCTCTGAGTGCTTTGATATTGGAAACCATTTCTTCGGCATTCTGTGCAAAGCTGCTAATTTTTTCGTTGTAGCGTTTGTCAATACGGCCAAACTCTTTTTCCTCCAATTGCTCTTGCACTGCGCGTTCGTTGGTAGCAAAATTATGGCTGTTCTCTTTGTATCCTTTCACCGAAAAAGTGTAATAGGTAAGCACACCAATATCGTTTAAAACCTTACGCAGTTTGGCGGTATGTCCCCTTCGTGAGGCAGCTGCAGTAAACACTAATTGGTTGGTGATGATCCAGCCCGCACTGAGCAGCATTTCGATGGCATTTTTTACTTCTGGTGTCACTTCCATTGCTGATTCAAAATGTGTTTGAATCACAAATTGCCTGATTCCTATCTCACTGGCTTTCTTCTTGAAGTCAGCCAATATTACAACAAGCTCATTTGTAATTCGTTGTGGGAGAAACACAGGCAATCTGGTGCCCAGCCTTACTCTTGTGATAGGTGCAATTTTCTTATCATCAGGCAGGTTTTGATTGCTTTCCATTTTTCTTTTGGCCATTTCATAAACGGCATTGAGGATGGTCTGCAAGGATTTGTCGCTGCTCATCAACGCATCGCCTCCGGTAATTAAAATATCTCTGAGCTGGGTGTCTTCTTCAAAATAATCCATCAGTTTCTGAAGTTTTTGAGGCCAGGTTTCTTTTGGTTTCAGCTTGTCTAGGTTAAAGTTCAGGTGACCGCTCTGAAAGTCATACATCCGCTGGCAACTCACGCACAATCCTCCACAGGCACGACCAACCGTATCCGGTATCATGATAGCCACTTCGGGATAGCGACGGTGAAGGTTATGAACAGTAGGCAGAATCCAACCGGCGGCATTAGGCTTGCCGGGCTCAATAATATCTTCCATTTCCCAGGCAACTATTTTCCCAAATTCCTTGATCAGCTGCTTGCTGTAAATCACATAATCCCTGATAGCCAGATCGGAGCCGACAGCAAATTCAGGCTCGGCAACATTAAGCAGCGACAGGTAGTAGGGATTAACAAAAAACGGTATTCCTGCCTGGCGGGCTTCGTTGAGCAATTCCATTGTTTTGGTACTCAGCGAGTTGTTTAATAATTCATTGAGCATTTTTGGGGAGCGTACGGCAAATTTAAGATGAAAGTTTGTATCATCCCACCAACGGGTAGCAGTAAGGAACTTTTGCTCAAAGGTCATTCCGGGTTCAAACTGATACCTGCGACTGCTCAGTTCGCCGGCATCCATCTTCTGGATGATCACTTTTAAAATCCTGTCTCTGTTGTGCTTTCGTATTTTAATTACTTTTTCATCCAGGCCCGAAGGGTGTCGGTCCATCCATTGCTTTAGCATTGTATTGTCGGGCATCTGCCTTACATAAGTTCCTTTGATTTGTCGAAAAAGCAAAAGTGTATCATAAAAAAAGTGATGATTGGCACCACCCGTACCGTATTTTATGGCGAGCCAAAGATATTTTACGGGATGGCTTCCTACCAGATCGCCACCCAGGTTGAGATCTTCAAAAATTCTTCCTGCATGTTGGATGTAATCCATCAGCCGGATGGCTCCATAATCGGGCCAGCTTAACTGATCAAAAGCCTCACGACCCGAAATTTTCCCATTATAGTAATCCCAGGCTGTCTTGTTATTCTCGAAATATGGCATGATCCACTGCCGCATTGCCTCCAGGGCTTCTTCCTTGTCATTGGCCTCCCTGAGCAAAGAAACAATATCAGGATTTTCCTTGCTGAATTGTTGTAAAATCCTGTGCGACTTTACATTGATAGCAATTTTATCTAACTTTTTAAACTTCTGTTTGCTTCTGGAATTCATCTAAATCTGGTTTGTGAGCACTTGTATTTTAGTAATGCATCAGTTATTATATTGATATACAATTGGTTAGATTGAAATAAGCGATTGGGGGAACAAAAATACAAAAATTTGCCAGAAATTTCAAGAAAAACAAAGGTAAAAGCGTTTAACCTATGGAAAGAACCACACCTATGTAAATATTTCCATATCATTGATAAAATGGCTAAGTTTGCAGACTTTTCAATTATTCATCTTAAAATTTTATAGTTATGTACAGTGGGTTTTACAAGGTTCCAATGCCCATTAACGAACCGGTAAAAGACTACGCTCCGGGAAGTCCTGAGCGTGCAGAGGTAAAGGCTATGCTGGCAAAAATGAGATCGGAAGAGATAGAAATTCCGATGGTAATTGGCGGACAGCGCATCAAAACTGAGAACAAGATCAGGATAGCACCTCCACATGATATTCAGCATACGCTGGGTTATTTTTATCAGGGAGGAGCTGATCATGTGCATATGGCCATTGATGCGGCACTTGAGGCAAGAGCCCAATGGCAGTCGCTTGAATGGGAAGATCGGGCAGCGATATTTCTCAAAGCGGCTGATCTGATCGCCGGGCCTTACCGTACAAAGATCAATGCAGCAACCATGCTTGGCCAGTCGAAAACGGTTCATCAGGCTGAGATTGATTCGGCATGTGAACTGGCTGATTTTTTGCGTTTTAATGTGCATTTCATGGCAAAAATCTATAACGATCAACCGATTTCGTCCAGTGGCATCTGGAACAGGATAGAGTATCGTCCGTTGGAAGGTTTTATCTATGCCCTAACACCCTTCAATTTTACTGCCATAGCCGGCAACCTGCCTTCAGCTCCGGCCATGATGGGTAATGTGGTGGTTTGGAAAGCTTCAAATGCACAGATCTATTCGGCCAGGGTGATTATGGAGATTTTTGAAGAAGCCGGATTACCTGCCGGAGTGATCAACCTGATTTTTGTGCCTGGTCCGGTGGCTGGTAAGATTTTTGCTTCACACCCTGATTTTGTCGGGATTCATTATACAGGCTCCACCGCTGTGTTTTCGAAGATTTGGAAGGCCATTGGGGATAACATCAGTATCCACAATACCTATCCTAAAATAGTTGGCGAAACAGGTGGAAAAGACTTTGTAGTGGCACACAAAAGTGCTGATGTAAAAGCATTGTCAACGGCCTTGATCAGAGGTGCTTTTGAATATCAGGGACAAAAATGCTCCGCTGCTTCAAGGGCTTATATCCCTGAAAATCTTTGGCCTGAACTCTGGAAGCTGATGGAAAACGACCTTCGAAGCATAAAGATGGGGCCTGTTGAGGATTTCACTAATTTTATGGGAGCAGTGATTGATGAGGCCTCTTTTGATAAATTGAGCAGCTTTATTGATAATGCCAAAAAGGACGAAGCCACAACAATTTTATTTGGCGGAAATTACGACAAAAGCAAGGGGTACTTTATCGAACCTACGGTGATATTAACCAAAGACCCGCATTATGTTACCATGCATGAAGAATTGTTTGGTCCGGTGCTTACCATTTATGTATATGAAACCGAAAAATGGCACGAAACCCTGAAGCTCGTTGATACAACCACCACTTATTCGCTTACAGGAGCCGTTTTTGCCCGGGATCGTTACGCCATCGAAGAAGCCAACAACGCTTTGACTAATGCAGCCGGAAATTACTACATCAATGATAAACCTACGGGAGCAGTGGTGGGGCAACAGCCTTTTGGTGGTGCCCGGGCTTCCGGCACAAATGATAAATCAGGCTCTTACCTGAATTTGTTGCGCTGGGTGTCGCCACGCACTATCAAAGAAAATTTTGTGCCACCAACAGATTACCGTTATCCTTTTATGAAAGAGGAATAAATTAATTGTTTCCAAACAAAAAACCGCCTTGAATGTGGCGGTTTTTTGTTGATTGTTGATTTTCGGTAAAACCGGGTTGGCTTGTCCGTATAATTTCCATTTAAAACTCCTTTCTTTCATTTTCGTTTTTCTTATCGCACAACAAATTTTCCTGCCTGGTGCCGGCCTTCATGGCTGAGCCGGAAAAAGTAAATTCCGCTGCTGAAAGACCTTACATCCAACACAGCTTTGCCTGACACCATTGGCAGGCTGGCAACTATCCGGCCGTAAATATCGATTATTTCCATGGGTGTTGATACAGTACTTTTATTTGCTTGCATTTCAAAAATGATGTAGTCTTTGGCGGGGTTGGGGTAAACAGCCACTGCCAGCCCTGTATCCTTTTGTTCGGGCAGACCCACACAGCTGTAAACCATGGTGGTTTTGGCGCTTGACCATGCCGATTCTCCGCAATCGTTCCAGGTTGCTGCGCTGATGTGTGCCGGCCCCTGGTAGCTGCTGTTCCATTTTACCATGGCCTGCAGGCTGTCGGCAGTGATTGTGCCGGCTTCGGCGGGCTCAATCTGCCAGTGGTAGCCCCAGGCCGTGCTGTCGCCGGCTATTTGATAAACCGAAGTGCTATCCACGGTATGGCAGAGCGTATCCGGGCCGGTGGGTGGCTGGGGCGTGGCAGGCATGTAGTTGGCACAGTCTTTGAAGTTGTAGAGCCAAATTTGTCTGCCATATTCTTCGGATACGCATGCCATATCGCCACTCAGGAGGCTGTCGGCAAGCTTGTATTTGCTTGCTCCGGCAGCGATAAGCCAGTTGTCGTCTGCCAGTTGCAGCACATTATCGGCAGGCCGTTCCCACCCGGCTCCTCCAAAACACCGGTTCCATAGCAGCTCACCATCTGCTGAGAGGCGGCTCATCCAGATGTCGTAGGTGCTATTACCTGGGTGATATCCCTGCACATCACCGTCTGATGACCGCGTTTCTGCCACCACCATAAAGCTGCTGTCCTGCATTTGGTATATACCTGCCATTGGGTAATCCCAACTACTACCACCCAGACACTTCTGCCAAAGGATGTTTCCCAGGCTGTCGATCCTTACCACCCAGATATCAGGCTTATCGCCATAGTGATAGCCCCATACATCCCCATCGTTAGGCGATTTCGTCAAAGCCAGGAAAATATAACCATTTTCCAGTTCAATCACCCCTTGCATTCCATAGTCTGACCCGCTTCCGCCGTACAACTTTTGCCATTCAATTTCCAGCCCGGCATCCAGCTTTACAGCCCAAACATCGTCTTGCCCACCGTGATAATCTCCTTCAACCATTCCTTCCACCTCTGAAGCCTTGGTGGCAAAGAAAAAACCTCCATCACGGGTTTCGGTGATGTCAAAGATATTGTTCTGCCCAATATTGCCAAATACACGACTTTGTAGTATTTCTCCATCAGGATTGATAATCAATAACCAATTATCAAGGTAGCCATAGTTGACCGGAACATCTCCATCACCGGAAGTTGTAGCACTATAAGCCAGTATATTGCCATCACTTAACAGCTTCAGTCTTGCACCGTATTCTTCTCCGCTTCCACCATAACAGCGTTCCCAGAGGATATTGCCCTCGATGTCGATTTTTACGATCCAACGATCTCCACCACCGTGGTAAACAGACTGCACATCGCCATCGTTTGAAAATGTTTTAATACTTACATAATAATTACCCTGCTTGTCGGATAGTATATCTCCGGGATACTCGCCATTCGATCCACCATAAATACGTTTCCATAAAAGATTGCCTTTTCTATCAATATGATACACAATCACCTTACGAAAATAATCAAAATTGGGGTCAACATTGTAAATTCTTGCCAGCACAAGATATCCCTGAGGTGTTTCTGTTATTGCAACTGCTTCTTCATCCCATTCGCTTCCATAACACTGTTGCCAGCTGATTTGCCAGTTGTCCTGGGCATGTAAGGCAGTACTGCTAAGGAAAATAATCAGAAAGAAGATAGATAAAAATAGGAAGATTTTATAGTCTTTCATCTTTTTATTAATAGTGTTTCCCGCTATGCCTTAGCATAGCGGGAAACTGTGAAATCTAATGGATAACTAACTTAACAGTTTTTTGCATGCCGGCTGTCTTTAGCACACAACTGTAGATACCAGCAGGCAACTTGCGGGTATCAAGCAAATGAGCACCCTGATTGCCTTGAAGCTGGATGCTTTGCAAAAGCCTACCCATACCATCATAAATTTCCAAGCTAGCCTTTACATCATCGGTTGGCAATTGCCATGTAAACTGTGTCCACTCAGTTGCAGGGTTGGGATAAACAGCCACTGCCAGCCCTGTATCCTTTTGTTCGGGCATGCCCACACAGCTGTAAACCATGGTGGTTTTGGCAGTTGACCATGCCGATTCTCCGCAATCGTTCCAGGCTGCTGCGCTGATGTGTGCCGGCCCCTGGTAGCTGCTGTTCCATTTTACCATGGCCTGCAGGCTGTCGGCAGTGATTGTGCCGGCTTCGGCGGGCTCCATCTGCCAGTTGTAGCCCCATGCCGTGCTGTCTCCGGCTATTTGATAAACCGAAGTGCTGTCCACAGTATGGCAGAGCGTATCAGGGCCGGTGGCTGGCTGGGGTGTGGTGGGCATGTATTGGGCGCAGTCTTTGATCTCAAAAACCCACCAGTCATAATCTAATGGATTATTCATGTCTGGTGAACAAGCCACATCAAAAGAGGGGCCATAATCGGTAAAAGCCGCTATAACAAAATTGTTGTCGCCTTTCTTAATAGCTCCAAAATAATTTAGTTCATTTCCCGCACCTCCAAAACATTGCTGAGACAATAGTTCTCCCTCACTATTCAGTTTTACGAGCCAAATATCATCATCTCGTTCAAATAATGAATGATTCCCAGAGACATCTCCATCATTTGAATGGGTACTTCCAATAATAACTAAATCATCATTACTACATTTTAATACAATATTTGCACCTTCAGATTTAGAACCACCTAAGCAATTTTGCCATATTATATTTCCATCAAAATCAGTTTTGAAGACCCAGGAATCAGACTCACCATGCCAACCAGTGACATCACCATCATTAGATGATGTGGAACCTGTAAAAACATATCCATCCTCAACCTCAATAATCCCAAATATCCCATCGTGATTGTTTCCACCATAACATCTTTGCCATTCAATATTGAGAATTGAATCAAGTTTAAAGACCACTCCTTCAACAAATCCCGTAGAATGTGGTTTACATTTGATGTTTCCAATTGCATCAGCAGGTATTATGGAGTTACTTGCAATCAGGTATCCACCATCAGAGGTTGCCAGTATGGCCTGGCCTTTGTCTATCCAGTCTGTTCCGATGCTGTAGTCCCATTCCAGTTCACCTTCGCTGCTGATTTTTACCGCCCAGGTATCTGCCCCGCCATAAGTTACGCTTACATCCCCGTCGGTTGAATAGGTCCAACCAACCGCAACTATGCCTCCGTCAAGTGTGGGTGAAGCATTTGATAGATTTTCTCCATTACTTCCTCCTATTATTTTATCCCAGATAATATTGCCATCTATATCGATTTTCAATACCCAGTAATCCCAAGAATCAATGTATGGATCAAAACTCACATCACCATCTGAGGAATTAGAAGCTCCAAGAATAAAATAGTTTCCTGCATTATCAGGAAATATTCTAAAAAAATTATCACCTTCCGTACCTCCGTAGGTTTTTTCCCAAATAAGGTTTCCAATAGTGTCGATTTTTATTACCCATCCATCTGAACCTCCATGATTAAATGATATATCTCCATTATTGGACCTAGTATAACCAACAATTAGATATCCTCCGGGAACAGAAATAATATCATACACCTGATCCTTTTCGCTACCCCCAAAACAATTTTGCCATTTAATATCCATATTTTGCCCTAATGAGTCAAAATGTAGAAAAATAGCTATTATCAAAATTATAAAATTTCTCATTGTATTTTAAAATTAATAAGAGGCTGTCTAAAAATTATACTCGACCTTGTTTTATTCGGATACCTATTCAAGGTTAAAGTCAAATATTCAATTCTAAAGAACAAATCCGTGACTTTTTAGACAGCCTCTTTTTGAGATTATTTACTAACTACTATTTTTCCACTGATACTATATCCTGCAACTTTTAAAGTATAAAAATACACACCGGCTTTAAGCTTTCGTGTATCCCAAACTTTTTGGCCTTGCATTCCTGAAATAGATAATGACGTAATAAATGACCCTTTCGAATCCATGATTTTTATCACACCTTCTGCATTGCTGTCGGCTAAGTTATAGTTAAAAACAGCCCAATCTGTAGCAGGATTAGGATAAACATCTAAATTGCCTGAACCGGGCAGGCTTTCATGCAAGGCGGTGGTATCATCCAGGCTTATCTCAAATATCAATACATCTTTGTCTATATAATTACCTCCGGTTGGCGTACATTCGACATCATAAGAAGGGCCGTAATCAGTAGAAGATGCGATCACATAATTATAGTCACTTTTTTTAAGAATGGTTTGTGGACTTTCCAGGTATTCGCTGCCCAAACCTCCATAGCATTGCTGCCACTCTATCTCTCCGTCAGGACTCAATTTTACTACCCAGATATCAGAAACATTCATCAAGTCGGGATTGGAATGGTTACCACTTACATCGCCATCATTGGACGATGTTAAGCCAATTACGACAATTCCACTATCTTCTGTTTGTGTTATATACATAGGAAATTCACTATCATAGCCACCAATACTTTTTTGCCAAATAATTTCACCCTGCAAGTCAATTTTCACAACCCATATATCAGGCCAACCATTTGGAGCAATTCCAGCAGGCCCATGATGACCCGAAACATCACCATCGTTAGAACTTGAACCTGCTGCAAAAATATAACCGGCATCTACTTCAATCACAGAAAACCCAAGATCATAATAGCTCCCCCCATAACAATGCTGCGAAACAATATTTCCCTGAAGATCCAGTTCAACAAGCCAAACATCACCATAATAATCATCCGTATTGCATTCAACCATCCCTCCATAATGTGCCACAGCACCTATCAAAATTATATTCCCTTCGCTGTTTAGCATGATTGAAACACCGTTATCATTCCATTGGTTGCCCAGGGTTTTTTCCCACTCCAAATTACCAAGGCTGTCAGTTTTGAACATCCATACATCGTTAGAGCCATAAAGCACAGAAACATCCCCTCCTGAATTAAATATTCTGCCCATAACCACCACTCCGCCATCCGGGGTTACAATCATATCTCTTGGGGCTTCGTTACCAGGAGAGCCATAACACTTTTCCCAGATTATTTCCCTTTCGGAATCTAGTTTTATGACCCAATAATCTAAACCACCATTGTTATTTGACTGTACATCACCATCTGTTGACTGCGTTGCGGCAAGAATATAATATTGATCATTTCTGCTAATCAGTTTATAGGCACCATCAGATTCTGAGCCACCATAACAGCTTTCCCAAATTTTATTACCAAGTGTGTCTGTTTCTATCAACCAAATATCTCCACCACCATGATAATTTGGGGCTCCAACATCGTCATTTATACCTGTTGCAATTAAGTATTCGTTTTCAGTTTCAACTATTCCTCTACCTGTATTCCATGTATTTTGAGTACCATAACAATTTTGCCATTTTATTGTAGGTGTCTGACCATAACTTTCAAATATTACAAATGCGATCAGCAAAACAAGTATTCTTCTTTTCATGTTGACATCTTTTTAAAAGTGGTTTTGGAGCATATGCTCCAAAACCACTTTCAATTAATTACTTAATGATTAACTTATCCCCCAGCTGGCGCGGATCTGTGATCCGTGTCCGTATAATTTCCATTTAAAACTCCTTTCGTTCATTTTAGTTTTTCTTATCGCACAACAAATTTTCCTGCCTGGTGCCGGCCTTCATGGCTGAGCCGGAAAAAGTAAATTCCGCTGCTGAAAGACCTTACATCCAACACAGCTTTGCCTGACACCATTGGTAGGCTGGCAACTTTCCGGCCGTAAATATCGATTATTTCCATCGGTGTTGATACAGTACTTTTATTCGCTTGCGTTTCAAAAATGATGTAGTCTTTGGCGGGGTTGGGATAAACATCTAAATTACCTGAACCGGGCAGGCTTTCATGCAATGCAGTGGTATCATCCAGGCCTATCTCAAATATCCACCAGTCTTCATCATATAACCCACCATGCGGCTCACAGCCAACATCATAAGAAGGGCCGAAATTAGTTTGAGCTGCTATCACATAATTAGAGTCATTATTTTTTGTTATACTACTACTCCACAAAAATTCATTCCCTACACCACCAAAACATTTTTGAGTAATGATTTCACCTACACTGTCAATTTTAAAAAACCATATGTCATTGTCATATTCACTTATTGAGTGATTATTTGTTATATCTCCGTTTTGTGATTGGGTTGGTGCAAATATTACGATACAATTATCACTAGTTTGAAAAACACTAGTAGGGGTTTCATTCATTGACCCCCCAAAACATTTTTGCCATATTATTTTTCCAAAAAAATCTATCTTAATTACCCATACATCTCCTTCACCATGCCATCCCGAACCGTTAAGGTCTCCATCTGATGAGCCACCATATCCTGATAAAATATATCCATTTTCTGTTTCCAATATAGCACTAAATCCATCACTACCACTACCCCCGTAACAATTTTGCCATTCAATATTACCAATAGAATCAATCTTGATCACAACAGCTTCGGAATTATTATTAAATGGCTCACAACTTAGATTGCCTCCATTACCAATTGTTGAAAAGCCACCTAACAAAAATCCTCCATCAGATGTTTGAATAATGTCGATACCCCAGTCAAAATCATCGGTGCCAAAACTTTTATCCCATTCTATATCTCCGTCACTATTAAGTTTTACTAACCACATATCATACATACCATAATTTACTGAAACATCCCCGGTTTGTGAACCAGTATAACCAAACATGGCAAATCCTCCATCCTTAGTCAAAGTCCCTGTATACATCAAATCTATTAATTTACCACCAATAATTTTTTCCCATATAATCTCACCAAAACTATCAATTTTTGCAACCCATACGTCATTTGAACCCGGATATGGATCGAAACTTATATCCCCATCAGATGAACCGGATGCACCCACTAGATAATATTTGTTATCCGGTGTTGGAATTATTGTTCCCCACGCGTCCCCATCCGAACCCCCATAGGTTTTTTCCCATAATAAGTTTCCAATACTATCTAATTTTACAATCCATGCATCCCAACCTCCATGGTTAAAAGATACATCGCCATCATTTGATCCTGTTCCTCCCACTAACATATATCCACCAGGTATCTTTTTAATATCATGTACATTTTCAATATTACTACCTCCAAAGCACTGCTGCCACTTAATTTCCAATACCTGGCAATAAGTAATTGTTGTTAATAAAATTGAAAAGATTATAAACAAAACCAGTCTTCTCATAATTAAAAGAATAAAGCACTATGGCGAAAATTGCCATAGTGCTTGGCTACAATTACTTACTAATAACTATTTTACCTGACCGGACAAATTCACCAACCCTCAAGGTATAGAAATAAACACCGGAATTTAATTTTCTGGTATCCCATACCTTTTGTCCCTGCATGCCTGATACTTCAAAAATGGTAACAAATGTACCTTTGGTATCAACAACCTTTATTATACCCTCGGATTTATCATAAGGCAAGGTATAATTAAATGCTACCCAGTCTTTGGCAGGATTGGGTTCTGTGCTTATTTCCAAACCATAGGCTTTGGCAAAGTCTTCCGGGTTGGTAATTCCACTGTTCTTAAATCCTGCAGCATCCGAAACATTCAAACAATTACAAAAATGATGACCATACGCAAACTCCAGTATTCCTTTGGCTTGTGCCCCGGCAGTACCGTTATTGTTTTCGGCTATCGTAACTAGATTATTTACTTCACTGGTGTCAAGTTCGTAAACGGTCCTTCCTTCCTGCGTTAGCTGTATTTGAAGGTTCAGCATATCCATGTAGTAATTGTATTCGGTCAACTCATACCCCGAAAAGTCGTACAAAGCAGGCATCATGTTGGCCAATGCGAGAGCATCAGTATAGTTATTTTCAGCGATGTATGAGGCGATGATCTGTTCATCAGCCCTTTTGCCACCTGCATTATCAAGCCAGTTACGCAACTCAGTCATGTTTGTAACGCTGTCATTCAGGTTACTTCGGATGATGTCGTAAGCCGCCCTGGTTTTTACCTGGTTGTAATGAGCCATTTCCTGCTCAAGAACTGTTTTATAGGTAGTTCCTTCTGCTACCTGCCGCAAAATATTGACCATGTACACCGGTAAAGGATTCGCCTTATCCTCAAGATATTTGATCAGTTCCTCTTTTTTCAGTTCATCGGGATTAGCCGCCATGATCTCAAAGATTACATTGTCGGGCAAAACATCGGTCTTGTCAGCCGTTGCTTTAAGAACGTCTAATGAAAGATGTGGAGATTTACCCAGCAACTCTGACCTTAGTTCCCACATTTCATTTGGCCATGCGGTTTCAATTTCATCTATTGTGGCTTCAGTATTTCCTCCATCCTTCAGGTTGTCATACAGTGTTTTTACATTATTGTATTCAGCAAGGTTATTGGCAAACTCCATCTCGGTATCCTGTCTTTCACCTTGCGAAAGAACCAGTCCTCTGCCTATACCACTACCACCACCGTAATGCGAAAGACAAATGTTGTCAAAGTTTTTCGGTTTATCAGTTATATATTCCTCCTTATTATCATCTGGGTTTTCATTGGCACAGTAATCACAAAAATAGTATCCAACCAAATAATCTCCACCGTTGTAGAAATGCCATGTAGCACCTGAAGATGTAAATTTATTTCCAGTTACAAGATTGTCATCACCTTGTTTCGATTGAATTCCAGAAGTTATTTGTGGATTATTATCAGGTTCTACATAAAAGTCGGCAAAGTTGCCAATATTTTCGTTGCAGTAATATGCAAGTCCTTCTGTCAATTTATATGGAGGTGTGAAATTCTTCCCCACCGCATAATTCCCATAACTCAAACCTTCGAAGGTGTTTTTGTACACCTGGTCGGTGGCCTGAGTTTCTGCAATGCGAATACCGGTATAAATCCCAGTTGGTGCATCGGTAGCTTTGGTGAAGTAGTTTTCCTCAATGGCAAAGCCATTACCACCGATAGAATTGATGCCATAGCCGCTGCCAATTTTACTAATGGCCTCACATTCGCTTTTGTCGGCAGGGTTAGCACCGATATAAAATTTTGAAGAGAGTACAACAAAATTGTTAGTGTTACTGGCGTATATTCCCGTGCTGTTACCAGTAAACACGGCATTATCAACATAAAAACCGGCGTTTGTGTTATAGGCGCCAATAGCTCTGTAAAAACCGGTAAATTGTGTTGGCAACAGGTTTTCATCAGGACAAGGGATTGTTTCAGGTTCACAATCAGGCAATACTCTAAAGGAGCTGCTATAGGCTGCAATGCCTTGGTTGTATGGCGAAACATCAGGCAGTTGTATTACCGAGAAACTGCAACTCCTAAAGCGGACATCATTAATTTGGTTTAGGTCAATATGTTTAAAAAAGGTATTGCCGGAAATGTAATCTTTGTTCAATGAAAAGCTGCAATCTGTAAAATGACTTAAGTTGGCAGCACGATACGGAATAAATGCAACTGCTGCAGGGTTGTTGATAAACTGGCTGCCTTGTGCCACTACAATGCCACCACCACTACTCCAATCAATCTCACCTGCCGCGTTGCGTTTGGCAACTGATATAGCTGTTTCGGCAAAAGAAATCACGGCATCCTGCAATTTAAGTCGCCCCTGATGATACACCCATTGCTGATCGATATATTCGGGTAATTGACTTTCATCGCTGTTTCCTCTCACTTGGATCCCTTTCCATAATTTAAAATCGGGGGCACAATACTTACTGTTTGTAAGGATTGTATTGTTTACAATCAGCTTAGCGCCGGGCTCAATGATAATGGAGGCATCGGGTCCAAATTCGTATTCGGAGTTGTTGATTGTGAGTGTTGCGCCATTAGAAATGTGAATGCCTTTTTCGAAAGTGTAGAAATTTTCTGAATATTCAGTATCGGGTAAGCTTTTGTCTGATGTGACTTCAAAATAATTATCCGGAAAACTAAAATGGCTGTTATCAAGTTCGATTACGAAAGTGCCGGTTACGATATTGGGTTCTGGTGTAGCATTGTCAGTGATTGTAAAGGTGTATGTATCGGCTGTTAGGCCATG
>Ga0334898_1001305_pt1 | contig 28975 bp, 18 predicted proteins | sample GraSluR3_MG_10_FD_207228 | JGI IMG/M metagenome (GOLD analysis project Ga0334898, IMG submission 207228) | Sludge microbial communities from methane-producing bioreactor in Wageningen University, Netherlands - Granular Sludge_3_08-R3 | ecosystem: Engineered > Bioreactor > Anaerobic >... | reverse complement strand
TTCTCATCGCTAACAACCCTTAACGAGGAAATTAGGAAGCAAAACAACTCGCTAGCAAGCGAGTTTACAGCTATAAAGGATGAGCACAAAAAGCTAGTAGAGCATTTTCAGGAACAAAACCGACAGCTAAGTTCAATTGAGGCTAAAGCGGAATCGTTTAAGCAACAGCTCGAAGCGTATTCAAAGGAGATTGAAAGCCTTAAGGAAGAGCGCAAACAGCTGCAAGCCAACCTTGCCTCTTCGCGTGAGCAAACCGTTGAGTTCGACAAGGAAAACAAGTACCTTAAGGAAATGCTAGCAAAACAAAAAGGAGAGGTTGAGGATATAGGTAAAAAATTCTCTAATGAGTTCAAGCTACTAGCCGACGCAATTCTTGAGGACAAAAGCAAGCGCTTTACCGAGCTAAACCAAAATAACATTGAACAGCTACTCAAACCACTGGGCGAGAACATAAAAGTTTTTCAAAAAAAGGTTGAAGAGGTTTACGATCGCGAGAGCAAAGAGCGTTTCTCGCTGGGCAAGGAGGTTGAAAAACTCGTTTTACTCAATCAAAAAATTAGCGAGGAGGCAACCAACCTCACCAATGCGCTCAAAGGGCAAGTTAAGCAGCAGGGCAACTGGGGCGAAATGATTCTTGAGAGCATCCTTGAACGCTCGGGTTTGGTTAAGGACAGGGAGTACTTTGTACAAGAATCGGTAAAAGATGAGGAGGGCAAACGCTTTCAGCCCGATGTGATTATTAAGTACCCCGATAACCGCAAAGTGGTTATCGACTCAAAGGTGTCGCTTTTAGCATACGAGCGTTACTGCTCGAGCCAAAACCCCGAAGAACAAAAAAAGGAGCTAACAACCCACATACGTTCCATTCGCAACCATATCGACATGCTTAGCTCCAAAGGCTATCAGAATTTGGTAGGCGATTTAGATTTTGTAACCATGTTCCTGCCCGTTGAGCCCGCCTTTATTGTTGCTATGCAGGCCGATCCAGAGATATGGAACTACGCATACTCCAAAGGGGTTTTGCTGCTAAGTCCAACAAACCTAATTGCAGCACTCAAGCTTATTCATAATCTATGGCAACGCGAGTATCAGAATAAAAATGCCCTCGAAATTGCCGACAGGGGAGGTAAATTATACGATAAGTTTGTTAGCTTTGTGGAAAGCTTAACATCAATTGGCGATAGCCTAAGGAAAAGCCAGAGCAGCTACGATAACGCCCTAAAACAGCTAACAAGCGGAAGCGGAAATCTGGTTTCGCAAGCGCAAAAGATTAAAGAGCTTGGCGCTAAAGCGAAAAAGGCTTTGCCTGAGCAAATTCTCGAAGACGCTGATGAAGAGCCTACAAACCAAAATGCAGTAGAGTAGTATGCTATCAATTTGCTTGCCCGTATACAACTTCGATGTAACCGAGCTAACCCTTGAACTACTCAGGCAGGCACGCGAGTATAATATCGATGCTGAAATTCTGGTTTTCGATGATGCTTCACTGTCGTACTACAAAAATATAAACTCAAAAATTGCCGTAAACTCATCGGTTCAATACCTTGAGTTTGAGCAGAACCTTGGCCGAAGTCGTATCCGTAACCGCCTTGCCGATTTTGCCAAAGGCAACTGGTTGCTTTTTCTCGATTGCGACATGGTGCCCCAAACGCCCCAATTCCTCAAGAACTACAATAACGCCATTGATGAAGCCAATATAATTTGTGGAGGAATTGGCTATGGTTCCAAACCGTTTAAAAAGGAATTCCTGTTGAGATGGAAGTACGGAATTTTTCGCGAAAGCAAATCAGCAGTCCGCAGGCAAATAAACCCTTACGCTGCTTTTATGAGCGGTAACTTTATGATTAAAAAAGAGGTTTTTAACCAGATTAGATTTAACGAGGGCATTTCGGGATACGGGCACGAGGACACCCTTTTTGGCCTCGACCTTAAAAAGCACAAAGCATCTATACTCCACATAAACAACCCTTGCATTCACCTAGGCATTGAGCCTTGCTTCGACTACTTAGCCAAAACCGAGCACAGCATTATTAACCTAGTAAATCTTATAAGCATAGTGCCTGAGCAATGGAAAGATTTGCGCAAGAATATTAAGCTACTAAAATTCTACTGCTTTTTAAGATGGATTGGGCTTGGCTATCCGCTTCGCTGGTTTTTCAGAGTTTTCAACCCCATAATCCGCCGAGTTCTTTGCAACACAAAACCCTCGTTACTCCTTTTCGACCTTTACAAGCTAGGCATGCTTGCCCAAGTTTTTAAGAAGCCTAAGTCCACTAGCAGTGCACCAAAAATGCTTAATGCGCCTAAAGGGTAATTATAACATCCAAGCATAAGTTTCAAATATCGATTATCCTGTTTTTCAGTGCATATTTTACCAGCTCAACCGTTGTGGTAAGTTCGAGTTTTTGCATTATGTGATTTTTGTGCGATTCAACGGTTCTTACGCTTATGTATAGCTTGTCGGCAATAAGCTGATTTGAATAACCTTCGGCAACAAGCTTTAGTATTTCCATTTCGCGTGGAGTAAGCGATTCGCTATTTTGGTCGTCGGCTCTTTCGGGATCCTTAATCTGCTTAAGGTAACTTTTCAGTATAATCTCGGAAATATCCTTGCTAAAGTATTCCTTTCCGGTGCTCACCTGAACAATAGCCTCAACAAGCTCCTTTTGGGTTATGCTTTTGGGCAAATACCCTTTGGCCCCAGCCTTAATGGCATTAAAAACAAATTCCTGAGTGGTATGCATTGAAAGCACAATAACCTTAACAAAAGGATAATCATCGTTAACCTTTCGGGTTAGCTCAATTCCCGACATCCCTGGTAGCGAAATATCAACAATGAGCACATTTGGCCTTGACTCCTCAATTTTGCAAAGAATTTCACTTGCATTTTCTGCTTCGGCAACTACCTCAATAAGCGGCTGTCCATCAAGCAAAGCTCTTATCCCATCGCGCACAATCTGATGGTCGTCAACTAGGGCTACTGTAATTTTACTGTGCATTGGTAGTATGATTATTTATGGGAAACTCAACCCGTATTCGCGTACCTTTACCCTCGGCCGAAACAATCTCAAACCGACCATTAAGCAGCGATGAGCGTTCTTTCATATTGTAAAGTCCATTGCCTGTATTTACATTTTTTTGGTTAAACCCTACGCCATCATCCTCAATGGTGAGGTAGATTTTAAGTATATCGGAGAATACGGATACCACTGCTTTTGATGCTTGAGCATGCTTAACAATATTGGTTAGCGCTTCTTGGGCAATTCTGTATGCATACGTTTTGGTTAGCATACTAATATTTTCGGGAAGCACGCCAACCACCAGCGAAATGCGAACTCCCGAATTACCCTCAACCTCGTTGCACAAGTTGCGCAGAACAACGGCAAGGCTAAATTCGGTTAGCGCAGCTGGCATTAGGTTATTCGAAATGCGTCGGGTTTCGTCGATGGTTTGATTGAACATTTGCTTAACCAACTCAATGGTTTTTGCCTGTTCGCCGAGTTCACTTAGGGTCATGCTCTCAAGCCTCAGCTTGATGGCCACTAGCGTTTGCCCGAGCCCATCGTGCAGCTCGCGCGAAAGCCTTTGACGCTCCTGCTCCTGGCCATCGATTACCGAGCGAAGCCTATGCAAACGTTCCTCCTTAAGCTCATCTTCAATGGCTTTTCGCTCCGAGATATCTCTAATAACCAAAACCGAAACCTCTTGGTCGTGGTAGTTTAACCTTCGATGCTGAACCTCAACAGGCACTTGGACTCCACCATTACACATTAAAATTGACTCAAAGGAATTTACTTGGCTACTCTCAATAAACTTCAGCAAGTGCTCGTCCTCTTTAAAAAGCTGTTGAGGCGAGAGCGTAAGCAATTGGGCCTCGTTGTATCCAGTTAGATTTATGAGGGCTCTGTTTACCAGAATTGGCTTTGCCGATTTATGGATTAGTATACCATCAATGGTTGCCCTGTAAAAATGCAACAATCGGCTCTCCCTCTCCTTAAGGCGTTGCGTTGTATGCTTTAACCGTAGAGTCATTTGGTTAAAAACCTGGGTTAGCAAACCTATTTCATCGCGCTCACTAATTGGCAGCACCTTATCAAACTTACCCTCACCAACCCTAACTGCCGCATTTTTCAATTCAGTAAGAGGTTTTGTAAGTCTTGAGCTAAATATGAATACTGCAATACCCACGAGAATAAAAACGATCATACCAATGAGCCCCAAACTTAGCTTGAGCCTATTTACCTGCCTCATGGCCTCCTGCCAATCCATTTCAGCAACAACTACCCATGAAATACTTGGAATATTAAGCGGAGCATAAGAGCTAAGAACCCTCTCTCCCCTGTAGTCAACAATTCGTGCACATCCTTTCTGACCAGCCAGTGCACGTTCAACAGCCAATGTTTTGCTCTCAACTGAAAGTATGGACTGCTTAGCAAATCGCGACGATGATCGAAGCAGATAATCGTCCCCAGCCAAGTAGACCTCTCCAGTATTCCCAAGGCCAATTTCATGCAATCTATCTGCCATTAGCGCATTCATTGTCTTATCGGGAATTTCGAGGAATAATACACCTACAAAATCACCATCGGAATACAATGGTGCAGCAACAGTAACGCTGTAGGCGTTAACAAGCGAACCAGTTGTAAAATCGTTAATAACAATAGCCTTTTGCTCCTTAACCTTAGCGTAAATGGAGCTAAAGGTTGGGTTAGTTGGGTTAGATTTAAGGGTTGCAACCATGTAATGCTCAACCCTAGCTAGGGTGTCGAACTTAGTACAAAGTACTTGCCCCGCAGAATTTGCAATTGCCATACTGCTATAGCAATTTGCACTTGATAAAAAATATAGAATTGACCTTACTTGGGGTAACTTTAAAAAGCTATCGGCTCGGAATTCACCAACCTCAATACTTTCAGCAATTAAACCAACAATATGCTCTGACTGGGCAATTAGGGCAGCATCCCGTTCTCTGTTAATAAAAAAACTCTCAACCTGCCTGCCCTTTTCTTCCCTAATGGCTGTAAGCTGATTATAGGTTCGTTCAAGCAATGCTTTACGGGCAATGGTATACGCAAAAACACCTACCATGAGGAGGCTAGCAAAACTCAGCAAAAGCGAGTAAACAAAAAGCTTATTTCTTATGGACAACGAACCCATTGCAGTTTTTCAATGCAACCAATTTAGCACTTTTTTCAATGCTAAACCTATTAAATATGTGGTAATTCATTTTTACAGCCTACGAATAAAAGCTACTTTTGCCAGCTAAATATCCTACTTCAATGCCAAACGTTATCCCATTTAAAACCATTGAGCTCGACTCGAACAGCTTTCACCCAATACTAACCGGACGAGTTGGAGATAAAGAGCTTACGCTGATATTAGATACCGGTGCATCACGAACCGTACTAGGCAAGCACATTACAGAAGGATACCCAATTGTGCAAAACGAAATAAGCGAGGCTTTTGCCGCAGGCGTTAATGCTCAAACCATGGAGGTTGAACCCATTGAAATACCCGAACTCACCATAGGGGATTGTACTTTTAACAACATGCTCGTTTTTAGCACTAATTTAAATGGCATATCCGATCTTTACCAAAAAATGGCGGGCATAAGTATTGATGGATTAATTGGCTGCGATTTTATGGTAAAATACAAAGCCACAATAAACTTCAAAATGCGAAAGATTATTCTTTACACTTAATGGTAACGAATTACAATCGCAAAGGGTTTGATACATTTCTATAGAAATAAGGGGAAATATGGCATTTCTTAAAAAAAGTAATATATTTGCCCCACATTTTTAAAATCAAAGTAAAAATAATCAATCGTTTAACACAGAAAACCAATGCAAAATAGAGGTGCGATAAGGTTAATTGCAATAGCCCTAACGCTGGTATGTATCTACCAGCTATCATTTACTTGGGTAGCAAAACGAGTTGAAAAAACAGCCGCAAGTTACGCAGACAATAGGGTAAAAGACATTGAAGACGAAAGGGAGCAACAGCTACAAAGGAATAAGCTAGAGTCCTTCTATCTTGACTCCGTTTCAAGTGAAACCGTTTACAACTTTCTTTGGTTAAGAAAATACTCTTACAAAGAGGTTAAGGAGCGCGAAATAAATCTTGGCCTTGACCTTAAAGGAGGGATGGACGTAACCCTTGAAGTTTCAGTTGTAGACATTATCCGTTCGCTATCAAATTACAGTAACGACAGTGCATTTATTGCTGCCATCGATATGGCTAAAACCATGTCTCCATCGGATGACTTCATTACCCGTTTTGGAAGAGCATTTGAGCAGATAGCCCCCGAAGCGAAACTTGCTGCAATATTTAGCACACCCGAAAATCGTAACAGAATTTCGTTTAACTCAACTAACGAGGATGTACTAGAGTTTATTGCAACAGAAGCAGAAAGCGCTATCTCAAACTCGTACAACGTAATTCGTAACCGTATCGACCGCTTTGGTGTATCGCAACCAAACATACAAAGGCTTGAAGGATCGGGTAGAATTGTTGTACAGCTACCAGGCGTTAAGGATCCGGAGAGGGTTCGTAAACTTTTACAAGGTACCGCAAACCTCGAATTCTGGGAGACTTACGAGAACGAAGAGGTATTCCCTGCACTACAAGAGGTTAACAAAAAGATAAAAGAGATTAAGGATGCCGAAGCCGCCCTTAAAAAAGCAGAGGTTCAAGAGGTTGCTGAGCCAGTAGCTGATGAAAACCCCGAAGTTGAGGCAAGCGAAGAAGACGAACTTCTTGACCTAATTAAGAGCGAAACCGACTCAACCGATTTAAATGAAGGTGATTGGGCTAAGGAATTCCCTCTTTTTGCCCTACTAAATCCATCAACAAATCAGCAAGGACAATTACTGCCTGGGCCAACCGTTGGCTTTGCGCACTACCGCGATACGGCACAAATTAACGAGTACCTTAGCATGCAGCAGGTAAAGCAGTTGCTGCCGCGCGACCTTAAACTTCTTTGGACTGTTAAATCGCCAAAATGGGACAAAAAAGGAAATATTTATGAATTAATAGCCATAAAAGTCACCAACCGCGACGGCAACCCCCCACTTGATGGTGGTGTTATAACCGATGCTCGCGACGATTTCAGCTCAACCGGAGGCGAAGCCGAAGTATCAATGAGCATGAACGCCGAGGGAGCAAAAACCTGGGCTAGGCTAACTGCCGATAACGTTGGCAAATCAATTGCAATTGTACTCGACGATTACGTATACTCATTTCCAAGAGTAATAAATGAAATTAAGGGTGGTCGCTCTTCTATTACTGGTGATTTCACCATTAACGAGGCAAAAGACTTGGCCAACGTGCTAAAATCGGGTAAACTACCTGCACCTGCACGTATTATTCAGGAAGAGATTGTTGGTCCATCGCTTGGTCAGGAGGCCATCGACTCTGGCTTACGCTCATTTATTATGAGTTTTATCATTGTGCTTTTCTTCATGGTATTCTACTATAGCCACAGAGGTGGTTTAATTGCCGACTTTGCACTACTGGCAAACCTTTTCTTTATTTTTGGTGTACTAGCCTCGTTCCAGGCAACGCTTACATTACCTGGTATTGCAGGTATTGTGCTTACCATGGGTATGTCGGTTGATGCCAACGTACTAATTTTTGAGCGAATTCGTGAGGAACTCAAGGCCGGAAAGGGACTTAGCTTGGCCATATCCGATGGATATAAAAATGCTTACTCGGCCATTATTGACGGTAACGTAACAACATTGCTAACGGGTGTTATACTTTACCTATTTGGTTCAGGTCCCGTTAAAGGTTTTGCAACTACCCTAGTAATTGGTATTATCACCTCGCTATTTTGTGCGCTATTCCTAACTCGCCTTGTAATCTACTTTATGCAAAAGAGGAAGTACAATATCACCTTCTCGAACCGCATAAGCGAAGGCGCATTTAAGAATACCAAATTCAACTTTATTGGTTCGCGTAAATTCTCATACGTAATTTCAGCCATTGTTATTGGCGTTGCTATCGCATCGCTTGCTACCAGAGGTCTAAACCCAGGTATCGACTTTGCCGGGGGACGTTCCTATGTAGTTCGTTTCCAGCAAGAGGTATCAACTGTTGATATTGCCGCGGATTTACGTAATGTATTTGGAGAATCGCCTGAGGTAAAAACATTTGGTACGTCAAACCAGGTAAAGATTACAACTAAGTATAAAATTGATGATGAAAGTGAGAACATTGACAACCATGTTGATTCGCTTCTTCATATAGGATTGGCCAACTATTTACCCGAAAACACCTCGCTTGACAGCTTTATTCACGACTACAAGCAAAGTAGCATGAAGGTTGGACCAACCATTGCCCACGACCTAAGGCAAGAGGCGATTATCGCATTGGCAATAGCGCTTATTGTTATTTTCCTCTACATTTTAATTCGATTTAAGAACTGGAGCTACGGTACCGGTGCCGTTGCCGCACTAGCTCACGATACGCTAATTGTGGTTGGAATATTTTCAATACTTTACAACAGAGTTCCATTCGCGCTCGAAATTGACCAAGCATTTATTGCAGCCATACTTACCATTATTGGTTACTCTATTAACGACTCGGTAGTTATATTCGACCGTATTCGAGAGTATGTAGGTCTATATCCAAAACGCGATAGGCTTGCCATTATGAATAGCGCACTTAACGATACATTAAGCCGTACATTCTCAACATCGTTTAGTACGTTGGTTGTGCTAGTTCCAATCTTCTTCTTTGGAGGTGAAAGTATCCGCGGATTTATTTTCGGACTAATCATCGGCATACTTGTGGGTACCTACTCATCGCTATTTATTGCATCACCAGTTGCTTACGATTTGCAACTTAGACGTGCCAATAAAGAAGCCTCCAAAAAGAAATAGCAGACTAATCTAACATTGTTCAAGATATTTGAATCCTGCGGATAAATAATCCGCAGGATTTTTTTTGCTACATTTACACCATAAAATATCAATAAAATGTTACTCTTTATAGGCGGTACCGAAATAGTTTTTATTGTAATTGCAGTGCTCATGCTATTTGGTGCCAAAAAAATTCCTGAAATAGCCCGAGCGCTTGGCAAAGGCTTTAGAGAATTTCAAAATGCAACCGACGAGATAAAACGAGAGATTGAATCGGTAAACGATAATAAAACTCCTGAAACCCCAAAGAAAAACACCGACGATAAACCCGCAGAATAGTTTTTTCCCCTACCATAATTATCCTACCAAAAATTAGCGTATCTTTGCAGCCCATTAATTTTTAACATCTTACAAGAGCAAAGTCAATTGCTCACAAACAACTACGTTTACCATGAATGAGAAAGACAGATTCGGAAAGAAACCCGTGAGGAGGAGTAAATCCGACGAAAATGAACCAGCAAGAGTTTACAAACCCCGCACAGCATCGCGACCCGAAAAACAGAGCAATCCATCACTAGGGGATGAGGCAAATACAGATTTTGATTCTCGCCCAAAGCGAACAGCTAGCAAAAATACATTTTCTAAAGAAAATCCGAGAGAAGAGAAGGGGAGCAAAAGCGCTCCATTATACAAGCCTCGCACGGCTAAAAACCCTAAAGAACGAGTAGCAGAGAATGACCAAGGTTTTAAGAAAACCTCAAAACCCGAAAAGTCAGATAGCTTTCAAGCAGATAACAGCAAAGGCAACTACTACCAAGAAAAGTTTGGCAAGAAGAAACAGGAACGCCCTGAGGAAAAATTCGACAAGCCAAGAGAGAGTAAGATTATAAAAAAGGCCAAAACCGCACCCAAACAACCCGAGTTCGACAATTCGCTCAAAACCGATAAGGAAGGGTATATAAGAATTAACAAGTACATTGCCAACTCGGGGCTATGTAGCCGCCGCGAAGCCGATGAGTATATCCAGAAAGGCTATATCTCGATTAACGGCGAGGTAGTAAAAGAAGTTGGAACAAAAGTAAAGCTAACCGACGAGGTATGCTATAGAGGCAAAAAGCTCGATCCAGAAAAAAAGGTATACATCCTTTTAAATAAACCAAAAGATTACGTTACCACCGTTGAAGATCCAAACGCATCGCGCACGGTTATGGATTTAATTGTTGGCGCATGCGACCAAAGGGTTTACCCTGTTGGCCGACTCGACAGGAACAGCACTGGCCTTTTGCTTTTCACTAACGACGGCGAGCTAACCACACGCTTAACACACCCAAGCTTTATGAAGAAAAAGATTTACGAAGTGGGCTTGGATAAAAGCGTTAAGCAAGAAGACATGAACACCATTAGAACTGGCGTTGAGATTGAAGGCGAAATGGTTGCTGCCGATGCCATTGAATATGTTGACACAAACGACAAATCGGTTATTGGCATCGAAATTCATTCGGGACAAAACCGAATTGTGCGAAAAATATTCGAGAAACTTGGCTACCGCGTTTATAAACTCGACAGGGTTTACTTTGCCGGATTAACAAAAAAGAATTTACCCCGAGGGAAATGGCGTTTCCTTACCCCAAAAGAGGTAAACATGCTAAAGATGAATAGGTTTTAAAACCATTTAACACATAAGGGGCTTCAGGTAAGCCCCTTAATTATTTAAAAATTACTACCTTCGGTAACCATTACTGAACATAGCTTTTAAATGATGAAAAGATTCGCCTTTGCCTTTCTGCTCCTTCTTCTATCCTCATTATCATTCGGTCAATTCACGCTACGCGGCAAGGTTGTCGACTCAAAAACTGGCGAACCACTGCCATTCGTAAACATTGTTTATAACGATCGTGGACAAGGCATAACCACCGAACTTAATGGCACCTTTTACCTGAGTTCAAAGGATCTGATTAAAAATATAAAGCTAAGCTATGTAGGCTACTCACCCAAACAAGTTAGCTTAACCAACAACGACAATAATAGGCAAATTACTATTGGGCTTAACCCGCTCGCATACCAAATAGATGAAGTTGTTGTTAAACCGGGGATTAACCCTGCCCACCGCATAATACATAATGTATTTGCTAACAGCAAAACCAATAATCCCGAAAGACTAAAACGATTTAGGTACAATAGCTACAATAAAATGTACTTTACGTTCGAAACAGACTCACTCGATGCTATTTCAAAAAACGATTCGATACCCAAAACAAAAGCCGACTCGCTTAACAAGAAAATAAAAGCCTTCAAAAATAAGCAGCACATTTTTATGATGGAATCGGTTACCGAACGAAATTTCAAGTACCCAAATAACAATAGCGAAACAGTACTTGCATCTCGAGTTTCGGGGCTAAAGGATCCCTTCTTTGTTTTCCTAGCCACACAGTTTCAATCGTTCTCATTTTACAATGAGCTGGTTAACCTTGGCGGCAAAAACTACCTTAACCCCATTAGCAAAGGGAGCACAAGTAGGTATCTATTCATTTTAGAAGATACGCTGTTTACACAAAGTTTCGATACCCTGTTTGTAATATCGTTTCGCCCATTAATTAAACACAATTTTAGCGCGCTAAAGGGAGTGCTAAACATCAACTCAAATGGCTACGCCATACAAAGCGTTATTGCAGAGCCAGTGGAACAACCCTCTCCGCTTTTTACCCTAAAAATTCAGCAGCGTTACGAAATGGTTGACAGCTCAAAATGGTTTCCCGTTGAGCTGAACACGAACCTTTACCTAAATATGGTAAACGCACAAGCCAAAGATACGGCCACTGGTCAGGTTTTACCCATATCGATAGCCGGAATTGGCAACTCATACATTAAGAATATTGACCTCAACCCTCAGCAACGGAACCGAGACTTTAGCCATATTGAGCTGACATTCGACCCGTTGGCTGGTGAAAAAGATGAGGACTTCTGGCTCCAATTCCGGAACGATAGCCTTACCCCTCAAGAGCAAAAAACCTACGAGGTAATTGATAGCCTAGGAGAGGAAATAAACCTTGATAGGCAAATGCGCATTGCCGAAACGCTGATTACTGGGAAAATTCCTGTTAAATTCTTAAACATCGACCTTAATAAGTTGCTAAACTATAACCAGTTCGAAGGTTATCGACTTGGACTTGGACTTGAGACAAACCAACGCATGCTAAGGTGGCTAACCCTTGGAGGATACTATGCATACGGCTTTACCGACAAAGAGCATAAGTACGGAGGATTTGCCCAAGCAACGCTAAGCCATAGGCATCAGGTTAGCATTTCTGCTTCGTACCAGCACGATGTGAGAGAGCCAGGTGAGCTGAAATTCCCAAAACCATTCGGACTAATTAATACCGATCAGTTTCGCAACTTTCTAATATGGAGAATGGATTATGTTGACAAGTATTCCGCAGGGTTTAACTTTAGGTTGCTTAAAAACTTTTCGGTTAGCCTTTCAGCAAGCCAGCTGCAGTTTACAACCACTTCGGGTTTTAATATAAACCTGCCAGATGGTACTCCATCCAACACATTTAATACCAACGAATTTGGAGCCGATATACGGTTCGTTTGGAAAGAAACCTTTATGGAAACACCACGCGGGCTGCTTCCGTTAGGTTATGGCTTTCCGCTAATATGGGCAAGCTACCAAAAGGGGATAACAGACTTTGGAGGCAGCTTTAACTATAGCAGGTTAAGCACTCGAATCGACTACCAAATAAACCACCGCACCATTGGCAAAACAAGCATTACCTTTAATGCCGGTTTGCTCAGCGGCGATGTACCTACCCCTCTCCTACAGTTCGGACCAGGCAACAACGGCAAGTACCCAATTGATGCCACAGCATCGTTTGGTGCAATGGATCTTTACGAATTTGTCTCCGATAGATACGCTTACGCTTTTTTACGACACAACTTTGGAACCCTATTCTGGAAAACTAAATCGAAATACTTTAAACCCCAATTCGTACTAGTTCAAAACTTTGCCATTGGTAACTACACAAAAAAGCCATTGCAAAACTTTGAGCATGAGCAACCTCAAACCCTTAGCAAGGGTTACCATGAAAGCGGGCTACTAATTAACGGTATTCTATCAAACCCATTCTACTCGTTTGGCGTTGGCGCCTACTATCGCTGGGGCGATTACTCATCTGAAATTTGGCAAGAGAATATCGCAATAAAGCTAACGCTAAGTACCAATTTTTAGCAAAGGAATCCGATTCGTTTATTCTTAAAAAGGAGATAATGCAGCGCTTGCTGCAAAGAAAATTAAAGCCAAAGCAATTAAGGCCAAATAAACAATGGCAATAATCCCTAAAAGTTTCCAAAACTTTCTTTGCATATCAAAAGCAGCATCAAGTTCAACACTGCTATTGCTCTCGAAGCTAGCCTTAAGCCCATTAGCATAGCCAAAAAGATATTTGTAAATGTAAAACATTAATACCGCAATAAGTAAATAAGCTATTCCAGCAAACTTTCCTACACCAGCCATTGCACTTCCCAAACCAAAAAGCAACAAAAGAGCAACTAACACCATAAACCCACAAAACACAAAACCCACAATACTAAGAAATCTCATCCAAGGTACAGTTCTTTTCAGATTCTCAACTGCCATCTGGCTTAACTTCACATCAGAATTCTCAACAATATTTTCCATTACTTTTAAATTTTTTTGTTTATTAATTAATGTTTTTAAAACTAGCTATTAATAGCTGTAATTCAAAAGGCTAATTAGAAATATCAGCGATTTCTTACTATCTTTGCAGCCCAAAAAAATTGTAATTCAGCACAATGGCACATAAATCTGGCTTTGTAAATATTATTGGAAATCCCAATGTTGGTAAATCAACCCTAATGAATGCGTTGGTAGGCGAACGCCTATCAATTATTACCAGCAAAGCGCAAACAACGCGTCATAGGATTATGGGAATTGTTAACAGTGATGATTTTCAGATTGTTTACTCCGATACTCCTGGTGTACTAAAGCCCTCGTACAAGCTACAGGAATCGATGATGAAGTTTGTTATGAGTGCCCTTGAGGATGCTGACGTAATACTCTACATAACCGACACGCACGAAACACCAAATAAGCACGAGGAGTTTTTAGATACACTGCGCAAGCAAAAAGTGCCCATAGTTCTTGTTATAAACAAGGTTGATTTAACCAATCAGGATGCACTTGAAGAGATGGTAGATGTATGGAAAAACCTTTTGCCCGCTGCAAGCATTATACCCGCTTCGGCACTTCATGGGTTCAACCTCGATACCATACTCAATGCCATACTGGCAAACCTACCCGAAGGCCCCGAATACTTTGATAAGGAAACGCTAACCGATCGTACGCTCCGATTCTTCACATCGGAGATAATCCGCGAAAAAGTGCTCACAACCTACCAAAAAGAGATACCCTACTCGGTTGAGGTTGATATTGAGGAGTATGTTGAGAGCGATAAAATTGATCGGATTAGAGCATTACTATATGTTACGCGCGAGTCGCAAAAAGCCATTATTATTGGGCATCAAGGGAAAAGCCTTAAAAAAGTAGGAACCGAGGCCCGCATTGAGATGGAAAAATTTTTGGGCAAAAAAGTTTTCCTCGAGCTCTTCGTTAAAGTTGATCCTAACTGGCGAAACGACGAGAACAAGCTGAAACGATTTGGTTACATTCAGTAGCGGGGCAGGTTAAAATCAACTAGAAAAAACATAAAACAATGGGAAATATTGTTGCCATAGTAGGCAGACCAAATGTGGGTAAATCAACCCTTTTCAATAGGCTTATTGGCCAGCGCAAAGCAATTGTCGATGAGATTTCGGGAGTTACGCGCGACCGAATTTATGGCAAATCCGACTGGAACGGCAAAGAATTCTCCGTAATCGATACAGGTGGATGGATTACCAACTCCGAGGATATGTTTGAAGGCGAAATTCGCAAGCAGGTTACCATAGCAATTGAGGAGGCCGATGTAATACTCTTTCTGGTTGATGTGGCAACTGGCATAACCGACATGGATACTGAAGTTGCCCACATGCTTAGACGAACAAAGAAAAAAGTTATTCTGGTTGCAAATAAGGTTGACAATCACCTTCGCATGCAGGATGCCTACGAGTTCTACAACCTAGGGCTAGGCGATCCATTCAGCATATCGTCAATGAATGGTAGCGGAACAGGCGATTTACTCGACGAACTAGTAAAATCGTTCGAAAAAGATACCCTTGATGAGGAAGAACTCGATATTCCAAGAATAACCATTGTGGGCCGACCAAACGTGGGCAAATCGTCGCTCATAAATGCGCTGGTTGGCGAAGAGAGAAATATTGTAACCCCAGTTGCAGGCACAACACGCGACTCGGTACATACGCGTTACAACAAATTTGGGCACGACTTTGTAATTGTTGATACTGCTGGCCTCCGCAAAAAGGGAAAAGTTACTGAGGATCTGGAGTTCTACTCGGTACTCCGCTCCATTAGAGCCATTGAAAACTCCGATGTTTGCATACTTATGGTTGACGCAACTACCGGCATTGAAGCGCAAGACATGCATATTTTCAACCTTATAGTTCGCAACAGAAAAGGAGTTGTGCTTGTTGTTAACAAGTGGGATTTAGTTGAGAAAGACAACAAAACAACTAGCGAGTATACCGAGGGAATGAAGAAAAGGATTGCACCTTTCAACGATATTCCAATCATTTTCACCTCGGCGCTTACCAAACAGCGCATACTAAAGGTTCTTGAAGAATCGATGCAGGTATATGCTAACCGCACTCAACGAATTTCCACCTCAGTGCTTAACGAGTTTAGCCAAGAGGTTGTTGAAGCATACCCGCCACCGGCATACAAAGGGAAATACATAAAAATTAAGTACGCAACTCAGCTGCCAACACATGCCCCATCATTTGCGTTCTTCTGTAACTTACCGCAATACATTCGCGACCCTTACAGAAGATATATTGAGAATAAGCTGCGCGACCGGTTCAACTTTACAGGAGTTCCAATACAGGTGTTTTTCAGGAAAAAGTAGCCTCTAAACTTATCGTTTTAGGTGTTTTGCCATAAGCGATACAAGCTTAAGCCTATCGATAGGTTTGGATATGTAATCGTCGCAACCAGCAGCCAAAGCCTTTTCCTTATCGGTTGAAAAGGCATATGCTGTTTGAGCAATTATGGGTAGCTCTTTCCTAAACTCTTTTATCTCACGGGTAGCCTCAAAGCCATCCTTACCTGGCATTTTTATATCCATCAGCACAATATCGAAGTTTGGGTTACTCCGAACTAGTTCAACAGCCTCGTTACCATCAGCTGCTCGCTGTATGTTTATGCTATAGTCAGCCAGCATTTCGTGAACAAAGAAGTAGTTTACATCGTCATCCTCAGCAACAAGAACATTTACACCTGAAGGGATCTGCTTGGCATACTCATCAACAGCTAACCTTTCCATTCGGGCCACTTCATCGCTTGGTTTATAAGGAATTGTAAAGTAGAAGGTTGACCCTTCACCAGGGCTTGAGTTAACCCAAATGCTACCGCCAAGCTTATTCACGTATGCCTTCGAAATAGCTAATCCCAGCCCAGTACCACCAGCTTGCTGAGAGACTGCAGTCTCAACCTGCATGAAACGCTCAAAAACCGCACTTTGCATCTCCGATGGGATTCCTATACCCGTATCTTGCACAAAAAACTCAAGCTCATTGCCCCTATGCTTATAGCCAAACTTAACGTAACCCTCTCGCGTAAACTTAACAGCATTGCCAATAAGGTTAGTTAATATTTGCTTAAGCCTTGCGTTGTCGGTAACGATAGTACATTTATCGTCGGGTAAATCGGTTGTATATGAGAGTGTAATTCCTTGCTGATCGGTCTTTTCCTTAAAAATAAGAAATTGCTCATGAACAATCTGATTTACATTGGTTTTTGAGGTTACAATGGAAATTTGGTTCGACTCAATTTTCGAAATATCTATTAAATCGTTAATTATGCAAAGCAGCTGGTTACCACAGCTCTGAATAACATCAACATACTGCCTAACATCAACCTCAGGAATATCAGGATTGGTAAGCAGCTGCGAAAAGCCAAGTATACCGTTCATGGGCGTACGAACCTCGTGGCTCATATTTGCCAAAAAGGCCGATTTAAGCTTATCGCTCTCCTCTGCTTTCTGCTTGGCAAGATAAAGCTCCTCGTTTATAATCCTATACTCTTCGTTCTGCGCTTCAATTTCGTTTGTTTTTTGCACAAGTTCTTCTTCAACGCGCTTTCTGTCGGTTATATCACGATATATTCCGTAAACGGCAATTTTACCACCCTGGAAGTAAATGGGTCGGCCAAGTATTGAAACGTTCATTAGCTTTCCATCCTTTCGCTTACGAATGGTTTCGGCTTGCAACGAATCTCCATCAGCAACAGTATTAGTATACTTTAGTCCCTCATCTTTTAGGTCATCGGGAACAATAAGCGAGTTAATGGGTTTACCAATAATTTCATCCTCGTTGAACTGAAACATGCGCAAAAACTCCTTATTGCAGCGAACAATGCAATCATTGGTGTCGAGCAGTACTATTCCTTCGGGTGAGCTCTCAAAAAGTTGCTCAAAGTAGACTCTTTCTAGTTCAATCCCATCTCTGGCCTTAACCGTTTCGGTAATATCATCGTAAACGCCAAGTACTCCAATAGTTTTCCCTTTGCTATTTCGCAGTGGCACTTTACTTGAGCGCACCCAACGCACTGAACCATCGGGAGCAACAAGGAGTTCTTCGGGCGTTATTATTGGAATACCCGTTTTAATAATGGCCAAATCGTCAGATCGGAACTGATTATTCTGCTCGGTTTGGGCCAGCTCATCGTCAGTTTTGCCAATAATATTGGAGGGTTTATTATATCCCATATCTTTTGCAAACTGAGTATTGCAGCCTAAATACCGCAGCTTAGTGTCCTTCCAAAAAAGCCTAACCGGAATTGTATCTAACACCGTTTGAAGGAAGTTGGCCGAATCGCGAAGTTCATCCTCCATTTGCTTTCGCTCGGTAATGTCGATATGCGTACCTACAACCCGATGAGGTTTTCTGGCATTGTCGTATTCAACCACCTTGCCTCTAGCATGTATCCATCGCCATGAGCCATCTTTCGCCTTTAGCCTAAACTCCGCATTAAAATCGGGACGCTCCTCTTTTAAATACTTATTTATTAGTATTTGTGTAAACTCCCTGTCGTTTGGATGCATAAGGTCGATCCAACTCTGATAAGTTGATCCAAATTCGCTGGGTTTATACCCGAGCATGGTGTAATAGTTATCGCTATAAAAAGTTCTGTTGGTTTTTAAATCCCAATCCCAAACGCCATCGTTGGTTGCCTCTAAAACGTAACGGAATCGCTCTTCGCTTTTAGCGAGGGCTTTTTCAGACTCTTTTCGACGAGACGAAAGAATTGTTTGCCCTACAAAGGAGGCAATGGTAACGGCAAACGATTCCTCATCAACCTCCCAATTGCGCTTTTGGCCAACGTGCTCAAAGCAAACAACTCCTGCCAAATGCCCCTCAATTGTTACTCCAGCATCTAACAGTGAAGATATGCCCTTTGGCTTTAGGTAGCCATCTTTAAGCTCTTTTACTCTTTCGTCGGTAAGCACATCGTTAACAAATATCCTATTCTCCTTAAAAATTGACTTAAAGTATGAAGGATAGTCACTAACCATTAGGGGTTGGCATTTACTGAATTTCTTAGTCTGACCATCGTACATGGCATAGCAAACAAGGCTTTGCTTATCATCGGAAAGTAGCCAAATGCCAACTCGGGCAACGGCCAACGCTTCGGCCGATTTTTTTACCACAATTGAAAATGCCTCGCTTAGATTTGCTTCAGCAACTCGATTGTCAACGGCAAGCTCGGCAATGGCCATTCGCTGACGAATTGCTCGTTCTTCTCGCTCCTTTAGTGCAATTTCGTATAACTTCCGTTCGGTTATATCTCTCGATATTCCAAATATTCCTACAACGTTACCATCGGGATCGTAAAAAGGCATTTTTGTTGTTGAAACCCAAGTAACCTTTCCATCTTTCCAAACTTCTTTCTCCTCTAGGTTTACAAGGGGCTTTCCAGTAGCAATTATTGACTGCTCATTACTATAGGTTTTTTGAGCATACTCACTAGAGAAAAAGTCGAAGTCGCTTTTCCCGGAAATATCATCTGAGTTTTTGAGGCCGAAACGCTGTGCTACATTTTTGCTTACCCGAATAAACTTGCTCTCCTTGTCCTTAAAATATACCTGATCGATAACGTTATCCATAAGGTTGCGCATGAGAAACTGCTCATGCTCAAGAGCCTTTTCGGCTTTTGCTCTTTGGGTTATATCGTGTATAATTCCCTCAACGCCTATTCGTTCGCCCTTGCTGTTAGATATGTATGATGCCGACAGGTAAGCTGTAATAATTTTCCCTTTTTTGGTTTTAAGGGTAGTTCTATAATCGCGAGCCTTTCCTTCGGTTCGGAGCATTTCAACAAACTGCTGTTTCTCGTCACTATTCACCCAAAAGGCATCCAAAGGCAAACCTAGCATTTGGTTTACGCTGCTGAAGCCAAAAAGCGAAGCTCCCGAAGGGCTAACCAACACTAGCCGCTGGTTAAGGTCGTACCTAAAGTAAACATCTTCAATGTTCTCAATAATTGACCGGTAAAGCTTTTCGCTTTGCCTTACGGAATTCTCAATGTTAACCCGCTCAGTAACATCGCGCACAATTGCCTGATAGGTTCCATCGGGCATTTGCTTTGAGTGCATTTCAATAAAAACGATTTCGCCGTTAGGGCGAGTAATTTCGCGTTGACTTATAACGGTCTCACCTTTTTCGAGTAAATCAAAGCGAAATGGAGTTTGCTCTAAAACCTCTTTGGGAAAAAAAGAAGAAATATGCATACCTAATACCTTGTCGCGTGTTCGGCCTGCTATTTCGAGGAAACGATTATTTACCTCAATCACAATGCCGTTACTATTGCCAATAATGAACCCGTCAACGGCAAAATCAATTATCTGCTTATACTTTACCTCGCTCTCTACAATTGCTTTTTCAAACTCTTTACGCTGAGTAATGTCTCTAAACTCCGTTACGCGAACCAGTTTACCCTTGTACAAAACTTGCTTACCCTGAATTTCGAGAGGATATATTGAACCATCCTTCCGGATACCAACGGCTTCATAAGGCTCTTCGTATCCTGAAACTATGCGCTCCATCACATAGTCGCGATGAGTTGGTGCAATAAGCAGCAAGCCGTTCATGCCAATGAGCTCATCGTAATTGAAGCCTGTCATTTTCGACAAGCCCTGATTCGCTTCTAAAAACACCCCCTTATCGTGAATGGCAATTCCTCCAAACGATGCATCGGCAAGGGTTTTAAAACGTTGCTCACTTTCAGTTAGCTGATGCTGAAGTTCGGCATGGGAACTTTGCATGGCAAAAGTAAAAACTATGATATTCTGCTCAGCATCGCTATTAGCTTGGTAAAGGCTTGCATAAACAATATACCAACCCCATTCGTAATTTGCATTTTGCAGCTGTAAAAGTTGCTCCGACTTTTCGTTTCCATTGGCTAAAGAGGCAATTTCATCAATAAATCGAGCATATGGATTTTTGCTTTGGGCATGTAAGGTATTCTTAAAAAACTGATCAACACTATTAGCTTTAAAGCCAAAACTTTGCTCAAAGGCAGCATTTTTTGTCAGCAATTTCCCGCTTACTTGATAGCTAGCAAGTGCTGGCATTGCAAGGTGAGATACAAATAATTTGATATCCGAAGGGGTAAACGACGACATGCTGCAACAGTTTTAAAAAACGAACAGCTTAAAGATAGGTATAAATAGATATGCAAAAAAAGTGATATGCATCAGCTTTGGGTGCAACTAAAAAACTATAACAGCAGCGTTGGTTAGCTAGACGAAGGGATTGAGAAATAGAAGATACTACCTTTACCTTCGGTGCTTTTAACCCAAATTTTACCTCCATGCTTTTCCACCAGCTCCTTGCACAGTATTAACCCAAGCCCAGTGCTAGGTTCGTTATCGGTACCTGGCCTTGAAACTTTTTTGGTTATTGTAAACAGGCTATTCCGTATTTCTTCGCTCATTCCTATTCCTGTGTCAGCAACAGAAACGACAAGCATCCCTTTGTCAACCTCCGAACAGCCAACTGTTATTTCTCCATTACGCGGGGTAAACTTTACTGCATTGGAGACAAGGTTACGCAATACTGTTTTTAACGATTCCTTATCGGCCAAGGCAATCATATCGTCAGCAATGCTGTTTACAAAACCAATCCCCTTAACCTTGAGCTGCGATGATAAAATTTCGGAGACGATATGCACCAACGATCGCAGGTAAACCTTTTCGGGACTAAAACGCTTATGCCCTCGCTTAATTAGCGCCCAGTTAAGAAGATTATCTAAAAGTTCATAAAGGTTTTTTGCGGTAGATTGAAGCGATGCGGTAATCTCTTGAGCCTGCTCAATAGTCATATCGCTTAAATTTTCGGCCATAAGCTCGGTTAAACCAATAAAGCCTTGGAAAGGTCCCTTTAGGTCGTGTGCAATTATTGAAAAGAACTTGTCCTTTTCCGAGTTTGCCCTTTGCAGCTCTTCATTCTTTTTCTGTATTCTTTCTTCGGCTCTTTTGCGCTCATCAATATTAAGCGTTATTCCAATAAAGCGATACGGATTTCCATTACTGTCGCGCTCAACTAAACGACCATAGTTAGTAACCCAATGGTAAATTCCTCGCTTGTCGCGAACGCGAAAATCGCAATTGTATACGCTAGTTTTGCCATCGAAGTGGGCTTGCATCCTATCTTTCAGCACAGGAATATCATCGGGATGAACTACGCCGAACAAATCGTTTAAGGTTGATGGGATTTCGCTTTTATCGTAGCCCAATTCCGAAAATATTCGATCTCCACCCTTTCGCACATTTGCAACCAAATCGTTTTCCCATGTATCGAAACCTGCAGCAAGTATAGCCAGTTCAATGCGCTCAGAGGCAGATTTAAGCTCGGTTTGTGTCCGAACCTTTTCGGTTATATCGCGAACAATGAGAACATAACCCGATGTTTCATCGTTCTCGGTATTGATTAATGAAAAATTAACCTCTGCAATTCTATCGAAAATTTCAACCCTATCGAACTGGTTTGCCTCTTTTACAATACTGAAGCTAATATCGGGGAATACCCGACTAATTTGTTTACCTATGCAACTTTCAGCATTAATATGAAGAATACGCTCTGCGGATGAATTCATATCTACAATTCGCTTCCCCTTATCGGTAACAACAATACCCTCTGGCAAGCTGTTAAACAGCTTACTAAAGGCTACAGGCTTAATTGAGAATATATTTGCAGAGTATATTCCCCAAAAAAAGAGTATGCCGGTAATGGTAAATGCCAATGGTGTTAAGTCAACAAAAGACAAAGGCTTTACCCCTGCTATATACAAAATATTTGATGCAATAGGGATTACCGAAGCTATAAGAATAATTTGCAATGGCCTACGCTGCACGTTAGTTCCATTAACGTACATGCGTAAAAGAACTATAATTGCAAGAGAAATGAGCAGGTACGAATAAGTGAAATTTACCCACCAAAGCGGCCCGTGTTCAACGCTATGGTATGCCTTTCCTAAATAATATTCGATTGTACTTTGGCTATAAAACAACCAATGAAGACGATTGGTAGCAAGAGCGGTTAAAGAAAATATTGGGACCACCCATAAAAACCTTCGCTTTGTACTACTAATAATTTTTGAATTACCCGAATAGCTTAATGCAAACAAGAAAAACCAAACAGGAATAGATGTAATACCAATGTAGCAGATTAAAGTAAAAACCTCCTTTGTTGCTAGGCTCTCAACTATTAGCTCGAACGCAGAGGCCAAACTCCATAAAGAAATGGAGAATAAAAGCCCCGCAAGCGAAATTGTTTCAAAAAACTTTCGCTTTGTCCAAGCGTAAACGCTCAGTATTGCCGTTAACAATGAGGCAACAATAAGTATTAGCACAAAGAGGTTAACGTTCATTTTAAGCTACAATTTTCAGCTACAATTTTCAGCCTGCATTTACACAAGTAAATTTAAGGCAAAAAAATGTTTTACGGCATATTTATCAAGGTTAATTATCTGTATTTGCTAATAGGTCAATGTGCTATAAAAAAGCAATAAATATACTAGCATTTCGATCTTAACCTGAAGTTTCACCAAAAAACTTAATTTTCACTACATTCGGGGTCTATATTAAGGGCTTCAATTAGCTATTGTAGCTCACCTAGTTTAATAGAACAAATAAAACTGAATAAAATTGTAAATCATTTTTTTCTATGAAAAGCGTTCTCATTTTAGGAGCAGGCATGGTTTCGAAACCAATAGTAACACATTTGCTCAACAAAGGATTTGGGGTTACTCTTGCCGACATGAATGTTGATAAGGCGAAAAAAATAATCAACAACAAACCAAATGGCAAAGCTATTGCCTTTAACGTTAAGGACGAAACCTTACTCGACCAGCTAGTGCAAAAGCACGATATTGTTGTTAGCCTATTACCGTGGATGTTTCACCCAAAAGTTGCGCGTTGCTGTTTAACCCATAAGCGCAACATGGTTACAACATCATATGTAAAACCCGAAATGCAGGCGCTAGATGAGAAAGCGAAAGAAGCTGGCATTATCTTTTTAAATGAGCTAGGCCTCGACCCAGGGATTGACCACATGTCGGCCATGCGAATTATTGACCACGTGCACGGCAACGGCGGAAAAGTTGAAGAATTTTACTCGTTTTGCGGAGCACTTGTTGCGCCTGAGGTTGAGCAAAACCCATTTAGCTACAAGTTTACTTGGGCTCCTAAAGGCGTTGTGCTTGCTGGCAATAACGACGGGAAATATTTACGCAACGAAAGCGTAAAAGAGGTTCCCACTGAGGATTTATTTAAAAACCCAACCAAGGTTTTTTGCTGCGACGTAGGCGAACTTGAGGTTTACCCCAACAGAGATTCGCTGCCTTACATCGACCTATACGGAATACCCGAGGTAAAAACTATGATGCGTGGTACGTTCCGATACCCTAAATGGTGCGAAGTGCTCGATGCCATGAAAAGGCTCAACCTCTTATCGTGCGATAAAATTGACCTTAAAGGGCTAACCCTTGCCGATATGATTGTTAAGCTAATTGGTGAAAAAGGCTCAGAAAACATTAAGCAAGCCACTGCTCAATTCCTTGGCATTAGCCCAAACTCAAACCCAATTATTGCAATGGAGTGGCTTGGTTTATTTAGCCAAACCCCTATTAACCGCAATGAGGATTCGCCTTTCGAAGTAGTATCGGATATTATGATTGATAAAATGATGATAAGCGACGAGGAACGCGATATGATTGTAATGCAGCACACCTTCCTTGCTAGCTACCCCAATGGTAAAAGAGAGGTTATTCGCTCGCGCATGCTCGACTTTGGAACGCTTAAAACCGACACATCAATTGCACGCACTGTTGCCTTGCCTGCTGCTGTTGGGGTTGAAATGATTCTGAACGATAAAATTTCAGCAAAGGGCGTTCACATTCCTGTAATACCCGAAATATACAACCCAATTCTTGATGAGCTCGAAAACCTCGGCATTATGATGAAAGAGGAGTTTGGGCTTCCCGAATCGGAAAACGTTACCTTAGCATAGCGAGCTAACATATTATACGCTAAAAGAGGAATCGATCATCCAAGTCGATTTCTCTTTTTTTGCTTTACCCAATGCCCATACACAACAATTTTAGTACTTTCGTACTAAACAAAAATGCTGAACATTGAAAACGCTCATCATTATACTAATCATTGCAGCCGTATCGTCGTGCAATCGGCAGCAACCTAGCGATGCAAAAAAAGAGAACCGGATTATCCTAGGATGCGAACGAACTTCGGAGTACATCCATCTTTTAAAAGATAAACGAGTTGGTATTGTAGCCAACCATTCAACCATAATTAACCAAACGCACCTAGTCGATAGCCTTTTGTCGCTTAACATTAACGTTGTTAAAATTTTTAGCCCCGAGCATGGTTTCAGAGGACAAGGTGATGCTGGCGAGCTAATTAAAAACCATAACGATTCACTAACCGGCCTTCCCATTGTTTCGCTTTACGGTAAAAACAAAAAGCCATCGCACTCCGATTTTCAAGACCTTGACATTGTTATTTTCGATATGCAAGATGTAGGCGTTAGAATATACACCTACATATCAACCATGCACTACGTTATGGAAACCTGTGCCGAAACGGGCACTCCGCTCATTATTCTTGACAGGCCAAACCCTAACGGTTTTTTTGTTGATGGGCCAATGCTCGATACAAACTACCGATCGTTTGTGGGCATGCACCCCGTTCCCCTTGTGCATGGGATGACCATTGGCGAATTTGCCCTTATGATTAACGGCGAAGGTTGGTTGCAAAATGGAGCCACATGCAGCTTAAGCGTTATACCCTGTGATAGCTACACGCACGACTCAACCTATGTGTTGCCTACTCGCCCATCGCCAAACCTGCCAAACCAAACCGCGGTTTACCTATACCCATCGCTTGGTTTTTTTGAGGGTACTGTTATTAGCGTTGGTCGCGGAACCGATTACCCTTTTCAAATATTTGGGCATCCCAGCCTAACGAACATGGAGTACAAGTTTACGCCGGTTAGCACACCTGGTGCGAGCAAAAATCCACCCTACCAAGATATGCTTTGCTATGGAATCGACCTTAGGGATTACAGCGCACAATACTTCACCGAACTGCGTCAGATTAATCTTAGCTGGCTAATGTTTGCATACCAATCGTTCCCCGAAAAGGATAAATTCTTCAACTCATACTTCAACACGCTGGCAGGTGGGCCAATGCTTAGGCAAAGCCTTGAAGATGGGGAGAGCGAATACGATATAAGAGTAGGTTGGCAAAACAATATAGCCCAATTTTTACCCATAAGAGAAAAATACTTGCTTTACCCCGATTTTTTACCAGTAAACTAATGTCGAAAAGCGCGGAGTGGGACAATAGATATTCAAGTTCCCAATACATATACGGTACCGAGCCCAATCAATTTTTAAAACAGGAGCTATCAACACTTGCCCTTGGAAAGCTTTTACTCCCTGGCGAGGGCGAAGGACGCAATGCCCTTTGGGCAGCAAAAAACGGATGGGAAGTTACGGCCATCGATTTTAGCCAAATGGCTAAACAAAAAGCCGAAAACCTTTTTGCAAATAATGGCTTAACGGTTACCTATTTAGTGAATGATATTTTCACCATCGAAATTAACGATGAATTTGACGCTATAGCTTTGGCTTTTTTGCATATACCTAAAGAAAAAAAACAGCAACTTGCCAACAAAATGGTGAAATGGCTAAAACCTGGTGGAACGCTAATAATGGAAACATTCCATCCAGAGCAGATAAAACGAAATTCGGGTGGACCAAAAAATCCCGATTTTTTTGTTTCCCCAAATGAAATTGAGAACTACTACAAAGCGCTAAACATCCAACATATAGAAACGAAAGAGATTTGTTTAAACGAAGGATCGCATCACAAAGGAAATGCAATTGCAATAAGAATGGTTGCTGTAAAACCATAAACTTAAACGGCTAAATGGCAAAAAAGAAATACTATACGGTTTGGGAAGGCGGAAAAGTAGGTGTGTTTGAGAGTTGGGATGAGTGTCAAAAAAGCATCAAGGGATATCCGAACGCAAAGTATAAATCGTTCCCTACGCGCCAAGCTGCCGAAGCAGCCCTAAAAGGGAACTACTCCGACTATATCACAAAACAAACAAATGTATCGCTTCAACTTGAGGGGCTAAACGAGAATAAACCCAAGCCTGTATTCCCTTCGCTTGCTGTTGATGCTGCTTGGAACACTGCTACAGGCGACATGGAGTACCGAGGAGTTGATGCCAAAACAGCACGTGAAATTTTTAGGCAAGGCCCCTACTTCGATGGCACAAATAACGTAGGCGAATTTTTGGCCATTGTTCATGGCCTTGCTTTCCTTAAACAGAAAGGCAGCAACCTGCCCATTTACACCGACTCAATGACCGCAATTAGCTGGATTCGCAAAAAGAGAGCCAATACCACGCTAAAAAAAACCGAGCGAAACCAAATACTTTTCGATCTTATTGCCCGTGCCGAAAAATGGCTTCGCGAAAACACATGGCAAAACAAGCTGCTTAAATGGGAAACCCAAATTTGGGGCGAAATACCTGCCGATTTTGGGAGGAAGTAAAATTTGCTAAATTTGCCTACATCAAAAAATCTTGCAATTGAAAACCGAACAGTTTATTGCTAACCGACTGGTTGACCCCAAGGAATCGAAAGGTAGCCTCTCGCGACCGTTTGTAAAAATTGCCACCATTGCCGTTGCGCTTAGCCTGGCAGTTATGATTATTGCCGTTGCTGTAATTACCGGTTTTAAAAACGAGATTTCGGAAAAAACCATTGGCTTTGGCAGCCATATTCAAATAACCAATTTCGACAGGAATATTTCATTTGAAACAACGCCAATTAATAGCAACCAAGATTTTATACCCGAACTACTGAACATTAAGGGTGTTGAGCACATTCAATCGTTTGCCCTTAAACCAGGAATAATTAAAACCGATACCGACATTCAAGGTGTTGTGCTTAAGGGAGTATCAACCGACTTCGACTGGAGCTTTTTTAAGCAAAACCTAAAGCAAGGCAGCACTATTTCCATCTCCGACTCTACCACATCCAACGGCGTTGTTATCTCCAAAACGCTTTCAAAGCTTCTTAGGCTAAATGTTGGCGACAAGTTCGATATGTTTTTTGTTCAGGAACCTCCCCGCTTTAGGCGATTTACCGTTGAGGGAATTTACGACTCGCAAATGGCCGAATTCGACAGGCTTTTCGTAATTAGCGATATTAAGCATATACAGCAGCTAAACGGTTGGGACTCCAATCAGGTAACAGGGCTTGAACTCCTAATTAGCGATTTCAGAAAGATTCAGAAACTCACCCTAACCGTTGAAGACATTGTTGCTTTTCGCTTCCTTAGCGATGGGTCGAGATTGAAAGTGCAAAGCATAATCGATAAGTACCCACAAATTTTCGACTGGCTTGGGTTGCAGGATCTAAATGTAATCATCCTGCTAATTTTAATGATTGCTGTTGCTGGCATCAACATGATTTCCGGATTGCTTATCATTATACTTGAGCGCACGCATATGATTGGTGTACTGAAAGCACTTGGCGCCGAAAACCGCTTTGTACAAAAAATATTTCTAATTCAATCGGGGCATATAATTGCAAAGGGATTGCTATGGGGAAATATTATAGGCATTGGGCTTTGCCTTATCCAGCATCAGTTTGGTATAATTAAACTCGACGAGGCCAACTACTACTTATCAACCGTACCCATCAACCTAAATGCCCTACATATTGTATTGGTAAACATTGGCACCTTTGCTGTAACGCTTGCTATGCTGCTAATTCCCTCAATGGTAGTTTCGCGCATTAGCCCTGATAGGACGATTAAGTTTGAGTAACTTAGGATATTATATTATTCCACTCTCAAACTCTATTACCCATACAATTGATACTATTCCAAAAATCTTTGAAGGGCTCAACAAAATTTTGAAAAATTTTCATGAAGGCAATTTCATACATCCAAGGCGGCAGCTCAACTCCAATTATAGTACAGCACGAAGGTCAAAAGTTGTTAGTTAAACTCAATGGCGGATTGAGCGGACAATACGCTGCAATTAGCGAATGGTTTGGAAATAGAGTAGGGCAACTTATTGGAGTAAACACTCGCCAACCAAAATGGATTGAGCTCAACAACTCGCTAAACTACGAAAGCATTTATGTTGAGGTTAGAGATCTAATCGACAAGAGCCTAGGCATAAACATTTGTTTCGAGTATCTCGACAATATTCACCCTTTAACCCACAGCGATTTATCCACTCTCAATTTGGAAAATTACTCCTACGCCTACCTCCTTGACGTGCTAATGCTTAATATCGATAGAACAAAGCAAAACCTAAACCTAATTAGCAGCCATGGTGGTATAATTATTATTTCAGATTTTGATTCGAGCCTA
>Ga0334898_1001304_pt1 | contig 29016 bp, 28 predicted proteins | sample GraSluR3_MG_10_FD_207228 | JGI IMG/M metagenome (GOLD analysis project Ga0334898, IMG submission 207228) | Sludge microbial communities from methane-producing bioreactor in Wageningen University, Netherlands - Granular Sludge_3_08-R3 | ecosystem: Engineered > Bioreactor > Anaerobic >... | reverse complement strand
CATTATCCGAGGGATTAAACTCATTAGATAAAATAACGATCTTTGCTGAATCAATAGTGTTACCGTCAATCTTACCTTTAAACTTACTTACGTTAAAAACCACTGTTTCCAAATCCATTGTAATGTTATTCATATCCATAATATTTTCTCCAATCTTGTAATTAGTTAATCTAAGTTTATTAGTATCATTTATATAAAATTCGCGCGCAGAATGTTATATCAATGGTGTTGCTCAAAGTGAAGCAAAAGAATTTGAATACCGGTTAAAAAAGAACCAAGTAGAAACAAAGAAATAAAAATAATAAAAGGATGCAATCGAAAAAACCAATTTAGAAAGTAAAAAAAGTTTTCAGCTAGTGTAGTATCCATTAAGAATCACCACGACATTCTTTACATTTACCATGATTAGCAAAATCAAAAAATGAAATCGGCTTATGACAAACCGAACAAATCGGTTCTAATTCATCATCAACATTATCATAAAAATCTTCTATATCGTCCAAATCATGATCATCATCAAAAGGACTATGATTACCCTTACCAAATGGAGTTATATTAGAATTTTTTGGAAAGGTAAACTGCAGTTTTCGAGATTGACCATCTTTTTCTAAAAGATAAAGATTACTTTTATGAAAAGATGGAACTTCATCGATAGAATCATAAAAAACCAAAATACCATGACCTAAATACATAAATTTCAAATCACCGACAAATTGATGTCGTTGTGCATCATCTAAAGCGTTCCATTCACGATGTAGCATTCTTTTTTTCATAAATAAAAATCATCCTTTCTAAAAATCAAATATATTATCAAAATCACACAGATCGAAACGATAGACCAACAGGTAAATTGAACGACGCGTATATAATCACTCATCATAACCACCTAAATTCGTTGGATCGGTAAATTTCATCTATATGATCAAGCATTCCTTGGAGTATCTTTTGATCTGCTTGGAGTTGTTCCAGGTGTCCGCGAATCTTCATATTCTTTGGAGAATCTTTGATCTCCATTTCCTTGTACTTGATCTTGTTATTGAAAGACTGCATAGTCATATCGATAGATGTTTTGATGGCATCGATTTTCCGCTGATCTTCTTCCATCTGATTTTCGTAATTATCCACAGACATTTGTGTTTCTTCATCTTCTGCAGATTCCGAGTTATCCACATCGTCATCGGGCAAATCTTCATCGTCATCATTATCCACATCTTCGGGCGGTTTATCCAACGCTAACGCGTTTTTGACCTTCTTGCGAATCTCTCGAACCGTCATATCTTCGGTTAAGTGCATGACTTCCAGTGCTTCAAGTGGTAATGGCAACATTTCAGTAAGTTGCGTTAAACCGTATTCCTTGAATACAGGATGATCCGAAAACTTAAGATACAGATTTATGTAGTTATAAATCTGACTTTCCTTTAAATCAAAGGCATCCTTAAGCAACTGCAACCATCCAGTGTATTGGCTCTTGGGCAAATACGATTGTTGATTATACGTAATATAGCTTTCTGAATGATCAAAGTTCTCCTTGATGAAGTGCATATATTCACCGATGCGGAAAAATTCCATTTTGATAGAGTGATAGGACGTTTGAATATAATCAAGTTTTTGTTTGATCTGTTCGGTCATGGTTATTTCATTCATAATCTAATCTCCTTATCTAAGATTTTCCAGTCTGACTGGAATTTATAAAAAGTGGTGCAAACCCTTGTAAATACTGAACGTGTGTCAAACTTAAAAATAGCATCATCGAGACAACATTGTTTTCTCGACGCTCTTTTATGATGGTTCTCCTGTCCAATCTCAAAGACTTGAAAGGCACTGGCTACTTGAAATACTTGGTAAGAATCTGTCGCGCTTACGCTTGACCTAACGCCTTACAGTAATCAATTTCAGAAAAGCACTGAAATCAATTACTTTCAGTTGTTCGTTGTGAAGATATCTTGATGCGTTATCTTAACAATACAGTGGTCAAGGGTTGATTAAATATTGAGTGGAATAGTTATATCATGCGATAGGTAAATGCCATTAGTGAGTAGTGCTGCTTAAATGTATTGGTGTGATTGGTTTCAAGTCTTTGAGATTGGTGGGGAGATGGTGAGAGTAGCTATTTTTAATGAGCAAGGGTTATAGCATTTGTTGTTGTTTTGCAAAATCATAGAAACGTGTGTTAAACCTAGTGATTTCGGATAATTTAACATCTAATAAAACACTTGGATTATTATCAAGAAGTCCTTCATAAGCAGAGGATAAAACAGGATCCTTAAATCCTAGTGTGATAAATCTTGGTGTAGTAATTGCAGAATCATCAGTGACAACCAAATCTAGGACCATAGCGCAAGGAATAGGACGATATTCCATGTTAATTACATTTATGGTATATTCAGTAAGTTCTAATGGACCGAATAGATCTTCTTGTGTCAATCCAAGTAAATCATGAAGTACAAACTCAAGTTGAACCGTATCATCTTCGTTAAGGTGCGTACCTACAAATTCAAAATTAATCATAATCAAATCTCCTTATCTAATCTAAATCGTGATATAATGGTGGGTAGAAGTTATTTTTTTTAAAGTTTTTTAATTTGATAAATAACTTATATATACATTTTATCACACGTTTGTGTGAAAGTAAACAACTAAATCACACAATTGTAAGATTAATTTAAGGAGCAGATATGGAGAGTATAAATGTAGAATTATTCCAAGAAAAACTTGAAAAACTCATTAAAGAAACAAACATGAGCATTAAAGAGATTAATGATACACTAGAAATATCAGACAATGCTCTAAAAAATTATCGAAAAGGAAGACTGCCAAAGATAGAAATACTTTACAAAATCACACAATTGTTCGGTGTGGATATGAATTATTTCTTTACGGATCAAGAAAGCAGCAGTGAAAAATATGAATATATAACTAAGTTATTGGATCAGCTAGATGAAAAAGAATTGATCAAGATGGAAGGCTATATAGAAGATTACTTTGAACGAATTATAGATAGGCGAAAAACGTCATCTGTCTCCAAAGATACAGGATGAAGCGATATAAAAAAGAGTTTTTTTAACTATTAGTATCTAATTATTGATAAAAGATTATAGACGAGGGAAGAGACACAAACAAGGGTTTTCGAGATATACAGACTTCGGATCAGAGGGTTGTGGGTTCAAGTCCTACTGCCTGCGTATAAGAAAAAGACCAGTAAAAACGAGTGAAATCGTTAATATTGGTCTTTTTATTTTGACGTTCAAACCAATCGATGGTAAAATAAGAAAAAAGCGTTCAAAGTAGGAGGAACAGTTTATGAATAATATGGTAAAAGCAGATACTCAGAAAAAAAACAATTTTATGTTGATTGCCTTTAGTATATCCATGATCGCCGGGATAATCTATTCGCTCTTTGGTCCGGGAACAGATTCCATTGCCTATTACTATATTGTAGAGCTTGTATTGGTTATCATCGCCTATATTGTGATAACAAAAATTATAAAAAAAGCACATTTTTTTGGATATGTAAGTATTGTAATCATAGGTGGAGTGAGTGCGTTTATCGGATTGACTTATGGTGGTAGCTTAACGTTATTAACAATTTGCTTTTTCATCGTTGTATTTGGTTCGGTTCATTTGAATGTACGCCTCTATTTATTAGGCTTTATTATTAGTTTGACGGTTATTTTAATCAATAGTTTGAATCCGAAAGCAGATGCTATATATTTAGCAGATAATATAGCCGGTATCTTATTAACGTTTACATTAACGTCCTTGCTATTAGGTGTTATTGTGTATTTATGTAATAAACAATTTTCACAATTACAAGCAACATTTAATCGATTAGAAGAGCAAAACATGGAAAAAGACCATATTTCATCAGAATTGCAAACGGCTGTAAGCAGTATTCTTGATAACATTGAAAAAGTGAATCAGCGATTAATAGAAAGTGTTGAAGAACAGACGAATGTATCAGACACCATGAAAGAAGTGTCTAATGCAAGTCAGAGTGAAACAGAACAAATCAATCAAATAGCCCATAATGCTTCCGAAAATAATATAAAGATTACAGAGTTAACGGAATTGGCAGGTGCTTTAGCAGAGAGTACAAATAATGTCTACAATCTATCAACTTCAGGTGTTAGTGATATGAAAACACTTGAAAAACACATGGGTGAGCTGAATGAAGTTATAAAAGAGTTAGCGGGTAATTTTGTAACGCTATCAGATAAAATCGAAGAAACATCAAGCTTTACAGCAAATATTCAAGAGATTACGGAGCAAACAAATTTACTTGCATTAAATGCGTCAATTGAAGCGGCCCGCGCCGGTGAAGCCGGAAAAGGTTTCGCGGTTGTTGCCGATGAAATTCGAAAACTTGCTGAAACTACAAAAACAGCAACAGTAAAGATTACGGATAATTTAACGAGCGTTACAGCGACCAATGATTTAGCCAAAGAAAGTATGGAAGACAGTAGCAAAAAACTACAGGCAAGTTTAGAATCGACGCACTTAGTGAATGAGAATTTTAATGAATTAAAATCGATAGTGAATGAAATCAAATTAGCTTTTGATACACTTGCAAGTATTTCACACTCTATCAAAGCAAATACCGATGATGTGGATCAAGCGGCCACAAGTTTAGCATCTGTGATTGAACAGACGACGGCAAGCATGGAGGAAATCAGTGCAAGCAACTCAATGCTTACGGACCATAGCAAAGAAATATCCGATGTCATGAAAGAAACATCGGATCGGGCAAAAAAATTATTGGTATTTCATTAATCGGATATCAGAACCAAAAAGTTTGAGTTGGGTATAATATCCAAAGATTCGAGAAACAATTCGTTCGGAATACTTGGATACCCACTCGTTTGGATTCAAATTCGTAGAGATAACCGTTGAACGCCGATTCATTAATCGAGAGTTTAAACAATTAAACAATTCGGCGCTGGTCAAGGCGTTGTTGAATTCTGTTCCTAAGTCATCAATGATGAGAAGGTCACACTGAAAAATGGTTTCGATATCATCATTGGTGACAATTTCTTCATCTTTATGAAAACGATAATTTTCAAAAAGGCGAAACAATTGGAAGGAGGAAAGATAAATAACCGTTTTTCCTTGGTCTAATAATTCTTTTGCAATGCTATTGCATAGAAATGTCTTTCCTAATCCTGAACGACCGTATAAAATTAGATTATTAAATGATGTATTGAAGCCTTCCACAAAATCAAGGCATGCTTGGTGAACAGAACGCATGTTTTCAAAAGATGACATTCCGGTTTTAGGATCTTTCTCTTTTGAGTAGAACTTAAATGAAAATGTTGAAAAATTTTCTTTGGCTAATATATGTTTTAAGTTTGACTGTTCGTAAGAGTAATCAATAATAGCTTGTTTAAGGCAGTGACATTTTTGATTATTAATATATCCGGTATCTTTACAATCATTACAGGTATAGATGGGTTCAAGATAATCGACAGGATAACCATGACCTTCAAGTAAGGTCATTTTTTTATTCTTCAGTTTTTGAAGATTGGAGGTAAGTTCCTGTGCATATTTATCCTTTTGACTTGGATGTGCAATCGTTTTTTGTATAGCCTTTAATCCAAGTGTAGATATTTGTTTATGGATGTTTTCCAATTCGGGAATTTTAGAAAACACCTCATCCAATCGTTTTGTCTGCAATTGACTGTTAGATGCCTTTCTCTGATCATAAGTACGCATAATTTTATTATAATCGCTTTTTGTCATGCTCATGAGGAGAACCTCTTTCCGTTAAATTCCTGCATTCGTAATTCCATCGCTTTTTTCTCAAGTGCTTCATAATCGTATTGACGTTGATCATAATCATTGAAAGCATTCGGACGCTTGGCGCTGTTTTTGGATGTCCCTGACTGAAGAGGTTTGTTTGAAGCAGCTGTTTTCTTGGACGTTTCATCAATTTTTTCTAGATCAGACAAGATCTTAACGCCCTGATTGGACCAACTCGATAGTATTGTATCGGTATAACGCATCTCTGCTTTATTAATCTGATTGATGGTTCGCATACAGGCTTCTTCAATAACTTTTATATCCATATGATATGTATTTAGCCAACGGTCCATAAGCTTGATTTGTTGAGGGGTCGGTGAACGATCAGTAATTCCATAGGCTTTTAATATTGTGAAATAGGAACGTTTGTATGTTTCGGTACGAACCTTTGCTTTTTCAATAGTATTTATTTCATTGTCTGCCCAATCAATCGCAACCTTTTCTATATATCGCATGTTTCGATGATCGTTGTCAACACAGTATTCAATCATGAGTTCAATCACTTCAATAGGTAAGCCTAACCAATCATGAAAGCCAATAATCGTTTTTACTTCTTCACCGGACAGGGTTTTCCCTAAATATTTTTGAATAATGTAAAACAATTGAGTGAACTCATCCTGAGAAGCAAAACGTGCGATTTCTTTGGTGGTATAATCGGGCTTAGTATGAATGACACGCAAGTGGTTGGATTGTCGTCCTGGATTTTGATTGGGGGATGAAAAGTTTTCGTTTTGAGTCGGTTGATAAGCTGCTTCAGAAAAATCATCATCACTGGGAAGATTATATTTTGTATTATCAGGGTCATTGGGGCTGTTGGGTTCTAAATGATTTAAATGAATCTCAGTAAGTTGATGATTCTCAAAGGTAAGTGTAATCAAACGCTCACTTTGAAAATAGTTTAAGGCGCGTAGCACATCAGATTCTGTCATTAACAAGACATCTGCAATCTGATTTAGATTTAAGTTCAGATTACTTGAGGTCATATAGCGTAATAGAATTAAATATACTTTGATAAACTCTCCATTTGCTTTAGCGATACATTGATCGATAAAGAAATTCGGCACGAGTGTATAAGGAACGAAATTGTGGGGCTTTAATTTTACATAATGAGTATTCACGATAATTACCTACTTTTCATTTATTTCTTATCCGAGTTGTTGATAGACTTATTATAGCATACATAAGGTTGCTTTTTAATAGCTGAATATATAGTGGAAATGTTATGCGTTAAAGACAAGGTGCCTGTATGTCACACAAATGCGTAAAATTCGCATTTCCGTGTATAACATTGTGGATAATGTGGATAAAGCACTCAAATCTTCTCCTTGACATTTCGGAATTTTTTTTATCCCCTGTAAATAAGCAAAGAAAATTTAGAGAAAATGAAAAACAGAGAAAAGCATGTGTGACTTTTCTCTGTATAAATCCCTTGTCAAGTTTTTTTGATTTTTTGTGGATAGTGTGGAAATCTATTTCTTTAGAAGCATAGGTCCTATCATATTAACGTTTCCGGCCCCCATAGTTATTAACATATCATTGGGTACACAATTTTTTTGGATAAAATCACAAATTTCATCAAAATCGTCAATATAGACAATATCTAAATCAAAATTTGATAAAGATTCAACAAGCATTGAAGCATGAATATTTCCTGGGTCTTTTTCCCTAGCTGCATAGATGTCAGTTATAATAAGGCCATCTGCCAGCTTGAGAGCATCTACGAAGTCTTTATATAGTGCTTTAGTACGCGAATAGGTGTGTGGCTGAAAAACAATATATAGGCGGTTAAGATCAATGTGTCTAGCCGCTTCGATGGTTTTTCGTATTTCTGTCGGATGGTGTGCATAATCATCAATGATGGTTATGCCGTTATATGTTCCTATATATTCAAATCTACGATTGGCACCGGAAAACTCCAAAAGTCCTCTTTTAATTTGCTCAAGTGAGAGATTAAAACATCGCGCTGTAGCAATAGAAGCCAGTGCATTTTCAATATTATGGGAACCGGTGACATGAAGATGGATTGTGTCAAGGTGCTTTCCGTTTTCATATAAGTCAAATGTGGAATGGCCCATGTGGTCATAAGAAACATTGGTGTAATAGTATGTTGAGTCTGGGGATGAGCCTACAGTGATTATTTGACATGATGTTTTTTCCGTTAGTCGGCGAATATCTTCAATGGAATCATTAATAATCAAATAACCATTAGGGTGAATATTTTGTATAAACCGTTGAAAAGAGGTTCGTATGGCAGCTAAGTCTTCGAAAAAATCTAAATGATCTTCTTCAATATTCAATATAATGCCGATTTTGGGAAAAAATTTATGAAAACTATTGTTATATTCACATGCTTCAGTAATAAAATAATCGGAATGGCCAATTTTAAAGTTACCGTTAATACCTTTTAGAATTGCGCCCACAGAAATCGTTGGGTCAAGATCTCCGGACATAAGAATATGTGCAAGCATAGACGTTGTTGTTGTCTTTCCATGAGTACCGGCAACGGCAATGGATTGTGTATAATCGGCCATAATATATCCCAGTAAAGTTGCGCGCTCCATTAAATCAATACCTTGATGCTTAGCCTTGACGAATTCAGGATTATCATTTTTGATTGCAGCCGTGTATACAACTAAATCGATATCCGGACGAATATGCGCTTCGTCATGGCCAATATATACCTTAATACCAAGTTCTTCTAGATGTTTTGTGATTTCAGAAGCTGTCTGGTCAGAACCGCTAATCATTAAACCACGGTTATGTAAAACTTCTGCAAGTCCACTCATGCTAATACCGCCGATACCGATAAAAAAGACGTGCTGATATGATTCTAAATTATTTTTCTTCATAATTAACTCCAATCAAATGAAATAAGATTATATCCTATTGTATACGATTCTTAAGCGAAGAGCAACAAAACGATTGAGAAAAAGGGTTATCATATACATAAAGTTGGTGTATAATGAAAAAAAAGATGTGAGTGAGGAAAAAATGGATAAATTAACGAAGGCGCAACGTATTAGTCTTATAACAAAGATACTTGTAGATCATCCGTTTCACATGTATACGCTACAATACTTTTCAGAAAAATTTCAATGTGCAAAATCCACATTAAGCGAAGATATTAATTTAATTGAGGCAGTATTGCGAAAAAATGATGAAGGTGAGATTATATCGGTTTCAGGAGCAGCCGGAGGAATATACTATGCGGCTTATATGAAACCGGAAAAAGTAGAAAAAGTGAAGCAACAAATATGCCAAAAATTAAATGATTATCGACGTGTGATACCCGGCGGATTTGTTTACATGAATGATCTTTTTTTTGATCCTAAAATGTTAAAAAAAATGGCGGAATGCATTATCACAAAATATAAAGAACATCGTATTGATTATGTGGTGACTATTGAAACTAAGGGGATTCCTCTAGCAATGGCCATTGCTAATGAACGGGGGATTCCGGTTGCTGTTATTCGTAAGTCAGCCCGTTTGTCAGAAGGAACAACGATGCAGATGAATTATGTGACAGGATCTTCTAAAAGCATCAAAACCATGGCAATGCCCATTCGGTCTATTCAAAGAAAATCCAATATTTTACTTGTCGATGATTTTATGAAGGCAGGGGGTACGGCCAAAGGTATGGCAGACTTGATGTCTGAGTTTGAAGCAAATATTGTCGGAGTTGCTGTCGTGCTAGCAACAAAAGACCCAAAGCAAAAATTAATCAAAGATTATTATACACTTGTTGAATATGACGGTGTTGATGAAACAAAAAAAATGGTAAAAATTATTCCAGCATAAGTTAGATAGAAGCAAGGAGGCATGCATATGCATAAAAAAGAAATTGTTGCAATGTTACTTGCCGGAGGGCGTGGGAGCCGATTAGGAATTTTGACAGATAAGACAGCTAAGCCGGCAGTATCATTTGGAGGAAAATATCGTATTATTGATTTTACTCTAAGTAATTGTATTAATTCAGGTATAGATACGGTGGGGGTATTGACACAATATCAACCCCTGCAGTTAAACCGGCATATCGGTATTGGAATTCCATGGGATTTAGATAAAAGTATTGGTGGTGTTACGGTTTTATCCCCGTTTTTGAGTCGTGAAAGCGAAGCGTGGTATTCAGGAACGGCCAATGCCATTTTTCAAAATATTCCCTTCATCGATTATTACGATCCAGACTATGTTCTAATTCTTTCCGGAGACCATATTTATAAGATGGATTATGAGATGATGTTAAATAGTCATAAAATAAATGGTGCCGATATTTCCATTGCGGTATTGCCGGTATCCTATGAAGAGGCCCATCGTTTTGGTATTATGAATACAGATGAAAATTACCGGATTATGGAGTTTGAAGAGAAACCGGAAAATCCTAAGAACAATCTTGCATCCATGGGAATATACATATTTAATTGGAAGGTCCTTAGAAATGCATTAAGACTTGCAGAAAAAAATCATAACAACAGTGACTTCGGAAAACACATTATTCCTTTTTGCCTAAATCAAGGATATAATGTTTTTGCCTATGAGTTTGAAGGGTTTTGGAGAGATGTAGGTACACTAGAATCCTATTGGCAAACGAACATGGAACTTATCAGTCTAGTACCTGAGTTTAATCTATATGAAGCTTATTGGAAAATATATACCAATAATGAGATTCAACCACCGCAATATATTTCGGATTCAGCAAATGTAGATCGGTGTATTTTAGGTGAAGGAACTGAAATCTATGGGAGCGTTTGTAATTCAGTAATTGGTTCAAATGTAACCATAGAAAAAGGATGCATCATTAAAGACGCTATTATTATGTCAAATGCAGTGATTATGGAAAACACGAAAATTGAACGAGGTGTTATTTCAGAAGATGTGATTATTGGTAAAAATGTAACCATCGGTGAAGGAGAGAATATCAAAAATGCGCTTGACCCTAATATATATGATTCAGGAATTACGGTAATCGGAGAGGATGCTGTGGTTCCGGATGGCGTATGGATTGGAAAAAATTGTGCCGTTACCGGTGTGACGACATCCATACACTATAAAAACAACCGATTAGAAAGCGGTGAAAGCATTATACTTGAGGAGGTGGAAGAATGAGAGCCCTAGGAATAATACTTGCCGGAGGAAAAAATGAACGATTACGAGAATTAACACATATGAGAGCCTTAGCGGCGATGCCTATTGCAGGTAGTTACCGAGCCGTTGATTTTTCGTTAAGTAATATGACGAACGCAAATATTAAAAAAGTTGCTGTTGTCACCCAGTATAACTCTCGATCTTTAGTGGAACATTTAAGTTCATCAAAGTGGTGGGATTTTGGACGTAAGCATGGAGGCCTTTATATTCTTACGCCTTATATTACCCATGATAATAGTCTTTGGTATCGAGGAACAGCAGATGCAATCTATCAAAACTTATCCTATTTGAAAAATAGTCATGAACCTTACGTGATTATTGCTCAAGGTGATGGCATCAGTAAGATAGACTATAATGAAGTGATACAGTATCATATCGATACACAAGCAGATATTACTATTGTATGTAAAAAATTAGATCCGGATCAAGATTTATCCAGGTTTGGCCATGTGAATATCAATGAAAAAAAACGTATTATTGAATTTGAAGAAAAACCCATTGATCCAACAAGTAATCTGGTATCAGCAGGCATATACATTATACGTCGGCGCTTGTTGATTGACTTGATTGAAGCTACAGCAAAAGAAGGCCGTTACGATTTTGTTATGGATATCATTGTACGATATCGTAAACAAAAGAAAATTATGGCATATATTCATGAAGGGTATTGGCGTTCTATAGCAGCCCTTGACTCATATTACAAGGCCAATATGGATTTTTTGGATAAAGATTTACGTGAATACTTTTTCAAGTCAAGTCCAAGCATTATGTCAAAAGTCGAAGATGAGCCGCCGGCAAAATTTAACCAAGGAACAAAAGTGTCCAATAGTCTATGTTCTTCTGGATGTATTGTTAATGGAACGCTTGAAAATTCATTGTTGTTTAGAAAAGTATTTGTTGGCAAAAATACGATTATTAAAAATTCAATCATTCTTAATGAAACATATATTGGTGATCATTGTCGTATTGAAAATTGCATTGTGGATAGTAAAAGTACTATTGCGGACGGCAGTCAGTTTGTCGGACAAGCCCATGAACCGAAGATTGTTGTGAATAAGGAACAAATATTTTTTTGAGTTGAAAACATAATTTATATAAGATATAATAGAATTAGTATTTAATTAAGGAAGTGGGGGTATCCACTTGCAGCATGTTACAGAAAGGGGTACATTTTATGGAGATTACTGATGTGAGAGTAAGAAAAGTAGCAAAAGAAGGAAAAATGAAGGCAGTTGTATCTATTACCTTTGATAATGAGTTTGTAGTTCATGATATCAAGGTCATTGAAGGAGAAAAAGGATTATTCATTGCAATGCCTAGTCGAAAAGCGCTTGACGGTGAGTTTCGAGATATTGCTCATCCGATTAATTCAGAAACAAGGGAGAAATTACAAAAGTCAATTTTAGAAAAATATGAAACAATTTCTCTTGCTGAACAAAATGAAGATAATAGCAATATGTCTGAAGTTTATGAATAATTATGAAACACTTCTATCTTAAGGGTAGAAGTGTTTCTTTTTTTTCATGTTTTTTTGGTGAAAGATACAAATTTGCAATTTGTACTTGCGGTAGTTTACTATCTGTTGTACAATGTGTTTTGGAAAAGGAGCGTGTATACAATGTCCGTTATGAAGGCGGTAATTTTGGCAGCAGGTGCAGGAACTCGAATGAAATCGGATCAGCCGAAGGTGATCCATAAAGTTTTGGATCGAACCATGCTGGATTATGTTATTGAAGCAGCCTATGAAGCCGGAGCTAGTGAGATTTGTGTTATTGTCGGTCATGGCCGCGATGAAGTGATGTATACCATGAAACACCCTGTTTCCTTTGTAGTTCAAGAAGAACAGTTAGGCACAGGACATGCGGTCATGCAAGCACAAGAGTTTATTCAAGGAGGAGGCAATGTACTTGTTTTGTTTGGAGATACGCCACTCATTACAGGAGAGAGCTTATCCAAACTTAAGACAAGCCATGAAGAAGGGCGTCATGGCGTGACAGTTTTGACAACGCGCGTGGATGACCCAACAGGGTATGGTCGAATTATTCGTGATGAACAAGGACATTTTTTAAAAAGTGTTGAACATAAAGATGCAAATCAAGATGAACGCAAAGTGAACGAAATTAATAGTGGTATGTATATGTTCAAGGCTGAGGCATTATCAAAAGCATTAGGTCAGATTACCAATGATAATGTTCAAGGAGAATATTATCTTCCGGATACATTAAGTTTTATTCGTAATGATGGATATCCGGTGGAGGCAATGGAACTTGATGATTATACAGAGACGCTGGGTGTAAACAACAAAGTTCAACTTTTTGAAGCAACGTCCATTATGCGAAAGCGGATTAATTACAAGCACATGGAATCCGGGGTAACGATGGTGGATGCGAATCAAGTATACATTGGCAAAGATGTTATTGTTGAAGCGGATGTTATTATTTATCCGGGAACAAGCATTGAAGGGAAGAGTATTATAAAAGCAGGAACGTGTATCGGGCCGAATAGCAAGGTTATTGACTCGGTCATTGAATCGAATGCGACTATTGAACAGTCGACAGTTCTTAATAGTCATATTGGAGAACATACGACAGTCGGACCCTATGCATATATTCGACCCAATAGTGAAATAGGAAGCCACGTTAAAGTCGGTGATTTTGTAGAAATAAAAAATGCGACAATTGGTGACAGAACCAAAATATCACACTTAACTTATGTTGGCGATGCAGATGTTGGAAAGAGTGTAAATTTTGGATGTGGTACAGTAACGGTCAATTATGATGGTGTGAATAAACATCGTACAACGATTAAAGATCATGCGTTCATAGGATGTAATACAAATCTAGTGTCACCTGTGACAATAGAAGAGAATGCTTATACTGCAGCTGGTTCAACAATTACAAAAAATGTTCCTCATGATGCACTAGGTATTGCAAGAACAAGACAAGAAAACAAAATCGATTGGGTAAAAAAGAAACGGCATTAGTCAGTGATCTGACATAGTTTTATTAGGAGGAAATTTAATGACCAGTACGGTAAAAACAGTAGATGGTATCAAAATCTTTTCTGGGAATTCGAACAAACCATTGGCTCAAAGAATTGCACGTTCATTAGGCGGTGAATTGGCAATATGTGAAGCGGGACAGTTTAGTGATGGTGAGAGTTTTGTAAAAATCGGTGAAATCGTTCGTGGAATTGATTGTTTTGTCATTCAATCAACGTCGAATCCCGTCAACGACAACTTAATGGAATTATTAATTACAATTGATGCATTGCGTCGTGCTTCAGCAGGTCGTATTACTGCAGTTATTCCCTATTATGGATATGCAAGGCAAGATCGTAAAGCGCGCGCTAGAGATCCAATTAGTGCTAAACTTGTTGCCGATTTATTTGAGGCAGCAGGCGTAGACCGTATATTAACAATGGATTTACATTCGGCTCAAATTCAAGGTTTTTTCTCAATGCCTGTCGATCATATGTTGGGGAATCCTATGCTAGTGGATTATTACAAAAATAAGATTAAAGAAATTGAAGGCGACTTTGTTGTTGTTGCTCCAGACATCGGAAGTGTTAAGCGAAGTCGTTCCTTTGCAGAAGAGATTGATATTCCACTTGCGATTATTGATAAACGTCGTCCTGAAGCGAATGTAAGTGAAGTTATGAGTGTTATCGGTGATGTGAAAGATAAAAATGTCATCATGGTCGATGATATGATTGATACGGCAGGAACGATTTGTAATGCAGCTCAAGCTATGCATGAAAAAGGCGCAAAACGAATTTTTGCATGTTGTACACATCCGGTACTTTCCGGACCGGCGATTGAACGTATTCAAAAATCAGCCATCGAAGAATTAGTCGTATTAGATACGATTCAATTATCAAGTGACAAAGATATAGATAAAATCAAGCAGTTAAGTGTCTGCGATATTTTTGCAAATGCAATTAAAGCAATCCACAATAATGAATCTGTAAGTAAATTATTCGATAAATTATTATAATCACTCAAACTCTATAAAAACATCTCATAAAAAGGTGTATCACGTCATGAAAATTCATGAATCTTGATATACCTTTTTTTCTTTTGCTATAATAATTAAACCTATTGTAGGTAAGCTGATTGTAGGTAATTTGCCCTAAAACATGCCGTAAATAAGTACTAGTGAATTATTCTTGATGTTTATTAAAAGAAATCGTATAATATTTAAAGATGGGGGCATCAAGTAGACATAATAGAATAATTTGTTTATCTTAATTATTAACGACAGGATGGTAAATTAATTTAAGGAGAAATTATGCAAGCGGGAGAGGTAGTATTTGATAAGTATGAGATTATCCGAACAATCAAAGAATCGGAAGAAGTTTCTGTTTATCAAGCAAAACATATCTATTTAAATTCAACCTGGATTATCAAAAAAATACATCACAATAATCCAATCTATACGAATGAAATCCACATGTTAAAATCTTTAAATCATGAGAGCATTCCCTTAATAACAGACGTTTTCAAAGAAAATGATAGGACTTATGTTGTACGCGAATATATTGAAGGCGATACACTAGGTGAGTTTATACGCAAGAAAGGTGTCATGTCAGAGGTGATGACAATTGATATTGCCATCCAGATATGTCAAGCACTTGAATATCTGCATACAGGTTTGGAGTCTCCACTTATTTATAGAGATATAAAACCGGATAATATTGTTTTGTCCAAACACAATCGAATCAAGCTCATCGACTTTGGTATTGCTAGATTTTATCAAGAAAACAAAGATGCTGACACAGAATATTTGGGGACTCGTGGGTTTGCAGCACCTGAACAATACGGTATGGGACAGACAGATGTGCGTACAGATATTTTTGGTGTCGGTATAGTGATGTATTTTATGCTGACGAAGAAAAATCTAAATTCCGTAACTTCACGTCTAGAACCAATCCGATTTTTCAGAACAGATATTCGTGAAGAATTTGAACAAATCATACAAAAGGCATGTCAATTTAACCGAGATCAACGATATGAATCCATTACGGAATTGAAAAAAGCACTTCAAAAAATTCGTGAAATAGAGTTTGAGAATTCTTTGAATTTACTCTTAAGGTCATACAAAGATAAAATTATATCTGTATGGGGAATTAAAGCAGGGAGCGGTGTCACACATGTAACAAGTACCTTGGCACATTGTTTGACAGAGCTCAAAAGTGAATGCGTCATTGTTGATATGAGTGATAATCAAGCATTAAGTTCCCTTGAATATACGGATGAGACAAGCGTATGTGATGGGGTTTTAATATGGAACACCATACCGATTATTGATAAAAGTGTACAAAAATCTTTATCAAATAAGCGACTGCATAAACGCTTAGGTGCTTGTGAATGGATAATTATTGATCTTGGATCAACTGGCAATCTTCAGGCTCAAGAGTTATGTGGCGCATATAATATTCTAGTTGGTGCAATGGCGCCCTGGGAAATAAGTCAAACTGAAGATTATCTTATGAGCGACATACCGCCACGTACCTCTTTTTTTATTAACCATGGTTATGATAAACAGGTTGAAGATTTGAATCATTCAATTAGTCATATCTATGTATACAAATATCCATATAGTTATATAGAGAATAATCAGGGGATATCTTATCAAGATTTCTACAGAGCATTATTTAAAGATTGGGGGATGATGGAGAAATGTTCAAACAAGGTCAAAGCAGAAGCTTTTTTAGACATCGAAAAATTCAAAACAAAATTTCTGAAAAGCATAAAGTTATTACAATAGGTTTCATTGGAACTGAAAAGGGTGTGGGAGTGACTCACACAGCGCTTCTTGTTGGCAAGTATTTTTCTAAACAAAGAGGAAAAGTGGCTTTGATCGAGTGGGGAGATCAGGATGCTGTAAAGATGATTCGACGAACCTATGAAGGCAATAGGTTAAATGGTGATGAAAAAATAGAGTGGACAGAGCCGTATATTTTTAGACGCGTTCATTATTATGAGAATGGCGATGTTGAATTATTATCAAAGATTCGAAGAAAAGGATATCAAATAATCCTTATTGACTTTGGCGAACAGAAAAATCAAATACAGGATATTTATAATCAAATGGACATTCGATTAGTTGTTGGGCGAGGAAATGATTGGAAATATCATAGAATAGAAAGATTTTATCAAAATCTGTCTTATGATCTTGAGGAAAAATATAAGGATTTGATTCTCATCCTAGCATGCGGTACAAAAGAAGAGAAAAAACATATGCATCATAAAATCAAAGGACGCATCGAGATCTTATCTTATCACAAGGACCCGTTTGAATGGACAGACAAAATGAAAAAAGAAATTGAAAGTATTTTGAAATTATAGGGAGGAAAGTATGACTGTTTTACGGCAAAGACACAAAAATATGATGTTAGCAGGAAGTATAGGTTTCTTGTTGGCCTTAGTACTGATTATTATCGTTTATATTATCGGTATCAGGAATAACCCCAAATTCATTCGATGGATACTCCAAGAAGAGAAAATGCATGTAGAAGAAACAAAAAAAGAAGCAGAAATCCCAAAGCCTATTTTAGCAGAAGTCTATGTATTTAACGGTGGACTAAGAGAGAACGATATTATAAAGGAAGAGGATGTTTCGGTGACCTTAATTGATCAAAACTTACTTCCGGATCAAACAATTCAAAGTTCAAGAGAACTTATTGGTAAGAAAATAAAATGTGATAGTACGTCAAAAATGATTGCAACGAAGACCATGGTATATGAAGAAAAAACACGAGCTGAGATTAAAGAATCTGTTGAAATGATAGACGTATCAGTTCCTGAATTTATTAATGAATCAGACCGGATTAATTTAAGGATTCATTATCCTACAGGACAAGATTTTTTGGTTTTAGAAGATGTGACTATTTCTAAAATATATGAAGAACGACATGGCGGGACGTTGCAATTAAATCATGATGAAATCGTTTGTCTGTCAAGTGCGAAAGAAGATATTAACATGTATCCGGGAACGCATATATATTATACGAAAGATACACATCGCTACTCAAGACCTTTTATTGGCGAACCACTTAGAAATATGTATCCGGTTAATCCAAATACCATCGGTTTCTTGACATCAAAACATAAAGGTCAAGACGTGTATGAAGAACGTTTACTATTAGATGAATCATTAATCATTTTCTTTGACCAAGAGTCAGAGGCATATTCATTTGCCCAAATTGAAGAAATCATTAATGAAGAAGAAAACACACAGAACACAAATATTGAAGAAGAAAATATTGAAGAAGCAAATATTGAAGAAGCAAACATTCAAAACGCAACGACACAAACCATTGGTTTTTAAGGAGGAAAGGATGCGAGGACATATTATTGGGGATCAGAGTCGAATTGCTAATTATTTTCTTCAAGGGTTAGAGTATTATGAAGAAAATGTTTTGCCCAAAAAACAACATCTTATAAAAAAACTTCGGAAATTAAGAGCGAAGCAAAAAGGGGAAGTTCAACCGGATTATCATATGTATTATGTTGTTACAACGAAGATGAATTCATTAAACTGGTTAAAAGATCAATTGAGTGAATTTTGTAAGCATAAAAAAATTATTGTTGTCGTATTGGAGTATTTTAAAGATAGCTCCATTACATCGTCATATATTAAGGCATATCTTGAACGTGGAAATGAGGGTATTAACATTCATCAAATCATATGTATTGAATTTCAAGAAAATGATCATATTGTTCAAATTGATGATGAGTACAATAATACATTTTCTTACATGAGTTTATCTCGTTATTATAGGAAAAAGTTACAGCATATTACAATGAATAGATTACTTTTAATGGATGAAGAAGTATTGGAGGAATATTATGCAAGTCGTTATCTGGTCTGACCCTAGGTATGCATCAGGACAAACTACATTATCGATTCTTCTTGCAACGATGATTGCATGTCGCAAGGGGTATAAAACATTTTTAACATCATCATTAATCAAGGATGAAAGTCTTGAACACTATAGTTTGAAAACATTTGAAAGGGAATTAGATCAGTTTATAGGAGAATCAAATATTGAGGGAGTAATTCGACGGATAAAAAATGGGAAACTCACAAAAGATATGATTAAGGACTACTGTTTTTCCTTATTAGCCCATTCCAATCTTGATATGTTACAAAGCGGGAAAACATTGCCTGATCAGGAAGAATACTATCATCAGTTTGGCTATTTGATAACTCTAGCCAATGCATATTATAATATTTCGGTCGTTGATTGTGATTTAGAATTACGCCATCCCTTGACACAACTTCTCTTAAAGACGACAGATGTTTTGGTTGTTGTCGGTGATCCAAATCAATATCGTTTAGAACGGTTAAGTCATACCTGTGAAGACGCGAAAGAGCTATTAACATCTATTCCTAAAGTTTTCATTATGAATAAATGGGAGAAGGGAATAATAAAACCGTTTAAGAAAAAAATAGTGGGAGTCGACCCTGTTTTTGTACCCTACTTTCCGGCACTTATTGAACAGGCGAATCAAAATAATTTAGTGGATTATGTTTTAAGGCTGAGCTATTCAAAGAAAAATTATGATGCACATGTTTTTTTGAAAAGTATAGAGAAAGCAGTTGAGCGAATATTAACACTTGGGGAGGAGAAAATAACAAATGGGACCACAACTGAATTTCATCTTTAGCTTGTTTCTCTTATCCGGTTCACTGCTATCTATTGGTCTAGTAATGAAGAAACAGCTTGATAGAGAAACTGAATTATTAAAATCAAGAAATCGAGATCATCTAGAACTTGACTATTTGCAAGAAGAAATTCGTCAACTCATGTATCAATTAACAACGCAGCAATTTGAGAATATTTTCGGATCAAAAGAGGTATATGAGCGAGAATTAAATAAACGAACAGAATTAAAAAAAGCCCTAAAAGGATGTACTAATGGTAGCTTAGCAGACAAGAGCTATATTATTGATTTAATTAGTGACCTCTTGATAAAGTATTTAATTAAAAAGGAAGAAGTTGATAAAGTCATTTATTTTGATAAGCCACAGTTTCTTTCAGAAAAAGATATGTTTGATATTCTCATGTTTGACTACTGGAGAAATTATCGAACTCAAGGATTGAGTCAATTAATAGAGGAAGAGAAATGGGATCAACTTCAACAATCCGATAATGAAGAATTACCGGTTTATGCAGTGTCACGTGAACAAATTGTCATGGCATATAGAAAAAGAACAATTCAACTTACATTTGAAGACAAAATTACAATTATTGCCCAAAGGATTTATGAAAATTACAAAGGATTTGGAGTCATTGACCGCATTCGGGACATGTCTATAGATGGAATTTCGGGGGGCGTGTCCGGAGTTATTGATACGTCGTGGGAGGAATTGCCGAATCGACTAAAAACGACAAAGCAGTTACCAAGAAATTATGACAGTATTTGGATTTTTTATAAAGGGAAATCTATTTACTTATCATTTTTGTCATTTGGAAATCATAAAGAATTAAAAAGAATTTGTCAGAATATATATCGTTATAATAAAGCCGGCCAACTTTCGGAAAACATTGGATATAAAGTAAATGAAATGCAAGATGGTTCTAGAGTTGTTGTCGTTCGGCCTCCATTTAGTGAGAGTTGGGCCTTCTTTGTTCGCAAATTTCATTTGAAAAATATTGCATTAGAACATCTCTTTCAAGGAGAGGGGGCGGATAAGTTGATTCAGATGATGATCTTTCTCATGCGAGGTGCACGTATAACGGCAATTACAGGCTCGCAAGGTTCAGGGAAGACAACTCTGCTTATGTCTTTGGTACAACATATTTATCCCACAATGACCTTGCGGGTTCAAGAGATGGCTTTTGAATTGCATTTAAGAAAATTATATCCATACCGAAATGTCTTGACATTTAAAGAAACGGAGACGATTTCAGGCCAAGCTGGATTGGATTTACAGAAGAAGACAGATGGGACAGTCAATATATTAGGTGAAATAGCAACAGATGAAATAAGCGTTCTTATGTTGCAAATGGCACAAGTTGCATCTTTGTTTACCCTTTTTACACATCATGCAAAAACATTAAAAGACCTCGTCTTATCATTAAGAAACAGTCTACTCAAGTGTGATGTATTTAGAGATGAAAAAGTTGCAGAAGAACAAGTTGTTCGTGTTCTGGACTTTGAAATTCATATGGAAAAGGACTCACATGGGCATCGCTATATTGAACGGATTTCTGAGATTGTATTATGCGAAAAAAATGAACGCACTTTCGATAAGCATCATGAGATATATCAGGAAAATATTATTGTACAATATAATCATGGAAGCTACGATTTCATAAATCCAATCACTCAAAATCAAGTGGAATCAATGAAAAAAAGTATGGAAGAAAAAGATGGTCATCGATTTATAGAGTTTATCAATCAACAGTGGAGTGAGGTGAATTATGGAGTCAATCGCGAAGGAAGTTTTGAGAAGGAGGCAACATTCCAAGGTATCTAACACGCAATCCTATAAAATATACTTAAGTGCAAACCAACTTTTAATGCGACTACCTCTTATAAGAGGATTCTTATCGCGTATAAAAACAGGATATCAATTTATCGGAGAAAAAGATACCTTCTACCTATGTAAAAAATCAATTCATGTTGTACTTGGATTAGTGATTGTTTATGGTATATCGCTCATTGCCTTTTGGAGCATGACTAAGAATTTGCTTTATACAGGAATTTTTTTGTTTTTTTTATGGTATACATCTGAGAGTTATTTTGACTTCTTTATTGGCCGAAGCCATTACCGTCTGTTAGAACAGTTTATTGTTTTTATGGGATATGTTCGACAAGGTTTTTATGAATATGGAACAATTGATGATGCGATTTATTCTGCATTAGAACAAATGGATATAATACAAAGAGAGATGACGGTCCAAGCAGAACATATATATGAGATTTTTTCGGATATTGACCCTTTATATGCGATGACCAAGTATTTTGAGCTTGCACCAAATTCCTATTTAAAGATGTTTGTTAATATATCGCATTTGACATATGAATATGGTGACCAACATGAGAATGGAAAAAGTGTCTATTTAACAAACCTAAGTTTTTTAGCAAAAAACGTACAGCTTGAATTGGTCAAGAGAAAAAAATTAAATTATGCACTAAAAAGTATGAATATCATTGCTATAATACCCTTATTTTTAATTAGTATTCTTAAAAATTGGGCAATTAGTAATTTTGCCCCATTAGGTTTATTCTATAATAGTATGGCAGGGAAATACATCGAGATTATAACGATTGGAATTATGTTTATATCCATGATTTTATTAAATCGTATCCAACGTTTAGATGATTTTTTTCCTCAGAATAATCAAATGAAGCGTTGGATAGCTAAACTTAACCTACCCTTAAATGAACGACAAAAGCGAAAATGGCTTTATGGGATGATTGGCTTTGGAATAAGTGTTTTAGTGATTTTATCCATGTTATTGAGTGAACGACAAAATCTGTCCAAAAAAATATATTATCAAGATCAATTTTTGGGTGCAACACTGCCGGTGGAAACTCAATTAGAACGTCAAAAAGAATCCTTAGCTGATTACGTATTTATACAAAAAAGTTCTAGGAATATTAGTGATTCGGAAATTGATCAGTGGATTTTATCAACGGTAGGTGAAGATAGCAAGTTGAATGGCGACCAGATTGATACGCGTAGAAATCACATTCGTGAAAAAATTGAAATTTATCATGATGTCTATTTTACGTGGTGGCAAATTATGGTGTGTTTTTTGATTGGAATTATTGCCTATCATATGCCGGAAATTAATGAAAGAATGATTAAATATATAAAGCGAATGGAGGTGGAAGATGAAATCTCAGGATATTATAGTATTATTTTGATGCTAATGTACCATCCGCGTATGAATACTGAAGAAATATGTGATTGGATGGCAAGCTACTCGAATTACTACAAAGAAGAATTAAATCATTGTCAACTTGATATGAGTATGGGTGGATATCAAACGTTTATGACAATGAAAGAAAAAGTAGACCATCCGGAAATGAAAAAAATCATGTATCAATTGGCAATTGCCAGTGAGGATATTAGCATTCTAGAAGCTTTTGATGAACTTGTTCAGGATAAGAGTTACTATATTGAACGACGACAATGGCTAAACGAACAAATTATTAATCGAAAAATTATTTTTGGACAAAACATTGGTTTTTTACCGGCATATAGTCTCATTGTTTTATATATGATTGTGCCGATGATCATGTCAAGTATTCAAGAGCTAGAAAAGTTTTTTTATCAATTGATGTAGGTCTTAATTAAAGTATGAATAGAAGGAGAAAATAGTATGGATCAGAATATTCAAAAAGCATTATGGTTAGGTGTAGGTATAATGATGTTCATCGCAATTGTTAGTACAGGACTTTTTTTGTTTAATAAAGGCAAAAATTTAGCAGAAGCTTCAGGGGAGCAACTCGATACAATGTCAGAACAACTTGCCAGTATACAATATGAAAGATTTGACAATATGGTGGTCACCGGTGGAGATGTTTTAAATGCGATTAAACAATATAAGCAAAATAGTGGTTCTTTTATTATCGAAGTAAACACGAATTATCCGTCATCAACACAGTATATTAGTAGTGGAAATATTTCGTCAAATGTTATCAGTGGTTCCTTGTCTGAAAAATCAAAGGCAGAAATGGACCAAGATTTGCAACAGTCCAAAAACATTGATTCATCTATGTATATTAATCCTCAAGGCAGTTTTATGACCCAACTTATTTATGATGCGAATGATGTAGTCAAAGGCATAGTAGCCACCCAAGAATAATGACGCATAATATATTTAAGATGTTATATATCATCGCCGGTTTTATGATTATGCTTGTAGGATTGTTTAGTTTTTTTGACCATCATTCGCAATATAATAGGTACTATCAATCGGTAGAAGAAATTCAATCACAAGGCAATTCATGGTTAGTCGATGAAGAATGGGATGATGCCAGTAGTAATTATATGAGTTATGAGCAGCTAGTCGCTGAGATTGGTGGTTTTTATTGTTTTGGCAAAGACGTACAAATTCGTATGGAGGAATATGAATTTAAAGGCGTACTATCTGAAGAAAACATAGATCAGTTGATGAATAGAATGGATAAGCAAATAAAGTATGTTTTGAAAATATCCACAGAAGATGATGGATTGAAAAAAAACAATATACTTGAAATCCAAGAAGTGAAGGGAAGTTAATTAAATGATTGAAGACAGTTTGTGGAAAATTTTTGGAATTTTACTCGGAGTCATGCTCATTTTTGTCGTTCCAACAGTATATAGTTATCAAAGACAAGACGATATTGTGTATAATTTGATTATGACGGAGACAAATGAATTCAGCCAAAAAATCAGAGAATCCGGTAAAGTGAACCGTCAGATGTTGGATGAATTAAATCAAGTACTACAAGCATCAGGATTGACCTATGAAATTGAATTAGAGCATCAACAAAAAAGATTTTCAGAAGATGAAGGGGTCATGGAAGTGTATTATGATGGTGTTTATACGGATCGAATTGTTGAATGGGTTGAGACGCAAGGGACGTATCGATTAAATTCAGGAGATTTCTTTTATGTTCGTATTCGAAATACATCAAAAACGAAGAGTCAAAGTTTTCGTGATATACTTGGTATAGGAGGGATGAAAAATTCGGAAATCTATATTGTAAGTGGAGGAATTGTTCGATATGGGAATGGTTAAGTACAGTATTATTGGCCTCATCATTATGTTACCTTTTTTTATACAAAGCACCATTCAAAATACACAGTATAAATATAAAGAACGCCAAAGGGCTTGGATAGAACAGTCCATTGATGAAGCAAGTTACGATGCGGGCTTTGCACTTAAAACATACTCAACATATGCATATGATAGTCAACAGGCATATAATATTCAAATACCCTATCGTGAGGTTATACGGAATTTTTTTGATAGCCTAAAATTTAGAGGATTCAGATTTTCTCTTGAAGATTTCCCATTGATTGCATTTGTTGATTATGATGGAATTGTTTTATATAATCCACAAGAAGATGAACTTAGCCATAAAACCTTTTATATGGTTCGTAATGCAAATAACTGTGAATACTACACCTTATCAGAGGAAATGATCGTTTTTTCTTATGAAACAGGATGTTATGAAAGGCGTAGTGTTTCTTCGAATCAAAGAAATTCAAAGATTACACAAAGTATAGAATTTGCTCTAAATGGCTATCAAGAAGAATATCATCAAGAACAAAACGTGCGCTTTCTATTACCGGAATTTGAAGGGAGTTTTTCGGAGTTTGTTTTTGATGATGTGGGTGTTATTATCTTTTATGATCCAAAGGGATATGCTTATTTGGATGGTCTGGAATCTTATAAAATAGTTCCTTCAGGTATCATGAAGATGGATTTGCCTATTGACTTATGAATGAACTCCTTTAGAATAGAACTATAGATTTGAATACGATACTATAGGAGGCGCATATGTCAGAAAATAATATGTCAGAAGTGTTTTTAAATGATTATGTGTTACTTAAAAGTTACTTTGAGGCAAAGAATTATAAAAAGATTGATGCAGATAATGAACAGATTGCCTTATTTACCCTTTATCAAAAAAGCAGCTATTATATTATAAATCTGGTTCATCTTCCCCAAAAGCATACATTTGATATTCAAAGGTATGAATTTTACATGGATAATCTTTCGCATCAGTTTAGTCAATATAACACTGACCGTGTCATTATGTTAACGATATTTGTCGGTGATTGGAATCGAAGTTTATATGATTATTTTAATAAAAGGCCAAATATTGAAGCAAAAACAATCGAAGTGACTTGGTTTGTTTCTTCAGATACACGAGAGCTAGACATTCCGGACCAACAGTTGAATTCAGTGATGGGCATTGAAAAACGGATTAGAAAACTATTAAAAAACAAAAAGCAGACTTACTATGCAATTGAAAAGCAAACCCAAACGCAGCATATCACTCTGGTTATCGGATTGATTAATGTTATTGTATGGATGTTGATGGAAATGTATGGAAGTTCGACGGATGCAAATACCCTGATGCGTTTCGGAGCCATTCATGTTGAGTATATTATTCGAACACAACAGTATTGGCGCTTTGTCAGTGCTATGTTTATACATATTGGAGGGATGCATTTACTCTTTAACCTTTTTGGCCTGTATATATTCGGCTCTCGTTTAGAAAAATATATTTCCGCGCGGCACTTTGCAATGATTTATCTAGGGGCCGGTGTTTTTGGAAGTATCTTAAGCTTTGGCTATCACTTATTCACACAAACGGAAGTGATTGCAGCGGGAGCGAGTGGTGCGATTTATGGACTCATTGGAAGTGCCCTTGTCCTTTCAAAAGTAATGAATAGATCGATGGATGGAATAAATGACTACATTATTTGGTTGTTTTTTATATATGGAATCGTGTATAGTGTAGTTAGCCCTAATGTGGATCTGTTCGCACATGTGGGAGGTTTTGTTGGTGGAGTTGCCATAAGCATACCCATTGTGCGATTAAGACTGAAAGAAATAGGAGGCACAGAAGATGAAGCAAGATAAGATTCGCGAAATATTTAATGCATGCGCTACAGAACTACGTGAAAAAACAAATGAAATGCAAGATCTGATTTTGGGAGAAGGTAATACCGATGGGGATATTATGATTATTGCCGAATTTACAAGTGCAAAAGAAGAATCCGAGCATAAAAATTTATTGAATCATGAGCGTAAAAAAATTGAACCTCTGTTGAAGGCCATTGGGTATTCATATGAGCAAGTATATACTACACATCTATTGAAGTATCGACCATGCCGAACCAATAAGGACGGTCGCCTCGTTTCAAGGGCAGCAAGAAAAGAAGAGTATTCGATATTTATGCCCTATCTAAAAAAAGAAATTGCATTGATTAATCCAAAACTGATTATTACACTAGGGAATAGAACCTTACAGCAAGTAACGGGAGATGATTCTTTACTTGTAAAACCAGAAGAAGACCAATTATTTATTGTGAGCATACAGGGTAAAAGTTATAAAGTATTACCCTTATTGCATCCATCACAGAAGCAGTTTAATTCAGAACTGGAAATTATCATTCAGCGAGAAACTGAGCGAATTATGCAATTTTTAAACACCAATAAAAGCAAAGAAAAAAAAATCAATAATGAAGAGGTAGTGGAAGAAAAAGTAGATGTACCTAAAAAAAGAATGTTTCAAAAGATTCAATTAGGTAAAAAATCTGAAGAGAGTCTAAGTAATGAAAAATGCATTACCATGATTTATGGTGGAGAAGGTTATGTTGATGATCCGGTTTTAGTCGCATTAGAGCGAATCAGCCATGTGCTGACAGAACTAGGCGTGACCATGCATCGCATTGATTTGCATAAATCAAAAGCTTCTATGGAAACAATTTTAGAGTATATGAGTAAATCCATTGGTGTTGTTCTTGCTATTAATGTAGAATGGTATGGCATTGGATATCGCATGCAAGAATTTTTAGACCAATGTTTCTATAGAGGAGATAAAGCTGTTTTTGCAAACGTGCCTTTATTTGGGATGGTTATATCGCGAAAAGCGTATGAGTTTGAAGCCTACACGCATTTGTTAAAATCCTGGGAATATCTGGGCGGTGTTGAAGGGATAAATCTTCTGGCCTCAATTGAATCAGCGGCAGCCTTAGAAACAAACTTTGAGTGGCTATTTGGTATCGATAAGAAAGCAGAATCATTTTTCCGTCTTATACAACAAAAAAAAGGATTATTACCACGTAGTGGAAAAATTGAGAAAGTCTTTGTTGAAATACCGGTAGCGGACGTCAGAATTGAAGCACAGAATTTATCAGAGGCGATTGGAGAAGAAAAAAGAACAGCCGATAAAGGAATCATTGAAAATTATGATTCGTATATTGAAAAACAACAAGAAGATATACACCAATTAGGAAGTCTGTTTAAGCAAAAGTTATCTGCGGAAACGATAAAAGGCGAGAAGCCTTGGCCAGAAAGATTTAAAGAAAGCTATATCAATAAAGGTAATATTATAGCAAAAATTCAAATTGTTGTCGAAGATGATCCCCGTGAAAATACAGTGCTTGAACTTAACAATCAAAATATTCGAGCTTATTATGGTCAGATCGGTGAAAGTAATGTAGTTATTATGGGAAGAAAAACCAATCTGAGGCGTATCATGGATGGAAAGCTAACCATGCAACGAGCCTTCATGACAGGTGAAATAAAAGCAAAAGGGGATTTCACACTTCTCTATAAATTTGAAGGGCTTTTTTCGTTGTAAGTAGCATTGCAATAATGGTATAATAATTTTAATAGGGATACGTAAACAGAGCTTTCCAAAAGAAAGGGGAACATTATGAAACAAGGTTGTATTTTTTGCAATATTGCACATGGCATTATGGAATCAGTAACATTATTTGAAAATTTAGAGTTTAGGGTTATATTAGATAAATTTCCGGCGGCAAAAGGACATGTACTCATCTTGCCAAAAGAACACATTGAAGATATTTATGAACTAGATGCAGAAACAGCAGGCAAAATATTTGCCCTAGCAACAATTGTCGCTAAGGCAATGCGTGAAGTACTTGCTTGTGAGGGCTTAAATGTTCTTCAGAATAATGGTGAAGTTGCAGGACAAACAGTCCATCATTTTCATCTGCATTTAATTCCAAGATTTGAGCAGGACCATATTAATATCTCTTGGCCAATACAAGAACTTAGCGATGATGATTTAGAAACAATTGGGAAAGCTATTTCGAAGCAGATATAGTGGTATCTCGCGTCTTATAAATCTCTAAAATCGAGTCCAGATTTTCGAGTAATATATCCACGAGGACAGGATCGAAATGGGTTCCTTTAGACTCCTGAATAATTGAAAGAGCCTCATCTATGGTGAAGGCTTTTTTATTTGATAGGAAAGTTCTACTTTTCTATCAAAGACATTTTAGAATCAAAAAAATAATCCAAGGCACAAAAATAAGGCCAAGGATTAAAATGGCAATGATTTATTCGTGTTTGTAAGTAACG
>Ga0334898_1001298_pt1 | contig 29070 bp, 16 predicted proteins | sample GraSluR3_MG_10_FD_207228 | JGI IMG/M metagenome (GOLD analysis project Ga0334898, IMG submission 207228) | Sludge microbial communities from methane-producing bioreactor in Wageningen University, Netherlands - Granular Sludge_3_08-R3 | ecosystem: Engineered > Bioreactor > Anaerobic >... | reverse complement strand
TTACCGATATTGACGGGAATTATACCCTGGTGAACACTCCTTCAGATGCGATTCTGGTATTTTCCTTTGTTGGTATGAAATCGCAGGAAGTTGTTGTGGCTAATCAATCAACAATTAATATTACCATGGAAGCCGATGCTATCAATGTTGATGAAGTTGTAGTTATCGGTTATGGAACGATGCAAAAGAGGGAGGTTACCAGTTCTATTACTTCGGTTAGTGATAAAGATTTGATCCCCGGAGTTTCAGGAAATCCTTTGATTGCCATGCAGGACAAGGTTACCGGTTTAAGTATCCAGTCAAGTAACGGAACAAGTCCAAATGCCGGTACTTCTGTTCAGCTGCGCGGTGTTGCATCTGTGCTCGCCGGTCAGGGGCCTCTTATAGTTATTGATGGTGTACCCGGTGGTAGTCTGAATTCAGTAAGCCGGGAGGATATACAATCCATCGATATTCTAAAAGATGCATCAGCAGGTGCAATTTATGGAACAAGAGCTGCCGGAGGTGTAATCCTGATTACTACCAAACAGGCAAAAGAAGGCAAAATACGTTTAACATATACTTCTGAATTAACCACTGAAACCATTCGGAGAAAACCGGATGTACTGTCTGCCAAAGATTTTGTAGCAAATGGCCTTGGACAGGACTTTGGTCATGTTACCGACTGGTATGATGAAGTAACTGTAGATTATCCGTTCCGTCAGCGCCATCATGTGAATTTAAGCGGCGGTTCAGCTACATCAAAAATTTATGCCACTTTTATTGCTTCCGATCAGGAAGGAATTGCTATTGGTGACAAACGCAATGAAGTAGGTGGTCGTATTAACGCTAATTTTACCTTGTTGGATGGTTTTGCAGAAATTATTGTACACACCGACTACCGCAAAATTAACAGCGACAAATCACATAACGGAATTTTCAATCAGGCTTTAAAACTGAATCCAACTTTATCTCCTTATGATGAAACACAGGTTCATGGTTTAAATGTTTGGACCGGAGGTTGGGAATACTACAACCCGATTGCAGATATTCAATTGCGTGACGATAAAGGTGCTAACAATTATTTTTTGGGCGATGTAACATTGAAGTTAAATCTAACCCGAAATTTAACAACACAGGCTATGGTGGCAACGCGCAACAGCCAATGGCGCAATGTATATTACGAGTCAGCCCAGCATAAAACTTCACTCGATAACAATCGAGATGGCTATGCAAGTCAGGAGTACGGGGAGAATAATGACAAAACATTTGAGTGGCTTGCCAACTATCTGAATGAGTTTGGAAACCATGTAGTAGGTGGTGTTGCCGGTTACAGTTTTCAGGAATTCAATGGAGATGGATTCGATATGAACAACGCCAACTTCCCGGTTGACGGAATTAATGCCTGGGACATGAGCAAAGGTACATATCTTTCAACCGGTCGTGCCGGAATGGGATCATGGAAAGACCCACGCACCCGATTAATTGCATTTTTTGCAAGAGGTAATTATTCGTATAATGACAAATATATGGTTACTGTGAGTGGCCGTTACGAAGGATCATCCAAGTTTTACAAAGACAATCGTTGGGGCTTATTTCCTGCAATATCAGGAGGATGGCGGATCAGCAGTGAACCTTTTATGGACAACTTTACCTTTCTGGATGATTTGAAATTACGCGCCGGATATGGTGTGACAGGTAACCAAAGTTTTAGTCCGGGGGTAGCAACACGAATGTATTCATCAGATACGTGGTGGCTGGTTAATGGTGACTGGATTTATACTTATGGGTCAAGGCATAACCAAAATATGGATTTACAATGGGAGGAAAAAAAGGAATTGAATTTGGGTGTCGATTTTACACTGTTCAATAATAAGCTTACAGGTAAATTCGATATTTACGATCGCACAGTGGACAAAATGATTTACGATATTTCCGTTTCTGTTCCGCCTGCAATTCATGATAAAACAACCATGAACGTAGGTAGCCTGAAAAATACTGGATGGGAGGCTGAATTATCATATAATGTTCTTCGCTCAAGCGATTGGGATTATAATACCACTTTACGTGTATCACATAATAAATCAGTATTGGAAAGTCTTTGGGGAAGCCAAACATATTGGGATCGCGTAGGTTTTCCCGCACCAGGTTCTCCCGGATCTGCAGTTAGGTTATACCCCGGTCAGGAAATTGGTAAATTTTATGTGTGGCGTTTTGCAGGCTTTACAGAAGAAGGCAACTGGATGTTGTACGACAACGAAGGAAATGCGTTCGATGTAACAGAGCGCACAAAAACAAATGAAGACAAAGAATTTGTAGGAAATGCCATACCAAAGGTTAGGTTGTCGTGGGACCACAGTGTTCGGTTTAAAAACTGGGAAATGAATGCTTTTTTTACAAGCTGGCTTGGTCACGATGTGTTTAACACCATTAACATGTATTACAGTTTGCCAAATGTGGAAGAACAGAACGTTTTAAAAGATGCATTCGGTAAACATCAGAATGTGAAAGGAGAAAAGGAACTAAGTGACTATTGGGTTGAAGATGCAGATTTTCTGAAATTAAAAGCACTGACAGTACGCTACAATTTCGACTTATCGAAAATCGAATTTTTCCAAAATGCTAATGTTTATGTTACAGGAAGAGACCTTTTCACCATTACAAAATATTCAGGAATGGATCCCGAATCCAATGTGAATGGACTTGATCCGGGTTTTGAATGGCACGATAACATTTACCCGAGAACCCGCACCTGGACTTTAGGTGTTCAGTTAACTTTCTAAATTTTAAAAAAGAAAAATTATGAAACTAAAATATATTAGCTTATTCATTATCCTGCTTTTTACAGGAATAGCATGTACCGATTTGGAGGAAAAATGGTACAGCGCAGTAGTACCTGAAACTTTCTTTAAAACGGAAAAGGATGTTAAAGCAGCATTGTACCGTCCATTTACACATGCGCGCTGGTATGTGGGAGAGGATCGTTGGAACCTTCAGGAATATCCTGCTGACCAGTTTGCAATCACCACTAAAGGGCCTCACTGGTACAACGGAGGTGAGAATTACCGTTACCATTATCATTCATGGACAGTAAATGACGGATGGATATGGGGAGCCTGGCGCGGAACACTTATGGGAGTTGCTTTGGCGCTGGATACCAAAAAGGATTTAGAGAACCTTGATTACAACACTGTTGGCTTGTCAGAGGAAGATAAAGCTGATCATCAGATGCAGTTACAAACTTTAATAGCTTTCTTTTATATGCGGGGACTCGACTATTTTGGAGGGTTACCTATTTTTACTTCGAATGAAGGAGAAAATATACCCCGCAGTACCGATAAGGAGACTTTTCAACACATTGAACAACTATTGCTGGAAGCTATTCCGAAGTTACCAAAAAAGCAATCAGGAGAAAAGGAAGAAGGTGCTATCAGACAGGCTGCTGCTGCTACCATGTTGGCTCAACTTTATTTTAATGCTGAAGCTTATATTGGAGAAAGCATGTATGACGAGTGTGCTGCTATTTCTCAGGATATAATTAACGGAGTGTATGGAGATTATGAACTGGATGAGGATTGGTTTGGACCTCATGGGTTTTTTAATGATGCATCGCCTGAAATAATCTGGTCAACACCATCAGAATTTAACAAATTGCAGTATAATTGGTTTTTCAATATCTTTTACCACTACGAAGTGTATAAATATTTTGGACTGGATGGCGGGCCCTGGAACGGCGCACACCTCCAGCCATCACGTAATCCTGTTGGAGATATTTACACCGAATTTAAACTGGGAAAACCTTATGAAAAATTCGATGATAGTGATCTGAGAAAACAACCCTATGTTTACAAAGGCGGAGGAAATTATGAAGGTATGTTTCTTGTCGGCCGGCAGGAAAGCCCTTATGGTGTAGCCCGCGGTACTCAGGAATACAGGGGAGAAGTTATTTATCACGTTGACCAGGTAGCCCGGTTTACAAAAGTCGGAACTGAATACCCCGACATTGAATCGTTACCGTCAACCATGGCCGATGGGGAAGAAAATACCGGAATCAGATTTGTGAAAGTTCCACAACCAAATCTGACCGATGAATCATTACGGTGGGGCGCCGATCATCCGATCATCCGTTTGGCAGAGGTTTATTTTATGCTTGCTGAATGTAAATTCCGTCTTGGAGATAAAGAAGGTGCAGCTCAGCTTTTTAACCAGGTAAGAGCCCGAAACTTTGAAGGAGGAGTGGATACTAATCCTGTAACAGTTGAGAATCTGGACAATTATCGAATTATTGATGAATGGGGTGTTGAATTTTTGGGAGAAGGAAGAAGACGTACCGACCTTATCCGCTGGAACATGTTTGTTACAGAGGCCTGGTGGGATCATGAACCTTCCAATTCTGAGCATCTGAACCGATTCCCGGTACCTCAAAATGCTCTTTCCGGAAATAATGCATTGGAACAAAATCCAGGTTATTAATTCAATTTCGTAAACTATTATTAATAGCACATAAACCAACTAAGTTTTAATAGAAAGCGCCATCAGTTTATTCTTTGGCGCTTTTTTTATTCTGTTTCATAATCGGTTTTATTGGCTATTCCAAATATCTTTACTTTTTTTGAAAAAATATACTTTTAACCATGAAAAAATTACTTACATCCATTTTCCTTTTTGCAGTTTTCTATGCTGCAAGTGCACAACCCTGGCGTCCTGCCGGCGATATGATTAAAACACCGTGGGCCGAACAGATTGATCCGGCCAATCCGCTGCCCGAGTATCCACGTCCGCAAATGGAACGCAACCAATGGGTAAATCTAAACGGCCTTTGGGATTATGCCATTATGGACCGTGGAAGCATCACTCCGACAGCCTTTGATGGCGAAATTCTTGTTCCTTATCCAGTTGAATCCAGTTTATCAGGCGTTCAGAAACGTGTTGATGAAAATAAGGAATTATGGTATCACCGTACTTTCACAATCCCCTCAGATTGGAGGAATAAAAATGTGGTTTTACATTTCGGAGCCGTTGACTGGCAAGCCGATGTTTGGGTGAACGACATTAAAGTGGGAACCCATAAAGGTGGTTATTCACCATTCAGCTTCGATATTACCCCGTTCCTTGCCAGAGGAGAACAAAAACTGGTGGTAAAAGTATGGGACCCGACCGACAGAGGCTTTCAGCCCCGTGGAAAACAGGTGTCACGTCCGCACGGAATCTGGTACACCCCGGTTACCGGTATCTGGCAAACGGTTTGGATTGAACCCGTTGAAAAATCATACATCACCCACCTGAAAACCGTTCCGAATATCGACGGCGAAAACGTTTCGGTTTTGGCTGATACCGAGGGCACTGTTTCATCCGACATTATCGAGGTGAAGGTTCTTGAAAACGGAAATATCGTGAATGCCGGTAAAGCAGCCGCAGGCCAGAACGTGCTTGTTTCCGTTCCGAATCCTAAATTGTGGAGTCCTGAGTCACCGTATCTTTACGATATGGAAGTAACCATCGTTCGCGACGGAAAGGTAGTGGATAAAGTGGACAGCTATTTCGGGATGCGAAAAATTTCCACAGCACGCGACGAGAATGGTGTGATTCGTATGCAACTGAATAACGAAGACTATTTCCATTTTGGCCCGCTCGACCAGGGATGGTGGCCCGACGGATTATATACCGCACCCACCGACGAAGCATTGCTTTACGACATCAAAAAAACAAAAGATTTCGGCTTTAACATGATTCGTAAGCACGTGAAAGTGGAGCCTGCCCGCTGGTATTACCACTGCGACCGCGAAGGCATTCTGGTATGGCAGGACATGCCCAACGGCGATCGCTCGCCCCAATGGCAAATGCGTAATTTCTTCAATGGTAAAGAACTGGAACGCAGTGCCGAATCAGAAGAAAATTTCCGCCGGGAATGGAAAGAAATTATAGACCTGAGTTACTCCAATCCAAGTGTTGTGGTATGGGTTCCTTTCAACGAAGCCTGGGGCCAGTTTAAAACCGCAGAGATTGTGGAATGGACAAAAAATTACGATCCGTCGCGTTTAGTCAATACTGCCAGTGGAGGAAATCACTATGAAGTGGGCGATATTCTGGACATGCACAACTATCCAAATCCGGTGATGGGAATTTACCATTCTGAAATGGTGAATGTGTTAGGTGAATACGGAGGTATTGGTTTGGTAATGGAAGATCACCTGTGGGAAAAAGACCGCAACTGGGGGTATGTACAGTACAAAACATCACGCGAAGCAACCGATGCCTACATTGAAATGGCAGAAAGGCTGAAGGAGCTGATTCCTAATGGTTATTCAGGTGCTGTTTATACACAGACCACCGACGTGGAAGTGGAGGTGAACGGACTGATTACTTATGACCGGAAGGTTATTAAGCTGGATGAAGATCGAATCAGGAAAGTTAACCTTGAGATTAGCAATTTCTTGAAAAAATAGAAATTTATAAAGGGGTTGTCTTTTTTTGAAGGCAACCTCTTTTTTTAAATTCAGGGTTGAAAACATTTGCCAGGCTAATGACTTAGCTAAAGAAGTATAAAGGCTTTTGATCAGATTTTAATCAAAAATGTAATACCAAATCTATGAAGCGAAGAAATTTTCTTAAAATTGCCGGAGTTGGAAGTGCTTCGGTGATTGCAACCCCAAACGTGAATATGGCATTTGCAAATGGTGCTTTTGAACCTTCATTGATCAAAATAAATCCTTCCCCCAGATTTGAACTGTCACCCTGGTTGTACATGCAGTTTATGGAACCACTTGGAGTTACCGACAGTTCAGTGGAAGCTGCATGGGATCATAAACAGGATAAATGGAGGGATGATGTCGTTCAGGTAACGAAAGAACTTGCTCCCGGAATGATACGCTGGGGTGGCATTTTAAGCTCTTATTACCGCTGGAGGGAAGCAGTTGGGCCCAGGGAAAAACGCAGGCCAATGCTTAATATTCAATGGAACGGTATAGAATCCAATCAAATAGGTACGGCAGAATTTGTGGATTTCTGCAACCAGGTCGAGGCCGACCCCTTAATGAGTGTTAATTTTGAATCGGATGGAAAACCTGCATGGTCTGCAACACCAAAAGGTGATATCCGGTCGGGTAATGCAGAAGAAGCTGCTGCATGGGTCGATTACTGCAACAATCCTTCTAATAAAGAAAGAAAAAAGCATGGATTTGAAAATCCGCATAATATAAAAGTTTGGCAGATAGGAAACGAAACATCCTATGGTAATGACGGGTTTGATTTGAATACCGCAGCCCAAAAGACCGTTGAATTTGCCAAAGCCATGAAGAAAGTTGATCCTTCCATTCAGTTAATTGGCTGGGGCGACAGCGGTTGGTCGAAAAGAATGATTGATATATCAGGTGAACATCTCGATTATGTCGCATTTCATCATATGTATGATCCAGGTCACCATCTGAAAAATTCACCTTTGCGCGATAACAAATACCGCGAAGACCCCGCTGCCACCTGGGAAATATTGATGGATGGATATAAACCTCATGAAGAAAAAATAAAAAAAATGAGGGAAGAGGTCAGCGGAAAGGGAATGCCGCTGGCATTAACCGAATGTCATTATGCTTTACCGGGCCGAAACCGTTGCGAAGTTTTATCCTCATGGGCAGCCGGAGTGTCTTATGCCCGTTTGATGAATCTGCATGAGCGTAACGGGGATTTGCTTAAAATTGCAACTTTAGCTGATTTTTGCGGCACACGCTGGCAGGTCAATGCGATTATGATTCCTGTTCCCGGAGGCAGGTCTTTTATGATGCCGGTAGCAAAAATAATGAGTTTGTACCGCCAGCATACCGGGAAAGATTTTCTTGATGTACAAAATGTATCCGATGATCTGGATATTACCGCCAGTCGTTCAGGAAATATTGTATATCTGCATGTTGTAAATACCAGTCGTATTCGGACAGTAAAAACATTTATAAATGTTGAAAATATGGAAATCAGCTCGGGCAAGGCCTTCGAACTGGCAGCAGATCCCACATTTGAAATTATAAGGGCTGAAAACGATCCGCTAAAACCCCGTGAACGAAATTTAAATATGGATGAACCTGTTGAATTTCCTGCAGCTTCGGTTACAGCAGTTGAATTAAACATCACATGATTTTGCATGCCGTAATTCATTGTAAATGAAAATGGATATAACGCTTAAAAATAGATTTAAAAATATTCTGATTGGGATTTTGTTCCTGTTGGGAATTTCTTGTCAGTCGGAAAACAATCAGCATAAAACAGTTTCAGAACGTCCTAATATTGTAATCATAATGGCCGACGATATGGGTTATTCCGATTTAGGATGCTACGGAGGTGAAATCAACACACCTCATCTCGATGCTTTGGCTGAAAAAGGCGTTCGTTTTACGCAATTTTACAATGCAGCCAGATGCTGTCCCACAAGAGCATCGTTGTTAACCGGAAAATATCCCCACCAGGTAGGGTTGGCGCTGAATGGCCAGAATTTGGCGAAAGATGCTGCTACCATTGCTGAAATTTTGAAAGAAAATGGTTACCATACCGGCATGACCGGAAAATGGCATTTGTCGCGTACCCAGGGACTTGGTGACCATCAGGAACAGTTGCGCTGGTTGTCGCACAGGAAAGACAGTGCTGTTTTTGCACCGTTGGAAACCTATCCGTCCAACCGGGGATTCGATGAGTTTTGGGGTGTAATTTGGGGAGTAGTTAACTTTTTCGATCCTTTCAGTCTCGTTCACAATGAGAAAGCCATTAAAGAAATCCCCGAAGATTTTTACTTTACCGATTTTATTACGGATAAATCAGTAGAACTTATTGAGCATTTCAGTAAGGATGAAAAACCATTTTTTTTGTATGTTGCCCACACTGCACCCCATTGGCCCCTTCATGCACCGGAAGAAGACATTTTGAAATATCGGGATGTTTATGACGATGGATGGGATGTTTTACGCGAAAAACGGCATAAAAGAATGATTGAGTTGGGATTATTTGATCAGGAAACAACTCCGCTTGCCCAAAATGAATCGGGTGTTGCATGGGAAGATTTCCCACATAAAACCTGGGAAGCCCGCCACATGGAGGTTCATGCCGCTATGACTGACCGCATGGACCAGGGGATTGGACGAATCATCGAAAAACTCAGGGAAACCGGACAGCTCGATAACACACTAATACTGTTTCTTTCAGATAACGGAGCTTCACCCGAAAGAGGCTACCCACCCGGTTTCGATCGCCCCGGACATAAACGTAACGGAGAAGAAATTAAATACATTATAAACAGCAACGATACCATCCTCCCTGGTTCCGAAGACACCTGGCCCTACCTTGGTATTCACTGGGCAGGCGCCATTAACTCCCCTTTCCGGTACTGGAAAATGCAATCTTATGAAGGCGGGATTAATACACCTTTTATTGTTCACTGGCCTGCCGGATTAAAGGGGAAAGGGAATTCCATCAATCACGGCGTCGGACATGTTATCGATATTCTTCCTACTTGCCTGGAGTTGGCCGGTGCAGAATACCCTTCTGAAATAAATGGATTGAAAACCACTCCACCCGAAGGGAACAGTCTTTTGCCGTTATTCAGACAAGAAATAACAACCACACACGATACCCTGTTTTGGGAACACGAAGGAGGTAAAGCTTTACGTATCGGCGACTGGAAAATTGCTGCGTTGCACGATGGCGATTGGGAGCTTTTTAATCTGGCTGAAGACCGGACTGAGACAAAAAACCTTGGTTCGGAATTTCCTGAAAAAGTTAAGGGTATGGAAGTAGAATGGCAGAAACATTATGTACGAATGAATCAATAGTATAAAAATGAAAAATCAAATTTTATTACTCCTGTTAGTTAGTTTCTTATTCTTTTTTTCGTGTAATAATCAAAATAAAGAAAATGAAAACACTGAAGTGATTCCCAAAATCTGGACAGTAGAGCAGGCAAAATTATGGGAACAGGAACATGGCTGGCTCCGCGGAGCCAATTTCAATCCCAGTACTGCCATTAATCAGTTGGAAACCTGGCAGGAAGAGACTTTTGACACTGAAACCATAGACAGAGAACTTGGCTGGGCCGCAGATATTGGCATGAACTGCATGCGAGTGTATTTACACCATGTTGCCTGGGATGTGGATAAAGATGGATTTAAAAACCGGATGCAGGAATATCTGGATATTGCCGAAAGCCACGGCATTAAAACAATTTTTGTATTTTTTGACGACTGCTGGAATGCTACCTATCAGGCAGGTAAACAGCCCGAGCCAAAACCGGGTGTGCACAATTCAGGTTGGATTCAGGATCCGGGAATCCTGATTTTTGAGGATTCTACTCTTACAGATAAGTTAGAGATCTATGTTAAAGATGTTCTGCACCATTTTAGCAATCATAAGGGAATCGTCCTTTGGGATTTATACAACGAACCAGGAAACAGTGCTTATGGGGGCAAGTCAATGAGCTTACTTAAGAAGGTATTTGAGTGGGCATGGGAAGTACGACCTTCACAACCACTAACGGCAGGAATCTGGAATCCTGGTCTTGTTGAGTTTAACCAGTTTCAACTGCAGGTTTCTGATATTGTATCCTACCATAGCTATGTAGGGCCAGCTAACCATAAGAATACCATTGATACCCTGAAAAGATATGACCGTCCGCTGGTTTGTACCGAATATATGGCCCGGACAAGAAATAGTACATTCGAAAATACTATGCCACTGCTCAAGCAGGAGAATGTTGGTGCTATAAACTGGGGGCTTGTGGCCGGAAAATCAAATACCATTTACGCCTGGGACGAACCCATTCCCGATGGCTCGGAGCCGGAACTTTGGTTCCACGATATTTTCAGACCCGATGGAACCCCCTATAAACAGGAAGAAATAGATTTAATTGAAAGTTTAACATTGGGAAATTAATATAGTTATGAAAAAATTAGCATTCGTTTGTATTTTAGGATTGTTGGGAATAACATTTCAGAACTGCAGTCAGCAGCCGGCTCAGGAAAAGTTTTGTGCTGATTTAAAAGCAGAAAATTTTCAGACTACAATAAATGGTAAAAAAACCGACCTTTATTTTTTGAAAAACGGAAACATTTCGGCAGCAATAACCAACTATGGTGGACGTATTGTAAGCCTTTGCGTGCCCGACAGGAACGGAGAGCCGGGAGATGTGGTACTCGGTTTCAGCAGCATTAATGATTATTTGAATGCTACTGAGGTTTTTCACGGTACGATAATAGGTCGTGTGGGAAACCGGATTGCCAACGGCAAGTTTGAACTGAACGGCGTTGAATACACGCTCCCATTGAATAACGGCCCCAATCATCTGCATGGAGGCCCTGAAGGATTTCACAATGCAGTTTGGGATGTGGAAGCTGCTACGGATACTTCTCTGGTGCTCACTTATTTGTCGGAAGATGACGAAATGGGATATCCCGGAAACCTTTCGGTTAAAGTGCAGTACACCTTAACCAAACGGAATGAAGTAGCTATTTCTTATCAGGCTACTACCGACAAGGCAACACCAGTTAATCTCACCAACCACGCTTTTTTCAATTTGGCAGGTGAAGCTAACGGCACCATAAATACCCACTTGTTAACCATCAATGCAGATTATTATACCCCAGTGGATTCGACTTTAATTCCCCTGGGGCAAAATGTGCCGGTTGAAGGAACACCATTTGATTTCCGAAAAGCAAAACCCATTGGACAGGATTTGCCTTTACAGGAAGAAAACGAACAATTACAGCACGGGTTGGGATATGACCATAATTTAGTGTTGAATAAACCGGATTACGGTGTAATGTCATGGGCAGCAACCGTTGTTGAACCCAAAAGCGGACGGAAAATGGAAATTTACACACAGGAACCCGGCATACAGTTTTATGGCGGTAATTTTATGGACGGTTCCGATTCGGGTAAATCTGGAAGAACCTTCGATTTCAGGGAATCCTTCGCTTTGGAAACCCAGCATTTCCCGGATTCACCCAATCAACCCGATTTCCCTTCCATCATTCTTCAGCCGGGAAATGAGTATTCAACCATTTCTGTTTACAGGTTTGGGGTTGAAAGGTAACCAGTTGATGGTAAAAGTTTAATACAGATACAAATAAAATATTTTAAAATGCAACGGTTCAACAGATTTTTTGCCGATTCGATTTTGATTTTAGTTTTAATATCTACCATTGGAATATCAGGATGCAGCGGGCCTTCAGCCACATCTGAAGTACAGGTGGTTTTACATCCCGACCTGCAGAGCCGGAATGATTATTATTTAAGTAATCGCCAGCCACTGCAGCCAGCACATTTTATAAAACTACCTCTTGGAAGCATTGAAGCAGATGGCTGGATTTTAAAACTACTTGAGTTGCAAAAGGAAGGCCTTGCCGGACAGCTTGGCGAAATTAGTGCTTGGCTCGAAAAAGACAACAATGCCTGGCTCGAACAAGGAGGATCTCATGGCTGGGAGGAGGTTCCGTACTGGCTGAGAGGTTATGCCGACATGGCATTTATGTTCGATGATTTGCAGATGAAGGAGGAGGCAATGGTATGGATTGAAGCAATACTGGCAAGCCAGCAGGAAAGCGGATGGTTTGGCCCTGAAATGAGGAACGGACGCACGGGTTACCTTGATTTTTGGCCAAACATGATAGTGCTGTTTATTCTCCAGAATTATTATGAATATTCAGGTGACGGGCAGGTGATCGATTTTATGAAAAATTATTTCAGGTATGAAATGACTGTTCCCGACGAGGCATTTCTTTCCAGTTACTGGGAAAACAGCCGTGGAGGCGATAACCTGTATAGTGTTTACTGGCTTTACAATATTACAGGTGAAGAATGGCTGCTTGAACTAGCTGAAAAAGTTCACCGCAATACGGCTGACTGGATGCAACAGACAAGTCTTCCCAACTGGCACAATGTGAATATTGCGCAGTGTTTTCGTGAGCCGGCCACTTTTTTTATGCAGACAGGTGACTCGGCGCACCTGGATGCAACATACAACAATCATGATTTAATCCGTCGCACCTTCGGGCAGGTTCCAGGTGGTATGTTTGGTTCCGACGAAAATGCCCGGATGGGTTACATCGACCCGCGCCAGGGAACTGAAACCTGCGGATTTGCAGAGCAAATGACTTCCACCGGTATTTTGACCCGCATAACCGGCGATCCGCTGTGGGCCGATAACTGCGAAGATGTGTTGTTTAATAGTTTCACAGCTGCGTTTACTACTGATATGAAGGCGCTGCGGTATATCACCTGCCCCAATGGGGTAACTGCCGACAGTGAAAACCATGCTCCCGGAATTGATAATTCAGGCCCTTTTCTTCTTATGAATCCTTTCAGCAGCCGTTGTTGCCAGCATAACCACGGCCACGCGCTGCCTTACTATGCGCAAAATCTGGTAATGGCCAGCAACGATAACGGTCTGGCTGCGGTACTTTATAATTCCTGTACAACTCATGCAAAAGTGGGAAGTGGAACAGAGGTGTCATTAATTCAGGACACCAGGTATCCCTACGAAGACGAAATCAGGTTTGAGCTGAAAACTCCTGAAAATACGGTTTTCCCTCTTTATTTGCGCATACCGGGTTGGTGCACTAATCCATCTCTTCAGATAAACGGGAGAAAGGTAAATGTTAATGGCGTTCCCGGTTCATATTTCCGGATTGAACGGGAATGGATCGATGGCGACATGGTGGTGCTTCGTCTTCCAATGGAACTGGGAATTCGTACCTGGCAGGTCAATCAAAACAGTGTTTCGGTTGATTATGGCCCTATGACATTTTCACTGAAGATTGAAGAAGAATACATGAAACTGAACAGTGTTGAAACAGCCATTTGGGACTCCAGGTGGCAAGAAGGGGCTGACCCTGAAAAATGGCCTTCCTTTGAAATTAATCCGGTAAGCCACTGGAACTACGGCTTAATTGTGGATGTTGAAAATCCTGCGAATTCATTTTCAATAATCAGGAAGAGCTGGCCCGATGATAATTATCCTTTCAGTACCGAAAATTCTCCCATTGAGCTTAAAGCCAGGGGAAGACAAATTCCTTCCTGGGGAATCGACCAATACGGGCTGGTAGATGTGTTGCCCCGGTATCCGGTAAAAACTTCCGAGCCGATTGAAGACCTGACCTTGATTCCCATGGGAGCTGCAAGATTAAGGATTTCATCATTCCCACAGGTGAATGATATATTAAAGAAAAAATGATGAAAAATTTAAAAGTCAGTGTTATTTTGGTTTCGGCATTTTTTTTCGTTTTTGCATGTGAACTAAAAGGAGAAGAGGAAGAAAACGCAAAATCCAAAATCCCCTTTGGTGACCCGTTTATCCTGCTTTACGAAAACAAATATTATGCGTATGGTACGCATGGCGCCGATGGAATTGAGGTGTATGTTTCAGATGATTTATACACCTGGCGCGGGCCGGTGGGGGCAAAAAACGGCCTGGCCCTGCACAAGGACGATGTTTGGGCCGACCGCTGGTTCTGGGCGCCGGAAATCTATCTGGTAAATGGGAAATTTTACATGTACTATTCTGCCGATGAACACATTTGTGTGGCAACCAGCGATTCTCCGTTAGGCCCTTTTACCCAACAAGTGAAGAAGCCCATGATTGAATCGGAAAAAGCCATCGATAACTCGCTGTTTATCGACGACGATGGAACACCTTACCTTTTTTTCGATCGGTTCAATGACGGTTTGAACATTTGGGTGGCCGAACTGGAGGAGAATCTGCTGGAAATTAAACCCGGGACCATGCATAAATGCATTCATGTCTCACAGGAGTGGGAAGAAGTATGGCCGCGCGTAAACGAAGGCCCGTTTGTACTAAAACGGAACGGAAAATACTTTATGACCTATTCGGCCAACAGTTACGAAAGCCCGCATTACGGAATCGGATTTGCAACGGCCGAAAAAATAGCAGGACCGTGGAAGAAATATGTGAACAATCCAATCTGGCAGAAGCCGGGCGATTTGGTTGGGGTGGGGCACAGCGCCTTTTTTACCGATAAGGAAGGAATTCTGCGTATTGTTTTTCATGCCCACAACAGTAAAGAAAGTATCCATCCACGAAATATGTACATCAGCACGGTAACTTTTGAGGGAGTTAACGGGGAAGAAATTATTAAGATTGATGAAAACTTTTTTGCACCTGTTTTGGTGGAAGATTGAGTTATAAAAAATCGGTATTTAATGAACCTTGTCATAAGATTTTTATTCATTTCGTTGGTACTTCCTTTGTTGGGGCGCAGCAATCCGGAATCCGGTGATCCGGCTTCAACCAAAGAAAAGGGTCAACCGGTCGGTGGCATTCGCATAGCCTGGGATTACAGTTCGATGCAAAAGCTTGCACCTGTGGGCTCGCGAAAACTACATTGGGTTGGCTATCCACGTGTCCGCAGACTACAGGATAGTTCCGTTATGGTAGTTTACGAAACAGGCAGCAAGGTGGAGATGGTCAGAAGTTATGATAATGGCAAAACATGGCATGGCCCGGAAGTAATATTTGAGCAAATAAAGGTTTCAAACGAAAAAGGTGCTTCAACCGGTGTTCGTATGGCCAACCCGGAATTGGTTCAGCTACAAAACGGCGATTTAGTGGTGGCTTGCAATTATCGCCCTGCAAAAGCTGAAATTACCTCGTTTGCCATTGCGGTCAAACGCAGTACTGATAATGGCCAAACCTGGTCTGCAAGTCAGATCATTTATGAAGCTGAACCCCGTTTTTCCGACGGTTGCTGGGAGCCGGCATTTCTTCAGTTACCCGGAGGTGAATTGCAGGTTTATTTTGCCAATGAAGCGCCTTACACACATTCTGATGAACAGGAGATTTCCATGATTTCATCTGCAGACAACGGGTTAACATGGACCGACGAGATAAAAACCGTGAGTTTTAGGGAAAACCGGCGCGATGGTATGCCGGTACCATTGCTTGTTAATGATGATATTTTGGTAACGATTGAAGACAATAAAATCGGTCAGTTCAAACCATATATCGTGCGCACCTCTGTTTCAGAAAACTGGAGTAATCCGGTATTGGGCATCTCCCCGAAACGTGAATTTGCCCTGAAAGACAGTCTTCCTGAAGGGATTTACGCCGGAGCACCTTACCTTATGCGGGTTCCTTCGGGGGAGGTGGTTCTTTCATACCAAACCACATCGGAACGGACCTCCAACTGGGAAATGTCCACTCTTGAAGTGGCCATTGGCGATAAAAAAGGACGAAACTTTGAAAAACTCACCCGGCCATTTGATGTTCCGTTGGAACGGGAGGCCAAATGGAATTCCATCTCTCTGTGGGATGATAACACCATTGTTGCAGCTGCCACAACCAGCTTTCGCAGTCCAAACTGTGAGGTTTGGATTATTCTCGGGCATATAATTCCGGAGTTGAAAGTGGAGAGAAAAACGGTTGTTGTAGATGGAGAACTTTCGGAATGGCCGGAAGATTTTCCGGTTTTTATCGGTAGTAAAAGTGAATCAAATCTGACTGGATCATTAGCTTACGATGAACAAAGCCTGTATTTCTGTGCAAAAGTGGCGGATAATAAACTAATATTTAATGCAAACGAACCCGGAAACAGCAATGATGTAATTTTCTATGTAGATGCCGGAAATAAAAATTTTGCAGAACCCGATAAAAGTGTTTTTAAGATCTGGTGTAGCTATAAAGGAGATTTAAAATTTTTCGAAGGAAATATAGGAAACTGGAAAGAAATTCCGGCAGATAGTCTTATGGCTGAAACATGGGTTGCTGAAAAAAGCGGTTATCAGATAGAGCTTGCAGTGCCGTTTTCTTTATTGAAAAAACGGGATAGATCCGATATTAGGGTTACTATGGGATTGGTTGAACAAAAGGAGGAAGGATTGAGATATGTTGAGCATATAGTTCATTCGGTGCCTGAATCCTCCAATACATGGCTTACAGTTGAATTTTTAGAATTAAAGAATTGAATATGTACAAATTGAAAATCTTAAAACTGATTTTAATTGGGTTTCTTATTTCTTATGGTTCATTTGCATGTGAAAATGAACCATTTGAGAACGAAAATGATGAAGAGTCAATGGATGTTTATTATAACCCAGTCGTCGCTAAAAGTTTACCTGATCCCACCATCATTAAGGCTGCGGATGGCTGGTTTTACCTGTATGCCACCGAGGATATCCGTAACATGCCCATTCACAAATCGAAAGATTTGGTGAACTGGGAATTTGTGGGTACCGCTTTTACCAATGAAACCCGGCCCGATTTTGAACCCAATGGCGGCCTGTGGGCGCCGGATATCAATTACATCGACGGGAAATATGTACTCTACTATTCCATGTCGGTTTGGGGTGGCGAGTGGACCTGCGGCATTGGTGTGGCCACCAGCGATTCGCCCGAAGGACCCTTTACCGACCACGGAAAACTGTTCCGCAGCAACGAAATCGGGGTGCAAAACTCCATCGATCCGTTTTACATTGAAGAAGATGGAAAACACTATCTGTTCTGGGGAAGCTTTCGGGGAATTTATGCCATTGAACTCAGCAGCGACGGATTGGCGCTGAAACCGGGCGCCGAAATGCAACAGATTGCCGGCACAGCTTATGAAGGTGTTTACATTCATAAAAAAGACGGTTGGTATTACCTGTTTGCTTCCATCGGCTCTTGTTGCGAAGGAGTGAACAGTACCTACACAACAGTCGTGGGGCGGTCCGACAACCTGTTTGGTCCGTATAAAAATAAAATTCACCAGAGTATGATGGACAACCGGCATGAAGTGTTGATTCGCGGAAACGACCGGTTTGTGGGCACCGGCCATAATTCCGAAATCGTTCAGGACGATGCCGGAAACAACTGGATTTTTTATCACGCCGTTGATAAAAGTAACCCGAAGGGAAGAGTACTGATGCTTGACGAAGTGCAGTGGCAAAATGGCTGGCCCTATGTGGAAAACAATACTCCTGCAAAAGAATGGAGAATCCCTGAATTTCATGATTAATATTTTAATGTGATTTTTATATTGTGAATGCTTTTGACTACAGATTTTTATCGTATAATGCGGAACAATGATTCAGGAAAACAATCTGAGAAATGAATGATTTAAAATTATTTCTTATTTTCTTTTTAAGTCTTGTCTTTTTACTGGAAGCCGAACCTGTTACAGCTCAAAAGTCATGGTTTGCCGATGGTTATCATGGTGGAATTCACGGTCATTATCCCATGTGGCAGGCACGTTTTATGGTGGAAAAACTTAAAGAGCACCCTGATTGGAAAATAAACCTGGAAATTGAACCTGAAACCTGGGATTCGGTGAGCGTAAAAGATCCGGAAAATTTCAAAGCTTTTCAGGAATATTTTGAAACCGAGGGCAGGTTTGGCCGTATAGAATTTGTTAATCCAGCCTGGGCACAGCCTTTCAGTTACAATATTTCAGGAGAAAGTATTATCCGGCAGTTCAGCTACGGAATAGCCAAAACCAAAAAATATTTTCCGAAGGCAACCTTTCTGACTTATTCTGCCGAAGAACCCTGTTTCACAAGTAGTTTGCCCCAGATACTCAAAGGTTTCGGTTTTAAATATGCCGTGTTGCGGAACCCAAACACCTGCTGGGGAGGATATACCAGTGGTTTTGGAAAAGATTTGGTGAACTGGATTGGACCCGACGGTACTTCTATGCCGGCAGTTCCGCGCTACGCCTGCGAAGAGTTGTCGGATGAATCCACATGGCAAACCGCTTCCTGGACCAATTCCATCGAGTTTATAGAAACCTGTTTCGATAATGGAATAAAATACCCTGTGGGGATGACTTTTCAGGATGCCGGATGGGATGGCGGTCCGTGGGGAAATGAGTACCAGCCTACAGAATACACCACCTGGACCGATTACATAAGAATGGTTAAAGATAAAGTTGAGGCTGATGACTGGAACTTTTCGCAGGAAGATGTAAAGCCCGGTTTGGTTTGGGGGGCACAGGTGCTTCAAAAAATAGCACAGGAAGTGCGACTGAATGAAAACCGGTTAATTATGGCTGAGAAGATGGCAGCGTACGATTATCTTTTGAACGGAAAAACCTGGCCTGCCGAAGATTTTGCGGAAGCATGGCGTACGCTTATGCTGGCCCAGCACCACGATTGCTGGATTGTTCCGTACAACGGAGACCCCGGAGATACATGGGCAGATAAAGTCAACCGCTGGACGAATGCTTCCCTTGAAATCTCGAATGAAAAAATCGACCAGGTTTTTGATTCGTGGCAAAGTGGCAATTCCAAAATTATACGCGTTTTCAATACGTTGGGGGAGAACCGTACCGGTTTTGCAGCTGTTACTTTACCTCAAAACCTGAATCATAAAGTATGGGGTGTTTATAATAAGAAGGGGCAACGTGTGCCGGCGCAACTTTCAACCCAAAACAACGGTGAAGTGGTTCTGTATTTTGAAGCCACTGTTCCTGGCATGGGGTACTCCTCTTTTCAACTGAAAGAAGCCCGGACTCAGGTTTTAAATGAAAGTTTCAGTAAACTTCCCGATGGAAAAATTAGGATTGAAACCGGTTTTTATATTGCCATACTCGATCCTGTAAAAGGAGGCACCATTACAAGTCTTGTGGATAAAAGATCGGATTACAGGGAATTGGTTGAAGATGAAAAATCATTGAATAATTTACGGGGTTATTTTTTTCATGATGAGCAGTTTCAACAGGGATCGGATTTACAGGCAAAGGTGAATGTTGTTGAAGATGGAGAGCTTTTCATTAAGGTAAAGGTTGAAAATGAGATCGCAGGAAATGAATATAAGCAGGTAATTTTTTTTGCAAAAAACAGCCCCCGCATCGATTTTGAGTTGTTTATCGACTGGAACGGGCAGCCCGGAATAGGTGAATTCGATAACAGTAAAAATTACAATGCCAGAGACAGAAGGAAAGCATTTTACAATGACGGTTATAAGCTTCACCTGCAATTCCCGTTTAAGAATTTGGGCGGAAAGTTATTTAAAAATGCGCCTTTCGATGTTTGTGAAAGCAGGCTGGATAATACGCTTTATTCAAGCTGGGACAGCATAAAACACAATGTCATATTGAATTGGGTTGACGTGGCAAATGCGGATAATGATTATGGCGTTGCCTTATTCACCGACCACACCACAAGTTATTTGCAAACCGAAGAGCTTTCCCTCGGACTGACTGTTCAGTATGTTGGGAAAGCATTATGGGGAAGGGACTACCGGATTCACGGACCTACACATATCAGATATGCGCTTTTGCCGCATTCGGGCAACTGGGAGCAAGCCTCCGTGGAATCGGCCAGCCTGGCCTGGAATGAACCCCTCACGGGACGGTTTGTCAGTCATGATGCCGGTCCCGGACAATGGTCGTTGCTGGAACTTAACGATGATAAACTACAGATATCATCTTTGGCTATGGATGGAAAGGATTTAATAATTCGCATCTACAACTCTTCTTCAGAAATAAATCACAAAATTCAATGGAATTGTAAAACAGAAAGAATGGCACTTGTTGATCTGAATGGAGATGAAATTTCGTCTGTAAAAACAGAAAAAAAACGGGATGGAAGGCTGTTGACAAATCTGCAAATTCCTCAATTCGGATTCCGAACCATTAAGCTGTCCAATATTCAGATAAATAAGCAGAATTGAATAAATGATATAAATAACGAGAAATGAAAGCAAAACAAATTTTCAGTTTAATCCTTCCCGCACTGTTTCTTATAAGCTGCGGACAAAACAAACAGGAACTGCAGTTCGACAACCCGCTCCCCGTCGAGTTTGGCGATCCTTACATTTTAAAAGCTTCCGACGGAATGTATTACATGATTGGCACCGGCGGTGTCCGCGACGGTTTTAAAATGTATTCGTCAGCCGATTTAAAAGATTGGCACGACGAAGGACGTATTTACCGGGGAAACACCGATACTTCCTGGTGCGTGGCCAATTTCTGGGCGCCGGAACTGTATGAACACGAAGGGAGATTTTACCTGTTTTACAGCGCCGACTGGCGGGAGAACCCCGATAATGAACTGGAAAATTTCATGATTGGGGTCGCCGTTTCCGATACCCCTGCCGGGCCATACACCGACCTTTATAATCGCCCCATATTCGATCCCGGTTACCCGATCATCGATGCCAATGTTTGGTTTGAAGACGGCAGGGTTTACCTTTACTACTCCCGGGTTTGTTATAAAAATCCGGTGGAAAGCGAACTGGCAGAATGGGCCCGTAGCGAGGGTTTGTTCGACGAAATTGAAGAGAGCTGGATTTACGGTGTGGAAATGAAACCCGATTTTTCAGGAGTGATCGGGGAGCCTGTGCTCCTGTTGAGACCTCCGGTTACCATGGACGATCCGCAGACTGAATGGGAAAGCCGCTCGGTAACATCGGGCGAAGTCAACCGCCGCTGGACCGAAGGTTCGTATATCTTCAAAAAGAACGATGTGTATTACATGATGTACTCGGCCAACTTTTACGGAGGGGAACATTATGCTGTTGGATACGCCACATCAAACCATCCGCTGGGGCCGTTTACCAAAGCCGCCAATAACCCCGTGCTTGAAAAGAATACTGAACAGGGTGGAATTGTAACAGGTACCGGGCACAATTCCATCACCTGGTCGCCCGATGGTAAAGAGATGCTGTGTGTGTATCACGGCTATACCTCCGAAACCGGTAAAAACCGGGTGGTATTTATCGATCACATGGAAGTACTCAGCGACGGAACGCTGGTGGTGCACGGACCAACTACATCAAAATGAATTCAAAGGTTTGAGGGTTGAAGGTTTGAACTCTCGAACGATTTCAAACTATTTCGAACTTTCGGACAGTTTTTTTGCGTAAAAAAATAAAAATGAGGAAACGATTATTGCTTTTAACTATTTTGTGTTTTGGAGTGTACGGTTTATATGCACAACAAAACAATCCGGGAAACTATTATCATAATCCGGTTATTCCAGGTGATTTGCCTGATCCCACAATTATTCGTGTTGGCAATACCTATTATGCCGCAGGTACCACTTCCGATTTTGCCCCGCATTATCCGCTGTACGAATCTGCCGACCTGATTAACTGGAAACAAATAGGCGCCATTTTTCATAAAACCCCGGAATGGACTTCCGACAGTTTCTGGGCGCCGGAATTGTATTACCACAACGGAACTTTTTATGCGTTTTATGCCGCAAAAAGAAAAGGAGACCGGATTTCCTGCATTGGGGTGGCAACTACAAAAAATATTTATGAAGGTTTTACCGACCAGGGTATTCTTATCGAATGGGGAGATGAAGCCATCGATGCTTTTGTCTTCCGGGATGACGATGAAAAATTCTATATTTTCTGGAAAGCATACGGACTGACCCCGGGCAGGCCCATTGAGATTCTCGGTTCTGAACTTGACCTGGAGGGACTTTCGCTAATTGGAGAACATTTTTCAGTAACCGATTACGATGCCGGCTGGAGAGGCCACGGTGATGAAGGACAGAGCATTTTTAAAAGAAACGGCATGTATTATATGCTCTATTCCAATGGTGGTTGTTGCGATAACCGCTGCGATTACCGTGTACTGGTTTCACGCTCGAAAGACCTGAGAAGTGGCTGGGAACAACTCCCTGACCCGATTCTGGAAGGCGGTGGTCAGTGGCTTTGCACCGGACACGGAACGCTGGTAACCACGCCCGACAACCGATACTTTTACACGTACCATTCCTACCACGCCACCGATTTTGAATATATCGGACGGCAGGGAATGCTAGATGAAATGGTTTGGAACGAAACTACAGGCTGGCCCCGGTTTAAAAATGACACCTATGCTTCAGAAAAAGCCGAAATTCCTTTTCAAAATACAAAACAAAACCGTGAAGCCGTTTATTCCGAGGATTTTTCAACCGATAAGCACTTGAAAAACTGGCAGTGGGATTTAAACAAAACCAGGCCGGAGATGAAACGAACATCAGACGGTCTGGAGTTATCATCAAAAAACGAAGGCCTGGTTTTTACCGGCATAAGTCCGAAAACCGGTAATTTTGTATTCGATGCCGGGGTACAGCCGGAAACCGGAACCCAGAGTGGAATTTGCATTTACGGAAATGCCAAAAACCTTCTTGCACTAACTGTGAAAGGAAACAGACTGGTTCTGTTTTCCATTAAAAACGGAACGGAAGAGAAACTGGCTGATCAGAGAATCTCTCTCAATGGTTCCATGAAATTAAGGTTGGAAGCTGAAAACGGACGTTATTTCCGATTTTTTTATTCGTATGATAATATGGATTGGATTGAACTAAAACTGGACGGGCCCGCACAATTCGACGGGCACTTTCTGCCTCAGTGGGGAGCCGCTTACCGTACCGGCCTCATTTTTAACAGCAACGATTCCGGAAGTGCAAAATTTTCTTATGTTCGGATGGAAAATAAATTCAGAAATTAATAATTACAGATACTTTTAAAAATGAAAAAATTAGTTTTTGCTTCAATTACCCTTTTATTTACCGTATTAAATTCCTGCAATAGTTCAGTTCCGGAACCACAAAAGGACTGGAGTGCTATTGCCGACACTACCAGTCGCGCCCTGATTGAAAACTACTGGAATGCAGATGAAAAGCGCTTCAACTATCAAAACGACGGGCAAAGCACCGAGTTTCATTACTGGCCGCAGGCACATGCACTGGATGTGATGCTCGACGCATATTCCCGTACCGGCGACCGTTTTTACCTGACCCATATCCATGACTGGTTTGAAGGCGTTCCCGTGCAAAACGGAGGCGATTTCCTGAATCGCTACATCGACGATATGGAATGGAACGTGATTGCCATGCTGCGTGCATATCAGCTTACCGGCGATGAAAAATTCATGCAAGCCACCGAAGTAGTTTGGGAAGACATTAAAAAATACTGGAGCGACATTGCCGGCGGTGGTCTGATGTGGGAAAAACGTGACCCCTACGGGAAAAACGCTTGCTCCAATGGCCCCGCTGCTATTTTTGCTGCCCGACTTTTTCGTGAAAAAAAGAATTTCGACGACCTGGAATGGGCCAAAAAGATTTATCGCTGGGAACGGGAAACCCTTTTCGATAAAGAAACCGGCGCCATTTGGGATAATATCAAAGAAACTGACGAGGGGCTGAAAATCAACAAAGACTGGATTTTTACCTACAACCAGGGAACATTCATTGGCGCTGCCGTAGAGTTATTCAACCTCACCAACGATTCAACTTATCTGCAGGATGCCATTATAGCTACGGATTATTCGTTGAATCAGCTTACCACCACTGATGGTATATTGAAAAGTGAAGGTGGCGGCGACGGCGGGTTATTCAAGGGAATTTTCATCCGTTATTTTACGCAACTTATTCAGCACCACGCTTTGCCCCGGGAGAAAAAGCAGGAGTATGTCGGTTTCCTGTTCCACAACGCGCAAACACTCTGGAATGAGGGAACCGATAAAGAGCGTATGCTTTTTGGTCCCTACTGGAAAACCAAACCCGAAGGTGCTGTTGATCTTACTATTCAGTTGAGCGGCGCCATGCTGATGGAAGCTGCTGCCGGGCTGGCATCAGCAGGATATGTATCGGGAATGGCGGTTTCCGACTTCCCGGTTTGGTCGGGTAACCCGATTTTTGAAGGGTGGTATGCCGACCCCGAAGTGATAGTTTATGACAACAAATACTGGATTTTTCCCACGTTTTCTGCACCTTATGAAGAACAGGTGAAATTCGACTGTTTTTCGTCGGCCGACCTGGTGAACTGGACCAAACACGAAAACATTATCGACACTTCGGAGGTGAAATGGGCAAACCGAGCCATGTGGGCGCCGGGTGTTATTGAAAAAGACGGGAAATATTACTTCTTTTTTGCCGCCAACGATGTTCATCCCGGCGAAGTAGGAGGAATCGGGGTTTCGGTGGCCGACCGGCCGCAGGGACCTTACACAGATTTGCTGGGCGAACCGCTTATCAGCGAAAACGTGAATGGAGCCCAGCCCATCGACCAGTTTGTTTTTCGCGATGTGGACGGCAGTTACTACATGTATTACGGCGGATGGCGCCACTGCAATGTGGTAAAACTGAACGACGACTTCACCGGACTGGAACCTCTGCCCAATGGTGAAATGTTTATGGAAGTGACCCCGGAGCATTATGTGGAAGGGCCGGTGATGTTTATCCGCAACGAAAAATACTATTTTATGTGGTCGGAAGGCGGCTGGACCGGTCCTGATTATCGCGTGGCGTATGCCATTGCCGACAGTCCGTTTGGGCCATTTGAAAGAATAGGAACAGTTTTGCAACAGGATCCTGATGTGGCTACCGGCGCCGGACACCATTCGGTTCTGAACATTCCCGGAACCGATGAATGGTATGCCGTTTATCACCGCCGTCCGCTCACCGAAACTTCACCCCATAACCGGGTTACCTGTATCGACAAAATGGAGTTCGACGACGATGGAAAAATTCTGCCTGTGAAGATTACACACAGGGGAGTACAAGCCAGGATGCATCGATGATTCTGAAGGTTTAACCCAAAAAGATTTCTTTGAAAGAAAATCATAATGATTGAAGGAGGGAAGTCATGCGTGTTAACTTCCATCCTTCATTTTCAAATTTGTAATTTTACTGAATCACCGCTACCCAATCTTTTTTCAAATCCTCTGGTGGAAATCCAATAGATTGAAAGCCAGTGCCTTTTATAGTAAAAATCGTTCCGGTTTTCAATTCATCGCCCTGGCGCGGATTAAACCATTTTACGCTGTAGGTTTTATCTGAATCCAGCTTCAGTGAGCATTCTTTTGAATTCATTGAAAGGTAAATCACATACATTTCACCCGGATTGGAGAAACAAAACGCATTTTCCAGGTTCACCAGTTCGTTGGTGGGCTTCATGGTTTCAACCGGCAGAGTGTTCACAAATTGCGTGGCAATGGTTGACTGTTTCCACCAGTTATGCCGGCTGCGGAAATCTTCCAGGTTTAAATCATTGTGCGGATATCGGTAACCGAAATACCACTCCACACCGGTTGCACCTCCAAGAAGAGCTCCCCATAAACAATCGGCACGAACCGTATCGTGGCTGGCGTCGAACGAATCGGGCAGCACGCCTTTCCAATGTGGCCCAATTTCGTCGAGGTTCACCAGCCAGCGCTTCCCTGCATTTTCCGATTCAGTTACCCATTTGGCTATGCGCTGGTTCACCCGTGCCGGATTTCCGATTTGCATGCTGGGGCCATCGAAGTTTTCAAAACCGAGGAAAGGCGTCAGGTATTCCTCCTGTTTCTCGTCGTTGGCATGGGTGTGAACCACCACAATGCCGGTAAACGGATTGGTTGCTTTCAGGTAGTTGGACATGGCCACTTTCTGTTCGTGGGTTTGCCCGATTGGTGACCAATTGGTAGGGCCGTTTTCTTCCCCCATGTTCCAGGTAACTGCCAGATGGTGGCCAAAGCGGGCAATCAGTTCGCGGAGGTAAACCTTGCGTTGCACATCGGTGAATCCGTTGTCGAGCAGCGTTTCGTTCTCGGTTTCCTGCAGTACAAAATGCAGCATGATGCCTAACTGCTGGGCATGGTCGAAAACCATTTCCCACTGGTCGAGCTTGCTGCAATCGAACCGGTAGCGCTCGTTGTGGTCGTTGTAGGGCCAAACATCTTTCCCGTCGCCCAGAATATTCATGGTGAGCATGTAAACTGAATTTACACCCATAGAATTCAGGTAATTCAGCGCACCGATGATACCTTTTCCTTTTCCGCTCTGCCAGGTGGGATCGCCTTCCTTCCAGTCGGCCAGGTGCGGCTCGTATTTGTGTAAATCTTTTTTCGGGTCGGCTTCTCCTTCGCGCACTTCCGTTTTCAAACTGAAACGCGAAGTCTGGTCAAAGTCGGCAAAAGCCAGAAAATTCTCCGGGCTGTCGGCACCGTTTTTAATCCAGATTTCTTCAGAATCCTGAAATTTGAAATAGCCTTTCTCACCGTTAATAATTCGTCCTTTTGCGCGGAAATCGGTTCCTGTTTTATCCGAAGGTTCAATGGTAAAATTCCCTTCGGTTCCATCCGGGGCAACGGGTTCTCCCGTGTTTTCGCCCTCTTTTACCACAATATCTTTTCCCTTCCGGAAAGAAATTTTGTATTGCCATTCACCGGGTTCATCGGGCCTGAACCGCACTTTCCATGTATTTCCTGCCTCAGCCGAAGTTTCGGCTGCATTGCCATCAGCAGCAAAAAATCCGGGCACGGTGTAGCTTTTGTTCCCTTTGGTGAACGTCGCTTCCAGCTTGTAATCCAGGAAAGGATTTTCTTTCGCATACTCCGAAGTCAGCGGACCGGGAATAACCAACGTAACTTTATGCCATTGTTTCAATTCGCCGTCATGTAAAATATACGGTTCTTCGGCTTTTGATTGGGTAAAAAGAAAGAAAAACAGGAAAAATAAGATCAGGTTTTTCATTGTTTATTTAAAAATTATTCTGTTGGTGTAAGTTTATCAATAGGGGTCAATTCCAGTTTCCTGAATTCCACTTCGGAACCTTCGGCCTGCACAGCGATTTGACCTTTACCTGCCGTACAATCGTAACCGTAATTGACCAGGTCGCCATTCACCCAAACTTTTACTTCATCACCCACACATTCAATGATCATGTTGTTCCATTCGCCCACCGGGTTTTCGGAACCGTCGGTCAGGTTCAGAATGCGACGTTGTTTCCCTTCGGTAATTCCCCATTCTTCTTTGGGGCCGCGACGTTCCTCCATGTTGGGCACAGTTATGTCTTCTACAATACACCAAAAATCGCCTGCATTTTCGTGCATCATCTGCACTTCCAGCGATTTGGGAAACATTTTGTACAGCGCCCGCGATGTGGAAGCGTGAACCAGTACGCCGCAATTTCCGGGTTTACCGGCAAACCGGTATTCCGCTTCCAGCCTGTAGTTTTGAAAAACCGAATCGGTAATCAAATGGCCTCCGGGTGTACCGAGACTTACCAACATTCCGTCACGTACAATAAACGGATTTATGGCTTCAGGGTTGTTGTCCATTTCAGGAACATCCACATGCCAGCCGGCAAGGTCGTAACCATTGAACAGACTCATGGTTTCGGGTTCGGGACTTTTGCAGGATACTGCTGTAAAGAGAACGATGAGAAAGAGAAGATTGATTTTCATAATTTTTACTGATTTTATTATTCCACAAATATTTCTTTGTTGAACAGGTTTTTATCGGCCCATTTAATGTACTGATTCCAGTCGAAGGCAGTTACACCATGCCCGCCCGAACGAATGTGATAACCCACGGTATTCAGAACAGGTTGGTTAATTCCCGGCATTTCATCGGATGGAATTCCCTTTTTGCCATACAATTCATAAACCGGCGTGGCATGGTATGCCGAAAGAAATTCACCACGCGGATCGGCCCAGAGGTCTTCTTCGGCGCTGGCCACATAAACCGGGCGGGGAGCAATTAGTGCAAGCAGCTCATGCTGATCGGCAGGCAGCGCTTTTTCGTTCAGGTTGTAGCTTAAAAAATTGCGTGCAAACCAGTGTGGAAACGCACTGTTAATGCGCGACACCGTTTCGCCGAACTGCCGTTTTGAAAGCGCAGCGCCTCCACAGCCCGAGTTGTTGGAAATAACACCGGCAAACCGTTCGTCGGTAGCTCCGGCCCACAAGGCTGCTTTCCCCAGTCGCGAATGGCCGAAAACAATCACTTTCGAGGAATCCACATCTTCATCGTGCTCCAGGTAATCCATCGCGCGGCTCAATCCCCAGGCCCAGGCCGCAATGGAACCCCAATCACTGGCAGCAGGACGTTTTTGGTTATCCACATAAAAAAACGGATGAATACCATCGGTAAAATCGTCTTTGTCGGGGTCAATTTCGCCGTAATAGATGGTAGCCAGACCATAGCCGGCATCGATGATTTTGCCCACCTGCCAGCTCTCTTTTTTAACTCCTCTCGATTTTTCAGTTAGCTGGTTGTTTGAAATTCCAAGAGATTCATTGTCGCGCGTCCAGGCTTGTGAAATCCGGATGTTCACATCGTTGCAAACGGTGTGGTTGCCGTAAAAGTTGTATCCCAAAAACAGCGGGGCTTTTTCCACATTTTTTGGGAGGTACATCAGTACGTTAAAAAAGA
>Ga0334898_1001288_pt1 | contig 29436 bp, 25 predicted proteins | sample GraSluR3_MG_10_FD_207228 | JGI IMG/M metagenome (GOLD analysis project Ga0334898, IMG submission 207228) | Sludge microbial communities from methane-producing bioreactor in Wageningen University, Netherlands - Granular Sludge_3_08-R3 | ecosystem: Engineered > Bioreactor > Anaerobic >... | reverse complement strand
TCGATTTCCGGTTGCCGCGTTTTCGCAAAATATTTGTAAAATCAATAAGAATAATACCATTGTTTACTACCACTCCAAGCAAAATTAAAAATCCGGTAAGTGTATTGGCATTGAACAGGCTGTTGCCTGTAAAAATTAAAGCCATAAACGAACCGATGGCTGCCAGTGGAACCGAGAACATGAGTACCAGAGGGGTGGTAAGCGACTCGAAAACCGAGGCCAGAATCATCAGGATAAGTATGAAGGCTGCAGCAATCAGAAAATAAAACTCCGAAAACTGATCTTCTTCATGAATCACTTCAATGGCTATACCGGCCGGCATTTTATAATTACCTACTACCTCGTCAATCTCCAGCCGGTAAGCTTCGAGCAGGTCTTTCGACTGCTCTGCCTCTGCGGCAAACCGGTAAAAGAGTTCAATTTGCTTTTCCTGGTTCACACGGGTAATGCTGGCCATCCCCTGGGCATATACAAGGTCGGCTATGTCTTGCAAATCGTATGTTGCTCCCTGGTTGTTGCTTATCTGTAACCGCCGCAAATCATCGATGTTCTTTTCCCTTTTCTCCTCTTCCTCCGTCAGGTCTTCCTTAATTACAATTTCATACTCCTCGTTCCCCTGTTTGAAGTTTACCCCTGCCGTAAACTCGCGGGTAAACGACCCCAGTTCGTTGGCAATACTGTTGAGGTTCAGCCCGAACTCGGTAAGCAGCAACTGGTTGAAATACAGGTGCAGCTCGGGGCGGTTACTGGCAAAACTCACATTAATGCTTCGTATCGATTCCAGATTTTCGATGTAGTATTGCAGATCTTCGGCCACACCTCTCATCAAATCGAAATCTTCTCCTTTAATGACAATACGTTCGCGGTTGGTGCCAATTCCCAAAAACCGGCTGAAATTTTCCATTCCGGCGCCGCCACCGCCGCCACCACGAAACCGTGCGCTGGAGGCTGGCGCTGTAAGGCTCACCTCCGCCCTCGAAATGTTATTTATCAACCCTTCCACTTCCGATTTTATTTCAGCAATGGTGCGGTTGTTTATTTTCTGATAATCATCCTGAAGAATGACAGTAATGATGGCGTCTTCGGCCTGTATGTTCGCAATTACATCTTTTCGCTCTTCAATTTCTTCCAACCGGTTTTCCACCTCGGCAACCACAATGTCGGTAGCCTCGAGAGTTGAACCGGTAGGCATGGTAACGTAAACCGAAAAGCGGGTTTCCTCTACCTCTTCCAACGTGTTCACACTGATGGCCAAAACCGTAAACACCGTGATGAAAAACAGCACAATGGCACCCACTACCGTGGCCGCTGGCGCACGCATACTGCTTTTTAACAACAACACGTAAATCTGCATGATCCGGTTGTTGGTGGTTATTTTTTCGTAAAAAATGTTGTGCGACGATTTCCTTTTCAACAGGTAATGAGCAGCCATGGGTATAAGCAGCAAAGCTACAAACAAAGAAACCGTGAGTGTGGAAATAATGGAAACGCCCACATGATTACCCAGCAGTTTTATCATGTATTCGGAAGAAAAAAGGAACGGAAGAAAAACCGTTACCGTAGTTAATGTTGCAGCCACAATGGAGCGCCACACTTCGGTTGTTCCCTGCACCACGGCCTGGTCGGGACTGAATCGTTTTCCCGAAAGCCGGTAAATGTTTTCAAGCACCACCACGCTGTTGTCGAGCAGCATACCAATGGCCAGCACCAGCCCCACCAGTGTTAAACTGTTAATGGAGACACTAAATGCATAAAACAGGTTAAAGGCTGTGAACACCGAAACCGGAATTGCGAGCGCGATAATGGATACAATGCGAAAATTTTTCAGAAAAATCCACAAAACAAAAATGGCCAGCAACCCTCCCACCAGTGCCAGGTTTATAATCTGGTTGATGTTGTTCTCCATGGTTTCGGCGAGGTTGGTTTGAACTACCAGCTCCACTTCTTTGGGCGCCAGCTTTTCATTCAGAGCAACAATGCGTTCCTGCACCCTTCGCGAAAGGTCGATGAGGTTGGCCTGCGAATCGCTCACCAGCATAATGGAAACGGCATCGAGCCCGTTTACCCTGCTTATGCTTTCCTCTTCTTTTACACCGAAAAACACATCGGCAACATCTTTCAGATACACCGGCCCTTCGGCAACAATAATGTTTTCAATATCGGTTACCTGCTGGTATTCAGCATTCACATGCACAAAATACTTTTTTTGGTTTTCGTGCAGGTATCCGGTAAACGTGCGGTTTGCCGAGTTGGACGTAATTGCGTTTCTGATTTGGGCAGGCGTAATTCCGTAAGCCTCACAGGCTCCTCTGTTGTAAGTTACCTCAATGGAACGCTCTTGCCCCCCAAAAACGGTAACCGATGCAATTCCGTCGATGTTTTCAAATTCGGCAGCAATTTCCTGGTCCACAATATTGCGCAGCCGGTCGGTGCCATCGCTCCCACGTACCTGAATCTCCATAAACTGATTCGACATCTGTTGTATGTCAACCCGGTTTACCGAAACCGTAAAATTTTCGTCGAGGTTATCTGCAGCCTGATCGATTCTCTCCTGCAACTTCAGAAATGTGTATTTGAAGTTGACATTTGGGTTGAAATTCACCTGAATGGATGCCGTGCGGTTATTCAGGGTGGTTTCAATGGTTTCAATGCCCTCCATGGTACCAATGGCTCCCTCGATGGGGATAACCGCCTGGTTTTCCATATAAGTCGGATCGACCTCAATCCGCGAATTGATTTGCACAAAAAGCATAGGCAACTCGGCATTGGGCATAAGTTCTACCGGCAGTTGTTTGTATGAGAAATACCCCAGAAAGGTAAGTCCCGCAAACAACATACTGATGAGTACTTTTCTGTTTATAATAAAATTCATGCTATTTTTTTACAAACAAGGTTCTTATCCTGTCTAAAATATCGTAAACGCAGGGAATAACGACCAGGGTGAGCAACGTGGACGTAACCAGCCCGCCAATAACAGCCAGTGCCATAGGCGACCTCAGGGAGGCACTTTCACCAAAACCGAAGGTAAGCGGTAAAAGGGCCAGCACAGTGGTTAAACTGGTCATAATAATGGGTCTTATACGTTGTTGTCCGGCCTGTATAATGGCATCTCTCCGTTCGAGCCCTTCCCGTATCAGCTGGTTGATTCGGTCAACCAAAATGATGGAATTGTTTACCGCAATCCCGGCCAGCATAATTATCCCAATCAGGGCCATAATGTTCAGTGTTTTTCCCAAGGCAAAAAAGATGAGAACACTGCCCACAACCGCCAGTGGAATGGTAAGCAAAATGGTAAACGGGTGTATGAGCGACTCGAATTGCGAAGCCATAACCATATATACCAAAACCACAGAAAGAAGCAGTGCAAAACCAAGACTGCTCATCGATTCCTGCCGCTTTTCTTCTTCGCCGGTAACCATTATCCGGTAATTGGCGGGCAGATCGATGGAAGCTGTTTGCTGCCTGATACTGGCAGCCACCTGGTCCAGTGCTATCCCTTTTTCAAGCTGCGCGGTAACCCGTCCTGTACGGTTCTGGTTTTTTCTGAATATTTCTTTGGGAGAAACGCCAAACGAAATATCGGCAACCTCACTCAGCCTGAAAACCTGATTTCCGGAAGTAATGGTCAGGTTGTGAATTTCACTCAATCCTTTTTCAGGAACTTTAATGGTAATGTCGCGCATCTCGCCGCCTTTTTCCAGCTGGCCGGCATTTTTTCCCTCCAACTGATCCTGAATTTGCGAAATAACATTACTGATATTTAAATTATACATTCCGGCCCTTATGCGATCTACGTGAACTTCAACTTCCGGGGCACCGTCTTCAACCGAAGTTTGTACATTGAACAGCCCGCCGATTCCCAGCATTTTTTCTTTTACCTGATTCAGAATCCGTTCAATTTCCTCCAGCTCTTCGCCACGAACTTCAACCACAACAGGTGCTCCGTCGGTACCAAGAATGGATTTCAGTGCGCTTTGCTCTTCGGCAAAACTGATTTCGAGCCCGGAAATACCTGCTGTTAGTTCATCCATCACCCCTATTACCTGTTCTGGTGTAACTGTGGCGTCTTCTGCCAGAATGATTCGAATCTGTGCGGTATTTTCACCCTCGAAAACGGCTGTGGCATCGCCCAAAATACTGGTTGACGGCCCGGAATGAGAGTACAGTTTTTCGATGTTATCTTCCAGGTATTCCACCAGAATGGTTTCAATATTTTTTACTGTCGATTCGGTGCGTTCCAGCCTGGTTCCTTCCTGCAACTTCAGGTTCATGGTAAATTCCCTGGTTTCGGTTTTCGGCATAAATTCGGTTCCAATGCGCGGTACCAGCAAAAATGAACCTACTACAAAAATGGTAGCCACGATAACAACCAGCCATTTCACCTGAAGGATTCGGTTTAAGAAACGTCCGTATCCGCCCACCTTCAGAGAGTGTTTCTTTACCGGTGTTTTTTTGTTTTTAAAAATGCGGTGATACAGCGCCGGAATAACAAAAATAGCTACAAACAGCGACGATATCAGAGAAAAGGCAACGGTCCATGCCTGGTCTTTAAACAGTTCGCCGGATGCTCCGTGCAGGTAAACAATGGGTAAAAAAACGATGATGGTGGTTAATGTGGAGGCGGTTATGGCCCCTCCAACTTCTGAAGTTCCCGTCACTGCCGCATCTTTTACGCTCATGCCCCCTTCGTGGTTTCTGAAAATATTTTCCAAAACCACAATGGCATTATCCACCAGCATACCGGCGCCAAGCGCCAGTCCTCCCAGTGTCATAATGTTGATGGTGAGGTTATTGAAGTACATCAGGTTAAACGTGGCAATAATGGAAATAGGGATAGCGAGGCTGACAATGAGTGTTGTGCCAAACCGGCGCAGAAACAGAAAAAGAACAAAAACAGCGAGCAAAATACCCAGCAGTGCTGTGTTTTGTACTTCGCCAATGGCGCTGCTTATAAATTTGCCCTGGTTGGTTACCTGCTGAAGAGAATATCCCGGCAGGGCTCTTTCGATATTCACCATTGCATTGCTGATTTGTTCAACCGCTTTAACTGTGTTAAAACGGGTTTCTTTGTAAATGGCAAGTCCAACACAACGTTCGCCATTGAAATGCACAATATTGGCGGGTTCTTTATTTCCGTATGTAACGGTAGCCACATCTCTCAGAAAAACCGGCGCCATTTCAACGCGCGTTTGGCCTTCGGTTTCGGCCCTTACCGGTTTGTAACCCACAATTAGTTTTTCAAAATCTTCCAAATCGTTGAGCAGCCTTACTCCCTTTACAATGTACTGCATACCCATTTCGCTGATGCGGCCTCCGGAAACGTTGCGGTTAAAACTCTGAATGCTGTTGCTCAGGTCGTCGAGCGAAAGGCCTTGTGCTTCCAGCCGGTAATGATCGGTGTTAATAATCACTTCGCTTTCTTCCTGCCCCGAAAGTTCCACTTCGGCCACACCCTCCAGACGAACCAGCTCGTTACGGATGTAATTTTCCGCCACTTTTCTGATTTCGTTCATATCGGTAATCTCGTTGTGGGTAACGGCCAGCAACATCACAGGTGCAGTATTGGGGTCGTGTTGCGTAATGCGGATATCGTCGATTTCTGAATTCCGGGAAAGCGTGTTCAACGCTTTTTGCAGGTCGAGAAAAGCCTCGTCCATATCCTTGTTCCAGGAATACTCCACGGTTATTTGTGCAGTTCCTACACGGGTAACCGACGACACCTGGATAACATCTGACTGCCTGATAGCCAAAGCTTCTATGTTTTCCACAAACTGTTTTTCCATCTCCTCGGGTGGCCGTTCGCCCGATTTTATTTCCACAAAAATGCGGGGCGACTTGAGATCGGGAAAAAGATCGACCCCCAGTTTGTCAAACGAAATGTAGCCCAGAAGAATGACTCCGAGCACAATCATCAGAATGGTTACCGGATAATCGACAGAAAATTGTGTTAGTTTCTTCATTGTAAACGTTTTCAATTGATTTTCGGGCAGAGTTGCTACCTGATGATTCGAACTTTTGAATTGTTGCGCAGGGTTTCGTACCCTCTTACAATCAACCTTTCATTGGGCTGAAGGCCTTCCAGCACTTCCACCGAATTCTGGTTTTCAATTCCGGTGGTAATCCACCGGTGGTCGGCTGCGCTGTTGCGTCCCACCACAAACACATATTTTCCACGGCCTCCGGTAAGAATGATATCTTTAGGGATAACAATGGCACTGTCTCTTTCTTCGGTTATAATATCGGCTTTTACAAACATACCTGGGCGCAATTTCAGATCGGAATTCGCAATTTCAATTTTTCCGGTGAAGGTTCGTGTTTCGGAACTGATGGCCGGTGAGAGTTCCGACACTTTTCCCAAAAGGGTATCCTCGGGCAGGGTATAATTGGTAACCAATACCTCCTGGTTCAACTTCACATCAGCAATGTTTTTTTCAGGAAGGTTAATGTTGAGATACATTTCGTTGTAACTCATAAGCGAAAACAGGGGTGAGCCGGAAGGAATCCTTGTACCTCTGGTATAGTATGGCAATTCCACGATTACACCGGTAAAAGGAGCCGTTGCACTCATCTTTGCCAACTGTATCTCAACATTTTCATAATTGTACTGTGCATTGGTTTTCGAAACTTCCGAATTCCGCAGTTCCCGCAGGGTAACTCCTCCTTTTTCATACAACGATTTCTGCTTTTCAAATTCCTGCTCTGAGATTTCAAGATTCAGTTTCACTGCTTCCTGTGCAAGGTTATTTACATACTCTTCGTTTTCGAAACGAACAATGGTTTGCCCCCGGGTAACTCTGTCGCCCAACCTGAAAGGCCTGCCGGTGGCAGGATTGGTCAGAAGGTAATAATCGCCCGCCATTTCTGAATTTACAGTTACCTCGGCCGTGGCTTTAACGGTGCCTGTGGTGCTCACAAACTGCTGAATGCTTTGCAGTTTTAAGTCTTCAACTGAAACAGGAACAGCCAGTTCGGTGCTTTCTGATTGGCTTTGCTGGTTGCAGGCGGCAAAAGCTGCCACAAATAAAATAAGCGAAAGGAATTTGATATTTTTCATGTTACTGATATTTTTTCAGATTTAATTATTTTTGTTGATATAAATTTCGGATGGCAGAATAGACTCGCCCTTTTCAAAATCGTATAAACTTTGAATTTTCAGGTTGAGGAGCTCAATTTTGTAGTTGATAAGCGCCTGGGCATACGCAATTTTTCTTTCCGAGAGCTGGGTTTGATAGAGGTTCAGGTCCATACCGGTGAGGTCGCCGTTTTCGTATCTTTCAAGGTTAATTTCGTAGGTGAGTTGGGCATTGGTTTCGCTTTGTTCGGCAATTTCAATTTGGTTCAGTTGATTGAGCAGATTTCGGTATGCCTGCCTGATTCCAATGATGATCTGGTTTTGCTCTTCGCTGTAGCTCAGTTTTTGCGACTGAATGACGGCCTCCTGGGCGGCAATACGGGCTTTTTTCTCGCCCCAGTCGAACAGTGGAATGCTGAAACTTACAGAGACTGACGGACTGTTGGTTGGTGCATTGAAAATTTGATCGAGGTTGCGATCATCGCCCGAGATACCCAGACGAAGATTAACATCGCCCCTGAACTCATTCAGCGATTTTGTACGCACCAGTTCAAACATGCTCGATTCAATATCGATTTCGCGCTGCCTGAGTTCCATCCGGGAATTCAACCCCGTTTCAATGGCTTTTTCCAGGTCAACCGGAACCGGATTAACAGCAACATCGGCCAGTATGGCAAAATCGTCGTAAAGGTCCATTCCAAGGTATAACTTCAACTGGTCTTTGGCGTTCTCAAAAGCCACTTCCCTGTCTTGCAGCGACGATTTGGAGGTAGCCAGGTTAAGCTCGGCCTGGTATAACTCTTCCATGGCAGCCAAACCGGCATCCACTTTATTTCTGATAATTTCGTAACTGTTTTGAGTATTTTTAAGTTCCTCGCGGGCAATATTCAGGTTCATCTGTGTCATATATACATTATAGAAGAACTGGGTAACATTTCTTTCCAGGTTGAGCCGCTGCATGGCGTAACTCAGGTTGGCGTTTTCAAAATTCAGTTCAAGTTCTTCCAACTGAAGTTTTAACCTGTTGTAGGTAAACAACGGCTGGTTAAAGTTGAGGTAAAGGTTGTTGTAAAACACCTTACTTTCCAAATCGGAGGCATCGGAATAGCTTCTTTGCCAGCCGAACTCATTGGTTAAGGAAAGCGTCCCGTCGGTTATCAAAATGGGCTGTTCAACTCTGAACAAGGCATTGGTTTCAAAATTCTCGTTGGTGTACCACTGTGATACCCGGTTATCGAACCGCCGGCTACGGCTGAATCCAACGGGTTGCACATTGAGCGAAAACCGCGACTTAAGTGCCGCCCTTTGCGCTTCCAGACTTTTTGAAAACCTTTCGAGGTTTAGCAGCGACCGTTGCAGGTCGGGACTACCGGTTTGGGCAATGGCTAAAGCTTTTTCGAGCGTCAGAATTTCCTGAGCTTTCACCTCCGGAATAGCCAGGAGGATTATCGAAATCAAAAAAATCAATTTTCGCATTTGGTTTAATTTTTTTACATGTTTCATATTTCTGAACGATTATTGAATTACAATTTCAAGAGTCTTACGGCATCGGCAAAAACAATGCGCTGGTCCGACTTATTGGTTAACTCGATAAGGGCGGTATCGGGAGAGAAATAATAGGACCCGAGGTAGTTCCAGCCGTCGTCTGCATTCGGAATGGAGAGTGATTGCTCTTCCACTCCGTCGTCGCTGTGGATAAAGAACTGATAATCGCCCTGCTCTTCTCCCCCGCCCCGGCGGCCAAACCTTCTCGATTTGTACAGGTGATAATATACTTCGTAATATCCGGCCTCGGCAACAGGCACATGCCATCTGGCTTTCATGCTTCCATCGCCCGATTTGATATAATAACCCGAGCGGATATATTGACCGTAAAAATCGGAGTTGGTAATGGCGGTCCAGTTTACCGGCGGTCTCCAGTAGTTCATACCTGAGTATTTTTGTGCTCCGGTGGTTTCTTTTGCCAGCCATTTTTCCAGCAGACTGATGTCATCGGTCACGGTTACTTCAAACTCCGGATCTTCATTGTCAACGATAATTTCTCCCGGCTGTTGTTTTAAAACGGGAATGTCTGAAATCACTTCGCCCTCAAACGGCACAGCCCTGGGGTCTTCATCGATGTTGCTGAATCCCTGTATTATTTGCTGCGGAATATTTTGAGAGGTCATGGTATTAATCATCACCATTCGCGGGTCGGCATCGAGCATAAAACTTACATCTTTGGTCTGACCTCCTTCAAGATACACCAGCCGGTGAATCATATCGTCGGCACTGGGGCCACGTCCAAATCCCATTCCAGGTCCACCGCCTCCACTCAGCCTGAAAGAAAATTTTACAATCCCGTCCACTTCGGAAAAGTTGGTGATTTTTAGCGAAACTTTAGCACGCATGCGATCGCCGGATTTCACCCTCACGGCCTGGATGGATGAAAACAAATAGCCTGGCAGTTCTTTTGCTGCAAACCAGTCATCCATTATCGGAATAAGATCAACGTCAAATTCCTCTTTTATACGATCCACAAATTGCCCGAAGGGAATGTTTTTGAACCGGTACTCCTGCAAAATATCGCGCAGAAAATTTTCAAACTCTTCCTGGCCTGCCTTATACTGGATCATAGAGAACAGAACTTCTCCCTTTAATTTTATCACATTATCGATAATTCTCTTTTGTTTCGGATCGCTCAGTATTTCTTCAAACGTGCTGTCCTGCAGGGCAATGTTTGCCATTTCATCTTCGCTCATTCCCTGCATATCGCGCATCCGTATTCCCCTCATGTCAGTTGACTGGCTTCTCAGGTAAGCTTCAAAAATACGGTTGGTAATGGGCCACTGATCAGAAATAATGTTATTCTGAAAATTATATAACATGGCAAAAACAAAATACGGATTTGGAATTTCCTGTACGGAGAAATTTCCTCTGCTTCGCTGAAAATCGGCAGATTGCTCGCGGGTAAAGATGCCCATAAATTCAAAAAGCAACCTGATTTCCTTGTCTTTTTCTGTCATGTTTGAGTTGCCGCGTCGTCCCCAGCGTTCCATTCTTTTTTTTGAACCTTCAAAGTCGGCCTCACGCAACATATAACCTTTTTCAGGAATCAGTACTTGTTCTGGCTGAATCAGTTCCTGCCTGCCCGACCAGATGCGTTCGTAAGTTTTAAACTGGGCCGGGACTTCAACCAAAAAGAAACGGTCAAAAGCATACCCCAGGTTGTAGGTTCGTTCAAAGTCGCCCATGCGTTCACTTATTACCTTGGCCAATGTATCTTTTGTTTCAGGGAATGACTCAGTAAAGTAGTCGTGCCCTTTTATGTGCCAAATTCCATATTCCAGGCTGTCGGTCTGAAAGTTTTTCTTTTCGTATTGACCGATGGCCAGTGAAATTTGTGTAAGCGGAATTTTATTTTTAAATGCGAATTGCCCATCGGAAATTTTGGTCATTTCACCCTGTGAAACGGGTTGAAGCCCCGGATTGGTTTTTACTTCCAGGCTGAAATTGATAAACTCGGGGTGGTTCCAGCTTACATCTTCGGTGCTGTAAGTTACGCCGGTTTTTGGATACCAGTTGACTTCCGGGGTTAGCAGAACGTAATTTGATGTTAAAAAGGCATACCTTTTATCTACGTTCAATACAAATTTTCCGTATTTTTCAGTACGTTCTTCTTCAGGAATATCGAGGTAGCAAAGGGTTTCGGTCACTCCACCGGCATAAACTATTTCAATTTCAGCTTCTTCACCGGGCTCCATGGAAGTATTTTCGGCGATTAGCAGATGGTTCACCCGATCAAACGGAGTTTCTTGTCCGTTCACTTTAAAATTTTGCACTGTCAACCCGCTATTCAGGCTGAAAATAAGTTTTTTAACCGATTCGGATTTATTATTTTGTACTTTAATTTTCGATATTGCCTCAATAGAATTTCCTCTGTGGGTTAATGAAACGGAATGGGAAAGGGTTGCCGGCAACAGTTCCTTTACATAGGTATTATTCAGCGCAATTGCTTCATTCCTCAATGCTTCGTTGGTTTTAAACTGACTCAGGTGCTGCCATGCAAAATACCCGCCTGCTGCAAAAAACAGAATGGCAAAAACCAGTGAAAACCAGGTCATGGATTCGGATTGCGGCAAACGCTTCAGCAGAAAGATGGTCAGGAATATAAAGCTGATACCCAGGGAGAAATAGATTCCGCGGTGAATCAGTACTTTGTCGATATTTCCCATTCCGGCAATATCTGAAATTAACATGGGAATATTAAAAGCCATGTAATCGAAAATGTAATAAAACCTGTCTTCGAGTAAAAACAAGGTGATTCCGATGTAGCCCAGAATGAGCACAAAAGTAATAGCCTGGTTGCGGATAACACTCATCAGCAAAAAGGAAAGTCCCATAATAAAAACCAGGGTAGGAACACTGATAAGAACCAGGTAAATTCCGTAGGATTCCCAGTTTACGGAGGTTTGTTGCGAAAGCATGTTGAAAATAAGGGCCATTAAAACAACAGCAATGTTTAGTACCAAAAACACCTGAAGGTTTCCCCACGTTTTGCCAATTACATATTCACCGTTGGTCATCGATCGCATGTAAATTACCTCGGTGGTATCGAGCTTTTTATCACGCTTTAAAAAATCGGAAGCCAGAAAAACTGCGATAATGGCTTGTGCCACATTCAAAATGAGCAGGTTGAAATAGGGGATTGCTGCCGGAATACTCCGTATGGCCCACCCCTGGTCTCCGCCGCCTTCGATGATCATACCGAAGTTTAACGCAAACAGAATCAATAACGAGAGAACGCTAAAAATGCGGAAAAACCAGCTTCTGAGCAGTGTTTTACGTTCATATTTGGCAATGGAGAATATGTTGTGCAATGAAATCATCTTTTCTGTTCTAATTAATATTTAGGAATTGGTCCACTGGTTCAGGTTGTTTTCCATATAATGTACATAGGCATGTTCGAGATTGGGCTCAATTTGTTTTCCGTGATACCCGTTAATTTCCGGTGCAACTACCTGAACTTCCCAGCCTTCTTCGGTGGGAATGGTAGAAATAACCGGATATTTCTCGTTGATTTCAAGGTATTCGGCTTCAGTAGCTTCGATTAGCCATACATTTCCTTTGGCTTTTTGTACCAATTCTTCGGGCGAACCTGTAAAAGCAAGTTCTCCCTTGTTTAACAGTGCCATATTGTGGCAGGTACTGGAAATATCGCCGACAATGTGGGTCGATAAAATAATTATAACATCTCGCGTACTGAGATTGGAGAGCAGGTTGCGGAACCGGATGCGTTCTTCGGGGTCGAGGCCGGTGGTAGGTTCATCCACAATAATAATTTTTGGGTTGTTGATTAATGCCTGTGCAATGCCCAGCCTGCGTTTCATCCCTCCCGAGAGTTTATTGGCGTTGCGGTCGCGAGCCTCGTAAAGTCCCACTTCTTCAAGCATCTGGTCAACGGCAGTTTTTCGTGCGGCACCGTTCTTCATACCTGCCAACCGTGCTGCATAGTCCAAAAACTCATAAGTTTTCAATTTCGAAAAAAAACTGAAATCCTGTGGAAGGTAACCAAGCATTGCCCGGATTTCGCGACGGTTTTTGGCCAGGTCGAGGTCATTTACCGTCACCTTTCCGCTTGTTGGTTTCATTAAAGTTACCAGTATCCGCATCAGGGTTGACTTTCCCGCACCGTTTGGCCCTAACAATCCAAACATACCGTTGGGAATCTCAAGGTTCAGGTTTTTAATGGCATAATTCCCGCCGCGGTAAATCTTGTTTAGATTCTCAATTTTAATTTGCACTTTTTTCTTCTAATTGATTAAACACTGATTTGGACTTGGGCTGCTTTAAATAGTTTAATGCCTTTTCCAATTAATTCCCACTGCCGCTAAAGCATTTAAACTTTTACCATAAGTACGTTTCAACGGTAAATTATTACGCCGTTTGGAAAAAGTAAAACAGGACCGGCAACTGAAAATGCCGGCTCCTTTTTTAACCGGCATTTAGCGGCTTTTTTCTGCCGTAAGTTTCATCTTGCCTTCCGGAGAATCGACAAACCCCGTCATTTTTCCTTCTTTTACTGTTGCTGTTACCTCGATGTACTGATAATCGATGTACAGACCGAATTTTAATGTATCACCTTTGTAGATCACGTCTTTCAAGCTAATTTTATAGCCATCGTTAAACTTCACTTCCCCTGCCAATTCATTTTCTTTTTCAGAAAAATTCAGAACACCTTTTTCGTAACCATAAGGGGCCGTTGGAACCTCATACTTCCATTCTCCAGCTACATCTTTGTTGCCGGTTGCCACCAGGGCGTTTGACGATACTGTAACCAAAGCAGCAATAAACGTAAGAATCAAAAACTTTTTCATTTTTACTATTTTAAAATTTAACATGAACAAATTTTTCACGGATAAACCAGATTGCCAAAATTTAGGGTTAAAATGGCCTATTCGGGGATAAACGTGCCGGTTCATGAAATATAATCGGAAAACAGGGAAAAATATTTAGAGGAGACAGGGACGGGTGTATCGGATTGTTTCAATTTAAGAAAAAGTTTTTTCCCTTCTTTTTGTGCCATTTCCACATTTTGGGTGTTTACAATAAACGACCGGTGGCAGCGTAAAACGGCATTTGCTTTTAAAGGTTCTTCAAGGTTTTTCAGGCTGTTTCGCAAAATCTTCCGGTGCTTTTTTCCATCCAACAGAAAATAAACATATACATAATTGTCCGCAGATTCCAGAAACAACAAATCTTTGGGCAGCACCGAAAAACGAATTTTACCTTTTTCATCTTTAAATCCAATGAGTTTGCCGGGGGGTGGTTTGGCCATTTGTTCCTGTAACGATTTTATTTCGGAATAATGGTTTTTATAATGAATAAGAAGCAGCGCAAAGGAGTAAGGCAGGCAGATTCCGGATAATGTATATTTTACCGAAAAAGCCAGGTCGTTCATAAAATTACCCAGTGGGTTTCCGTACAAAAATATGTAGATGAGGCTTATCAAACTGATTTCGATAAACACCCAGAGTAAAAAGGTTTTAACCTTGAAATGTTTTATTTTAAAAAGTTGCCGAAGGGGAAACTGTGTAAAAAGGAGGGCTGCCGAAACCACCGCGCCATAACTTGAAAGCCGCAGGAATTGGATAATCCCCTTGTCGGAATACCAACGATTGATATTGAACGGAACAAAAATGTTAAGAAAAACAATACTGAACACCAGGCAAATCAAAATAAGCAGGTACCTGTCTTGTTTTCTGTCGAGTAGGCTAAACTTATCATTTAAAAAACCAAATGTCCCCTTCCGGTTATTCATTCTTGTAACAAAAATTACTTTTTATGGGCTGATTTCCCATTTGTTTAAAGGCGCAATTTAGCGATAATATTGAATAGGGCGGGAAGGGTTAGAAATAACAGACCCGCCAAAACTGACGGGCCTGTTATTGTAAGCATATTTTTCAACGTTTCTGTTAAATTGCGTTCAAATACTCACTCTTCTTATTTTTGAACGGTAAACTGAAATTCGTTGCTGTTATTTGTCAATACTACATTGTAAGTTCCCTTTTCAAGTTTGGAAAAATCAAGCGCTTTTTGAATACACATTTCTTTTCCCAGTTTTTTCCCGGTAACATACTGCCCGTCACGGAAAATATTCAGGAATACATTTTTTTGTGAATTGTTCAGGTAAGAAATCTGAAGCTTGTTATCTTTAAATTTAAAGTACGGACTAAACATCCTGATTTCTTCACCGACTTTTAGATTCATTCCGTTCGAAATCGTAATTAACCTGTCGAGCGTGCAGTTGCCGTGTTTCAGGTTCACATGGTAATTACCGTCTTCCAGATCCTGCAAATCAAAAACCAACTTGTAGTTCTGCACCGGTTCTTCCGATTTTTTGAAGTAAACGGTTTCGCCCCGCTGGTTTTTTAATGACAGCTCGAAATTTGCCGGCGACATGGTTTCAAAGGCAACCAGTGCTTTTTCATTTTGTACCGGAATTACATTCATGGTGGGGAGTTGGGTGGCAAAACCTGTTGCTGCAACAAGTAATGCAAGTGCTGTTAATGCAAAGTTTTTTGTTTTCATGACTCAATTGTTTTTGTTTTCATTGTAACTGTAAGACAACCAAAATTGCAGATTGGTTACATGAAAAGAGAGAAATATCGATGAAAACAAGTTTTCAGAGGGTCAAACTTTGTAAAGTAACGACAAATGACATTTTTGTCGTTTATTTTGAAAATATTATCTAAATAGCCGATTCAAACTGCTTTAAAAAACGAATATCGTTTTCAAAAAAGTGCCGGATATCTTTAATGCCGTAACGAAGCATGGCGATGCGCTCGATGCCCATGCCAAAAGCGAAACCGGTATATTTTTGACTGTCGATATTACAGGCTTCCAGCACGTTGGGATCGACCATGCCGCAACCCAAAATTTCAAGCCAGCCGGTATATTTGCAAACATTACACCCTTTACCACCGCAAATGGAGCAGCTAACATCCATTTCGGCACTGGGTTCTGTAAACGGGAAGTAACTGGGGCGCAATCGAATCTGAGTATCTTCACCAAAAAGTTCTTTGGCAAAATAAAGCAGGGTTTGTTTCAGGTCGGCAAACGAAACATTTTCGTCCACATATAATCCTTCCACCTGGTGGAAAATACAGTGCGACCGCGCCGAAATGGCTTCGTTGCGGAAAACCCTTCCGGGAAAAATAGCGCGGATGGGTGGCTGGGTGTGTTCCATTACGCGAATTTGAACGCTGGATGTGTGGGTTCGCAACAAAACATCGGGGTCTTTTTCAATAAAAAAAGTATCCTGCATATCGCGGGCCGGATGTTCCGGTGGAAAATTCAAGGCGGAAAAAACGTGCCAGTCGTCTTCAATTTCAGGGCCTTCGGCAACAGTAAATCCAAGTCTGCCAAATATATTAATGATTTCATTTTTAACCAGCGAAAGCGGGTGCCGGGTTCCCAGCTTTACAGGTTCGCCGGGCCGGGTAAGGTCAGTTCCGGTATTTTCAGACGCCGTGGATTCAAATGAATCGCGCAGGCTGTTGATTTTTTCAAGTGCAAAATTTTTCAGATCGTTCAGCGCTTTTCCCACCTCTTTTTTCTGTTCGTTGGGAACATTTTTAAAATCGGCAAAAAGTTGATTTACACTTCCTTTTTTACTGATGTATTTAATACGCAACGCTTCTACCTCGTCTTTCGATGCGGCAGTTGCATTTTCAATCTCCTGCTGTAATGCACTGATTTTTTCCAACATGGTGTTTTAACCTTTACATGAAGCTGCAAAGATAATGATTCCGATAATAAAAAAAGCGGCACCTTTTAAAAGATGCCGCCGGGAATTAAAAGCCAACGAAGCTTGATGGCTGAATTTATATAGTACTAACTGAACGATTTTATGTTTCTGTTCCTCTGGCTTTAAGACAACAAGAAAAAATAAACAAAAAATATGCCATCTTCTGCTGTTCTGATATGCCATTCAGCATATTAAGAAAAGTTTTACCGGAAACTGGCAATGGTTTGATGAAGCAACCGGATTACATTTTTTACATTCTGGTTAAAGACTTTTAAAACATTTTCCCAGGTTACCGGCTCCTCGTCGGTTTTCCAGCAATCGTAGTCAGTGCTGAGCGCAACTGCTGCATATGGAATATCCATCTCGTTGGCGAGAATACACTCGGGCGCCACCGACATGTTGATTACATCGGCACCCCAAAGCCGGAACATGTTGGACTCTGCCCGGGTTGAAAAACGTGGTCCCTCGATGGTAACAACAGTTCCTTTATGATGGAACGGAAGGTTTAATTTCCCGGCAGTATCAATAAGTTTCTGACGCAATTCTTTATTGAACGGCTCGGCCATGGGAGAGTGCTGAAGGTTGCCGTCTTTAAATTTTTCGTGAAAAGTAACCTCACGGTGGCGGGTAAAATCGATAAACTGGTCGAGGATTACCAAATCACCGCGTTTGATTTCTTCGCGCAAACTTCCGCAAGCTGTCGTAGCCAAAATATGGGTGCACCCCAACTTGTGAATGGCCCAAATATTTGCCCGGTTGTTTACCTGCGAAGGTGGAATTTCATGGTTCCTGCCGTGCCTTGAAAGAATCGCCACTTCAATGCCTTCTATCTGACCTGTTTTAAAAGTTGAAGAAGGATTTCCGTAAGGAGTTTCAACTTTTATTTCTTTCGAATTTTTCAGGATATCCGGATTTTCGAGGCCCGAACCACCAATGATTGCTATTTTCATGCACAGTATTTTAAATGATTGACTTTTATTTGTTTTTTGATATTTGAACTTTGTTAATTCTGCTTTCAGGAAAGAGCGCTGTGATACTCTCCCTGTTTGCTTTACAGATGCCTCGTTCGGTAATTAAACCGGTTACCAACCGGGCCGGGGTAACATCGAAACCGTAATTTACGGCCTGACTGTTTTCGGGAATCAACCTCACCAATTGAATGGATTTACCATTCCAGCCTTCAATTTGAGCTACTTCGTCAGCTTCGCGTTCTTCGATGGGAATTTCGGTATTTCCGTCTTCCATTTGCCAGTCGAATGTAGAAGATGGAAGTGCCACATAAAACGGAATGCCATTGTCTTTTGCTGCCAGTGCTTTCAGGTAGGTTCCGATTTTATTGGCCACATCGCCGGTAACTGTCGTGCGGTCGCTGCCCACAATCACTAAATCAACCATGCCCTGTTGCATCAGGTGCCCGCCGGTGTTGTCGGCAATTACGGTGTGCGGAACATCTTCCTGTCCCAGTTCAAAAGCAGTAAGGCGGGCACCCTGGTTGCGGGGTCGGGTTTCGTCCACCCAAACATGCAGTGGAATTCCTTTGCGGTGTGCTTTGTAAATGGGAGCTGTTGCCGTGCCCCAGTCGATGCAGGCCAGCCAGCCGGCGTTGCAATGCGTTAAAATATTAACGGGTTCCTGTTTTTTCTGAAAAATATCCTCGATGATTTTCAACCCGAATTCCCCAATTTTTTCACTGAAACTTATTTCACACGATTTCATCTCTTCAACATTCGCCAGTGAAATCTCTTTCAAATTTGCAGCCAGAAGATTTTGAAGCATAAACTTCAGCATCTCGTCCACGGCATAAGCCAGGTTCACAGCAGTCGGGCGTGCCGACTTCAATCTTGTTGCTGTTTCGTTTAAATATTTCTCAGGATCGTTCCCTCTAAAACAGAGCAAAGCCAGATACATTCCGTAAGCAGCAGTTACTCCAATTAACGGCGCTCCACGGACAGCCATATCGCGAATGGCATGAAAACAATCTTCCGGTGTTTGTAAATCGAGAATTTCAAACACGAAAGGCAGTTTTCGCTGGTCGATAATCTGAACAACTGACGGATTTTCATCACTCAGCCAAATGGTATGATATGGTTTTCCGTTAATTTGCATAGAAATAAAAGTAAAAATAATATTTATATTCGTTGGCTTAAAATAAAAAGATGAAGCCAAATCTCACAAATATCAAAAACATTGTTTTCGATTTGGGAAATGTTTTACTGAACCTCGACTTTGATGCGTCAATCCGGGCGTTTCAAAAACTTGGATTGAATTCGGAAGTAGTAAACCGGCAGCAGGCTTATGCCAATCCCGTTTTTTATGAACTGGAAACAGGAAAAACAACACCGGATAAGTTTAGAGAAAAGGTGCGTCAGATTTTAAAAAACCCGAAGGCTACTGACCGGGAAATTGACGATGCCTGGTGCGCCATGATACGCGATATTCCAGCCAGGCGGGTGGAAATGGTAAAAAAGCTTGCCAAAAACTATCGTGTTTATTTGTTCAGCAATACGAATGCAATCCACATCCGGCGCCTTCATGCTGAATTCAGAAGTATTTACGGAATTGAATTTCCTTCCCTTTTTGTGAAAGATTTTTATTCGCACGAAATTCACGAACGCAAACCCGATTTGGTATCCTATAAGAAAGTGATTGAATTATCCGGAATTATTCCATCAGAAACCCTTTTTGTAGATGATTTGGAAAAAAACATTTCAGGTGCTGAGAAAGCAGGTTTGAAAACTTTCTGGTTGAAGGACGGGATGGAAGTTTCGGAAGTATTTAGTTCAAAATCCTGATTTTCTTGAGCCTGATATCCTCCAGCGGTCGCCACTGGCGGTCGGTTTCTACCTGAACAATTTGGTCTGCCACCTCCAATCCTGAAATTACTTCGCCAAAAATAGTGTAAGTGCCATCGAGGTGTGGGGCGCCGCCAATGGTTTTGTAAACCTGCCGTTGTTCCGGAGTAAACTTGTAGTCGTTTTCTTCTTCAATATCATCCAGTTCCTTGTCGAAATATTTTCGTCCGGTAATAATGTAAAACTGCGACCCGTCAGCCCGCCGGCGCTGGTTTTGGGTATCTGGTTTCCGGGGCGAACCAATCATTCCCCGTTTGTGGTAAAGCCCCGGAACAATGTGAGCCGGTAAGGTGTAACCCGGACCCTTCCAGCCCACCATATCGCCCTCTTCGGCATAGCGTGTATCGGCAGCACCGGTTTGAATGCCAAAATTGGAAATCACCCGGTGTATGAGCAGACTGTCGTAATAATTTTCTTTTACCAGTTTAATGAAGTTGTCGCGGTATTCAGGCGTTTCGTTAAAAAGCCGTATGGTGATATTTCCCATGTCGGTTTCGAGCACCAGCCCTTTGATTCTCTGGTTTTCGGCCGATACAGCGGCACTGGCAACCGAACGCAAAGATTCCAGCGATTTGGGCGGTTCATTTTGTTTTTCCAGCAACCGGGCAATGTATTCCGACGGAATGGCAAAACTTTGCATTTCGTAACTCACCACATCGGAAAAAGCGATTCCAATGGCTTTCTGGTTCGACACAAATACAGGTGCACCAAAATTGGAGTTGCGAATGCGGTTGGTAATGCGGTAAAGCTTTGCTCCCTGAACGGTGGTTTGATTGAGCAACTGACCGGTGAATAACTGAACCGTTTTTCGCGGCGAGGCAGATATGTACATGGTTTTTGCAGTATTGGGCGCTGTTCCCTGAAAAAGTTCCACCGGATTGCGTTTCAAACTGTCGGTTTTAAGCAAAATAATGTCGTTGATGCGGTCCACAGCAATGTATTTCTCGCATCGAAATTTCTCATCGGTATCAAGCGGTGAAAACACAATGTTACTGGCCTGATTTACGAGCGAATAACGTGTGGCAATGATGTTTTCGGTAACAAAAAATCCCTGACCCGATTCCAGAATCCGGGTTCCATCAAACGATTCGAATGAAACCACTGCCGGCAAAATTTTTTCCCATCCTGTTTCCGGGTCTTTAGCCCTGGCTTCCTGATTTTGTAACTCCTTATCTGCCTTTTCACCACTCTCCTTTTCCCTGTTTTTACAGGAAAAAAAGACCATCGAAAAAAAGAAAAAAAGGACAAAAACTTTCATGTTATTCATTCAAAACGGTTACAGTAATTTTAACGTCGGTAAAGGGCCGGTTATTTTCATCGGTTTTTAATGCAGCTATTTTATCGATGGTTTCAAATCCTGAAATGCATTCGCCAAAAATGGTGTATTGACCATCCAAATCGGGATAACCGCCAATGGTGGTATAGGCTTCGCGCTGTTCTTCGGAGAATTCCAGAACACCGGTTTGCATGTTGTATTCAGTTTCGATTTGCTGCCGTACGCGGTCGGCAATTTCACGAAACTCCTCCACTTTTTTCTCCTCCCTCAATTCCTGAAGCTGTGCCCTGACTTCATCATTCAGGTACTTGTTGACAATCTTGTTCCGGATAGGACGGTTCACTGCCATTTCCAGAGTATCGAGCTCCCCGATGGTGTGAACCCGGCCTTTGACAATATAAAATTGCGAAATATCCGATTGCTGCCAGGGATTTACCTCGTCGGGCTGGCGGGGTGCACAAAGCGCCCCTTTTTTGTGAAAATAGCGGGGTAGAATTTCATCGTCAACGGTATGATCGGGATCGCCGTAACCGATTCTTTTCCCCGGCGAAGCATTTTTTGAACTTTTGGAGCCTCCCTGAATGAGAAAATCCTGAATGACCCGGTAAAAAAGAGTTTCATTATAATAACCTTCGCGGGCCAGTTCCAAAAAGGCATTGCGGTGTTTGGGAGTATCGTCGTAAAGCATAAATGTCATATCGCCAAGGTTGGTCGAAATGCGTACTTTTTTCGACTGGGAATACCCTGACAACGAAACGAAAAAAAGCAAAAGAAAAATTCCTGCTCGTATCATTCTGTTATTTTAGCCAAACGATTTCCATTTTCACATCTTGCAACGGCCGATCATTCTCGTCGGTTTCCCCGGCTGCAATTTTATCCACCACGTCCATGCCTTCCAATACTTCGCCAAAAACGGTATAGTCGCCATCGAGCGAGGGATATCCGCCAATGGTTGTATAAATTTCACGCTGCTCTTCTGAAAATTTAAAAACAAGATTCCTTGCAGCAATTAAGCTGTCCACACGGTCTCTGATTTCAGCCACCTTTAATGCAAATCCTTCCCTGTCATTATTTTGCCTGAACACCTGTATTTCATCATCAACAGCCATCAAATGATTCCTTACAAGATCGTTTTTAATTTGCTGATTTTTAACTATTTCCATAGTATCCAGTTCTCCATAGGAAAAAATGTCGCCCTGAACAATATAAAACTGTGAAGCGCTCGAACGTTTTTCCAGATTAATTAATCCTCCTTTCCGTGCAGCAGCAATTGCACCTCTTTTGTGAAAATATTCCGGAACAAATTCGGCAGGCAGGGTATAATCCAGCGAGCCTCCCCCCAGCTGTTTTCCCGGTTCGGCGTTTCTGGAATCGGGATCTCCGCCCTGAATCATAAAATTTTGAATAACACGGTGAAACAACAATCCATCGAAAAAACCTTCCTTAATCAGTTTTTCAAAATTTTCCCTGTGTTCTTTGGTTTTATCGTAGAGCATAATTTTGATTTCACCATAAGGCGTTTTTATCAAAGCATCGGCTTCGCTTTCTGCCTGTTTTGCATTTCCACACGAAAAACCTGCAACCAGCAGAAATAAAAACAGTATGAATCCCCAATTCTTCATATTTTTGTATTTTAATGATTTCAACGAAAAAACGCGTAAATATAATAAGAAGGTGAAAACCGCGAAAATATGAATCATATTCAAATTAGTACACGACTAAGGATCGAGGCTGTTAACCTTTCCATGGCGGACGTCATATTCCAAACCATTCATCGCGACCGGGAGTATTTATGCAAATGGCTTCCTTTTATCGACTCAACTAAACAGGTTTCTGATACCGAAGATTTTATCCAAAATGTTATTGAACAGCCCAACCCCATGCGCGATGAAGTATTTGCAATATGGTACGATGAAGAATTTGCCGGGCTGATTGGCCTAAAAGATACCGATTATACCAATCGTAAAACTGAAATTGGCTACTGGCTGGCCGAGAATATGCAGGGAAAAGGAATCATTACTCAGTGTGCCAGAACACTTATCCGCTATGCATTTCAAAAGCTGAAAATGAACCGTATCCAGATAAAAGTGGCTACCGGAAACGAAAAAAGCAAAGCCATCCCTTTACGCCTCGGCTTTCAATACGAAGGCATTGAGCGGCAGGGAGAGCGATGTAACAACCAATATTTCGATTTACAAGTGTTCAGTCTTATAAAAAAAGATCTCTGAATTTTGAATGATTTTTTAGTATTTATATTTTTGAATATGAAATAATTAAATGGAACCCCTGCGTTAATATGTGTTAAATGGAATTTGATATTTAAAGAAACTTCATATATTTGACCCGTAAATTCGTTTGTTCGGTTTTTTTAAAAGCTTACATGTAAGGGGAATAATTGATAATGAAAATTATGGAAGAAAAGAAAATCAGACGAAACCTTTACCGTGTATTACGAAAAACAGGGGTACAAAAGAATGATATTCAGCCCGAAGCATCATTTAATTCAGATTTGAATTTTGATTCGGTTGACTGGAAAATTTTTACTTTTTACCTGGAAGGTATTTTTGATATTTCTGTTCGCGACGAAGAATTATCGAATTTCGGAAATGTAAACGACACTGTAAATTATTTAAAACAAACAGCTTAGTTTTTTTGGGTGATTATTAATTGTTAAATGAGAAGAGGGCAAATCTTTTGCTCTCTTTTTTTTGTCTCGCCATTTATTGTATCTTTAAAAGATTAACAAAAAAAATTATTAATTATGGAATCAGTGAATACTCTCTGGGAAAAATTTTACGATGTAGTATTAACCTTCGGCCCCCGGCTTGTTGGGGCAATTATTACCCTCATAATTGGGTGGTGGATAATCAGTATCGTTCAAAAAAGCCTGAGAAAGAATTTTGAAAAAAGGGAAATGGAACCTTCGCTTCGGGGTTTTTTAAACAGCATGATCGGAATTCTCCTAAAGACACTACTCCTGATTAGCGTGGTTGGAATGATTGGAGTTCAGATGACCTCGTTTATTGCCATTTTAGGTGCTGCCGGTCTGGCGGTGGGTATGGCCCTTTCGGGAACTTTGCAAAATTTTGCAGGCGGTGTAATTATTTTGCTTTTTAAACCTTTTAAAGTGGGTGATTATATTGAAGCACAAGGTCATGCAGGGTCGGTAAACGAAATTCAAATATTTAATACCATCCTGAAAACACCCGACAACAAAACCATCATCATTCCAAATGGAGGACTTTCAACCGGCTCGATGATAAATTATTCGACCGAACCCCGCCGTCGCGTTGACTTTGTGTTTGGCATTGGCTATGGCGACGATGTAGATAAAGCCAAACAGGTTCTGAAAACCCTGATTGACGGCGATGACCGCATTTTACAGGACCCTGAACCATTTATTGCAGTTAAAGAACTGGGCGACAGCTCTGTGAATCTGGTGGTTCGCGCATGGGCAGAATCGTCCAACTACTGGGGAATATATTTCGATATGCACGAAAAAGTGTATAAAACATTTGCAAAAGAAGGCCTTAACATCCCGTTCCCGCAAATGGATGTGCATGTGCACAAATAGTCAACAATCATTTTATTTACAGCAAAAGGATGGTATATTTCAAATGCCATCCTTTTGTTGTTAAATATTCCCGTTCAGGCACTGAAATCGCCCGTTCGTCAAAAAATATTTTCCGGTTAACCATTTTATTCTGAATTTTGAGGCAATAGAAAACGCTGGAATTGATCCGAAAAAATTGGAAGAATGCAAAGAATAAAAGTCTTTAGGAAAATGAATAAAAAGTTCCTGCTAACCCGATTTAAAATTTTGGCAGGAGCTCTCGTTATCTCACTCTTTTTCAGCCTTGTGCTTGTTGGTCAAATTTTTCATGAAGGGCTGCCAACCATGATTTTCCTCACCTGGCTGCAACTTGAAATTTTTATCTGGCTTGGAACCAGGTTTTTCCGCGACCTCGATGTTTCGGTAAGTCAGTTTAAAAAGAAAACCATTTTAAGGCTTGTTCTCTTTTATCTAACTGTAATTCTAATCGCTTCCTTCATTTTTATGGCCGTCTTTCTAATCCAGAATTCCACGAATGGGATAAGTTTTGCCGACTCCTTTTCGACATTCAAACAACAGGAAATGAGCGGAATGATTTCTGCTATGCTGATTGGCTTTGCTTTTGGAACGCTTTTTTTCTTCTATGCCCAATGGTCGGATGCATTGAAACGGGAAGAAAAACTGGCTCAGGAAAAACTGCTTTTCCAATACGAAACCCTGAAAAGCCAGGTGAACCCGCATTTTCTGTTCAACAGCCTGAACACGTTAGGGTCATTGGTACACAGCAATCCTTCACTTTCGGAAGAATTTATCCGGAAGCTGTCAAATATTTACCGGTATATTCTGGAAAACCAGGAAAAAGATTTGGTTCCGTTGGCCGATGAGATTCAGTTTGTACACGAATACTTTGCACTGCAAAAAATAAGGGATGAAGAAAAAATTGAACTGAACGTGGAGCTAACTGAAACTGAAAACCATTTGATACCGCCGGTTTCGTTGCAGCTTTTAATCGAAAATGCATTGAAACACAATGCCGCTACCCGCAAAAATCCGCTGGTTGTTACTATTCACAACGAAGGGCTGGACAAGTTGGTGGTACGCAACAGCCTCCAACCAAAATCGCAACTCAGTAGTTCATCGAAAACCGGCTTAAAAAACCTGGGCGAACGGTGCCGGCTGATATTGAAACGCGAAATTGAAATCATTCAAACCGAAACAGAATTTGTAGTGAAAATACCAGCTAAAATTCAGAAATTATGAAGATTGTAATTATTGAAGACGAACGGCTGGCAGCCGAAAAACTAGAATCGCTTTTAAAACAGGTTGATACTGAAATAAATGTGATTGCCAAATTGGAATCGGTGGAAGAATCGGTAAACTGGCTGGCAGCCAATCCTGCGCCCGATCTTATTTTTATGGACATCCAGCTCGACGATGGTATTTCGTTCGAGATTTTTGATGCGGTAAAAGTGGAGGCTCCGGTCATTTTTACTACTGCATTCGACCAGTACGCCATCCGTGCTTTTAAAGTGAACAGCGTGGATTATTTACTGAAACCTATTGACCGCGATGCACTGGAATCCGCGCTAGAAAAGTACCGGCGAATTTTCAGGCCCGCCGGCATGGAAGAAAAACTGTCAAAAGTTTTTGAACAGTTGGCCAAACCATGGAAAACGCGGTTTTTTGTGAAGGTGGGTGTCCATTTTCAGTCGGTGCCGGTAGAAGAAATTTGCTGCTTTTTTGTGGAAGAACGCTGTTCGTTTCTGAAAACCCAAACCGGTAAAAATTACGCCCTCGATTATTCGCTCGACCAACTGCAAAAACGGGTTAACCCGGAGTTGTTTTTTCGCATCAACCGGAATTTCATGGTGAACATCAGCTGCATTGCCGAAATCATCAGCTACTCCACCAACCGGCTGAAACTGAAACTAAAAAATTTTAACGACGAAGGACTTATCGTCAGTCGCGACAAAGTTTCGGAGTTCAAACAGTGGCTCGACCGGTGAGTATTTGATGAATTTTTCTTAATTTTGAGAAAAATGTTCAGAAAATGACAACAGTAGTTATTGACGAGAATACAACAAAAGGGAAAAAATTGCTTGAATTTCTGAAAAGCTTTTCAGACGAAAAATTTATCTCCATTAAAAAGGAGCCCAATGAAACAACAAAAAAGGCAATTTTGGCTGCAAAGGAAGGAAAAGTTACCCGGGCAAAAAATTTAGATGACCTGATGGAAAAACTGAATGCATGAGTTACACGCTTTCTTTTACCAACCAATTTAAACGCGATTTTAAAACCTGCAAAAAGCGAAACTATCCAATTGCTGAATTACTGGAAGTGTTTTCTCTGCTCGAAGCCAATGAAGTTTTACCTTCCAAATATAAATCGCACAAACTTTCAGGAAATTACGTAGGGTGCTGGGAATGTCATATAAAACCCGACTGGTTGCTCATCTGGGAAAAGGACATCAAACAAAAGGAAATCAAATTAATTCGTACCGGCACGCACACCGATTTGTTTTAAAGCAAAAAATGAAAGGATGACACATCAAAAAAACCATGCCATCCTTTCATATCATTTTTCAATGTAAAATCATTTAATTTTTGCTGATTATGGCAACCCAGCCCCCTCCCGAAGCCATTTCGATTTTCATTTTGGAAGAAGCATTTACGTTTTGTTTTTCCTGTTTAAAATCGGCCGCATGGCGGTCGGCATTCACTCCATCTTTCCATACCTGAATCGTGAAATTCCCTTCGGACAGAAAGCTGAGATCGAGTTCCAGCGAGCGTGGCGACCAGTCGGTCATGGCACCCACATACCAGGAATCACCTTTACGTCTGGCCATTAAAATGTAGTCGCCCACTTTGGCTTGCAACACAAGGGTTTCGTCCCAAACAGTAGGAACTTCCTTCAAAAATTCCATGGCTTCCGGTTCGCGGTAGTAATTCGAGGGATTATCGGACAGCATTTGCAGCGGACTTTCAAACACCACATACATGGCCAGTTGGTGGCAGCGTGTTCCGGGCGCCATGGGAGCTTCAAAAATATCTCTGAAATTTTCCTTGTTGGCATTCAACATGGCTCCGGGCGTATAGTCCATGGGGCCGGCAACCATGCGGATGAACGGCAGGGTCACATTGAGTTCCGGATCGGGCAGTTCAGACCATTTGCAGTTTTCCATGCCTTTTACCCCTTCGTAGGAAATCACATTGGGGTACATGCGATCGAGGCCAACCGGTTTATATGCGCCGTGATAATCCACCAGCAATTTGCGTTTGGCACATTCACGGGCAATTTTTTCATAAAAATTCACCATCCACTGGTCGTCGCGTTGCATAAAATCGATTTTAATTCCTTTCACACCCCAGTCTTCGAACTGGTCAAGCGCTTCGGTGAGTTTATCATCAAGCGCTTTCCAAACCACCCACAAAATAACCCCAACATCTTTATCTTTTCCATAATCCACCAATTCCTGAACATCAATTTCATCTTTTACGTGCATGATGTCCTCCAAATGGTACCAGCCTTCGTCGAGAATAATGTAATCGAGGCCATATTTCGCTGCAAAATCAATGTAATACTTGTAGGTTTCATTGTTCACACCCGATTTAAAATCCACACCGTAAATATTCAGCGCATTCCACCAGTCCCAGGCCACTTTCCCGGGTTTAATCCAGTCCGTGTTTTCCAGTACATTTTCCGGCGCCAGCTTGTAAATCAGCTCCGATTCAACCAGTTGCCGGTCGTCGTCCGAAATTAGTATTGCACGCCACGGAAAACTTTTCGGGCCCTGCAGTTCAGCAATGTAATTTGCATATTTTACCGGCGCCACATCGCGGTCGGTGCGTTGTTCTTCTTCCAGAACTACTCCGGGAAATTTACCGGTCAGCCGGTAGGGATTCTCTTTGCAACCTTGCAAAAACATACCTGCATAGTCGGTAATTAAATCCGATTCTGAAATGTAAACTTTCACATTGTTGTTGCAGCTCACCAGCAATCCGGTGGAAGCAAAACGTTCGGGTGTAATTTCTGAAAGTTTTACATCGAGGTAGGATCGTTCCTGGTGCGAAAACATACTTTCCTCTTCCGGGAACCATACTTTGTGGTCGGCTGGAAAAGTGAAGGAAGCCAGCTCATTCATCACTTTTAGCGGGCCTTTTGAAGTTACTTCCCAGCGGTAGGCCACCCCTTCGTCGTAAGCTCTGAAATGCAGGTTGTAGTCTTTAAACGAAAGGGTAAGCTGGTTGTACACATCCGGGATACGGGCATTTTTACGGGCTACTACCGGAATAATTTCTTCGTTTACTGATACTATTTTGTCTCTGCGTACTTTTGCATTTTCCCCCAAAACTTCGTTTTCAAGCGTCAGTGAAATGGGCGAGGCGGCAATAATTTCTTTATCGCCCAGAAAAACAGAGTAGCGAACATCTTCATTTACGGTCACTTTAACCGTTAATCGTTCTGATGGGGATTTAACGGAATAATCTTTTGCATTTAACTGATTCATAAAAAGAATGGATAATAGCAGAATGGCATATTTTTTCATTTGACAAAATTTTTTGGTTTTCAGGTGGAAAGTTAGCAAGAATTGTTGAATTTAAGGATAGCATCGCCCGGAGCGATACCATCCGTTATCAAAATATATTTTTTAATTTTTCGGGATCTTGACGGTTATCAAAGAATGTTAGTAGAAAAATATTTCTATTTGCTTTGTCCACCTGATAAAAGAATGAGTTGTTTTTGTCAACAATAGCCTTCCTGATATTTCTGTGTTTGTGGGAGTATCGAAAAATTCCCGGATTTTTTTGAATTGCCCGGATAACCATTTCAGTTCTGTTGCTAAATTGGATTATTTCTTTTTTTGTCCAATGTTTTTCCAGATAATCAAGTACATTGAAATAGGTAATTCTGGCTTTAGCTGACCAAATCACTTTCATCTCAAAAACCATATTTTTGTTTCACTTCCTGAACGATTTGTTCGTGTGAAAAAATATTACCCTCTTTTACATCTGCCATTCCTTCAAGAATTGATTCCTGCACTTCTGATGGTAATTCGTCCCACCAATCGCTTTTTTTATCCTGCTGGAATATTTTGCTGATTTCGACAAGCAAATCTGGTTTTTCAGTGTTGATTATTTTAGAAACCAAATCCAGTTTTAATGTTTGAATATCCATAGCAGTAAATCTTTTTTGTAAAGATACAAACACAAAATAACAAAAAAAAGTTAATTTATTTTTATTGAAATTGAGAAGGATGCATCGCCCGGAGCGATGCCATCCTTTATTTTACCATCAGTTTTTTTGTTGTTCGGTTATTCTCCTGAAAAATATGTACAAAATAGATTCCGGGGGTATAATCTCCGGTTGAAATTTTTATTTGATTTTCTGATAAAA
>Ga0334898_1001275_pt1 | contig 29686 bp, 21 predicted proteins | sample GraSluR3_MG_10_FD_207228 | JGI IMG/M metagenome (GOLD analysis project Ga0334898, IMG submission 207228) | Sludge microbial communities from methane-producing bioreactor in Wageningen University, Netherlands - Granular Sludge_3_08-R3 | ecosystem: Engineered > Bioreactor > Anaerobic >... | reverse complement strand
TTGGATATGAAAACAGGAAAAGTACTTTGGGAAAAATCTTTTACCAGCGGACCTGTGGATGAAAAACCTGAGCGAAATCTACAAGTCTTTACAGATAATGATTCCTTTTTGATATGGAATTGCAACAAGAGAAAGTTGCAAAAAATATCAGCATCCGATGGTAATGTGGCATCCTATAGATTTCCTGCACATTATCAACAATCTTCAGCAGCTTTCTTCTCCTCATCTAACCACACCTATATTCATATTAATGAATGGGAAAATAACGATGCAAGCACGTTGTACTCGATGATATACAAGATAGAATGAACGGAGTAATTGTGGAAAAAAGATATTTTGTAAGGAGATATACTCGTCCTTACGTCTACTACGATAACGTTGACTGCACTTTAATTGAACCGAGACCACCGGATAATATAGAATTGAGGTAAAACATGAATCGGATGGTTTGTGCTAAGGCTTTTCTATTTTAATAACAACCAAGCATAATCCTGTCTGCAGTCGACAACAGCATCGACATATACTGCAAGGTCTTTTATCTGATATATCAGAAGATATCGCTTTGCTAATAAAAGCTTGCGGTATTCTCCTGAAGTTATCAAGGGATCAGAAAGCAAAGGATTCCGTTCTGGAAATGTATCCAGAGAATTAGCTTTTTCATTAAACTCGGCTATAAGTTGAAGAGCTGCTGTTTCACTTACATGTGCAAGAAACTTAGAATGGGATATCAGCATTTGAGCAGCCTTATCAGAGACAATTACTTTATATACGTTACTTTTCCTGCCCATCCAAAATTTCCTTTACAGCATCCTTCATCATAGTTGATACTTCCTTAACTGAATAGCCTTTTTTACCATGTAATCTATCTTCTTCAGAAGAAATCAAATTTTCTCTGAGACGTAGCATACTTTCTCGTTGGGCAAATGTCTCAATGTCCATTACGACGAGATCTCCTTCTCCGTTTTTTGTAAGATAAACTGGCTCTCCTGTCCGTTTGCATAACTCTGAAATTTCATTGTAGTTTTTGCGTATAGATGCAGAAGGTTTTATGTGTATCATTTCAATCACCTCATTTCATAGCAGTATTGTATCCATATTATATGCTTATTATACTACTACAAAGAACATTTGTAAATCTGATGAATCCTCAATAACATTCATCCATCAAGAATCATGCAAGGGTACCAAGTATTTAATCATTGATCATGACATAGCCAGTTCTTTCCGGTTGGCCTTTGATATGTTACTCTGTTGGAAGAACAAATTTCTTGCCCTTTCCCCGCCTCACGTACTGTTGAATATAGATTTAGTTACACCGATACTATTTAAAATTTTCCAGATCTTCTTGATCTTGCGAACGCCCCGTTGATTTTTTGTTGGGTAGGGGGTGCAGAAAAATAATTGACATCTGCACCATCACAAGTATCTTTCTGTTGACAAGAACCTAGCGTACGGCAAGTTCTATCTGCAGAAGTAATTCCTTATCTAGAGATAGTGCTCGGAGATTTTTGGGTACTATCCACATTGCATGAAGGAATGACTGTGAATATAGAATTCTTCCTGGCTTGGCTGGAATTTCTTTTCCATTTTCTCCAAGCTTTCATCAAAGCGCTGTGCTTCATTTTTGTCTATATTCATGACAGGACTATCGTAGTAAAACCACTTTCTCCCGTCCAGTACTCCTGGTTTCAGTTCCTTCAGCATCATAGCAGATGGATACACATCATTCTCAAGACAAACATTGTATCTCTTGCAGCTTTTAAAACCACTGCTAACATAATTCGCTGGATTCCCAAAGATCACAATAGTATCCCAGCCCACAGCAGTTGCCTTTTGAAACGAATGCTCCATCAGCATTTTGCCATATCCCATTCGTTGGTATTCGGGCAAAATAGAAACCGGTCCAAATGTCAGAATCTCTTTCTCTTCTTTGTTCTCGTCAACCAGTTTTGCTTTTGTATACATTATGTTGCCAATTAGCGTATCATCTACTTCAATTACAAAATCTAACGCAGGAATGAAGTCCTTGTGAGAACGCATGATATGAACTAAATAATGCTCATCGCATCCAGGTGCGTGCAAATTCCAAAACGCTCTTCTGGTAATCTTCTCAATGGTTTCGTAATCAGCTTTTGTTTCATTACGAATATGTACTTTCTTGGTCCATGGGGATACATCGATTTTCGATGATTTCATCGTAAAATTCCTCCTATAAAAGTGATACATACACTTTTGGGAGGTAAGTGCTGTTGATTGTATTTACACTAACCTCCCGGTTAGTATTTCTCTCTGACTCCAAATTCTGCGGACTCAACCCAGTCTTCCGATTTTGTTAAAAAGTCGATTAGGCTATTAATCGTGTTGTAGTGATCTTTTTCCTGCTCAATTAGAAAATCGTAAATCTCTTTGTCGCCACCGGATTCGGCTTTTTCTTTTAAGTCAGTGTACAGGTCAATACTCTCTTGTTCTTTTTCTAGAGCGAATCTATAAGAATCTATCTGGGAAGGTATTTCTTTTATTTCGCTCTTAAACTCTTCCAATGATTGAAACACACTAGAAGCCTTTTGAAATGTCTGGCTTTTTTTGAGCGTGCATTCCTGATGCTCTTCTTTTTGTTTCAATACATGAGCGTGATCTTTTTCATCATCGGCTAACTTCTGGAAAACACCATGAAGGTGATTGTCTTTATTCATTTCTGCTAGATTGCGATAATACTTCTCTCCATCGATTTCCATTTTGATTGCATTCGTCAGTATACCCATTGGTTCTCCTTTCAAATTTTAGGTTTCTTTAATTGTATCTGTAATAGTTTTAAAAGAAAAGGATACGAAAGGTTTTCACTGTTTTACGAGAATTGCATTTAAAAGTGATAGCTCCGGAAAAGTTCCTCCACTGGTGTTTTTTGATTTGGAGATTAACTCCTCTCCTTGCAGCAAATGCAATCCACCGGAGTAAAACCTCATAATGGAAAAAGTATGTAGAGATTTTGTAGAAATCTTTTAGAGGTTTAGTTTTTTGGAGTAAATTTTGGTGTCTGTAATTTCATAGTATGAGCAATTTATCACATCTAATTTTTCGTCATTAAAGATAACAAAATTGTTTCCCTCTCAAATATGGATGGTACATTTTCTACTCCTCGAGTCACTTAAGATTTTAGAATATTCTCAGTTGGTCTAGATAAATGACCCAGAATAGTATTCAATTTTTCTGGATCATTGCTATTGTTAATCGCATAGGCTACAAGTGATTTTGACGAGGTATCCTTTACAAAAGATCTGAGCATGGAGGTGTTATTCCTGTTTCTGAGAACACGTAATGTTAGCTTAAAGGCTGCATCTTTTGGTATTCTGCAGTACAGTTCCTTGCATACTCTGTGTATCTGAGTATTCGGAACCTCTGGTAAATGGTCGTAGTAGGCTTGAATAATTGTAGTGTATTCGCTTTTTCTCAATGAATCAAAAACAACTTCTGCAACGATATTGTGTTTGTTTGATTCAGCTTCGCGAATGGTTAATATGGTTTCTTGATCGGTTAAGGTCATGATGCCAACATGATTTGGTAATATAGAGATCAATTTGGTTATCTGCTTCTCAGAAGTAACCACAAAGATTTTATCAAAACATTGAGAATAGGTACTTATCTGATTTTCAAGCCGTTTGTAAGAGTCGTAATCAGACTTAATCTCGTACACTGTTGATGTTCCATTAATTACGACCATGTCAGCCTTACACTTCCCCACTCTGAACTCACTAAGGATACTAGAATTCTTAGGTGAATGTCGGGATAAAAGGACTGTTTTGGCTAAAACGTTTTTATAGAAGTATTCTGATCGGTATGACTCAAAGAGAATCTTGTACACTGTGTTGAAAAATTGAAACAAAGGCATCTCAGGATTGATGTCCCGAAGAAATTGGCAATTCTCAGTAACTTCCTGCAAATAAGGCGAATAACCATTTAATGCAATCTTGTCTAGAACAAGAGGAGTAAATATACTGCTCATTGCAGAAAAATATTGCCTTTCAGTATTCATCTATTCTCACCTTTCTGATTTTGATAATAGTATATGGATTTTTCTCCAATCGAAAAACAGATCAAAACCAAGAAGCTTGCTTTCAATAAAATCCGTTCTTCGTTGAAGCCATCTACAATTTCTCATGATATATCAGCTTCAAGATATGATTACTCGGGCAAAATGAGAGGGGTGTAAATAAGTTGAAACAAAATTCTCAATATCCCGAAGAGTGATGGATTGAATATTCGTCAGTAGATCATTCGGGTGCATCGGAGTTTGCGTAAGGGCGGTAGAAATTAAAGAACGGCTAAAGTTTACTAAATGATCGCTGTTCATCCAATATTGTTCCACATAAGCTTGCTTGTATAAAGTGAGTTGTTCTTCGTTCAAGTATGTAGACAAATGTGTTACAAGTTCTTCGATTCTTTCGGTAGCCTGGGTTTGATTTTTCGGGTTTGTGACTCCCGCATAAATGATAAACAAAGAGCCATCGGTATAATGAAAACAAAGAGAGCGAGTATCATAAGCCAAGGCATATTTTTCTCGAATCAGCTTAAATAAAAGTGAATTCGGTGGTTTCCCCAGCACATAATTCACAAAATCCATCAGCCAGAAAGGAACTTTTTGGGTTTTTGGAATAGGAACCGAAAATGTCATTTCAACGGTACCTGCATCTTTGTTTAAGGAAAGCGTCTGTGGTTTAGGAGTCGGAAAAGGAAAGGAAGAACTGGCTGAATGCACAGAACCATTAGGATTTACCGAACAAACCGAATGTATAGAACCAGTCTCAGAAAGAATGGTTTCCCATGGTTTCAGTATAGAATCAAGATGGATTTGATCTAAATCACAAGCAATCACTACATATTTTCTTCCTTCTCGAAACCAAGTCTGAAAATGTTGAATACAACCTTCTACCGTTATCGCTTGAGCTGCCTCAGAAGTACCCACTTCTGGATGACCCAGAGGATGCGAAGAAAAAATCAGTTCAAACGTTTTGGCAAAAACCAAATCGTAAGGATCTTGATTGTGTTCGTTTTGCAAAGCTGCTCCTAAAATCGTTTCTTTTTCGTTTTCAAAAGTAGAGGTAGATAAGGAATTACGATAAATGGAACGCATCATCCGATCTATGGCTTGGGGCATATGAGAAGGAGTCGTTTTGATGTAACCATAAAGGAGTTCCCGGTTTGTTTGCCCGTCAATTTCACTCAGAACTTTAAAAGCATGATCTAGTGAAGAAGAAGCACTTTCCAAAGAAATCACAAAAAGATGTTCCGTAAGATGAGATAGACTTCCCTCTCCCTTTTCATCAAAGCGGGAACCCGCTAAAAACCCAACCTGAATCAAAGCCGAGTGAAGTCCTTTAGAATTAACAATCGTGTATCCTGGTTTCAATATAACTTCCACGAAAAACTCCTTTCGGTAGTATTCATCTGACACTACTTATTAAGGAACAGGCAAAGAAATGAGAATTCTTTGGACAGAACAATATGTAGTATACTATTCGTCTGTAATGATTGTATTTTTCAACAGGTATTTTATCAATACTTGTCCGATCAATAACACAATTCAAAAAAGTCTGCATTTTTTGTTTCAAGAATGTTAAAAAGTAAGAATTACAGTCCAGAGGGAAATGAAGAATGGATTACAACCCTTTTTTACACTTAGGTTCTCTAACGTTGTATATCTTATCTAAGGAAAGTGGTAAAATATACTGACAGGAGATTGTTCTTATACTTAACCAAGATTTCTTAAGGTGTACTGTGAAAATACATAAAAATGGAGCTACTTTTGAAGGAACTTTTTATATTCCAGGTGAAAACGAGAAATGTACTGGTTCCTTGACAATTAATAGTCAAAGAAGTGTTGCTTTCGTAATGATGGGCAACATAATTAAAGGTACCAATCGAGGACAGTATTTGGAAAACCCATCCACTCTGTATAAAACTATACCATTGATACACTTCGAGAGTCGTGATTCAGAAATGTTTACGATGTACAATAGTAGAATTTATCCATTTCTACTTCATGACCAGATAACACTGGGTTATGATGGATCCTCGGGTGAAACATATTGCGGAAATGCTTTTTTTGATAAAAAACTGTTAGTTAGCTCTGTAAAATTCACTTTTGAAGGTCTTTGTGGCTGGATAAATAATAGTCTGGAACTTTATGATTCTTTAAGAAATTATTACGGTAGCCTAGAAGATCTTCCTGATCCTTATAAGACAGAGGAATTATTCCAAATTCAACTTGAAGAAAATACTAATTTGAAATTGATAAACTATGTGACTGTTTTGCGTAAAGATTACACAAATGAGGTTACTCTTGATGAAAATCCGTTCATCATACTTGAATCTTCGAGAAACAACACCTTTGAAACATATCGTGAATTGATTCACATCATAACATTATTCTTTTGTTTTTTATCTGCAAGAATTCTTTCTATTGGTAGCATCATTTTTACAACCATTACCTCTCAAGGAGAAACCACTCAATCAAAGGATTCATTTCAGTTTTTTGGTAATGAAATATTAATTTCAGATACTCAAATAGATGTTGATTGGCGTCATTTTGAATATACCTATCAGCAGTTAAGTGAAAATATTGAATACATCTTGAATAGCTGGTTGGAGTTAGCACGATGTCATATGCAGGAACTTGACAAATACATATTGCTAAAATCGGCACCCAATACATACTATGAAGGTGGTTTTGTGGACTATGCAAGAATCTTGGAAACCTTTCATAGAAAGCTATACGGGGAAAAAGATCCTAAAAAAGATAAATTGAAAACGCAACATAAAAAAACAATAAAAAAGCTAACAAAAGAGGAACGAATTTTCCTTCAGAAGAATGCACCATTTGATCCAAGATTTTCTTTTAAAAATCGTATTGGTGATCTTTTAGAAGATCTTCTTAAGCATTTCAGTTTCTCACAAGGTTCGAGAGAAACAATGACAAAAACAGAAATAGATGATATCAAAGATATCATCTCTCGCCAGTTTAGAGATACGAGGAACTACGAAACCCATGGTGATGGCAATTCCAAAAAAAATGTGGTTAAGGGGATTGATGAGTATTTCTATCTTCTACGATTAGCAGAAATGATTTTTCGATTCTCAATTTTCCATAAGTTATTCAAAAACCAAGAAAATCTTATCAACAGAACGGTTCATCAAAATGAAGCTACACTGTACTTGAAAAACCTACTTAAATATATGTTGCAAAATTCAACGAATAATGAAGAGAGGAGTAAAATCAACCAACTCCTTACTCATTTCTTTTAAGTAAGAACTTTACATTTGTACCCTTTAAAGGAATCTTCCCCACCTATCATCACTTAATCTTAACTTGATTTTTTTCTTTGGTTTTTCCAATCATTGTATTCATCATAAGTAAAATATGGTTTTAACGTTTCACCTGAGAAGTACTCCTGAATATGAGGATTATACCGAAACCATTCAACAAGAAGGTCTTTGACTAATTCTGTTTCCATTTTGCCTTCAATTAAGAATAGTTTATGCCGTTGTCCTATCTTCTCATCAACGTCGTTCCCATTTTCAATTGTCTTGAAATAATCACGGTATTCTTCGATTTCAAAAACCCTTACAGCACCATCTAAATGATTGAATGCTTTTTCGTTTTGATTATAGCAGATGTGTGCAAATTTTTGTATACAATACCTTTCTCCAACTCCAGGAGATTTAGATCCGTTGTACATTATGATAGGACAGTATTCTTCTATCATAAACTCGCGCAAATCTGTATTCATCATTTTTGTTCTGAAAACTGTATATTTTGCATCGTAACTGGAGCAATATATTCCTCTACTAAAATAAACTGTTCTTTTTGTCTTTCCTTCTTTGCTCATAAGTAATTCTTCAGAAAAAGGTTTTCCAAACTGATAGTCCTTTTCCACTCCGTTTGCGTAGAACTCCTTTTTGCATTTTCTAAACGGATCAATTCTAATGGAAACTTTTAAACCATTACTAGAAAACTTTTTTAGCAGAGAAGGCAGTTCAACAAAATTGGACCCATAGTATCTTCTTAAAAATTGATGAGGATATATCAAGATTGAGTTTTTGTACAAAATACCATGGTTCAACATCTCTATTCTACTGTCAGCTATATTAATTAAACCATGTTTGTTTAGTTCTAATTCAAGATTTTTGCATAGCTCTAAATCCTTAAGATGTTCAACATATTGATCAATCGTTTTTCTCTTCCTTTGAACAAGAAAAATACAGACTTCCATCGTTATATCTTCTACGTTTGGTAAACTTTGAGTAATAAGGTACTTAGGAATTTCGTTTGATTGGATTAATTCATTTAAAAACCCCTCTTCAGCTAATTTTGATTGAATTATTTTGTAAAGTTCCTTACAATCCTTGCTTAGAACAGTTGTTTCTTCTGTGTAAATCAATCGTGGTATTTCATGTAAAGGGAATCTATTTCTATTCTCTAACTCAGTAGCAATTCCACATGTCAGGGTATTAATCCGATGATTTGATAGCAATTCATTCATGATAGCATTTTTTCGGAGCATGAGGTAGAGTGTTTCATTTTGCTACACCCCATTCTAATTCAACGTCCCGATTTCGTCCATGCTAATGACACTTTGTATAGTGGGTATAGGGCGGAACACTGGTTGTGGCATTATATGAAAATCAGTTTTTTGTATAAGTTCTTTAAATGATTCTAAATCGTCGACACCGAACATGATCTTAATCTTATCGAAATGTTTTCTTGATTTCAATTTGGTCCATATATCTATTTTTTGTTTCCCGTAGATATACATTCCAGGAAACCATCTTCCACCATAGATTTGACAAAGAATAAACAATACACTATCTGCAGTAACCATGTCATTCAATCTAAAGAAAGGCGCATGTTCTCTTTGTTTTAGAATTTCTCCTCTATAAAAATAGTACCTTGATCCAGTTTCAGTTTTGTAATCATCTATCATATTGATGTAACCGTTAAATACACTTATGGTGGATCCTTCACTAAACTCTGAAGATAATTTAATAAAATAAGTATTCTTTACAACTGTGTGAATCTGATCGTACATCTCATGATAAATCAGAAATGCTGTAGACAACAAAGTAATCTCCCAAAATAAAAATCGATAATGATCAACCACGATAGAATTAAATGATTTTTGGTAAGTCTCATGATTTCTTTCAAGAATTCCATTAAAAACATTTTCCAAAAAAGCAGTAATGAATGTAGCTAAATCTTGATTCTTCATCAGAAGTGCCCGTAAATAATCGAAATAGATGTTTCTTATAGGGAGGGTATTATTGATTCCATTCGTCACTGACTCGAAATTTATTATTTTGTCTTTGAATGATTTGATTTTAAACAACTCATCCACATATACTGCTTCAAAATCCTTTGATAAAGAACGAACTGGTACAGAGTCAGAAGTACCGCAATTTCTTATCTTTTTAACGATAGTCTTTAATTCAGTATGACTAAAAGACTTATTCTCTAAGTATGCTGGAGGTTTTCCTAAAGGGGGTTTCGTATGTTTCTTGACATTGAAAATGGATCTAATTAGCTCTTCATAATTTTCTTCATAAACTTCATCGTTGCTTAAATCAATATGTTTTCTTGATTCACAGAATGTGGGCTTATAGGGTTTTCCATCCTCGTCATTCTCAAATATGATTGGGATAAACTTTGTTTGATCTGCATCTTCATATATCTTTGGAGAAATGATCATTTTTTCAGCACCAACTCCACATTTTGCTGCATTCGCTTTTTCTACATATCCATGGTCACATATTATCAAAACATTGGTAATGGTAGGATCAGTGACTTGCTTTTCCATAAACTTATATTTGTCTTGACCTTCCTTGAAATCCCATTTATCCATAACCACAGGGATTCCATCGATCATGAGTCGTTCTGCAAATTCCGAAACCTTTTCTTCATGTTCCTTGCTGGTCCAAGAATAAGAAATGAATACTTTTGGTTCTTTCATTTTTCCTCCCAAATTTCGAATAACTTCGCATTCGTCTCTAAACTGGAAACTAGGTTCATAATGCTCCCTCATTTTTCGCTATTAACCAACGAACATTCTTTTTAAATAATTGTATTTTCAAACTCTCCGGATACAAGACGTTTATACAAAAAAGTCACTTTCAACCTCTTTTTCACTGGTTGATCTCTCGCAATTTGGGTAGAAAAATGCATAATGGTTGGGTGTGTAATGGTGCATTGCACAGAGGAAAATGAAAATCAATATGTGTAAAGCTGGAGAAAGAATAATGACAGATAACAAAAAAGAACAGGAACGTGCAGAACTACACCGCACCATTTGGAGCATTGCCAATGATTTACGCGGCAGTGTAGATGGATGGGACTTTAAACAATATGTTCTGGGCATGCTATTCTATCGATATATCTCAGAAAATCTTTCCAACTATATCAATTCTTCAGAATGGGAAACCGGAGATAAAACCTTCAATTATGCCACAATATCGGATGAAAAAGCAGAATTGGTTCGCGACGACCTTGTCAATACAAGAGGATTTTTCATTTTGCCAAGTGAACTTTTCGAGAATGTACGCCGCCATGCCTCTGAAGATGATAATCTAAACGAAACCTTGGAGCATGTATTTAAAAATATTGAAGCCTCTGCACAGGGCTCTACCAGTGAAGGGGATTTCAAAGGTTTGTTTGATGACATTGATGTCAATAGTAGCAAGCTTGGTAGTACGGTTGCAAGGCGCAATGAAAGACTTGTGAAACTGATAAATGGTGTGGGCGAAATGAAATTGGGAGATTACAAAGACAACACCATTGATGCTTTTGGTGATGCCTATGAATACTTAATGGGTATGTATGCTTCCAATGCTGGTAAAAGTGGTGGCGAATACTTCACTCCTCAAGAAGTATCCGAGCTTCTAACCCGCCTTGCATTAGTAGGGAAAAAAGAAGTCAACAAAGTGTATGATCCGGCGTGTGGTTCTGGTTCCTTGCTTTTGAAATCTGCAAAAATATTGGGCAAAGATCGCATTCGATTGGGCTTTTTTGGACAAGAAATCAACATTACTACGTACAACCTTTGCCGCATCAATATGTTTCTACACGATATTGATTACGATAAATTCGACATTGGTCATGGTGATACGCTAACAGATCCTCTGCACTGGGATGATGAACCATTTGAGGTGATTGTTTCCAATCCACCCTATTCGATCAAATGGGAAGGAGATGCCAACTCCCTTCTCATTAACGATCCTCGGTTTTCTCCTGCTGGCGTTCTTGCACCCAAATCCAAAGCAGACCTTGCTTTCATTATGCATAGCCTTGCATGGCTTTCCACCAACGGCACTGCTGCGATTGTTTGCTTCCCGGGAATTTTATACCGGGGTGGTGCCGAACAAAAGATTCGAAAGTATTTGATTGATAATAATTTTGTAGATTGCGTGATTCAGCTACCCAACAATTTGTTTTTTGGTACCAGTATCGCAACCTGCATCATGGTGCTCAAAAAATCCAAAAGCGAAAACAAAACTTTGTTTATTGATGCCTCCCGTGAATTCATCAAAGTAACCAATAGCAACAAACTGACAGAGGAAAGTATCAAAAAGATTGTTGATGCTTTTACCGAAAGAACTCCTATTGAATATTTCTCAGTGCTTGTGAATAACAAGGATATAGCTGTCCAAGACTACAACCTTTCTGTTTCTACCTATGTCCAGCAAGAAGACACTCGGGAAGTCATTGACATCAAAAAACTCAATACCCAAATTGAAGAAATTGTTGCCCACGAAGATATCCTACGAAAAGAAATAGACAAGATTATTGCAGAAATAGAAGGTACCAATCCATGAGCAAACTGGATGAATTCAATGAAAAAGTGGTATGTCGGGATTCCCGACATACTGGCCAACATGGCATTATAACAAGAAAAGCATCGTCTTTGGAAGCAGAGCAAAAATGAGTAGACTTAACAAATTGATTGCAGAACTTTGCCCTGATGGGGTTGTTTACAAAACCATCAGCGAACTATGTCATATAAGTCGAGGTAGGGTTATGTCCAAGGGTTATCTTAGGGATAATCCTGGAAAATATCCTGCTTATTCCTCTCAAACTTTTAATAAGGGAATATTTGGCCACATTAGTTCCTATGATATTGATTACGAATCAATCACCTGGACAACCGATGGAGCAAATGCAGGTTCGGTTTTTTATCACTGTGGTGAAAAGTTCAGTATAACCAATGTTTGCGGTCTTCTTAGGGTTAAGAACAACGAAATTGTAACAAAGTTTCTTTTCTATGTCCTTAGAATGACAGCACAATCTTATGTATATGCAGGCATGGGAAATCCTAAATTGATGAGCAACGTAATGTCAAATGTTTGTATCCCTCTCCCTCCTCTTCCGATTCAGGAAGAAATTGTCAGAATCCTGGATAGGTTTACAGAGCTGGAAACAGAACTGAAAACAAAGCTGGAAACAGAGCTGGACTTACGAAAGAAGCAATATGAGTATTATCGGGATGAGCTGTTAACTTTTGACGATGATATAGAATGGAAGTCTTTGGGTGAGATAGCCACTGAAATGTATAGGGGTTCAGGGATTAAGCGCAATCAGATTACTGATATGGGTACACCGTGCGTAAGGTATGGCGAAATATATACAACATATAATATTTGGTTTGACTCTTGCGTATCTCGAACAGATCCCGAGAGTATCAAGTGTAAAAAATATTTTGAATATGGAGATATACTTTTCGCAATTACAGGAGAAAGCGTTGACGAGATAGCAAAATCATGTGCTTATACTGGGCATGATAAATGCTTAGCTGGAGGAGATATTGTGGTCATGAAGCACAATGAAAACGCCAAGTATCTAGCTTATGTATTATCTACATCAAGTGCTCAAGCACAAAAAGCCAAAGGAAGGGTGAAAAGTAAAGTTGTACACTCAAATATTCCAGCTATCAGTAATATCAAAATACCTGTCCCCCCTCTCTCTGAGCAAGAGCGCGTTGTCAACATTCTGGATCGTTTCGATGCACTTACAAATGATATTTCTGTGGGATTGCCTGCAGAGATTTCTGCACGTCATAAGCAGTATGAGTACTACCGCGATACATTACTGAGCTTCAAGGAGAAGGTTTCATGATCAGCTATAACATTGTGACTGCTTCCAACAAAGATACGGTGGTGGCAGAGTATGTTCCCGAAAAAATTCGATCGTCGGATTATCAAAGTGAAGCAGCTCTAGAAAAGGACTTTGTAACCCGCCTGAGCGAACAAGGGTATGAATATATCCAGGTGAAAAATGAAGCTGCCTTGGTATCAAACCTTCGCCATCAATTGGAGCTCTTGAATGAGTTTACCTTTACAGATGGGGAATGGGATCAATTCTTCTCTACGAATATTGCAGCTGTCAATGAAGGAATTGTTGAGAAAACCCGGCGTATACAAGATGATCATGTGCAAATATTGAAGCGGGAAGATGGAAGCACCAAAAACATCTACCTGATTGACAAAAAAAATATTCACAACAACCGTTTGCAAGTGCTAAATCAATATGAAGAAAAACAGGGAACTCGTGAAACTCGATACGATGTAACCATATTAGTCAATGGCTTGCCCTTGGTGCATGTGGAACTGAAGCGCCGGGGAGTGGCAATTCGGGAAGCATTCAATCAAATCAATCGATACCAGCGCGATAGCTTTTGGTCTTCCACGGGGCTCTATGAATACGTGCAAATCTTTGTGATTTCCAATGGTACGCATACGAAATATTACTCCAACACCACTCGCAATCAGCACATTAAGGAATTGACTCCAGGAAACCGAGGGAAAAACAAAAAAACCAGCCACAGTTTTGAATTTACCAGCTACTGGGCTGATAGTTCCAATCGTATCATTCCAGATTTAATGGGATTCACCAATACTTTTTTTGCCAAACATTCGCTTTTAAACATACTCACGCGCTATTGCGTTTTCACTTCGGAAGAACTTCTTTTGGTGATGCGGCCGTATCAAATTGCTGCCACAGAAAAAATTCTCAATCGAATTGAAATTTACACCAACAACAAAAAAACAGGCACTGTAGAAGCAGGTGGATACATCTGGCACACCACAGGGTCGGGCAAAACTCTCACCAGCTTTAAAACGGCACAGTTAGCCACAAGGCTACCCTCCATAGACAAGGTGCTGTTTGTCGTCGATCGGAAGGATTTGGATTATCAAACCATGAAAGAATACGATCGGTTTGAAAAAGGAGCTGCCAACAGCAATACCTCCACGCGAATTTTAAAACGGCAGTTGGAAGATCCTAATGCAAACATTATCATCACCACCATCCAAAAGCTGGATGTGTTTATTGGGAAAAATAAATCTCACCCTATTTATAAGCAGCATATGGTGCTTATTTTCGACGAATGTCATCGATCTCAATTTGGAGATATGCATCAGAAAATTATCAAAGCATTCAAGAATGATCACATTTTTGGCTTTACAGGCACTCCTATTTTTTCCACCAACGCAAGTACCAGTGGTAAACCCTTTCTGTGCACAACTCAGCAGGCCTTTGGTGACAAGCTTCACACATATACCATTGTAGATGCCATTAACGATGGCAATGTGCTACCATTTCGTATCGATTATGTGAACACCATCAAGGCCAGCGATCATATTGCAGATGAAAAGGTTCCTGCCATTGATAGCGAAAAAGCAATGTCTGCTCCGAAACGAATTGAAGAAGTCACCCGGTACATTTTGGAACATTTCAATCAAAAAACAAAGCGCAATCAGTTCTATACCTTGCGCGGGAACCATGTAGCTGGCTTCAATTCCATTTTTGCAGTGGCTTCTATTTCCATGGCAATGAAATACTATACGGAATTCCAGAAGCAATTGGCACAGCAAAATCGCACACTGAATGTGGCTACCATATTTAGTTTCAGTGCCAATGAAGAAGACCCTGGTGATCTATTGCCCGATGAAGGTTTTGAAACCAGCAAACTAGACACCACCTCTCGTGATTTTTTAGAATCTGCCATCCAAGACTATAATCAAACCTTCCATGTCAATTTTGATACGTCCGCTGACAAATTTCAGAACTATTACAAGGATCTGTCCCTGCGTGTAAAGAATAGGGAAGTGGATCTTTTGATTGTGGTCAATATGTTTCTCACTGGCTTTGATGCAACCACCTTGAACACCCTTTGGGTGGATAAAAACCTTCGCCAGCATGGTCTTTTGCAGGCATTTTCCAGGACCAACCGTGTATTGAATTCGGTCAAAACCTTCGGAAACATTGTGTGTTTCCGTGATTTGAAGAAAGCCACAGACGAAGCCATTGCACTTTTTGGCGATAAAGATGCAAGCGGGATTGTGCTGTTGAAAACCTTTGAAGAATATTACAATGGATACGAAGAAGATGGGAAATTTCGACCGGGTTATATACAACTCATTGCCGATTTACAAACCAAATTCCCTTTGGGCATTCCTATCACAGGAGAAGAGGATCAGAAGGAGTTTATTCAGCTCTATGGAAAAATCCTCAGGCTGCGTAACATTTTAACTGCTTTTGATGATTTTGAGGGCAAAGAAATTTTACCCCACAGGGATTCGCAAGACTACCAAAGCATCTATATCGACCTGTATCAAGAATGGAAAGGGGATAAAAAGGCAGACAAAGAAGACATCACGCAAGATGTCATCTTTGAAATAGAACTCATCAAACAAATTGAAGTGAATATTGATTACATCCTTATGCTTGTTGCAAAATACCATGAATCCAACTGCAAAGATAAAAGCATTCTGACCGCAATTGATAAAGCTGTGAATTCCAGTATTGAGCTACGCAGCAAAAGAGAACTGATCGAACGCTTCATTGAACAAATGAATCTGACTACTCAAATAGAAGACGACTGGACAGTATTTGTCAAGGAACAAAAAGAAAACGATCTGCAGGCTATTATTGATTCTGAGAAATTGAAACCAGCTGCAACAAAAAAGCTCATCGAAGGTTCCTTCCGAGATGGTACTTTAAAGACAACCGGTACTGACATCGATCGCATTCTTCCCCCCATGTCACGGTTCTCTGGAGACCGCCTCCGAAAAAAACACACCGTCATCGAAAAACTCCTCCTCTTCTTCGACAAATACCTCGGGTTGGTGTAGAAAGATCTGTTATAAAATACACGTTGTAGAATGCTTTGATTGACCCTCTGGTTCAAGAATGGGAAGGGATTTAATGAAAGAAGCAGAAAAAGTAGCTCTACAGAAAAACCATACATACATTGATTTGCAAGTGTGGGAGAACAATTCGTCTGCCTTTAAACTATACGAAAACTCCGGTTTCCACACCGTTGAAAAAAGAATGGTAAAGAAGATCAAGTAAGAAGGTGTGTTGAAGGTGTCAACATCTTGGTAATTTCATTTTAATGGGCACCTTACGGTGTTATTTTTCGGGGCATAAACGGAATGCTATGCAATCTGAAGAGTCCAAGATTATATCCGCACCCTCCCGTGGTCAGATTGTTCCGTAATAACCAACTGTAAAATAAAGATTGCGTTTTCTAACGTAAGAAAACAGCTCTACGCATTGTACGTGTCTCATCCATAGAAAACCCAGGAAAACAACTGTTAGTCTTGTAGTATTGCTTTCTGCATCAACATCTGATTATTCTGGTAGAAGGGTACATCTGTATTTCCAAGCACAGAGGGTGGCACATTGGAAAGCTCATTGAGGTTATCCATAGGGACAATGACACTCTTGGCACCATTTTCCGAAAGCATAGTTACTTTGTCCGCAAAGTTGATTACACGTTCTATGGCTCCCCCTACAGAGATGTTACCCAGTACTGCCAGTCCAGTTTTAAGGTTCTTTTTGTAAAGAGCTGATACAATGGCGATATATACAGCAGAACCTATTCCTGAGGATATTACCGATCCCAGAAGATTTGTTACCTGTATCGTAATGTCATAATTTTTTAGAGAGTGTTTGTCGCTCAATATTGTTTTTTCATTTGCCTTGATGTACTGGTATGTGTTTTTTATGTTCTCTTTTACCACTGTGTTGTTGACACCCGTGATATTTATTTTTCCAGATCCTGCAACGGCCACGGTTTCAATTCTCACTAAAGCAACATTTTCTCCATCGCTAGTACTCGTATAGCAAACTCCTGGTGGGAGGGGAGTATTTTCAATAATATGAGATCCTTTTTCTTCAGGTAAGCCAACATAAAACTCCTCCTGACTTTCTTTATCGATATAGGAGAAGTTTGTATCCCAAAATTCCATGCCACCAATTCTTTTCAGCTGTTCCTTAACTCGCCGACGCATTTCAAGGGCAATTTCTAGATACTCTTTAATGTCTTCCTTTGTATACACACCATCTGGATGCATTAACTTGATAAATCCAGAAACTATCTTCTTAACTGGTTTTGTATCTCTCTGCTTTAAATGAGCACCCAACGAAAAATACTTTTCAATCGCATCGGTATAGGTTACGCGCCGTAAAGATTTTAGAACTTCGGAAAAATAATCAGTACTGAACCCAAAACTAGATGTAAAATGTTTTGGGGAAAACTTTATCATTTCCCAGCCAGGTAGATAGAAGTGTATGCGGTCAAGAAAGGCTGTGTCACTATTGACTTCATCAGATAGTGGACTAAAGAGATGTGAAGTTTGTAGTACTGTTTCAACGGGTTGATTTATATTGCCATTCAGGATAATAGATGCAACACCAGTTATTTCTCCTCCAGCACCGGCGCGAGAGAAAGAACCTGATTCCATATAGTCTTTCATAAGAGGAATAGCATCCCGATTTTTGAAGATCCTATCCGTTGCCTCATCAAAACATATTGCATCCCACTGTCCTACTGCACCTACTTTTCCGGTTGAACCATGCACAAATAGTTTCGCTACAGTACCCTGGCCTCCAGAAATCAACACAGCATAAGGTGTTAATTCCTTGAATACAAAGGATTTACCAGTCGAACGTGGACCCAATTCGATGAAATTAAAATTTGATTCTACCATGGGGAGTAATCTGGAGAGCAACAGCATCTTGATACGATCAGAAACACCCTCTGCGCTAGGTTCATAACCACAGCTTCTTAATAGAACGTCAAGCCATTCACTCTTTGTAAATTCCTTACGTTTATTCATTATCCTTGCATTATCAAAGCTAGATAGCTGGATTGGTTTTATATCTGTAACAACGAACGGGAATATATTCTGTCCTATTCGAATGTCTGGATCGTATTCCACATCAATGATTGCCCAAATGCCACCCATCAACATTTTTTCATGTTGTTTCACCAAGCTATCAGTAATGTTTCCATTTTTAATGTTGCTGTTTAGTAGTTTTGCCCAATAGATATCTTTCTTCGAATCTAACTCAACAGAAATCTTATCAATAATCTTGTAACGTCCTTGCTCGCGAATCTTGGAATGAATGAGAGAGCTTTCTTCGGGGTTTACAAAGTGCTCACTGAGAACTTTCTTAACGTTATCCATCCCGACTCTTATCTTCTCTTCATCATCCGTGGAACATGAATTCGCAATTAGATATTCAAGAACAAACACGGGTACGTTTGCTCCAACCTTTACAGAAAGAACAAGATCTTTTTTTACTACATATCCCCTGAAGTGTTCCAGAAGCTTTTTGTCCAAATCATTTAATACTGCCATTTTAGTTCCTTATCATTAGAATAGTCCATCTAAATCTCTATCTTTGTTCTGTTTGATTACGGTTCGGTCGAGTAGTTGCTTTGTGTCGGCATCCAGAAGTTGTACTTCCATTTCCGGATGTCCATCAAATGTGTATTCCTTCGTAATCGTCTCAGTTTGCGAAATACTAAATACATCACTTGTATTCACCTTTTTTTTGTTAGAAAAGAAGACAAGGCAAATCTTTCGGTCTAAGGCAAAAAGATTGCGAATAGTTTCATTTGCATGTATTACAATAGAAAAGAGTTCTCCAGTGACATCTTGCAATTCCGTTTTGTTTTCAATTGTTACAGGCAATGTGGATGCATAGGTTTGTTTCCAGCAAAAATAAGGAGTGATTAATTCCTGCGGTGATACGCCACCATGAGAAAATCCATACAATCCGGGGGTCTTGAATGAATTTATATTTTTCGCAAAATACACATATTCAAATGGATGGTAACTTTTTTTGGCTTCAATTAACCTTGGAGTAAGATCAACTTGCCTTTTTACTGTACGGATATATCGTTCTGCCTTGTGGTAATCTCCGACTAACGAAACAGAAATTTTATCTGCTTCTGTCAGTAGTCCTGTTAGGACGAAACCGTGATCTGTGATCAGGTAAACCTTAGCATAACCACTGGCCAGAAGAAGTGAAATCTTTTCAGCAAAGAAATCGATAGCTTTGGGAAAATACTTAAGTGCTTTTTGTTGAATTTTCTCTCCCATTTCGTCAATATCCTTGTATGTGCAAATTAAAAACTGTCCTGGCTGGGTCTCTTCGGTTGCCTCATCCAATCGAACAAATTCCATACTAATATCCGGGTTCTGCGCAGCTAGGTATTTCTCACGCTTATCCTGAATTGCTTCAGTAACACCATTGGACATATAAATGCGACTCATATTGTTCTCGGTTTCAGAAGGTATATCGGCAAGAATCGAGTTTTTTGTCAGACTTGATGAGCCTTTAACCTTTTTTGCAACCAATTCGGCTAATTCATAAGAAACACCGTCACCAACAATAATGGCAGTCTTCTCATTGGAAGATTCATCAAAAATCCGCTGAAGAGTTCCCGTTTGATTTTCTTTGTATTCTTCCCAATACTGGAACCATTTGTCAAGGAAGACAGTGACAAATTCTTTGTAAAGTTCTTGAAAGGGCTCAAGGATTGTTTTCTTATCTAGAAACTCTGTGTATAAATTACGGATAGAAGTATCAAGTTTGTAGAAGTGCTTTTTGTAATACTCCACACATTTACTCAAAGAACTTAGATACGATATGTTCTTCGGATCAAATTCGAGCAGGGTGATTATATCACTCCAGAAACAAATGCCGAGAGTTTGAGCTTGCTTGCTTTTATTCCTCTTGTGCAGCTTGGGTAGTTTTTTAGCAATGATTTCTTGGTCGGTTAAAATGTTTCCGATTTCAGCTAACCACTTTTCATCTATCTGTCGGAAAGGGTGGTTAATGCTAACGGTCCATATGTCTAGAATGGAGCTGGGCAGATAATCTGTAAGGTATTTGTCGAATGAATTACGGTAAGAGACTGAGTCTAGCCATTTTTCATAGACCGATTCGAGTTTTTTATTGCACTGACCGTTTAACAAACCATCAAACATTGTGGTTACGACTTCTTGAGCAAGCGTAGTGGGAGGCTTTTTTAGATACCCCTTTCCAAGTAGTTCGTTTACCTTACGGTAAAATACCTCTCTAAGTTGTTCATCATATCTCTCTTCAGAAAAGAGTATGGGGTCATTGAGAAATTCTAAAAGTTCTTTGTCCAAGTTGAAAATTTCTGTGGCACCCTTGTGACAGAGATCCATCCAGTATGTCTTATCTTTTCCGACGCTTACTTTGGCCGCAGAAACAATCTCATCTTTAGACAGAGTGATGTTTAAGTTAAGAAGTTGATGGACTTTATCCTTGATATAGTTATGAAGATAACGGATCTCTAGACATCCGCAGGTTTCGCAATACTCCCGAATAAATTTAAGCTGATCCTTAGTAGTTCTTGTATAAATAAGAAATTTCTTATTGCTAGGCTGCGCTTTCTCAATCATGTACTTTACATATAGCTCTTCTAACGCAGTGTGTGCATGATAGACAGTATAAATACTTTCAACAGTCTTCAGTAAAAATGCAGACTCGCCCGACTCATCAATAAACACTGCAACATTGTGCTGCTCGTATATCTGATTCAAATCATTTTTAAACCACTGGTCAATCATATTGTTAAAACCCTCTGTATTATGCACTTGAATCGGTTGCCTTCACGGTCATCAATAAACTCAATGTTAGGGTAATTTTCCAGTGCTCTTAAAATCCCTGAACCAAATCCACGATATGGTAATATGTGATGTGCAAAAGATGCTAAAACAGGATTGCGAGTATTGGAGTTTCCAGCTTTGATATTGGCAACAGTTAAATTGTTTGGTAAATGGCCAGGACTAATGATTTCAATGCGATTAGTAAAAATAAAAATGAGGACGGGAGCTTGAATAAAATAATCGCGATGAATAAGAGCGTTTGCGACGAGTTCCTCTAAAACAATTTTGGGTATTTCTGGTTTTCCGATGCTGTTAATCCCCTGTTCTCCTTGAACATGTTTTATATTGGAAAGAATAAACCTGATTGTTTGTTGGAATACATCCGATAGTTTCCCGGTAATATCACGGTTGTCAATATAAACCTCATCCGTAATTTTTTCCCCTGGAAATGCTGCAGCTTTAACAATGAATGAAGGCAGAAATGAAAAAGGAGATTTGCTAAATAACAATGCGCCAGTCAAGTTCAAGTTTCCATCATTGCCTAAGTTCATATTGGAAATTGTTTTTGATAAGGGAATTCCAACATCTTCAAGGTTTTCTCCGTATCTTTTCTTAAAGAATTTGCCAAAATAGTCCATATCAAGATCAGCTATGGTCATACCGTTAACAATAGTTTTATCTGCATGAACCAAGCCCGATGATTGAAAAAGTCTTTGTATTTCTTCTCTTGAAGTTGCCTTTCGTTTATCTGATCCACTTTTCACCCAAAAAACACCATTTTTGTCTTGATATGGTTTATTCAAACCTTCCGGAACATCAATAATTAAAATACGTTTATCATTTATTGTTACTATTTCCGTTAACGGATTGATAGCTGGTTTGATATTTTGGCTGGCAGCGTTTGAAACCAAGTGATTAATGCGATAGATATCCTCAGAAGAAAGTCCGACAATTTCTCCTTCTTTCTCTGAGTTTTCATCCACTCCAATAAATATCTTTCCGCCAAGTGTATTGCTAAAGGCAATAAGCTCATACGCTAACGAATCAATATTATTCACATTTTTTTTAAATTGATTATGGCTATCCTCACCCTGGGCAAGAATTTTCATGATTTCTAAGATTTCCATATTTGATAAATCTCCTTTCTACGATTAAATGCCTCTTCTCCGCCTTCCATGATGTCAATGATAGTCTTTTGAGTCTCGGCGTGATCAATACTACCGCTTTTTATGGTGATGGTATCATCCATAAAAGAGCAGGCATGAACAAGTTCAGCATCACCAAGAACTGGGATGTTTGGGTTATGGGTAGCAAAGATAAATTGAATCTTGCATTTCATCTGGCGTATTAACTTTATTACATCTTTATATATAGTTTGATTATCAAGGTCATCTTCCGGTTGATCAATGATTACGATATCATTTTCTTTTTGGGTGAGAATAAAAAGAATCAATGCTGATGCACGCTGACCGAGCGAATGGTGTTGCAACTCTTTTTGTTGATACATAATGGTAAATTTATTTGGAGTCTGGTACGTGAGTAAGCTTTTTAAGTTATCCATAAACAACTCAGAAAGGATATGCGGATTGCTACCAAAAAGGTTTTGAGCATTCTCAAAATCTTGATAAATGGAGATAAAGCTATCATATTCCTCTATGATTGACCGAAAAGTATTCTCACGAATATTACTGCCCTTAAAAATCTCTTTAAAAAAAGCCAAAAATGATTCTTTATCTTCTTTATACCCAGAGGAAATCGAAATTGAAGAACTTTCTGTTCCAATCTTATCGAGTTCATTTTTTATCTTAGTGAATTCCTCATGATACAGATCGTTCAATGTTTGAAGTTCTAAGAGAAGTTGGTTTTGCAGGCTTTTCTTTAAACTACCTTCTTTCTCCAAAATAGCAATCATTTGATTGGCTTTCGTCAATCTATCCTTTAAACCCAAAAACTCATCTGAACTGATGTTTTGACTTCCGCTACTTTTTAATTCTTCTGCAAGCTTTCTCTCAATTTCTGCAAATTCTTCCACCATTCCTTTGCGAATCTGATGTAATTCTTGTTGGAAAACTAACAACGACTCTCTTCGAGAATTCTCATCACTCAACCATGTTTTCATACTGTCCATCATCGAAATGTAGGATTCATAGTATTGGTAGAATTGTTTGAACAGTTCAGCATTGTGTTTTGATTGGTAACCCTTAAAATTACGTAAATCATCCTCGTACTGAGCAAGAAGACTCTCCATGTCAGTTGCAAAACTTGTTGTGAGGTGAATCCCTTTTTCCATTATTCGTATATCATTGTCATAATCGAGTCGTTTCTGGAGTTTTTCTTCAATTCCATGCTCAGAGTAAAGCTTTAGTCGATACTCAGTATCTTGTTTTATCTTTTTTTGTTCTTCCATTAGATCCTGTATACTAGAAACCTTTAAAAGCTGGTCTACAGATTCTCCAACTCTTTCTTTTTGTACTGCTATTTTTCTTTTTATTTCATCAAGTTTCAAACCTAGAAGTTTATCAACCAGATCTTTCTCGAAACCTTCGCTGGTGCTCGATAAATCTTTTTGTCCATAATATATAGGGTGATGGATTATTGATTCTTGAACAGAAACTCCGGGTTGCAATTTTCCGTCCACTAAAACTTCAGAATAAGGTTCCTTCCATACTCGTCTAATAGTATATTTCTGTCCATAGCGATCAATCGCATCAATTTCAACTTTACCCCCGCTACCTAGCGTAAAACCTACAAGATTTTTCTTATATGCTTCATCTATAGTTTCCTCAACTAATGGAATCTCGAGAGCATAACGAAGCACTTCAATTACTGAAGATTTACCACTCCCTCGAATACCAATCAGCGTATTCAGTTCTGGGGAAAAATGAAGCTCCTGGTTTTTTAGTGTTCCCCCAGTAAAACGGATTGAACGAATATGCGAGTGTTTATGTTGAACAGGATCATTTGAAACACGATTGTGTTTATCGATCAAAGCATATTTTACGGCATCAAAGCTAAAATCTCCCAGTTTGAGAAAACACTTTTCACCATTGCCAATGCTAGCGATGTCTTTGCAGTCTGATCCTTCTACTTCTGCTGGATACCAATCACCAAGCCAGTTGTTTACCTTGGTTCTACAAACCTTATCAGATTTGTCGTGTGTTCGAACCTTCTGAAACCCAAGAGTCCTGCGACGCACTGTTTCATATCTTTTATCCTTAAAATCCCCGAGTTTTCCTCCGCCCATTTCACTCCACAACCCACTTTTTTGTTCTACATGGGCAAAAATGAGGAAGTAGTCACGACCTGTTTTCTCCAACTCTTCAACTGCCTGTAGTATGTTTTTGTCGCTTCTCCCATTTTCATTCTGGTATTCTAATTCGGATTTCCCGGGAAACATGGTTGTGATGAAGGGCGATATGTAATTGTTATTGTTTTCCAGCCATTGATCGCTAAAGATAATCAATGTATGAACGCCATTTGAGCCATCATTTACAGATAATTCAACCCCCGGAAGCAGGCATATTTCTTTTTTGGAGGCTGTCTTCTTCAGAACTTTGAATTCTTCACAGTCAAGCTTGTTGTGGTTAGTAATTACTCCAAGTCTAATTCCGCTTCTTTCTAATGCATCCACATATTTAGAGTAATAGTAATCTTCTTCATCAGAATACTGAAACTCCTTGTCTGCCCTGGTGTGAAGATGAAAATCAGCTCTAAGCCACGTAGCACCGTATTTAAAAATATCAGGAGTTTTGTAAGTCATTTCAACCTCCATATATGAATACTATGATATATACATTCATGTGTGTATTCCTATTACCAATCTGCATGAAGATACTTTTTGAGTTGTCCTTCATTGAGCACCTCGTAGGGGATCATTTTCTTTTTCTGCAGGGGAGCAATATTTTTGCCGACGCCGTCATCAAGAATAGGATTGTAACCTTCAGCTAGCAGTTCATCAATCTTTGCTTTGAAGGTTTCGATCTCTTTAAGCTGTCTAAAGATCCGATCTTTTTCGTTCTGGGCATCAGCGCTTTCGTTGTCGGAAAGGTCACTCTGTCGGTTAACCAATGCGCGCTCCCGGTGTTCGATGTAAACTGAACGTAGACGCAGTAGTTTATCGCGGCTCCATTTGTAAATAATGATGTAACAGTCAAATCCTTGTTCCGGCCCACTGGTGAGATGCCAGATAAAGGGGGTCTTGGGTAGATACATGAACAAGTTTAAGTGGTCGGACAATTCTGCAAAGAAGTATTTGTTCAAATACTCTTTTAAAGGGCGTCCAAGCACTGTATCGAAACTGGAATACTGGGCAGAACTGAAGCCTTTTTCACGGAATTTTTCTTCGATGCGGTCCAGTAGTACCTTTTCACCAGCGTTGGGTACCAGAGGGATAATTCCATCTTCATCTTCCATGAGGATTTCCCGGATCATATCTACTAGAAACTCCATGGCCAGTGTATGCATTCGCTGCTGAGGGATTACATTGCTTTGTTTGAACCAGTACCAGACATTGATCGGGTTAACCTGATGGCGTGTGCAAAACTCTTCTAGGTCGTTGTTGCTCTGGTAAAGAGTTGGAAAGCCATTTTCAATAACTTCACGCTCTTCAGCAGAGAACTCTTTGGTTGGAAGTGCCTCAATAAATTCACGAATGTCATTCAACGGGAATTCCTTGGTTGATTCGGTGTCAGCCAAATAGGCATCCCGAGCTTCAGAAGAAACCGGAAGGCCACCGATACTTTCACCTTCTTTGGCAAGCACCATCGACTTATCATGTTCGGTCAGCTCATAGACTTCGAATATCTTCTCATTGATGATAGCCTCGTTGATCAGAACTTGGGTTAGAAGGTGGTTTTCATGATTTAAAAAAATCTTCGACCGGAGTTTAAAGTTAGTCTTATCTAAACAAAAGTAGAATGGTGCTTTGATAAAATTGAACTCTATCAATGAAAAGCTACATATATATCTTTTTATTTTAATGTTGTTTTTTGCTGAATCAGCTATTAATACTTCATCGTCAACATCAGGAATAACAAAGGGAGTTCTTTCAACATCCCCCACTTGCATGCCTGCTGTAGGGTTTAAACATTCAAGCAAATAGGAAGAAACCTTGGAATTCATGAATGCTATTGAATATTCAAGGTTTTTGTATTGTTTTGTAAATATTGCTGGGCTACTGCTATCAAAAATCGATTGCTGAGGAATGTATCTAAATGAAGGTGTTTTTGATCCAGCCTTCGCAAAAAACATTCCTTCATGGAAATAATAGGATTCGTTCCTGATTGTTGAAGTGGGAAATTCTTTTATTTTTTGTCCCTTATTCTCCCAATCAACACATAGCCATAGGTTACCATACCACTTATTATATGGCCCACCCTTTGCATGCGTAATCCACTTTTCTCCAACAGGATATTTATGAGCTATTTCCCACCAAAAACGTATAAATCTACTGTTATCACCAGTTCCTAGCCCAGAGCACAGTTTCAATGCTTCTCCTGTTGTTTGTTCTCCAAACTTCTCTCGGAACTCATCGGAGATCCAGTAAATGAAGGGCCAGGATTTGATGATCTTCAGCTTGGATTGCTCAAGAGTGTAAACACGCTCGTTTGAGATACCGGCAATATAATCATTCAGTGAATCAAGAAATTTACCTTTTTTAAATTTTTCCTGAAGATTCGTCGTTATGTTAAAATACAAACCGTCTTTGCTGTTTTGTTTTTTGCTCAAAACATAGAATGTTGCATCCAGCAAAATGCCAGGACCAAAGAGATTCACTCGATCCAATCCAAAATCGACCATCGCATCGATATGTGTATTATCAATCATGAATTTGCGCACATCCTCAAAGGTTTTAATGAACATAAACGTGTGCGGATGAATCATTGCAATCTTCCCATAATTTCCAGTGAAGTCGTAACATCGTTTGATAAAGGTTGCATATAAATTGGTGTGAAATTTATACGGCTTCTTATAGTTATCCTCAATAAACTTCTTCAGCTCTGGTCCAAAATCAGAGCTGTCTGTATAGGGTGGATTAGCTGTAGCCACATCGTATTCGGTGGTGAGCAGCTCAAGGAACGTGATGGCATCCCTAGTTTTACTGGTCAGGAAGGTATTGCCCTGAGCTTGTGTGTATTTCTTAACTGCTGTTTTTAGCTTGGCGAAAAAGTTGGTGGCAAATTTCTTATGTGATTTTATATCTTCCATGGTAAACAGATCACGTTTGGGTGAGAAGTCTTGCTCTTCCAAAGCCTTTAATCTGTCCTTCATCTTTTCATCAATGCGAATCAGTGAGCCAAATTTATAAGCATACTGCAGGTCAGTCCAGATACCTGCAATCAGTTTCTGTTGGTTTTCCTCCAGTGTAGCACCTTCCGTAAAAATATGTTCAACGGTTTCGTATTCTGGTAGATAAAAGTCGGAGGAGACCACATTAAAGGTCAGTTCACCGATAGTGCGGCGTTTCTTCTTGGCCTTGATAAACAGACCGAGCTGGGCCAACTGAACCGCCCGGTCATCTAGATCGATGCCGTGTAGGTTGTTTTCGATGATCAGTTTGGGAATATCCTTTTCGACGTAATTAGCTCCAAAGTTTTCGATCTGATCAATATAGAGCTCGTAAAAGAAATCAAAGGCATAGAGAAGGAAATTCCCTGATCCGCAGGCAGGATCGATGATTTTGACTTCATGCAATGGTTTTGGTTTACGTTCTTGGGTTTGTGGAGCATTGGCTATCTTGTAGCGCCGTTTGATCTCGGAATCCGGATGCATTTCCAGATAGAGTTTGCCCAGCGAGTTTTCCACCAGAAACTGCACCACCCAGCGGGGTGTGTAGACCTGTGACTGCAGAGAGACTTTGTTGTATTCAGTCTTGTCTCCGCTGTCTTTGTGGGCTTTTTTCTTTACATTATTGTAGCTTTCGTACATCCAACCAAGCACATCATCACTTTGCCAGATGTCACTACCTACCTGGGTATCTTTTTCCACTGCATTAAAAGCATCAATGATTTCATTTACACTAATGGCATCGGGTAACAATGCATAGGGATACGATTTGCTGTAAAGGGGAAGCATTTCACCCAATTCGTCAAAAGCAGCTTTCAGATATTCACGGATGCCTTCCAACTCCTCTGATCGCATATGTGGGTTCATTTCCAACCATGCTTTATGACCAAAAGAACGATCACCGTGTTCCGGTTGCTTGGTCAATATCGGTGGGAATAATACAGCAGCTTCCATAACTTTGATGGCTGCCAAACGATTGAACAGGGTAAAGGTCAGCTCATCGATGAGTTTTTCTCTAGCATTTTCATAATTGCCAGTTTCACCGATGTGATTTTCCAGCATTTCTTCAAAACGTAATCGTTTAGCTCTGACTTCCTGGGGGAGTTTTTCAATATCCAGCTGTTTATTCTTGCTGATGCCCAGACGAGAAAATTGCTTATCAAAGGATGATTCAATAAGCTCACGTATTCTGTCTACATGTTCAGAAAGTTTCATGCACTAATCTCCTGTGTACATCATGAATGGTAAAATATTTGTAGGGCAACCAAGAGTAGAATTGGTAGTTTTTGGCAGTGTACACGCTTTTTTGCAACAATGCGCATAAAATATGCGCGGTGCGTATAATTTTATGTAGCGCGCGTATTTTATGTACAAACGCACTAAGTTTTACGTATGATCCAGCATACGCGTGACTCGGATTGATAATACAAAACCAGGTCTGCGCATAACTTATACGCGGAGCGCATAACTCATGGGTTAAAGTCATAAAAAGCACCCCTTCTTTCGCCATGCATGTTAATTTTGCTTTCTTTCACCAATCGTTTCAACAATCTTGTTGCCTGGTCTTTTGAAAGACGGCATAAACTAATGACATCAGCTCGTTTTATTCTACCATGTTTATTGATGTATTGAAGCACCATTTGCTCTTGTTGTATTACCTCAAAACCTGCTTGATGTATATATTCTTCTCTTTGATCAGCGTTTTTGTACGTTCTTACATTTTTAATCTCCTGTGTAAGATTTTCTCCTTGCAGAATAAGTTTGTTGATTTCTTGTTCGGTATACTTCATTGTGTATGCTACGATTCGATTACGATTTCGATTTCTTCATCTGAGTTAGCACCGATAAGAAGATCTAATTGTTCAGCAAGAAGGGATTTGTATTCTTGCACGGTTATGACTTTGTTGGTAAGATGAAAAGGGATTTTTCGTGGTTTTTTGTGAACCGAGGGGGGATCCTGTGTACCGTCAGTATCCGTTTTCGATTTGGGAACTTCTTGAATGAAACTGCTTTGAAGTATTAACAGCTCGTTTTCCTTGTTTGAAACAAGTTCTGTATAGTTTAAAATATCCGAGAGTGAGTAGCCACACTTACTACATGTAGTAGAGTACTCGAGTACAGGTTCTTTGACGATTCGGTCTGAACAGTAACGCTTGAATTTATCTAACTCTTTCTGGTTTTGTATGTTTAATTCCTGCGGATACCCTTTCAGAATTTTGATTTCTTTATCAACTTTTCCACTAAGAATCTGATATTCATGGCTCATGCGATCCAGTGCATTCTTAATTAAATCATAATACCTGTCTTTTACAATTTGTACCTGATTCTGGAGTTCATTGAAGTTTTTTACTATATCTTGTTTATAGAGTCGGTTAAATTCTTCATATGCTTCTTCTATAGCATTGTCTTTACGGTCTGCTTTTTT
>Ga0334898_1001271_pt1 | contig 29760 bp, 33 predicted proteins | sample GraSluR3_MG_10_FD_207228 | JGI IMG/M metagenome (GOLD analysis project Ga0334898, IMG submission 207228) | Sludge microbial communities from methane-producing bioreactor in Wageningen University, Netherlands - Granular Sludge_3_08-R3 | ecosystem: Engineered > Bioreactor > Anaerobic >... | reverse complement strand
TGTGCCAGTGGCTTCATCCTTACAAACCACTGGGTGGATATCATCGGCTCAATTGCCGAATCACACCTGTAACAGTGGCCGACACCATGCCTTATATCTTCAATCTTTGTGACAAGGCCAAGGCCTTCAAGCTCCCTGACAACCGCCCTTCTGGCTTCGTACCTGTCCATTCCGGCGAACTTTCCGGCGTTATCGTTCATCGTTCCGTCGTCATTCATTATTCTTATCTTGGCAGCATTGTGCCTTTCACCTATTTCAAAGTCGTTGGGGTCATGACCCGGTGTCACCTTTACGGCCCCGGTTCCCTTTGACATATCCACGTATTCATCGGCAACAATGGGTATCTCCCTATCCATAAGCGGAAGGATTACCGTCCTTCCCACCAGCTCCCTGTATCTTTCATCCTCCGGATGAACGGCAACACAGGTATCACCTAGCATGGTCTCGGGCCGGGTGGTGGCAACCACTACATACCCGTCGCCGTCTTTTAGCGGGTATTTTATATGCCAGAATTTGCCGTCCACATCCATGTGCTCCACTTCGGCATCGGATATGGAGGTTCTGCAGGTGGGACACCAGTTTATAATCCTGTCACCACGATATATCAGGTCCTTCTCGTAAAGGCTTACAAAAAACTCGGTAACAGCCCTGCTGCAGCCTTCGTCCATTGTAAACCTCTCCCTGCTCCAGTCGCAGGAACTGCCGAGTTTTTTAAGCTGCTCCACGATTCTTCCGCCGAATTCTTCTTTCCACTGCCATGCTCTTTCAAGGAATGCTTCCCTGCCCAGTTCTTTCTTTGACGTACCCTCCTCCGCCAGCTTTTCCACTATTTTGGCCTCGGTGGCAATGCTGGCATGGTCGGTTCCGGGCAGCCAGAGGGTGGGGATTCCCTTCATCCTGTTCCACCTGATAAGTATATCCTGTATTGTATTGTCCAGGGCATGACCCATATGAAGCTGTCCTGTTATATTGGGCGGGGGAATTACTATAGTAAAGGGCTTTTTGCCCTCCACCCTCTCGGGAGTGAAAAACCCCTCGTCCACCCACCATTTGTAAAGCCTTTCCTCGAACTTTTTCGGGTTGTATTTTTCCTGCAGCTGCTTCGCTTTTTGCATGTTTTACGCCTCCTTTTTGCGGAATGTCCCCGGTTGATATTTTTTCAGGCCAGGGGGCACACATTTATTGTTCGCTGGCCATTCCCCGGTAATAAAAAACCTTCATCCGAAAAAGGACGAAGGGTTTGTTTCGCGGTACCACCTTAATTCCCCGCTGCGGGGCTCTTTTATGGCTATAACGGGTTATCCCGTCCCAGCCTACTTTAAGATTTCAGCCGGGCGGCTCCGGAGCTACCTTCGGCAGCCTGTGCCGGATGCCTTTCAGCCTCGGGCATCCTCTCTGCGGGTCACTTGTCTGCTTACTCCTCTCCTTCACAGCCTTTTACTATTTTTATTGCCTTCCAACTGCAACTGTGCGTTTCTTTATTTAAAGTCTATTATATATAATACCCGCAATTTGTCAATAAGATTAGGGGCATGATTATTCCAAAACCCCGGTCCTGTTCAGTGGAAACAGCGTAAAATAAGCCTTCCCAATAATCAAGTCGTCGGTTACATACTTATTATTCCAGAACCTGCTGTCCTTGGAATCGTTCCGATTGTCCCCCATCATAAAATATCCTCCCTCCGGTACGTGATAGGGCCCGAAACTGCCTCTCATTTCTTCGTATATGTAGTCTTCTTCCACTCTTTGACCGTTAATGTACAGCTCTCCCTCTTTTATCTCCACCTCATCCCCGCCGACGCCTATCAGACGTTTTACATACGGAATTCCCTCCGGATCGTCGGGGTATTTGAACACAACAATATCCCCCCGCCGGGGAGGTGTAAACCTGTACAAAAACCTGTTCACAAGAAGCTGGTCGCCCACCTGTATTGTAGGCAGCATCGATGGCGTGGGAACCTTGATGTTCATAATTACAAAGTGCCTTAAAAGCAGCGCCAGCACTACAGCAATGGCGATATACTTAATCCAGTCCAGTATCTCCCTGAGAATTTTTTGTTCCATCCGAATACCCTCTGACTATGTTAATGAAAAAAAATAACGCTTAGGTTTTTGGACGCTTTTCGATATTTTTGAAATTCCATGCATACCTGGCAAAGGCAATCACCGTTACACATACCGCAATTGTTATCAGGAACGAGTTGTACGGCAGTTCAAACACCAGCGCCACAATTGAAAGATAAAAGAGTACCGTGGCCAGTTTCCCGGTCTTATTGGCGGCTACCACAGTTTTATCCCGCGTGAAGTAAAGAAGCAGGGCACCCAGCGCCATGAACGCTTCTTTCCCCGCCACCACGACTATGACCCAAACCGGCAGATAGCCGCTGTGGGTTAGGGCAAACAAAACAGATATAAGCATAAGCTTATCCGCCAATGGGTCAAATACGACACCCCACCGGGTGACCATATTGTAATTGCGGGCGATATACCCGTCCAGTATGTCGGTTATTCCTGCAAGCACGAAAATAAATGTCGCAACGGTTACGTTGTTTGGCATGTCGGAATAATAGAACAGAAAGAAAACGGGTATTAACAAAAACCTTATCCCTGTTAGCAAGTTTGGTACATTCATTTTACACCTCATGTAGATTAGACATAAAGATATTAATACGCAATTTTTCACGCCCCCATATAGGATAATTTTATATCAGAGACCAAATTCCTGCAAGGCTGTTCAATATATTAATGCATGTGTCACTTTACGACCCTGAGGGAGTATCTTCTTTCAAGATAGTCCACCAGTTCTTCCACTATTTGTATGTAATTATATTTAAGGCTTACCCACCCCCTGGAATACTCTGCCACTATTTCCTTGTTTTTGCATCCGGTATATACGCACAGCCGGGATATCCTTCCTCCTCCCTTCAGAAGGGTACGGGGATTGATACCAAAGCTTGTTGGTTCCGGCTGTACAAGGGCAAACCACCGGCAGTGCATTATTCTGCCTTCAATCAAACCATGTCCGCTGTTATGAGACACATCAATCCTGCTCATATCTATCCCCCTCCAGGATGTTTGCTTTTATCAGTTTATGCCTCAAAACAGCTTTTATTCACCAAGAAAAAAAGAGCGGTTATACCCGCTCCTTACGAAAAACTGCCACACGCTGCATTAAATCAGTTGTCCGGATCCGGGATAATGATCCGGGTTATAATATTACCGTTCCTTCGCAGCGAAGACATCTTTTTTTTGTTGAGATAATACCTGCCCTCGGGGGCAGTCATAATCAGTCCGGCGTTTATCATAAACTGCAGGGCGTGTATCCTGTTGTCACGCTTTTTTAGCGCCCGTTCCAAGAAATCCTGCTTCCTGATATCAAGGCTTTCGCCGCTTACCGCCGTTTTGGAAGACAGGGCATTTTTGTCTTCCAAAACTTTAATTACCTTCAGTATGTTTCTTTTCATGGTAAGTATCGATGTGGCATAATACACCCCAAATAACACAGCGATTGCCGCTGTCCAACGAATAATTTCACTTAGTTCCATATTATCAGCTCCCTTATTTCTCCTTTATCCTTACCCCTTCTTCTATTTCATTCGGAGGGTCAACTATCACTGTGTCCGCCTCGTTCAGCCCTTCGATAATCTGCGCCCAGTCCTTGCTTTGTATCCCGACGCTCACCTTTCTAATTGCCGCCTTTCCGCTCTCCACGACGAATACACGGTCTTCCCCTTCCATCTCAAAAACCGCGTCCCTTGGTACCATAAGCACGTTCTCCGCTTTATCGGTTATTACCTCCACATCCACACCAAAACCGGGCCTTAGGTTCCGATGGCTTTCCAGCAGTTCTATCTCAACCGGTACCCGCTGCTGCTCCACCCCCAACTGGGACATCTCGGTTACCGCCTGGGGGTATACCTTCTTAACCCTTCCCCTCAGCACTGCACCATTTAGTATATCCCCGCTTATCAGCGCATCGTCCCCCTCTTTTATGTCTACCGCTTCGCCGGCCAGGAATCTGCACCTTACCTGCAGGCCTTCCGGGCTGCCAATCCTCATAACAAGACTGCCGGGAGGAACCGTCATGCCCTCTTCGAATCCAATCTCAAGCACCACGCCCCCCATATTTGAAAGGGGCCTTGCTTCCTCTATCTGCCTCTTTATAAGCGAAACCTCCGCCCGGGCCGCCGCCATGGAGGCCTGCTGCGACGTCTCGCCCTTCTTTGCCGCTTCAAGGGACGCCACCGCTGCGTTAAGCTGCAGTTCGGACAGATCATAGGCTTCCCTTGCCCGGCGGAAGTCAACCTCGCTCATGGCACCCATTTCAAAAAGGTCTGCGGCACTTTCAAAGGCTTCCTTTGCCCTGTCCCTTTGAATGGCCGCACCTTCATAGGCCGCCAGGGCCGCCGCCACTTCGGCGCCGGTTACTGCGCTGCCCTCGGCCAGCGCCAGCCCCGCCTCGGCCTGGTCTAGCCTTATTGCCAGTTCATCAAGGTCAAATTCCATCAGAAGCTGGCCCTCCTTCACCGCTTGGCCCACTTCCACCGGTATGCTCTTTATGCGGCCTCCGTATACGGCGTATATATCCTGCTTCTTCGCAGCCTCAATATCCCCGGTCTGTTCCACAATATTACTTATATCACCGCGTACCGCCAAATCGATGGTAACCCCCACCGCACTTCCCATGCTCTTAAACAGGAAGAAGGATACAAGCACAACAGCCAATGCCGCTATCCATACCACCTTTTTCTTCCTTTTTACCTTTTCTTTAATCCTGCCGAAAGCCCTTACCTTCATATAATCGCCCCCTATTCTCTACTCTTCATGACCTCAACCAGGTCCATCCTGGATATTCTTCGCATATTGGCCAGCTGGGCCAGTATTACAAACAGGGCAACGGTAGCCGCCGCTATTATATACGTCTTGGGAAACACCACCAGCGGCAGCGACATAACATCCTCCGGATAATAGGCTATTATCTGAGCCCCGATAAGCCTTCCCAGGGGCATACCAACCAGAAGTCCCAGTATGCTTACCGCAGTGTTTTCATTGAATATTAGCTCTGCCACCTGGTTGTTTGTAAAGCCCATAATCCTTAAGGAAGCCAGCTCGCGCCTTCTCTCCATTATGCTAATGGTTGTAGTATTATAAATAATGGCAAAACCCATTACACAGCTCATGAATACTATGACTCCAATCATTGCATACATAAGATCCATATACTCATAATACTGTTTTACCATATCGTCCGGCTCCTTAACGCTCTGGACATAGGCCATATCTTCCAGTTCCTTGACAAAACCCAAGCTGCCGTGTCTTATCTTAATCAGGGCGCTGTTTATGGTTGACCCCTCTTTCATGGCACGGTTTAAGCTGCCTATTTCCATAAAGCCGCTGCCGCCCATATACTGCTCCACCAGCCCCTTCACCGCAACCTGCTGCTCGGTTTCAGGCTTGTAAAGGGATTCCAGCGTAATGGTGTCGCCCGCCTTTACACCTAAGGACTTGGCGAGCCCCTCGGTTATCAGGATACCCTCGGCCGGGACATCAACCCTGCCACCGTTTAGGCCGGACAGTCCGTAAAGCTGCGAACCGCGCTGTATACCAGTTACCAGTGTCTCCTTCTGCCTCCATCCGTTTTTTAATCTGAAGGGATATTCTGCCATCGGCTCTGCGCTGCTGACTTCCCTGAATTCCATTAGGTCATTTACTATACTCCGGTGCATATCGGCGGTAAACGTCACCTTATAATCATAGGATAAGGAATCTCCGAAGGCTTTATCAAATAAAAGGTCCACCGAATCCAGCAGCATCAGGATGGATATCATAAGTCCCACCGTCATGGCTATTGCAAACACGGTAAACAGCGTCCTTTTTTTATTCCTCCACATGTTGCGGAAGGTGAGCCGCCAGGATATCTTAAGGCCTGCCAGGAAAGGCAGTATCCTTTCTCCCCACCACTTCCTGCCCTCGACGGGAGCAGCCGGCCTCATGGCTTCCGCCGGTGCAATCCTCAGTACCCTTTTCGCCGCGTTATATCCGGCTATACTGCAGAATACAACACTCATCAGCACGCCTATTATCAAAACGTTCGCATATATTTTCACCTGCAGCACCGGTACGTTAAAATACACAAGATAGTACCTGGTAAGTCCCCCGGCAAGCCACATTCCCAAAAGGCCCCCCAGTATCGAACCGGTAAACCCCACAAACAGGGCATACCCCAGGTAGTGAAGCAGTATCGATCTCTTTGTAAATCCTATGGCCATTAGCACCCCGATTTGGCGCCGCTGGTTGTCCACCAGCCTTAACAGCAGCATAAAAATTACAATTGAGCCTGTAAGAAGGAAAATCACCGGGTATGAATAACCCATTGCTTCCAGTCCCATCAACTCATTGTCCATCATCATATAGCTTGCCTGGTCGTCCCTTTCGCCGACGGATATTAGGCCGTAATGCTTGAATGCATATTCAAGTTCCTTTTTTATCTCACGGGTAAAGGCCTCGTCCTTTACCCGCACAACAACCTCGTTGACCATGCCCTCGTATCCGAAGAGTCGCTGCATAAACCCGTGCTCGAGGTATATAATTGTAAATTTTTCATAGTCCGGCATAAGCTCCCTTGACGATGGTACCGGGTATATATATTCCGGACTGACCGCCTTTCCGGCTATTTCAAGCTGTATTCTTTTTCCATCAATAATTGGATACAGAGTGCTGCCGATTTCAAGGCCGTGGGCCTCCATAAACAGCTTCTCCACAAGGGCCGCTTCATGGAAGCTGCCCGAAACATATCTGCCTTCCTCTATATACAGCCTGTTCAATGCATTGTCATTGGATGCAGGTACCGATACAAACCTTGCCTGTATCCTGTCATCAAAACCGGGCAGTTCCATCGGCACGTCCAAAACCAGTCTCCCCTGGGCTGCGGTCACCCCGTCAATCCGCTCCGCGGCCGCAACTATGCTCTCGGAGGACCTGTTAATCTTTGCAAACAGGTGGGGAAGCCTGTATTCTTCATAATAATACTCGACGGAGCTGCTTAGGTTCTGGTAGGACATCAAAACAGCGTTATACAAGGTTATGCCTATAACCACTACCAGTATAACTGCGATATACTGACCCTTGTTGCTCCTTATATCCCTTAAGATCATTAGCCTCAGCTTATTCACTACCATTCAATCCTTTCGGGGTCGACGGGGCTTTCTATCGTCCTTATATTGGCTATCCTGCCGCTGCTTAAATACAGCACCCGGTCCGCCATTTCGGCTATGGCAGCGTTGTGGGTAATTACCAGGATAGTTTTGCCAAGGCTTCGATTGATTTCTTTCAAAACCCTCAGCACCACCCTGCCGGTGATATTATCCAGCGCCCCGGTGGGCTCGTCGCACAAAAGCATCTCGGGGTTCTTGGCCACCGCCCTTGCCACCGCCACCCTCTGCTGCTCTCCGCCGCTTAACTGGGACGGAAAATGATCGGCCCGATCCTTCAGCCCCACCTTGTCCAGCACCTCCATCACGTCAAGGGGATTAGAGCTCATATCGGTGACCAGTTCCACGTTTTCCCTCGCCGTGAGGTTGGGCAGGAGGTTGTAAAACTGGAATATAAAACCTATGTTTTCCCTTCTGTATTTTGTAAGCCCATTGTCGTCAAGGTCGCCCAGTTCGCTGCCCCTGAAGAACACCTTCCCCAGGGTGGCCGTATCCATACCCCCCATAATATTCAGCAGGGTACTTTTACCGGAACCGCTGGGCCCAAGGATTACCACAAACTCTCCTTCATAAATATCCAAGCTGGCGTCCCTTAAGGCCTCTACCGATACCTCGCCCATATGGTATATCTTGCTTAAATCCTTTGTGCTTATCAATACCCTTTCCATACAAATCTCCCCCCTACAGCATTCATACAACACCGGCAGCCAACCCGCCTATTTGGAAAAACCGTCTCATTTGCTTAATATCCCATGCTTTAAAATACCTATTATTTCACTTACTTTTTTCTCCAATTCATCCTTATCGTCAACCTTGAAATATTGAAACACAACATGCAGATTCAGTGTATAGATTATTTCCGCCACCAATATCGGATCGATATCCGGCCTTATACGCCCAAGTTCCATATCCCTTCTGATAAGGTTCCCCAGCATCTCAAAAGCCTCCGGCATTGTTTTGCGCAGTTCCTTTATAAAATGACTGTCATCCGTCTCCATCAGCATACCTATTTTATAATACCTGGGTTTTGTTCTGCTCCATTCCAGGGCAGACCTGAACATATACATAAAACCTTCAAAAAAGTCTGCATCCGGTTTTAATTCTCCGACACGGTTCAGGATATCCAGTTTTTCTTTTCCGATTTGCTGCAGCACGTAAAGATACAGGTCCTCTTTGTTTTTAAAATACTGATAAAAGCTGCCCCTGGATATCTCCGCATTTTTTACTATCTGATTTATCGACGCTTCGCTGAAACGCCTTTGGGAGAATTCGTCCACAGCAGCATCAAATATTTTTTGTTTTTTGGCTTCTGTCAAATTGAAAAAGGTGTCTTTCGGCATATCATCAGCTCCTGTTCTCCATTAATATCATATTAGCACACAGTGAATAAAATGACAACCTTGTCACATATAAAACCAAAATATATTTTTAATAGTTTAAGCAATTATTTGAGGTTTTGATTTATGGGATTTACAGCAAAAAAGAATGGGGAAATAACATCGTGACAGGGGACGGTTCTCTGTCACATAGGAACCTTCCCTGCCACCCTGTGATCTGTCATCGATATTCTACTTCACATCATACCCTGCGCCCTGGATGGCTTCCTTAAGCTGCTCCATGTTCACCCCGTCACCGTGCTGCACCGAAACGGTGCCGCCGTCAAGGTTTACGTCAACGCTTTCCACGCCCTGGATTGCGCCCACCGTCTTCTTAATTGCCATTACGCAGTGGTTACAGCTCATACCTTCCACGTTTAGTATGCTTTTCTTCATGCCCTCCCTCCTTCCCACTTGCTGCTTGCTACTCTATCAGTCCTTGCATTGCAGACAACAGAACCGTCCCCTTGTCTATTTTAGCTTTACCCTTTTAAGCCTTAGGGCGTTTGACACCACCGACACCGAACTGAATGCCATTGCAGCCCCGGCAATTACCGGGCTCAAAAAACCCATTGCCGCAAAGGGTATGCCAACGGTATTGTATATGAATGCCCAGAAGAGGTTCTGCTTAATATTTCTCATGGTTGCACGGCTTAAGCGTACTGCCAGCGCTATACCCATAAGGTCGCCGCCCATAAGGGTGATGTCCGCCGCCTCCATCGCAATATCGGTTCCGGTGCCTATTGCAAAACCCACATCGGCTGCAGCCAGGGCCGGCGCGTCGTTAATACCGTCCCCCACCATCCCGGTAACCTTACCGGACTTGATAAGCTTCATTACCTCCTCCGCCTTGTGCTCGGGCAGCACTTCGGCCAGTACATTATCTATGCCCACCTGCTTTGCTATGGCCTCCGCCGTGGTCTTATTATCCCCCGTTATCATGTAAATATCTATTCCCATGTATTTAAGCTCTTCCACCGCCCTTTTGGAGTTTTCCTTAACCGTATCCGCCACCGCCAGAAGTCCAGATAGCTTTCCCTCCGCCGCCATAAGCATGGCGGTTTTTCCCTCTGTCTCCAGCCTGGAAAGGTCCTGTTCCACCCCGCCCAGGTCTATACTTTTTTGCTGCATAAGCCTCCGGTTGCCAAGCAGCACAGTTTTACCTTCTATCACGGCTGTAACCCCGTGTCCCGGCACCGCTTCAAACCCAGAGGCCTCGGTCAGCCCTATGCCCCTTTCCCGGGCGCCCTTTACTATCGCCTCCCCCAGCGGGTGCTCCGAGCCCCTCTCGACTGCGGCCGCAAACCTTAGGATCTCTTCCTCTGAAAGGCTGCCCTTGCTAATAACATCGGTTAACTCCGGTTCCCCCTTTGTTATGGTACCAGTCTTGTCCAGTATCAGCACATCAATCTCATGGGCCCTCTGCAGGTATTCACCGCCCTTTATCAGTATCCCGTTCTCGGCCCCCTTGCCGGTGCCCACCATCACCGAAGTCGGAGTGGCAAGACCCAGGGCGCAGGGGCAGGCTATGACCAGAACCGCCACAGCATTTATTATCCCGGCATTCAAGTTCTTACCGGCCAACCACCACAGCAGCAGTGATACAAAGGCTACAATCATCACTATGGGTACAAAAACCCCGGATATCCTATCCGCCAGCTTTTGGATGGGTGCCTTTGAGCCCTGGGCTTCCTCCACCATTTTTACTATCTGTGAAAGCACTGTGTCCCTGCCCACCTTTGTGGCACGGAATTTAAAGGAACCGGTTTTGTTTATGGTGGCACCGATTACAGTATCGCCGGGGTTTTTCTCAACCGGGATGCTCTCGCCGGTAAGCATGGATTCGTCCACCGCCGAGCGTCCTTCGATAATTTCACCGTCAACCGGCACCTTTTCCCCCGGTCTAACCACCACGATGTCTCCTATGACCACGTCCTCAACGGGTATATCTGCCTCTTTCCCATCCCTTACAACCCTTGCGGTTTTAGCTCCAAGCCCCATCAGCTTCTTGATGGCCTCCGAGGTCTTGCCCTTTGCCACCGCTTCAAGGTATTTGCCCAGCATAATAAGGGTGATGACCACCGCCGAGGCCTCGAAGTAAAGGTTCATGGCATCCCCGGCTATAAACCCGTTATATACGCTGTACACGTATGCAGCGGTGGTACCCATGGCCACCAATACGTCCATATTGGCACCCCCGCCCTTAAGCGCATGATAGGCGCCTTTGTAAAACCTGTAGCCTACCACAAACTGCACCGGCGTTGCAAGCAGGAACTGTATCCATGGATTATGAAGTATTTCTATCGGCCTTCCTATCAAATGAAATATCATGGCTGCAACCAGCGGAAAGGAAAGTACCGCCGACAGCGTAAAAAGTCCCCTGAGCTGTCTTATCTCCTTTTCCCGCTCGTGTTTTTCAACATCCCGGTCAATCCCTGTCTTCTCTTCGGCGTCATATCCCGCCCTCTGTACCTCCTCTATCATATCCTTCACCGCCACCTGTGACGGGTTGTACTCCACCGTTGCTGTCCCCACCGCAAAATTTACTGCAGCTTTCACGACTCCTTCCAGCCTGTTCAAAGCCTTTTCCAGCCTCACGGCACAGGCTGCGCAGGTCATTCCCTTGAGCCTCAGCTCAACCTTATCCAGCACCACGTCGTAGCCGGTATCCCGTATTATCTCTATCAACTGCTCCGGGCTCACCCTTGTACCGTCATATTCCACCGCAGCCTTTTCCACCGCCAGATTTACGGCGGCCCTCTTTACGCCTTCCACTCTGTTCAATCTTTTTTCAATTCTGCTGGAACAGGCGGCACAGGTCATTCCCGAAACCTTGAAGGTCACCTTTTCAAACGTGTTTTCACTTCTTTTTTCCATGTTTCCACCTCCGGCCGGTCCTTAGTTGTTATACCCGGGTACAGCCTTTTATAACACCCCGATTTTAAAAACATTGGCAGAGGCTGCGCTCCGGTCATTATCGCATATACCCATAGGGGGTATAACCATATTATACAGCCCTTTTTATAGCGTGTCAAAATACTTTTTAATTCATACCTCGAAATATTCCGCAAAACAGTTGATATTGTGTACCCGTACAAATATAATATAACAGGAACAAAGAGGGCCGGCGGATGTGTACCGGCAGTTGAAAGGAATGGGAGGTTTAACATTGGAAAAACGTTTGTACCGCTCCAGGGAAAATACAGTGATAGGCGGCGTATGCGGAGGTATCGCCGAATACCTGGACATAGACCCGACACTGGTAAGGCTGATCTGGGTAATCTCAGCCATCTACGGCGGGATTGGAGTCATCGCGTATATTATATGCCTTGTTGTTATTCCTGAGAATAAAGCCGATACGGTTGCTCATAAAAAGGATACAGAAGAAGATGAGAAAAATTCACAGCAGCTGCCGGATGATGGGAACCAACACCGGCCGAAGAATACGGAAAACAGCGACAGAAACCGGCTTCTGGCGGGAGTCCTGCTGATATCCATAGGAGGACTTTTGCTTTTCAGAAGATGGTTCTACTGGATCAACCTCGGTAAATACTGGCCGGTTCTTCTGATAATAGCCGGTATAGTGATAATAATAAACGGAACCAGGAGCAGGGGGGAATGCCGGTGAATATTTCCAGGGCCGTATTCGGAATACTTGTAATATTAACAGGTCTTGCACTTTTGCTTGGTAACCTTGGGTTAATAGATATCGACCTTTCTCTATTATGGCCGCTGTTTTTGATTGTACCGGGCCTTGCCCTTGAAATAGGGTACCTTACCGGCGGCAGGGATGCGGGGGTTCTGGTTCCCGCCGGGATGCTTATAACCTACGGGCTGGTATTCTTTGCAAATATTATATGGGGATGGCATAATATGGCATATCTTTGGCCCTTCTTTCCGCTTGGGGTCGCAATAGGACTTTTTCAGCTTTATTTGTTCGGCAGAAGGGAGACGGCCCTGCTGATACCCATAGGCATACTGGGCGGCTTTTCCGCCCTTGCTTTCTCCCGGCTCCATACGGGATTGGCCATAGAGACGATATTTCCTATCGTTTTGATTGTTATAGGCGTGCTGCTTCTTTTTAACAGGAAGAAATAAAATATAGGCCCGAAGCATATCAAATTTTACTGCTTTGGGCCATTTTTTTATTCACATTAACCGCTGTTAGTACCGCCTGTTGAGAAGGAAAAAGCCGCCTACATAGCCCACCATGCCTGCCAAAAGTTCAACTACGGTTCTTATTGAAACCTGTCCCTCCACAACCATTTCCCTGGTATAAAACCAGAAAATGGCCCCCAACATAAAGTAAAAACCTATAGTTACGGCACGATATGTGATTAACTGCAGCCTCTCGTCCAGCCTGTCTCCCCTTGCCTTTATCCTTCTTATCTTGAAGATTAGCGCCAGCGCCAGAACCGCCAGAAGTCCCAAGGCCCTGCCCCAGACAGCCGCACTGCCGCCGTAGAACAGGTTTGCCGCTACCATAATAACGGCGAGGGAACCTATGAGTATATAATTGGTTACAACCAGTTCCCTTACAAAGGATTTGCCCATTATTAATCCCTCCCCTCCGGATTAGAAAAATCAAAAATATCTTCAATCAGTTTCCCGAATTCGCCGGCAAGCCTGTGGGCTAAAAGCAGCGAAGGGTTGTATCTGCCGGCTTCTATTGAGATTATTGTCTGGCGGGAGACCCCCATTCTTTCTGCCAGCTGCTCCTGTGTAAGCCCTTTGGCTTCCCTCAGTTCCCTGACCCTGTTTTTCAATACCCGTCACCCCTTCTATGTAAAGTTTACTTTACGTCAAGTTTATTTTACATCTAATCCCTATCGATGTCAAGTTCATTTTACATCTAACAGTAGGGACGGTTCTTTTTGTTTGAATAAAAAAATGCTCCTAACCCTGCGTTCACATAGGAATTTTAAAATAAGACCAGTTATGAATAAGCACTATTGCTTGGCATAACTGGCCTTTTCTTTGTTTTGAATAAACCTGCTGTCATAAATTACTCTATATTCTTATTATACGTAACCGGTGTGCATGTGGTTATTATATTATACTACGTCAATCTCACTCTAAATGAAACATTAAATTACTTCCTAAATATGAATAAATACTCGTGTGCCAGTAGCAAGAAATTATTTTTTACACTGTTGGTTTTCCAATATCCGGTTGCTTTGCAGTTGTGTTGCTCTTTAATAATAATCTCTTTGATCTTGAACCCTACTTCTTCGAATAACTTCATTACCTTAAATCCTAAAGGAATAACGTGCCCTTTTTGACGTGTATCACCCATAAGAACAGCACAAAATTTATTTTTCTTAATCACACGATAGCTCTCAGCGGCCACCTTTTTCATTTCCATAATAAATTCCGGGACTTTACAATGTGACAAATCTTCAGGAATATTCTCACTGTATTGGATTATGTTCGCATACGGAGGATGTGTACATATAAGATCTATACTTTCATCTAATATATTATCAAGTTTCCGGGCATCTCCTTTAACAATGGTAACATGACCGCTATTTTCATGTTCGAAGTCACATTTTTCCCGACAACGCTCTATCGCAACATCATTTATATCCATACCAATGATATTTCTATTAAGCAGCTTAGCTTCTACAAGTGTAGTCCCGCCACCAGCAAATTGGTCGAGAATAAGATCGCCCTCCTGCGAATATCTTGAAATTATATTACGTGGAATATATGGAGACCAATTCCCTCGATACTTTGCATCATGCGTAGCCCAATCGCCGCGTTTTGGAAAACTCCAAACGGTGGTCATCTCCAATTCAAAATTTTCTGGTTTCCATCTTCTTATCTTATTTTCCATTCTTCCTCCTAATTATATGAATAAATCAGTCATGATTCCGTTTTCTATATCATCAATGCTATAGATATGCTGCATTACATCAAAGGCCTCTTCAAGGTTATGCCGAGCACTGTTCCAACCCTTGCCATCTGTAAACCAAACAAACGTAAAGGCATCTATGGTATTTGCCTCTAATGCAAGAGTCTTATAGCTTCTTGCAGTTTCATTTAGCTTCGAACCACTGCTACTATAGAAATTTGTTTCAATACCGTAAATCATATTTTCTGTTTTCACCACGAAATCAAAGCGTTTTTCAGCTTTACCTTGATTGGATATAGCGGATAAGTTGGCATCCCATTTTTTCTCAATATCGCTGAGGTTCATTTCTTTGAAATAGTTTATTCCTGCTTTGAATCCAGTTTTTTCAATGTAGCTCTCCACGAGTTTTTCCATCAGATGTCCACCGCGATTCTTTCTCCCATTTGAGTCAAGTCCCGTTTCAACACCCGTAGCATAATCTATGAGATTACCTACTATATGATTTTCAAGCAAATCAAATAACCCGGTCTTACGCATAAATTCCTTATACTGTTCAACTGAGTAATTCATACGGAGAAATGAATAATTGTATGTCCCAGCAGCATCCGTAGCTCTTATTTCATTGGCTCTCACAGCAAGCAATAGTGGAATGCATTTAAGTGTTTCTGGGTATTTGTCAATAAGGGCCTCAAAATCATCTTCTATAGCGTCTGAGCCGATTAATGAATTTAGAATATTCAATTCTACTTTAATTGCATTCACATTCCTATGTACTTTTTCGAAATCAATATAGTATCCATAATCAGAAATGCTGTCGCGAAATTTTGAAAGCCATAAGTTAAAATTCCTCGCCAAATAAATCCCCCTTATATTAGGCCATTAAGCCACTGCCATCCTGATTTTTCCTTGAGTAAGCAGTCCATCCAGTTTGTCCTTTTATGCTTATGGATTTGGGAGGCTCAAGGCCTGTGCAACCATAACTAATGCAAATCTCTTTACAAAACTGTTTGCCTATTTCGTTATAAACAAAATAATCAATCAAACATGGACTGGCTTTCGTTTCATTTGCCTCCTTAAAAATTGCAAATCAGTAATTCGCTAATTTTTCCCCGAGCCTCAGCATTACTGTTTATCATCCTTGATGCTTCGATTCGATTAATTCGACAAGATGAATATAGTTCATCAAAGAATTCATCCTCCGGGTTTTCGTTTTTTGGATCTGAATTGCTTACAACAACCTTTGCTCCACGCTCAGTTAGCAGGTTAACATATTCGGCAAGTTCACATTGTGCTTTATCGTCGAATCCATCCTCGGTATATGAGGTAAAACCGGAAGTAGTGTTAAGAGGGCGGTATGGGGGGTCAAAATATACAAATGTATTACTGTCGATAAAATATGATGACTTCTTATAATCACCGCAGACAATTTCCACATTTTGAAGCGCATAAGAGATGTGCAACAGATTTTCAGTATCGCATATAGTTGGCTTCTTATAGGTCCCCATGGGAACATTAAATAGTCCTTTCCGATTGACTCGGAACAATCCATTAAAGCAAGTTCTGTTAAGAAAGATGAAAATAGCTGCACTTTCAATGTTAGTTGCACTGATGCCATTGATTTTCAATTCATTAAAACGTTCGCGCTTGGCATAATAGTAATCTTTTCGTTGGGCATTTCCCATAGGAATATACTCATTCTCGTATTCTGACAGCAATTTGATAAGTCCTTCTACTTCATCCCGAATTATTTGATAGGTGTTAATTAATTCCGCATTAATGTCACTAATATAAACCGCATCAAGATTATATGAGGATAGGACATCAAACAAGACTGCTCCTCCACCCACAAAGGGCTCGGCGTATTTTTTTATGTCTATGCCCAATCCTGCAGGATATGCTTTGCGAATATTAGCAAGGAGTTGGCCCTTTCCTCCCGCCCACTTAACGAAAGGCTTTATTGACGCTGTTTGAACTTTATTATTTCTAAGGCCGCGCCTGTCGATTGGCTTTTTTGCATCTGCAGGTATTATCCACATATTACCTACAGTTTGTACTCCCGGTATTCTGTTTTCTTTACAAAGAACAGCAACTCTGCGTTGAGAAATTCCCCACTTCTCAGCGGTTTCTCTTGCAGAAATATATCCCATATTATTGCACCTCTCCATGCTTAACTGCTTTTTTGAATATTATATTCTATAACTGGAATAATAGCAATGATAATACATGTGGCTTCTACAGCTTATCTTTTACACATTACTTCAATGCAGTATTCTTCCCTTGCCTTTACCCTGCCGATTATGCTGAAAGAAGCCTTGTTTTTTTGTCTGAGAAGCCTCATTAGTTCGTCCGCCCGCTCAAAGGCAGCCGATATAAGAAGTCCCCCGGAAGTCTGCGGGTCAAACATTATATCCCTAATTTCCTGGCTGACCTCTTTGTCAAACCTCACCTTGTCCTTTACAAACGCCCGGTTGTTATAGGCTCCGGCAGGAATAATGCCCATCCTGGCAAGCTCTATACTTTCCTCAATAATCGGCATCTGCTCCGGCCATATCTCAAGCGTTACACCGCTTCCCTCCGCCATTTCACAGGCATGTCCCAAAAGTCCGAAACCGGTTATGTCGGTACAGCCTTCAACACCGGTTTCAAGGGCCGCATTACACGCATCGGCGTTCAGATAGGCCATTGTATCAACCGCTTTTGTATAGACACTGCCGTCAAGCATATCCGCTTTAATCGCAGTGTTAAGTATACCGGTACCCAGGGGTTTTGTAAGTATAAGTACATCCCCTGGCCTGGCCTTTGTATTGGTAAAAATTTTGTCAGGATGAACCAGACCCATCACCGAAAGTCCATATTTTGGCTCGTCGTCTTCTATGCTGTGCCCGCCGGCAAGCACAGCACCCGCTTCCATCACCTTGTCCGCCCCACCCCTTAATATGTCTCTCATAATATCAACCGACAGGCAGGTGGGGAAGCATACTATGTTCATGGCGGTAACCGGCCTTCCTCCCATTGCATACACATCACTTAACGCATTTGCCGCAGCAATCATGCCGAAGGTATACGGATCGTCCACCACAGGCGTAAAGAAATCCATTGTAAGTATAACCGCCTTATCCTCACATATTCTATAGACAGCGGCATCGTCGGATGTGCCAAGTCCCACTATAAGGTTTTCATCATAAAATTCAGGTAATTGGCACAGAACCTGTGCCAGAGCATCGGGGCTCAGTTTCGCAGCTCACCCGGCACTCTTTGTCATCTGGGTAAGCCTTACCTTATCCGGACGCATCATGGACCACCCCTTCCCAAATCTAAATACATCGGCACACATTCTAAGTCATAAAACCGGCCGCTCAGCCGCAGATTATGCTGCACAGTTCCTTTTGTTGTATTCCCCTTCCGTCCCTTCTTACCCTCATATTATCGCCGGAAATCTCGTCTATAACGACTATCTTGCCGTCAACCCTGCCGAATTCAAACTTGATGTCAACAAACTCCAGCCCGAACCGCTTCACCTCGTTTTCAACAAGTACCGCAACTTTTTTTGTAAGCGCCACCGCTTCATCTATCTCTTCTTTTTTCATCAGGCCCAGTTGGTATAAGCTGTCCTCGTTGACAAGCGGGTCTCCCCTTTCATCGTCCTTAAGGGTAATTTCCACCAGATAATCCAAGGGTGCATCTTCCTTTATGTACCTGCCGTATCGCCTTACGAAGCTTCCGGCAGCCCGGCGGCGGCATATGAACTCCAGCCCGTCCCCGAAGGTATCGGCTTTTTTCACCAGCATGGTGTTGCTGCCTGTATCGGCATCGATGTAATGGCTGGGAATTCCCTCCCGCTTTAGAATCTCAAAGAAGTATTTGCTCAGCCTTAGGGAAGCATTGCCCTTGCCCTCCACCTTACCTATTATGGAATTGGCACCGGGGTCTATTACACCCCCTTCTCCCGTTACATCATCTTTGAACTGCAGCAGAATGTTTCCGTCCCCCGCCTCAAATACCGTTTTTGTTTTGCCTTCATAAATCGTTTTCAATTTATAACCTCCGTCCCGTATGGATTGCCGGTCTTCTCATAGATATTATGGTAAATATTCTACCACATTAACCAATAGATTCAAAGACAGCATTTATTCATTATCCGCTCTGAATAAAAGCCTCTCCCCGTCCTTTTCCACCGCAAAAATCGGTGTGTCCCCATTCTTCCTGATCCGTAACCTCTCCTGTTATTATATTACCGGTGCCCACGAACCTAAAGTCCAGGCCGCCCGGTATTATCGCGTCAACTACGCCCCTGCTGTCAAACTGCTTTATTGCGTATGTTACACCGGGATATTTGCGGCCAAAGGCGGCCAAAAGGCCGGCAAGCAGATATCTTTGGAGTACCGTGCTGGATGCGATTGCAAGTTCCAATTCCAGTTTGTCCTCATATTGGGCCATTGAAAAAGGGCCTGATCCCTGATATTAAGAATATTAACCGCATGGCTGTCAGAATCCGTCCCGCCTCGGTCAGGCTGTCCGAAATCCATAAATCCTCCTCCTACCAATTCTCAATAATCCTTTTGTCCCGCCCTTTTGGTATCCTCAGGCGCACTGCCGGCATTGTCAGGCGCCTTCTGCGGTGTCTCTTTTACGGGGTCCATGTGTATTACAATATTAATTCCCAACTGATCCTCTATTCTCTTTTCAATTTCATCTATCTCGGAATGAATGTTCATAATATCGAGGGAGTTAGATACCTCGGCGTGTATTGATGCTATTACCCTCCCCGGGCCGTAATCGTGTACTATCAGGTCGTGGACCCCCTTAATATTTTTACCCTTAAGCACCAGCGAGCGGATGCTTTCCACTAGCTGGGGGTCGGGAGGGGTCCCCAGAAGCAGGTTTACCGAATCCTTCGCAATACCAAACCCTGTATATATTATAAGAAGAGAAATAACTAGGCCCATCAGCCCGTCGACGGGGAAATTTACGTACCTTCCCAGCACTGTTCCCGCGATTACCGCACCGGTGGCAAAGGCATCGTTAAGGCTGTCCCGTGCCACCGCCCTGTTGACCACCGAGTTTATTACTTTACCAATGTACCTGTTGTAGGAATACATCCATAGCTTTATCAAAATGGAAACAAACAGAATGGCATACGACACCGGACTAAAAAGCACAGCTTTCGGGGCGATAATTTTCTCAACCGAACCCCTGAGTATCTGCAGCCCTACTCCAAAGATTATAAAAGCCACCACCAGGGATGCGATGTACTCAAGTCTCCCATGGCCGTAGGGATGTTCTTTGTCGGGAGGCTGGCTGCCGAGCTTTGCCCCGAATATGGCAACCAGTGATGAGCCCAGGTCGCTTAAATTGTTAAAGGCATCGGAGACTACCGCGATACTGTCTATAAACAGTCCCGCCGCCAATTTCAAAATAAACAGTATCAGGTTGCATGCAATGCCGAGAACCCCGGCCAGCACGCCATAGGCTTCCCTTACATGTATATCTGTTGTATTTCGGTGATTTTTGATAAATTTCTTTATTATTGTTCTTATCAAAACAACCCCTCCGGTATTATATTGCTCAGGGGCTCTTTAATTAACCCAATCGCCAACATATTTTATAAAGGTATAAAATAGCACATCCGTGGAATAGCGCTGTCCCACAGATGTGCCGTAAGTTCATCTGTTGCCTTTTCGGGCCCGGCCCCATGAACCCTGATTTGGTCCATCGCCTGTTCAGCTTGCATAATCTTTGTAATTATCTGTAATTATTATATATGACAGCAGCACCCTTGTCAAAGAATCCCGAGCGTCTCCTGTCCTCCCACGGCAAGCCCGCCCATCAGTTTTAATATTCCTGCCGAAGAAGTCGTGGTCCATCCGGCCAGCTTCCGGCCACTTCTCTCTTTAACACAGATTCACAAACACAGGGGTTCCAAGCTGGGTGGATTTTTGGTTTGATAATCAAAATGCCATCCCGACAAACGCAAAGGTAGTTTCTGTGAATACAAAAGTCGTTTTCACAAAAAATGCGGCGACAGACAATATGGAAATGATATAATATGAAATACACAATCTGTACATTAATAAATCCGGTAACGGCAAACCTGCCGAAAGGCAGGGACGCAAAGCCACGGGTCTACAGCGGACATCGGAGTCGCTATGACGGCCGGGTTGCTGATATAACTCTTCCAGGCTCACTGGTGCTTTGCGTACAGGCATTAGTGAGTTTTATGTTAAAAAAGATTGCAGGCGAAAAAGAAGGCGTACAGAAGCATAGTGATTTAACGAGGAGGGGACGAAAATGAAAGGAAAGGAGGAAAACTGGTCTGACGCCGCTGCAGTTGCTTATATTAATGTCTGCTTAATGGGCAGGGCGGCAAGAATAGCCCGTAAATGGAATGCCATAAGGGAACAGGAACAGCTTATTCTAAACAAACCTTTATACGACACCAACGATTCCGAAGAAGCAATAGATCGGCTTATCGATAGCAATGCCTGTTTCGACGGTATTGTAGTTGACAAGCTTCTCCTTGCCCAGGCAATGGAAAATCTGAAACCAAAAGAAGCAGAGATAATCGTTGAACTGTTTTGGAATCAGAAAAGAGTATCACAGCTGAGTAAAGAGCTTCAGGTATCCCGTAAAACAGTTTACCGAACGAAAAAGATTGCACTTGATAAGCTGCGCAGATTCATGGACTGCTCATGAAAAACCAGAGAAGGACTGAGGGACTGACTCAACTCATTGAACGGGCGAAAACCGGAAACCCGAAGGATTTAGAAGAACTGTACCAGCGTTTCAGGCCCATTATCATGAAAATGGCCAGAAGAATGAGCATAGAATACCGCGAAGATGCCAGGCACGAACTAATAACGGAACTGTTTGAAGCAGTACAGCGTTTCGAACCGAACACCGATTGGGGAAGAAAGGAGCTGCACAGACATTTTGAAAAACGGAAAAAACCGTAAAATAAAAAATCCCCAAGAACCGGGGATTTTTTATTTTTTGGGTTACATTTACCCGTTTCCCTGTCTTTTATATAAATAAGGACAGCATAAAAAAGGTTATACCAAAAAGCTTATTGGGGATGATAGCATGGATAATTTGTATGAATGGTACAATTTAATAGGTAATATCGGCTTTCCCATCGTCATTGCAATATATCTTCTTATAAGATTTGAAAAACGGATTGATGCCCTGAAGGATAGTATTCGCGAACTGGAACAGACTGTCCGGGAAATAAAAAGGGACAGCCGGTAAATAACGGATTCCCGGTTTTTTGGTATTAACTATAAAAGCCTGGATTATAGGCCTTACTACAGGCTTTTTTTGTTGTTCAGCCGGCAGTCGAAAAAAAGTCTATTTATGTTGTAATGAATTTGAGGTTGATGGTACTAATAATATAGTGATACCGCAGGTACTGTAAACCGCCGGAGGGGGAAATAATTATGGTTGTTGCGCAAACCAAAAAACCGCAGCCGAAAGCCTTACATAAATCGCATATTAAAACGGTATATAATTTTTGTTACCGGATGTCCGGAAATACAGAAGCTGCCGGAGTATTAATGGAAAGTGTACTTTTAAATCATCCGGCCGGGCAAAGAGACAAACTGGTTTTGTTAAAACACGCGTGGAATGATTTTTTAAAATATTACGGAAGCCTTGATTTAAAATCAGAGGATGCGCTCCAGGAAGCTTTGCTCTGCCTGTCACCCGAACTCCGCTGTACCATTATACTTCGTGACATATTGGGCTGCCCATATGAGCAGATTGCCGTGGTTTTGGACAAATCCGTCCCTGAAACAGCAAGGCTTATTTCGACGGGACGGGAACAAATTGCAAAAATATACAAGAAAAATTTTAGCGGCTGAAAGATAGGATTTGGCTGCCCTTTACCGAATAGATAAGGTGGAGGGAAGCCATGGAAAGGATAAAAGAGCTCTATGAACTTCATAAAGAGGCCGTATTTCGCTATTTTTTACGTATGACCGGCAGCCGGGAAGAGGCATCCGAACTGACCCAGGAAACATTTTTCCAGGCCTGCCTTTCCCTTTACCGGTTTAAAGGAGAGGCCTCCCTTAAAACCTGGCTTTATTCCATCGCCCGTAACGTGTATCTCAAATCTATCCGGGAAAGGGCAAAATTCAAGAAAATGGTTCGGGACGGACCCCTGCTTGATAATGAGCCGGCGCCTAACACGCCGGGCCTGCCGGTGGAAGCCCTGCTGCTGAAGGAAGAACGGGAAAGGATACGAAAAGCACTGTCCCAAATCCCTGAAAGGAGCAGAACCGTTATTATTCTTAAAGAATACGAAGGATTGTCCTATGAAGAAATCGCCGTAATTTTCGGTCAGACGGCAAACTGGGCCCGGGTGACCTTTTTCCGGGCCAAGATGAAGCTGGGGCAAATTTGCCGGGAACAGGAGGATGATGGTAAATGAAGCGTAAAGAATGCAGTCTTATCCGGGAGCTGCTGCCTTTGTATTCGGAAAACCTGTTAAGTGAAGAAACTGCCGAATACGTTAAAGAACATCTGGCCGGATGCACCAGCTGTACCGATGAATGGAACAGATTTACCCGTCCGCTGCCTGATCCGATTCCTGCCGAAAAATTCGCCCTGCAAAAGGACAACGGCGGCAGACTTTTTATGAGATTAAGAAAAGCTCTGACGGCAACGGTGCTAATACTGGTAGTGGGCGGGGCGGGATTGGCCTATGCCTCTTATACCGCGGGAAAGCACGTGGGAATGAGCCACCCGGATTACCGGTTTGCCCAGGAGCTTGGGCTGTTCACCGAGATTAACCAGACAAAGGATATGGACGGGCTCGGGGTAACCTTAGAGAAGGGCCTGTTTGACGGCACCCGCAGCGTCTTGTTTTTAAGTCTCTCGGATAAAATCGGGGCCATACCCCGGGCAGACCTGTTGGACCAAACCGGGCACGAGTACCAGTTTAAAAGCGTCAGGGGCTGGCAGGGAAGATATTTCATGCTGGAGTTTGAGCCCATAGGACTGGAGGCCCAACAGGTAACAATGTCATTGGCCATGGAAGAAACGGAAACAACAAATGAGGCAGAATTCACCTTCCCGGTGGATATTGTCAGAACCGTCCGGCATACCAGGATTGTCTACCCAAATCAGAAGAAAGGACTTCCCGGTCTTGACATAACACTGGAAAAGGCAGTATTAGGCGTCAGTGAAGCCCTGTTCAAAATATACCTTGACTGGCCGGTGGACGGCTCTGTGGCCGGCATTGGCATAGGCCGGGGCAGCGCCTACTTTCCCACCTCGGTTGTAAATGTGCCGGATACTCCGCCGCCCCCGGGTTTGGCAGCACCTCCTCCCGGAGGGCTGATGTCCGGGTATGCGTCAAGCTGCGGGATAAACTACCGCACGGAGGATCCGCCGCTAAGCCGTCCCGCCCTTTATGATATGACTTCAAGGCAGGAGGTGGAAGTGCAGAGTGGAGAATATTCCACAACCCAGTTCCCCTGCCAGGTGAAAGCCAGTTTGAAGTTTGCTCCGGTAAAAAAGGAGGCAGAAAGCCTGGAGCTTATTCTGCCGCCGGTTTATCTTTATGAATGGATGGAAAATTCGCCAAAGGTTTACCTGGGCTTTGGAGAAGGGGATGAATTATACCCCGGCGAGGAAATAGAGTTCCCCGGCGGAAAGATAATTTTGGAAAAGGCCCGGTTGGAAGAAGGCAGGATTTATCTGGAGTTTTCGATGGATGGCCCGGAAAGGCCGGACACTGTTTTGCCCCATATTGAACTTGTTGACCCGCAGGGAAACCGCCAGGGGCAAATGCGCTATGACTTGAAAGACCCGCAGTTGGTAACATTCTCTACATTTGACGAGGAATTAAGGGAGTTCTATATAACCCTTGACAGCATTGGCCGGCTGCTACCCCGGGAAAAGTTTATCCTGGACCTTGCGGAATGACACACAGTTTTTATCCCATTGACACTCATTAGTGAAGCAAGATAGAATTAAGCCAGTAAAGAGAATTATTCGCATACCCGGGGGATGACAATGAAAAAAATAATAATTACCCTTCTTATAGCAACCACTGCCTGCGCCGGGTTTATAACCGCGCGGAGACTTTTTGACGAGGCGGGGGAGGTCTTGAACGGTACCCGTTTCAACTGGTACGAATCAAAGACCCAGAGTGAAATAGAGAATGGAAATAAGTTTGCCCAGGAGAGGCTGAGTAAAAAATACCATGTATTCGTAAACGGTATATTCGTGGATATCGGGTATGACTGGGATGGAATTATATATGTCCCCATAAGGACCATCAGCGACAGCCTCAACTGGATTGTCAACTGGGTACCCGATTTAGGAATGATTCAACTGGTTAAGGACGACCAGGAAGCCTTTGTTGATATTGTAAATTTCTTCGGAAAGGGCTATATCCCGCTGGACAGGTTGGAAAACCTGTTGAGCCTTGACAAAGTAAAAATCCACGGGGGAAACATAGAGATTGACAAGGGCGGCAATACTCGCCAATCGATAGACTCAAGGAAGCTGCCCAGGTTCTCCTTTTATATAAACGGCATGAAAATGACCGATAATGCGGTAGGGTACCAGGAAGAAAAACTTGTACCCAGCCGGATTTTTGCTTTATCCTTCGGAAGGGTGTTCAGGTATGACGCTACCCTAGGACATTCATATATAGATGATAACAAAATAGATGCAGTGTTTATAGATGGCAGAGCATATTCCACCCTTAACCAACTTAAAGAAGTTGTGGATACCGGAGGGACAGATTTTGAGTTCAGGGAGTTTACACCCGACACCCAGCCGCTGATGCCGGTTATAGATAAAGGTCCTGAGGAAAAGGTGGTAGCCCTTACATTTGACGATTATATTGGAGACAAGGTATATCCCCTTTTGGATGTGCTGGACAAATGCAATGTAAAAGCCACTTTTTTTGTAATTGGCAACAGCATAGAACAAAACGCCGATGTTCTTAAAGAGCTTGTTAATCGGGGCCACCAGGCGGCAAACCACACCTGGGACCACTATAACAACCATACCCTTACCGATGATGAGATTAGGGCACAGCTTATATCCACCCGGCTTTTCACCGAAAAATACGGCGGCCAAAGCGCGCCCTTTTTCAGGCCACCCGGCGGATACTATAACGACAACATGGTCAGGATAGCGCAAAACGTAGGACTGCAGACGGTACTGTGGTCACTGAACTCCACCGATGCCGACCCGCAAAACAATGCGAAGCACATTAAGAGGGTGGTAACCCAGTGGGTGCACCCCGGTGCCATAGTGACCATGCATACCGGAAGGGATGCAACCATAGAGGCCCTTCCGGGGATTATTGAAAACCTAAGGGACAGGGGCTACCGGTTTGTGACTATATCCGAGATGGTGAAATTAAGGGGAGGTGAGTAATATGTTGGGTAAAAAAACGATACTCGTATTCATAGCATTTATGGTCTTGACTTCCCTTACAGCATGCCGGCAGAATACCCCCCCGGCGGGTGACCCCCCCGGCCATCCCCGGGATGATACCGGTTGGAAATGGAAGCAGCTTGGGTTTGAAAAGGGCAGTGTGGAAAAGGTAAAGGTCGCAAGCGACGGCAGGGTATCTGCCCTGTCCGATGGAAAACTTCATCTATTGGAAGAGGGCAGCTGGAATGTAGCCCATCCCGGTACCGATATCTCCACCTTCTATTTATCGGAAAAAGACGGCAAGGAGCTAATTGTAGCCGGCGGATTTGACGGTAAACTGTATTTGTACAGTACAGAAAACGACAGTTGGAACGAAGTTGAGATCGGGGCAAGTCCCGAGCCTATTGACATAATAGCGGCCAGCCCTTCTACCGGTGATATCTATGCAGGCCAGTCATCAAAATACGGCGGCGGTCTTTGGAGGGGTACCGGCGATGGTGCCGACTGGGAAAAGCTTACCGATATTACCGTCAGGGGAATAGCGGTACACCCGGAGGACCCGGAAATAATATATATTGTAGATAAGCTGACTTATTTCTCTACCGACGGCGGGAAAAGCTGGGCGAAGGTGGAGACCGGTGCAAACTACGGCGTTCTTATACATCCCCTTTACCCGGAAACTGCCTACCTGGCCTATGCCCAGGGTGTGGTATCGGCACGCCATGATGGTACAATAACCTCCCAACAGCAGTTCTACCTGCCGGGCGGTATGACCCGCCTTGAATTCAACCCGGCCAGCCTTAACGAATGGGCTTTGGGAATATGGGAATACCCTTCCGGTGTCGGAGGGCTGTATTATACGTTCAACGGAGGCAGTCACTGGCTGGAGGTAGGAGAAAAAATGAAAGACACTAGAATACTGGACCTATGCTTTGACCAGGATGGCAAAACCCTTTATATAGGTACCGCGGACAGCGGCCTTTGGGCGCTGAATATTGAAGAACTGAAGAAAGACAGCAAATAATTAAGTAAATAAGGAGGAGCATCATGCCTTTCAATATATGCGATGCCGGCGGAAGGAACCACGCCCATACAACTATCCTAAAGCTGTTATCCGGGAACTGCGAGAAGGAACTGGACCTGCCTGTGTATATACAGGCAAGGAAGGGGATGGATATTCAACTGTACATGGAAGGCAATAAAATAAACAAGGTATTCTGTGATGGAGTAATATACAAATTCTAAAGGAGATTTGTAGGCCATCCCTAAGGGTGGCCTACAATTAATAAGGAGCTAGATTTCCAGTTGATGTCCTATGCCCTTTTCCATCGCTTTTTTGTAAACCCTGTGGGCGGCAACCAAATCCAGGATTGCCATGCCGACACATTTAAACAGCGTTATGTCGCTGTCCTTGAGCCTTCCGGGTATCTCGCCCGTTATTACCCGGCCAAGCTCCCCGTTAAAATTCTTTTCGGATATAATACCCTTTTTCAGCGGGATAATAATATCCCCAGCCTCGGCCAGAACCCCTTCCTTCGTGTCAAAGAATATTCCGTCAGCCTTTGTTATTATTGTTTCATCCAACTCCCTCGCATCCGGGGTATAGGAACCAATGCCGTTTACATGGGTACCCCCCTTTACCAGCCGGCCGTCAAAGGTTGGCTCGCTGGAGGTTGTCACCGTAGTAATTATGTCCGCCCCTTCAACGGCCTGCCCAGCCCTTTCCACCGGCACAATTTCAGCACCGTATGCGGCCATCTGCCTTTGCATATTCTTTGAAAACCGTTTTGTCTTCTCAAAATCCCTGCCTGCCACCCTTACCTCTTTCAGGTTTCGTGCGCACAGCATGGCTTCAAGCTGCGTAGCCGCCTGGCCGCCGGTACCAATCAGCGCTGCAATTTTCGCGTCCTTCCTTGCCAGAATGTCTGTGGCCGCTCCCTGCACGGCACCGGTTCTAAGCTGGGTCAGGAAAGTCCCGTTTATTATTGCGGTCACCTCACCGGTTCTCCCGTCCAAAAGCACCATCTGGGCCGGAGCCGAAGGTTTCCCCAGCCGGGGGTTTCGGGGAAAAATCGAGATAACCTTTATCCCGATGGCTTCCAGGTCCTCTATGTAAGCCGGCATAAAAAGGCTTTGGCCGCCGTGCTTTGGAATATCCAGGTTAACCCTTAAAGGGACTACGCTTTGGCCCCGGGAATAAATTGCCAGCGCCTCTTTAGCCGCGTCCATCGCATTCTTCATTGAGAATACCTTCTTTATATCCTCCTTTGACAAAACCAGCATACAAATCACTCCTTTGTATATATTCTCCTGGATATACAAAGCCTGTAATTAACTTTAAGTAGCGCATGCCTATAACAAGAAGCGAGGCTCAAGTTTCCTATAAAGCATTTTCGCATAAGCGTTTTTCATGAAACCAATTCTTATATTTAGATCTTTAATAAAAATGAAACGTTACGTCAGCTGCCTATTATCCTGAACCCCTCCGGCAGCGGGTCCTCGGGGTCAAGTACCAGCTGGTTGAACCCCATTATATGCGCAGTACCCGAAACCTCGGTTACAACTGCATCGTACTCGCCTACTTTGGTCTCCTCCACCACCCTACCTTCGAAGGGAGTGTCTATTATGCTGTAGTTTACAAGTATGTCTTCCCTATTCATCTCTTCGTCGCTGTAGTGCAGTGCAACCCTTCCGCCGGTACCGGTACCGGTGGGAGACCTGTCCACCTGTCCCTCGGCAAAAATACATACGTTTTTGGTGACTAGTTTACTGCCCTTTCTTACCGGTGCCTCGAAAAATATGGTCCCGTAAAGCCAGTTGACCCCGGAGGTGGGGTGGTTGAATTCCATTCGTGACATAACCTTGTTCTTAATCTCCATGCCCACCTCAACCAGTCTTTCGGTGTTTTCAGGGGTTATCTCAAGGCCTACCTTTTCCACGTCAAGGTACACATAAAAGGCTCCGCAGTATGCCACGTCCACCGGTATGTCGCCAACGCCGTTCACATTAACGGGAATGTCTTTTTTGTATACAAAACAGGGTACGTTTTGAAACCTTACCCTTTTAACTTTGCCGTCTATAACATCGGCGCAGGCGGTGACCCTTCCGGCGGGAGTATCTATTTTCACGATATTTTCCCCTTCCCTGGAAACAATCATCCCGGTTTCAACTGCAACCTTTGTCACTCCAATAATCCCGTGCCCGCACATGGAGCTTAAACCCTCGTTGTGGGTAAACAATACGCCAAAATCACCGTCAGCTGTTACCGCCGGGACAATTATGCAGCCGTACATACCGCTGTGGCCCCTCGGCTCCAGCATAATCATCTTTCGCAGGTGGTCGTAGTTCTTAAGCACGTAATCTCTTTTTTCAAGGATTGTATCCCCGTAAATGGGCGGAAAGCCTGATGTGACTATCCGCAGCGGCTCCCCCGCCGTGTGGGCGTCTATGCAGGTTATATGGTGTTTAAAACTCATCATTGTGCACCTCTCCTTTCATAGTTTGACATCCGGAATTCTCCCGCCTGTTTCCTGGTATGCTCCCAACGAGTTTCCCTAGACAGACACAAGAACCGTCCCTCTGTCTTCTCTGTCTTTTTTGTGTCTTTCGCTGTACATGCACCAAATCCAACCCCGAATAATAACATATATTGCAGACTACTTCAGGGGGTGAATGAAATATGGTAGATTTTGAAAGCTTCTTCAAGGGCAGTCAGGGTACTTTGTTCCTGCTTTTGATAATTATCATTATATTCTTTGCTTTTGACATATAGTCACTGCACCTGACATATTTTGTATCGGTAAATTTGATCGGGATTAACCCGGTCTTTTTTTGCTTTTTCTCCCGGCTTAAAAAACCCATCGGGCAGATGGGTTTTTTAAGGCTACAGGGCCAGCAGATACATGGCCTTTGCGTATATTTTGGT